>Ga0335081_10004866_pt1 | contig 21227 bp, 24 predicted proteins | sample Lox_Sample_35_FD_206713 | JGI IMG/M metagenome (GOLD analysis project Ga0335081, IMG submission 206713) | Soil microbial communities from Loxahatchee National Wildlife Refuge, Florida, United States - Lox_Sample_3.5 | ecosystem: Environmental > Terrestrial > Soil > Wetlands | place: USA... | reverse complement strand
CGCGGCCTCCTGCCATTCAACCGCAAGCGTGACGTCCTCGTCCTGCTGGGGTACGCGGTCCTGGAGAACTTCTTCTGGCGCTTCCTCACGTTGTACTGGCGGCTGCGCGGCCTGTGGGATGCCTGGCGCGGCAAGAGCGGATGGGAGAAGTTCGCGCGGCAGGGGTTCCAGAAGCTCCCCGAGGCGGTGCGTGCCGCCTGAGATGCCGTTCCGGATCCTTGCCGTTGATGATGATCCCGCCTACCTGCGCCTCATCGCCACGGTAGTCGAGCACGCCGGTTTCGGGCCTCCGGCTACCGCCACGAGTGCCAACGAAGCGCTGCGGATCGCGCCCGAGGTCGACCTGGTCCTGCTCGACCATCACCTGCCGGACGGTGAAGGGCTGAGTTTGCTCCCCGCCTTCCGCGCGATGGCCGGCCAGCCGGCGGTCATTCTGGTGACCGCTCACGGCAACGAGGCGCTGGCGGCCGGCGCGCTTCGAGCCGGAGTCGACGATTATCTGATCAAGGACGCGTCGCTCCCGAGTCTTCTGCCGGAAGTCATCGAGCGTACCCGGCGCCATCGTGCGCTGCAGGAGGCGCTGGCCGCCGCCGAACGGGACCTGGTCCACGCCGAGCGGATGACCGCTATCGCCCAATTGAACGTGGCGCTGTCTCACAACATCAACAACCCGCTGCAGGCTGCCTTCGCGGAGACCGAGCTGCTGCTCGCGGACCCGGCGCTCGCGTCCGAGCACCGGGCCTCGCTCCTCTCCATCAAGCAGAGCCTGCAGCGGGTTCACGAGATCATGCATCGGGTCGGCTCCCTCCGGCACGATCATACCACCGAATACGTGGGCGGGGTGGAGATGATCGACCTCTCGCGGCGGACCCGCCCCACCCCGGTCCATACCGGCGACGCCCTCCTCTGGCTTCCGGACGAGAGCCTGGCGCGCATCGTCGGCTCGCTCCTCAAGCACGCGGGGTTCGCGGTCGAACGATGCGAGGACGCGGCCGGGCTCACGGCACGGGCCGCTCGCCCCGGCGTCGCGGTAGTCGTCATTCTCGCCACGGACACGCCGCTGGCGGGGCCGCTCGGCGGCTTCCTGCCGCCGGAGGAGCGGCGCTTCACGCTGGTCACCCTGGTGAGCGGAGACGGTGCCGCCGCCCGGAACGCGGGAGCGGACTACGTGGTCGCCCTCCCCTTCGATCCCGGCACATTCACAAGCGAACTCTTCGCCGCGATGCGGGCGTAGCCGCGACCGGGACCGGCAGGTCACCTGAGCAGGAATCCCAGCTCCTCGTCGGCGGAACAATCCCTGGGCGGCCGCCCGGCCTCGAATACACGCATGGGCGCCGGCCCGTGGAGGGTGAGTCGATCCTCCTCGAGCCGAAGCCATGTCCCTTCGCGAAGGCCGATTACGCGGACCGTGGGATGCAGGGCCACGAACTCCGCGATCCGATCGTCCCGACTCTCTCCTCCGTGATTGGGGATAGCCTGATCGGTGTAGTGAGGATTGATCTGGAAGGGTACCAGCCCAAGGCCGCCGAAGGACGCGGGCTCCACGATCGGCATGTCGTTGGTGGTGCGGATGGTCGGGCACGCGAGATTGGACCCGGCGCTCCAGGCCAGATACGGCACTCCGGCACGGACCCGGGCCCGGAGCGCACGCAACAAGCCGGCCGCGCTCAGCCGGTGCAGCAGGTGGAAAGTGTTCCCTCCTCCCACGGCGACGGCTGGCGCCATGCGCAGCACGTCAACACCGTTCCGGCCTTCGGGCAGGGGCCGGACCCGGATCGCAAGCGGTCGGAGCGTTGCTTGGATGAATTCGGTGTAGCCGACGGCGCTCATCCGCACCGCGGCAAAGGGCACGAACACGAGTTCCCGGATCTGTCCGAGAAACGCGTCGATCGCCCCCATGGCGTGCGCCAGAGGGGCCTGACCCGGCTTGGTCGAATTGGAGAGCAGCAAGAGTCGCAGCCGCGGTGGGCGCGCACCCATGATCACCCCTGCGCCGGGAGCGCTCCGGCCTGCTTCGCGAACTGGTACCCCATCCCACGGAGCCGCGCGATTCGGAGGCGGATCGGAGGATGGCTGGCGAAGATGTCGCCGAATAGCCCCTCGTGATCCGAAAGCTGGCTCGGACTCGGGTCGACGATGCAGAGGTGCGCGGCACCCTGGGTAATGCTCCGAGTGGGTTCCGCCGCCTGATCCAGCTTCTCGAGCGCGGAGGCAAGCGCCAGCGGGTTGCGCGTGAGCGTCGCCCCCGTGGCATCCGCCAGATACTCCCGCTTTCGGCTGACGGCCATCGCCAGCAGGCGCGAAACGACTGGCGCGATCAGCAGGGTGAGAAGCCACAGGATCAGGACCACGATGGCAAGCGGGTTCCCATTCTTCCCGCGCCCCTCGCCTCCTCCCCGACCCGTCACGTTCCCGTAGCGTACGATGCGCCCCATGCCGTCAGACATCAGGGCGATAGCTCCGATCATCGCGGCCAGCAAGGTCATCAGCCGGGTGTCGAAGTTCTGCACGTGGGCCATCTCATGGGCCACCACCGCCTGCAGCTCGTCTCGATTGAGCGTTCGAAGCAGGCCATCAGTCACCGCGATACACGCCTTGTCGGGCGTGATCCCGGTGGCGAAGGCGTTCGGGTCGGGATCGGGAATGACGAAGATGCGGGGACGGGGAAGGCCGGCGGCGATCGCCATCTCCTCGACGACATTGATGAGGCGCTGTTCCTGCTCGTTGGTGGGCTCGAAGACTTCCTTCGCTCCGGTGGCCCAGAGCACCCGGTCGGCCCCGCTCCGCCAGGAGTACCAGCAGATGCCGCCAGCCACGAGGGTGGCGAAGATCCCCAGCAGCGGGATCGTGTGCGGCGAGGGGCCCGCGCCCGCCGCCGGTCCCGGGGTCCCAGGCCGGCTGGTCATGAGGTACCACGCGATGTCTCCGCCGAAACCCACCCAGGCGAAGAACAGCACAAAGCCGACGATCAGCCAGACCGAGCGTCGCCGGTTGGATTCCTGCTGCTCGAAGAGATTGCCGAATTCGGGCATGGCCTGCGGCAGCCGCGGTGGCTCGCCCGCTCAGCCCATCTTGAGGTCCACGTTCGGCACGGCGCGATCGCCGGTGTCCTCGATCTGCCACAGCTCCGCGGGTGATGCCTTGGCGAGGCCCGCCATGAGGTTTGTCGGAAACTGCTGCTGGGCCGTGTTGTAGGATGTCGCCACGTCGTTGTACAGCTGCCTGGCAAACCCCACCTTGTTCTCGGTACCCGTCAGTTCCTCCTGAAGCTGCTGGATGTTCGCCGTCGCCTTGAGCGTCGGGTAGTTCTCCGACAGCGCGAACAGGCGCCCCAGCGCCTGGGTCAACTCTCCCTCCGCCTTGGCCACTTGGGCCACGCCTCCTCCCGACGCACTCACCGCCTTGTTGCGCGCCGAGATCACCGCCTCCAGGGTCGACTTCTCGAAGTCCATCGCCCCTTTCACCGCGTTTACCAGGTTCGGAATGAGATCATGACGCCGCTTCAGCTGCACGTCGATCTGCTTCCACCCGTTCGCGACCTGATTCTTGAGGGAAATCAACCGGTTGTAGGCCATTACCATCCACAGCAGGATGAGGCCGATGACGGCGAGCAGCACAATGCCCATGAATCATCCTCTGGCAGGGGGATGGTGAATCTTAAGACGGCGTGAGGCGGCGGGCTATGCCCGGTCGCCCTGGGGTTCCAGTGCGCGGCGGAAGAGCTCTGCGATTCGTTCGTCGTCCATGGTGTCGAAGAGCGGGTTACGGTCGTCGAGCAGCAGTTCCGCCCCCGGCCCGAGCGTGACCCGGCGCAACAACTGACCGCGCCCCCGGCGGGGCGAGAGCGGCCCGTCGTGGCTTGCCCAAGCGACCAAGGCCCGCCCGACCTTCCCCCGCGGGGCTCCCTCCGGAACGGTGAGCGGCAGCTGATCGGGCGGAGGCAACCGACTGCCAAGCGACGCGGCCACGCGGCGCTCCACGACATCACCGGGCAGGCCGCCCAGCTCCGTCACCAAGGTATCGAGCGTGGCACCCTCCATCTGCTGCAGTTTGATCGCCAGCACCTGCAGCAGGTGCCGGTACCCGTAGGTCGCGGCGGTGCCGCGACCCTCCGGCGGGCTCACCAGCTTCCGGGTCACGTAAAACCGGATCGTCCGCTCACTTGGGCGGGCGCTCGCCGCCGCGTTCACCGGATAGACGGAAGAGGACTCCAGGATGGCCCCCGCAAGGGCCGAGAGATCACGCAGGCTCCAAGGTGCCAGCGCCGCGTACTGCCTGAGCGTGGCCAAGGCATCCGCGGTGACGGGAGGAGCAGATACGGCTACGGTCACGGGAACGCGATCCAGAAGGAGGTGGACGGCGCTAGTATGTCCCGCGGGACGGGCGAGGGCAAGACCGGGTCGGCTGGGCGTTGGTTCGTACCGGACTGCGCCATCCCGGTCCGGGGTCGGCCCTCCGCGTGGCTATCGTCGGGGCATGTCCCGGGGGTTCTCACTGATCGAGCTTCTGCTCGCCATGGCCATGGCGGCCATCCTGCTGCTTATCGCCTACCCGGGTTGGGGCGCACTTCGAGACCGGATCGCTGTCAACCGTGCTGTCGACCTGCTCGTGGCCGCTCACGCGAGAGCCAGGCTCATTGCCGCCTCGGAACAGCGAGCCTCACTGCTGGCGCTAACAGCCGATTCGCTCGTGCTCCGCGTGCCGGAATCGGAGGCGGACACGGTCGAGCGCTGGCGGGCCCCAGGTCCGCTGCAGGATGGCGTGAGTGTGACCGGGATGCCCAAGCTGGTCCGCTTCGCCCCGAGCGGTGCTACCCTGGGTGCCGCGAATGCCACCTATGAGCTGTCTCGCGGCGTTGCAAGAAGGCAGGTCGTCGTTTCGCGCTACGGGCGAATCCGCGTCAACTAGGCCACGCGATCCAGGCTGGCGTGCCAAGAGTTGTTCGCCCGAGTCGAACCGGCGCGTGACCGTTGGAACATGACTGCCCCAGGGAACGGGGCAGCGCGGCCCACGGCGAGCGCCGGCTGCGACGACCCTGGATCTCTCAGTCGCCGTCGGCTTCGCCGTTCAGGCCGAACTTTCGAACCTTGGCGAGAAGAGTGGAACGTGCGATCCCCAGCAGGTGAGCCGCACGTCGCTTGTTGCCACGAGTATAGGCAAGCGTCCGGGCGATGTGCCGGCGCTCGACGTCATCCAGCGGTTCAGGCTCGACCGGTTGGCTGGGAGCCAGTGCCTCGCGAAACAGGGTCTGGTCGAGACCAGGAGCCGCCAAGGCGACGACAGCCAAGTCGAGGCCGGGGACCGCCAGCGCTCGGGCAGCCTCCGCAGGATCGCCAACCACAACTGGAAGGTTACCCGAAACCTTGAGCGCGTTGACCAGAGCCTCCCGGCGGGAGGGGTCCGTGTCGAGAACGAGGATATGAGAAGGTTTCATCTTTTCTATTACTCCGGGTCTGCGTCCCGCGTTGGAGGCAGGGCCGCCATTCGGCCGGGCGCCTCGCAGCGCCAACCTGACTCCTGCTCGCCCGTCACCTTGGAGACGCGGGGCCGTGTCAGGCCGACACGGAGCGGATCCTCGGATGCCGGGACACTGGAGATCGGCCCGTGACCCACTGCCCCCTGCGGGACCTCTCGATCGGGGCCAGGGTTCAGGGCCCATTCATCGTTACCGATGTGGAGGTCCGAGGCGGTGATACCCCGCACACCATCCTCACGTTCGGTGACCGTACCGGCCGCCTTGAGAGCGCCCCTTTCTGGCCATCCGACGCGACAAAGGTGGCGGGCATTTCCCGAGGGGATGTGGTCCAGGTAACAGGAACCGTCGGCAGCTATCGCGACCGCCGCCAACTCGTTGTGGCCTCGATCCGTGTCCTCTCCAGGGATCAGGTGGACTGGCGGGCCTTGATGCCCAGCGTCGGGGACGTCGACCGGTACTGGAAGGTGTTGGATCGGTGGCGGAGCGACATTCGGGGGCCGCGCCTCGTCCGGACCCTCGGGCTCTTCTTCGATGATCCCGATTTCCGCGCTCGCTTTGAGCAATGCCCGGCGAGCCCGCACGGTCACCACGCGGCCTTGGGCGGACTGCTCAAGCACACCTGCGAAGTTGGCCATATCGCCCTGGCCATCGCCCGGCTCCATTCCGCCGCCGACCTGGCTCTCCTGCTGGCGGGTGTGCTGCTTCACGATATCGGCAAGGTGGAGTGCTATCGTTGGGACGCGGCGTTCGACGTCACCGTGCCCGGGTTCGTACTCGGTCACGTGGCATGCGGAGCCCTCCTGCTCGACCGGAGGGCGCGAGCGCTTGAGCCGATGCCATGCACGGAGACGGAACTGCTCGCGCTGCTGCACCTGGTGCTCTCACACCATGGCCGACTCGAGTTCGGCGCACCGGTGGCCCCGATGACGCTCGAAGCCGAGATCCTCCACTACGCCGACAATGCCAGTGCGAAAGCCGCGAGCTTGGACCAAGCCCTGCAGGATCCGGAGAACTTCGTTCCAGGCTCGCCAATAACCGCGCGCCCGCTCTGGCAGCTCGAGAAGCGCCGACTCTGGCGCCAAGCCAGCGACTGGGGCGCCGAGGGAACGCATGCCTCTCCGGGCGACTTCACCGCGACGGCCGGACAAAGCGAAACGGCCGCCGGGCTCGGGGGCCCGGCGGCCGCTTCTCACCTTGTTGCCCAGCCCGGATGGCCATCCTGACTGAGCGGACAGTGCGAGCGCTGCGAGTCGGATCGAGTCGCGGACCGATCCCTCACACGGCATCCCGAGGCGCTACATCGGGACGGGCAGGGCACGCGACTGGCCCTGCCTGTCTGAGCCGGCGTGATCACCAGGATCTCGGACCACCTGAGCCCTTGCCGACTTGGGTGGCCTCCCCTGAATTACCGCCCAGACCCGCCAGTGGTCGCTTGTGGAACCGGGGGTCCCACTGCGCTTCCGCCTGACGCTTCGCCAAAGATAGGGCGCGCGTAGGCGTGCGCAAGTGCCTGTCTTTATTCGGGTTACGTAACTTCGTGGTACTTCGGTGTGGAAAGCTAAGCGGTGCTGTTGTTGGGATTCGACCGGCTCTCCACAGGATGTGGATTTGTGAATCCACATCCGTCCACAACCCGCCTATTGAGCGGCTTCACGCTCCACCCGCGCATCACCGGAGTAGACCCGGCCCAGAGCCGCCACGAAGTAGGGGCGGACCGCCGCCTCGTAGCTGCGTATTGCCTCCTGTACACGGGCTGCCCGCCCGATCCCGTAGTCCCGGAGCTCCTCCGCCTTGTCGCTCGTGGTCAGCCCGTCGAAGTCTCTGGCGCAGCGATCGAGATCTTCCTTCAGCGCGGCCAGCCGTTCCAGCACTCGCAGCCGGGTACGCTTGGGATCGGGGTTCGGCCGGGCCGTCTGCTCGACAACCGCGCGAGCCGTCGCGGCGCTTCGCGACGCCGCCAAGCAGTTCGAGGCCATGGTGCGGGCACGGGCCTGCAGGACCGCGTCGCTCGAGGTTTGCCGGTCACGCGGCATTCTCGCTGCCGCCGCATCGACCAGCGCAAGATCGTCCCGCAGAATCAGAATGGTGTTGCCGATTCGGGTCTGGGTCGAGTCGGCCCTCGGAGGTCGAGGGTCCGCGGACTGGGCAGCGGCGACAGAACGCCCGCCCGCGAGCAGGAGACCCGCGAGCACAGTGGTAGCCGGGAGCTTCACGGTTCGATTCCTACCTCGATATAGCGGTAGTTCAACTCGTCGTCGGTGGAGGACAGCAGACACCCACCCGCGGACGCCGCGAACCAGCCTCCGACGAGCGTTCGCGGTACGTCCAGTTCGCCAAGGATGGGCCCCAGCCACCGGCGCAGGTGGCGGATTTCGGGGGCCCGGCGGCCCATGATGGCGAGCAGGGCCCCCGCGCCGTTGGTGGCGCGGAGGAAATGCGCCAGGGCATGCGCGCGTTGAGAGAACTCCACGGCCTTCACCCCGGGCTCGTCGAACAGGACCTTCCCCTCGAACACGTCCATGGGCGGCGCGTCAAGGCGTGGGCCCAGATAGATGTACTGACGCTGCCCGTCCACCTTGCGCTCGATCACGGCGGCCGCGGTCTCGCTGGTGAGTCGCGCCGCGTGCAGCAGGTCTTCGTCGGGCAGCACACCTACCGCGCGGGTCCACTCCAGGGCGGCCAGCGCAATCTCCAGCGGGCACCCGACGGCATCATCGAAAGCCAGCAGGCGCGGCGCCTCTCCGGCGCGAAGGATGAAGTGCGCCAGCGCCTCCGCCTTGTCGGTGAAGGTGCGCACGCTCACGGTTTGGGGAGCAGACATAAGGGGAATGTAATAGCTCGACCGCGCGCCCGTTCCGGCGCTCCCGGGCTGGCGCGGGGGAGAACGCGCCGCCAGCCCCTTCTTGACAACTTCCGGACCGGGCTGAACCTTAACCGCCGTGGGCGATGCAATCCGCACCGTCCCCCCCTCCCAGATCCGCAGTCATCGCCCGTCCCACTGGGACTGGGGAGCGTGTTCTACCCCGGTCATTCCGATTCGGGGGCAATACCGGAGCCGGTGAGCTCCCACATCCGAGGTCGAAGCAATGGCGAAGGGCACCGTGAAGTGGTTCAACGACGCGAAGGGGTTCGGCTTCATCGCGCAGGAAGGTGGGAAGGATGTCTTCGTCCACCACACCGCCATCGTGATGGAGGGGTTCCGCTCGCTGGCGGAGGGGGACCAGGTGGAATTCGACATCGTCGAGGGGCCGAAGGGACTGCAAGCGTCGAACGTACGGAAGGCGTAAGAACGCGGTGCCCCTTCTCGCGGGCCCCGAGGCCAGCGCGGGCCGGATCCGCGCCTCCTCGGGGCCTGTGCTTTTCGCCCGAGGGCTCCCGCGCCCGGGACCTTCTGGTGATCCTTCCCTCTGATGAGCACTGCCAATTACCGGCTGGGCCTGGCCCTTGTACTGCTCGCCGCGGCCCGCCCAGGCGCCGGCCAGGAGGCTCAGCTGCCGGCCCTGGCCTTCCTCGGGTTTGAGGCTGGCGCTCCGTTAGCGTCGATCGACCGCCAGGTGGCAGCGTTGGGTGGCTCAAAGCTGCGCTGCAATCGGGCGCGTCGTGACCGTCGAGTCCAGGAATGCCGCGGCCAGGTGACCGACCCCGTGTCACGCCGCTCAGTCGAACTCTGGCTCTCGGCGATCGATAGCGCGACCGGCGTGCTGACCATCTCCTCCCCGTTGAGCGGCGTCGAGCTGGACGCGTGGCGGCGCACGCTGGAGACGCAATTCGGCCCGGTGGGCGCGACGGTCATGGGGCCGCAATGGTCCCTTCAATGGGTGCGAGGCGGACGGATGCTGCGCCTCACCTGGCGGATCGACAACGGGGCGAAAGTCGCTTCGGTGAGCCTGGTAGATGGCCACGTCCTGGACGCCTGGGGCCGGGAGCGGGCCCAGGCGACGCGCCGACATCCGCCCCGCCCGCGCGCCGCTAGCCCTTGAGGCGCACGAGATAGCTCCCCTCGCTCTCCTCCAGCACATAGTCCCGAACGATCCGACTCTCCGCCTGGAGGCGCTTGAGCAGGGTGCGTACGCGAGTCCGAATCGGCGCGCCGCCGCCCAACCTACCTCGACCAGTGATCAGGCGTACCGTGCCACCCCGGCGCACTCGCGCCTGCACCTGGAGGAAGCGCTCCACGTTGCTCGCCGCCTCCGCCACGCCCTGACCGTGCAGGTCAAACACGGCATCCGGGGCACGCATCGTCCAATCGGGCATGCCGCAAGATAGTCTTGCGGGATTGCCCACCGTCCTCGCCGCGGCTAGCGTTGTCACGGCAGCGTACCTCGCCCCGGGAGACCCGCGTGAAGCACCTTCTGCGCCGGCGGACCTCCGGTGTCAGCGCTCTTGCATTCCTCATGGCGGCCCTGTTCGCCTGCCGTCCCGACAGCGGCCCGATCTTGATCGGGTTGGCGGGGCCGTTCACCGATTCGGTGGGCGCTCCGATGCTTCGCGCCGCGCGGCTTGCGGTGCAGCAGATCAACGGCGCCGGAGGGATTCGAGGCCGGCCCGTTCAGCTCGTTGCCAGAGACGATTTCGGCGACCCCGACTCCGCGGTCAGCGTCGCCAGCTACCTGGTCGGGCGCGGGGTCGTGGCCGTCGTGGGTGATGTCTACTCCGGGACCACCTTGGCCGCCGCCCCGGTGTACAACGGTGCCGGCATACTGCAGATCTCCCCGTCGTCCACGGCGCCGCAACTTTCCCAGGCCGGCAAGTGGACCTTCCGGGTCTGTCCCAGCGATGTGCGGCAGGCGCGGGCACTGGCCCGCTTCGCCGTCGACCGCCTGGGTCTCCACAAAGGCACGATCCTGTATCTGAACACGGACTACGGGCGCGGCTTGCGCCATATGTTCGACGAGGAGTTCAGCCGGCTGGGCGGTCAGATCGATGCCGAAGCGCCCTATCTCGCCCCGCATCCCGAGGTCGCGGCGTATCTGGAGCGGGCCGCCCGTCGCGATCGCAGCGACTTCATCTTCCTCGCCGGAAACCAGGACGAGGCCGCGGCGATCCTGGAGCAGGCGCGAACCCTCAAGATCGCGATGCCCTTCCTGGGCGGGGACGGGCTCGAAGGCCTGCAGCGGCTGGGACCCGTCGGCAATGGCACCTACATATCGAACGGATACCTCTCCGACTTCGACAGCCCCGAGAACCACCGGTTCGTCGCCGAGTACGAGACCGCGTATCCCCGCGCCGGACCGCCGTCGCAGGCGGCTGCCGCCACGTTTGACGTGCTCCATCTCCTGCAACGGGAGATGACCTGGGTGGGGACCGATCGCCGGAAGCTGCGCGACGCGGTGGCCGAGGTGGGACGTCAGCGCCCGGCCTTCCACGGCGTGACCGGCGACATCGCCTTTGACGAGCACGGTGATGTGCCGGAGCAGCGTGTCGTGATCGGCCAGGTCGCCAACGGCGCCATCCGCGCCGTCGAGGGCCTGTGAGTTACTTCCGCAGCCTGCGCCGGATGAATGCGGCCGCGGTGGCGTGTTCCGTCCTGCTGGTGGTAGCGATGGCCGCTCTCGGGGTCACTTCCCTGCGACAGATCACCCACCGGATGGCTGGCGACATCGCGACGCTCGAACGCGAAGCAGAACTCGGCGGGTCGCTCGTCGTCGCCGTGCTCGGTGAGTTTCGTGCCGCCCAGGAGTACCTGCTGATTCCGAGCCTGGGCGTGCGGGCGGCGTTCCTCGAAAGCGGCGATTCGGCCTACAGCTTCCAGCAGGCCTTGCGCAGCATTCCGTCCCTCAACAACGACGACCGACACCTCCTCAACCTGATCGCCTCGAGCCAGGCCAAGCTCGAGGTGGAGTATGCCACCGCCCACGCCCTCGTCGATCTCGGCCGCCAGGACGAGGCCAAGCTGATCGCGGCCCGGTCTGCCGGAGCGGCCGACAGCCTGATCGCGATCGTCCGTCGATTCAATGTCGAGCAGGCGAGCCGCGCGGTGGACCGCTCACGGGATTTGCAGGACCGGGCCGTATCCTACCAGCGGCTGCTCATCCTGTGCGCCGTGCTGGCCCTGGGTGTCGGGGTGAGCGCCGGGCTGGGTCTCTTGCGGGTCGTGGATCGGCATACCGGCCGCCTGAGCGCCGCGGTCGAGCGCTTCGGATCCGGCGACCTCCGACCGGTGCAGATCCGCTCGATGCCTGACGAGCTCGCGCGCCTCGCCACCGCGCTGGACGAAATGTCGGGCAGGCTGCGCGGGATAGTGGCCGCGGTCAGCCGCGAGTCGGAACAGCTGTCGGCCAGCGCGGGCGACTTTTCCGCCATGAGCGAGGAGATCGCCGCCTCGAGCGGCGAGATTTCCGCCGCCATGGTGAAGATCGCTACCGGCGCCGACCAGCAGGTGAAAGGCTCCACCGAGGCCGATCAGCTCCTGATCCGCCTCCGAGAGGTGTCGGCCCGGACCACCGAGGCCGCCCAGCGCGCCGTCCGCCAGGCGGAAGAGATCCGCCGCACGGCCCTCCGCTATCGGCAGGACATCGAAGCGGCACGAACCACCCTGCTCGATGTCCGCGGCGTGGTGCGCACCTCGTCGGAGCAGGTCGGCGCCCTGGTACGTCAATCGGAGTCGATTACCGAGTTCATCGATCTCATGAAGCGCATCTCCACCCAGACCAACCTTCTGGCCCTCAATGCCGCCATCGAAGCGGCCCGGGCGGGTGAGCACGGGAGAGGCTTTGGGGTCGTCGCGGACGAAGTGCGGCTGCTCGCCGACTCCAGTGCCCGCGCCGCCGGCGAGGTGACAAAGACGGTCGAATTCCTCCGGGTGCAGATCCGGGAGATCGCGGAAACGATGCAGCACGGAACCACCAAGGTGACGGGGATCGAGACCGTGGCCCAGGCGGTCGTTCACGGGCTCGATGCCATCGGTTCGGCAATCGGCGAGGTTCAGACCGCGGCTGGGGGAGTCGCGCAAGAGGCGGGCAAGACCCGGGACACCGTCGCGGAACTGGCGGAGCGAACCGCGCTGGTCTCCCGGGCGGCTTCAGAGCATGCCGCAGCCAGCGAGGAAGTATCCGCGGCGGCAGAGGAACAAAGCGCCTCCACCGAAGACATGGCCGCCTCCGCCACCGGGCTGCTCGACGCGAGCATGCGGCTCAAGAAGCTGATGGAGGGATTCCGGACGTAAGAACGGGCGCCGCTGAGGCGCCCGTCATTTCCGCTTGCGGACCGCTTTCTTGCTCGCCTTGGGGCGAGGTTTCGGTTTGCCCTTCGACCGAACCACCCGTTCCTTTTCCGCTACCTTTTCCGCGCGCCGCTGGGCAGCCTCGCGTACCTCGGCGAGAACCCGCTCCCCTTCGTCGTTGCCAACCAGTCCGCGGCGCGTCGCATAGCGAATCAACTCGTCCGCGTCCGCGAGCTGGAACTCGCCAACCCGGGCCGCCGCCCGGATGATGTTGAGCAGCGCATCAGCGACAGGACTCCGGAGCACGTTGGCAATGCCCGGCAGCGCTTCCAGCAGCGTCGAGATCTGGGAGGCGCCAAGTTCCGAAGCCAACACACCCTCCGAGTGCAGTCCACCTGGTCCGAGTCGACGACTCTCGCCGACTCAATGGGCGGCAACGTACCATTGGCGGCCGGGAGCAGTCAAGAATTGGGGGGGAAACTCAGGCGGAGGCGTGTCACACGAGCCGCAGGTTCGCCAGTAGTAGCAGCTACTACCGCTCGCCTATGGCCTTAGAACGCGTACCGGAGGAGGCCGCTCAGCGCCCAGCCTGTAACCGAGCTGCTGGTGGGAGCCGAAGGGGGGCGTATCCGCCCGATGTCGAAGCGCCCAGCGGGGATGAACGCAAAGTGGGGGTCGATGTTGAACCGGACCCCGGTGCCGGCCCCGAACAGGCTGCCGGCGCCGAACTTGGGAGACCATATCCGCGCCTCGGCGATAGGCTCGAGTGAAACGGTCCGGGAAAGCGGGAAGGAGCCGTTCACGCCGGCGGTCAGGATATTCTCCCGCACGCCCGCCGACCCAGCGGTGGTGTCGGCGCTCGCCGACGTACTGCGATAGTAGTCCCAGAGATAGAACCCAACTGTCCCGCTCCCCGCAGGACTCAGCAGGCCCACATCCACGAGGAACCGGCTGCCTGGATCGTAGGCGCCGCTGGTGAGCGCGCCGCCGCTCAACTGGTCATTGCTGAAGGTGCTGAACGTCAGGCCGAGCTGGAATCGGCTGGAGCCGATGAGGCGGTCGACGGCTCCCCGGATCCGGGTTTCGACTCCGGGCTGATACCGAATGGCCGCGTTGTCGCTGAAGGGCGAGTAGGTCGCGCTCACCCGGACGCTCGCCGCCAAGCCCAGGTTCCAGTCCCCCGCAGTGGCCGCGGCGGCCACCCCGGGCGTCACCGAGAAGCCCGCTCCGTACGTGTTGACCGGAAAGAGCAGGAAGTTCGAAGATGCGCTGGAAGTGATGCTGAAGTTGCTCAGCGAGGTCGTCTCCTGGCCGGTGGGGAGGTTCACCATGACGCTGGCCACCAGCGCATCGTTGCCGAAGGTATAGGAGCCCCGAAGCTGGGTGTCGGTGAAGCCGGAGAACGTCTGGTTCCCGCCCGAAGACGCGGGTACTCCGACCGTCGTGACGGCGTAGTTGCTCCCGATGTCGAACGAGAATCTCTGGCCGACCGGAACCGAGACGCCGACCGGGAACGCAACCTGGCGCAGGAAATTCACCCCGAACCCGGAGCCGAAGGAATACTGGCGGGCTTCGACGCCGCCGACCGCGATGGCCTGGGAAACCAGGTTCTGCTGGGCCCCGAGCCGAGTGGCGGGGACGGCGGCGAGGAGTACGAGCGCGACGATCGGGGGGGTCCGCATCAGGGTCGCGTGATGATGATGATGATCGTCCCGATCAGCCCGGCTGGCTGACCGGCGTTGTCGCTCCCGAGCGCCTCCGGAAGCTGGGGCCGAGTGGCCGGCTGCCGGGAGACGGGGCCGTCCCCGCCTCCCGTCGATGCCGCGAGGGTGCCGCCGAAGCTGGGAACTGTGTAGAGCACGCCGCTCTGCAGTACGCCCAGCCGCCCCGGCCCGGCCGCGGTAGTGGGCGGGCCTCCAGCGGGTCCGCCAAGGGACGCGCCGCCGGAAATCCCGGCCAGCACCATCGGGCTCACGGACTGGGCCTGCGCCGCCTGCTGGGCGGTGGCCTGACGTTCCTTGGCCGCCCGGAAATTGGGATCGCGGGCAACCGCGGCCGAGTAGTCAGCCGCCGCCGCTGCGTAGTCCCCCCGGTCTTCGTCCTCGAGCCCGCGGCTGTACGCCAGGAACGCCTGCAGATCCGCGGTCGGGCGCTCGCTCAGTGCCCGGCGTTCCGCGGGAGTGATGGCAATCCCCATCTGATCCAGCAGGTGGAACAGCACCTGTTTCTCTACATCGAGAATCTGCTGCAGCTGATCGGTGCCGGACCCGCTCGCCACCACCGAGGCGTTCGTGGCGTCCACTACGGTCGCGTCGAGCTTCAGGTCCGTCTTGCCGGGGACATCCTGCAGCGAGCCCTGGACGACCCGAGCCGCGCGCAGCAGGCGCCCCGAACGCGCGCCGGTTCCCGGGTCCACCCGACCCGAATCGGTCAGTGCCATCTCGTCGACCAGGGCCTGAACTCGTTCGCGTTCGAGCAGGGTGAGCCTCGGCAGCTTGCCCAGGTCGGTGACCATCACTTCAGTCAGCCCGCGGCTCAGCGGCTGGAGATCGCTATTGGAGCCGACGTAGCGAAAGGGAAAGACCGCGATGGCGTTGGGGGTCGGAGGGGCGCGAGAGAGGGTCGCTTCCTGCGCGATAGCGTCCTGTGCCGCCTGATGCAGCTCGAGCCTGGTCAGCAGCGTCAGTCGATCCTCGATCTCACTGCGCTGCCGGGCACTCCTCGCCTGGGCGGACGCCGCGGTGTAACTCACCCGGGCCGAGTCGTACTTGGCCAGCTTTTCGTAGGTGAGGCCGAGATAGACGTTGGCCGTGTAGTTCTGTCCATCGATGGCGAGGGCGCTGTTGAGGACATCACGCGCGCGCGGATACTGCTTGGCGTCGTAGTAGGCGATGCCCAGCCGGGTCAGCACCCCAGTGTCCCGTGGGTGCTGCTGCTGATCCGCCTCCAGCGCAGGCAGATTGGCGGGCGCCGGACTCTGAGGCGCCGGGTTTCCAGCGCAGGCACCCAGCAGCGCTCCCGCGAGCACCAGTGCCGGCGCCGAAAATCTCGTCCGCATACAGTCCCTGAGGGTACGGGGGTCGAAGGCTCAATGTACGGGCCGCCAGCGGATTGGGAAGGGGCCCGGATCGAAGTGGGGTGTCCGAGGCGACCGAGGGGAGCCAACCACCCGTCATCGAAGGATCAGCACCCCGGCCATTCGATACGAGATGTGGGTCACACTCAGAAACCGGTATTGGCCCTTGGGCAGATCTGGCACGATGATGCGGAACCGGGCACCTGCACCCCTCAACACCGGTCCACGCAGGGGGCCCGTGTGCTCCGGCAGGGCCTGGTCGAGCAGCAGTCGGTCACGATCCGACAGCCCCTCCGGCTCGAACCCGACAACGTAGGGTCCGCCGCTGGTCACGACGAACTGCACGACATCTCCGGGCCTGACGTTCACGCGGGACGGCTCGAAGGAGTAGCCCTGCCTGCCGCCTTGCACCAGCCGGATCTCGTGGGTTTGCTGGGCCCCGAGTGCCGCCGGGCTAGTCAGCAGACACGCCGCCACCCCCAGAATCCTGACAATCATGGTTTGCGCCCCCTCCGAGCGATCTGTAGATTTGCGGACGGCGGGTGGGCGGTCCCGAGCCGACGGCGCCCGCCGAAAGGGTGGTCCGTGGGACGTCGCGGGATCAAGGAGTATCGCGCTGCAGAGGCCCTCGTTCTGATCGCGGCCGACCGCGACCATAAACCGCTGGTGTGCCCCAGTTGCAACGCCTCGACGATCGAACGCAACCCCAAACGTAACGAAGAGCCCGCTGGCCGCGTCACGCTCACCTGCCGCGGGTGTGGACGGGTCGCGTCCTACCTCGTCCGCGCTTCCGTCAGCACTCCGGAAGAGCCCCGCCGGCGATAGATTGTCGGGATGATCGCGGCATCCCTGCTCATCTTCATCACCGTCTTTGTCGATCTCATCGGGTTCGGGATCGTCCTGCCGCTCCTTCCGAGCTACGCGGCCGCGTTTCACGCCGGAGATGCCGCAATCGGGCTCCTGGTGGCGAGCTTCTCGTTCATGCAGTTCCTCCTGGCTCACTGGTGGGGCCGGCTCTCGGATCGGGTGGGTCGTCGCCCGGTCCTGCTCGTCGGACTGCTCGGGAGCTCGCTCTCCTACCTCCTGTTCGGGCTCGCGACGAGCTTCTGGGTGCTCCTGCTCTCCCGGGTGCTGGCTGGAGGCATGGGAGCAAATGTCAACGTGGCCCAGGCCTACCTCGCCGATGTGACCCCGCCTGAGCGGCGGGCCCGCGCCATGGGCCTGATCGGTGCCGCCTTCGGACTCGGCTTCGTGGTCGGCCCCGCGCTGGGGGGGATTGCCAGCCGTTTCGGAAACGGGGCGCCCGGGTTCCTCGCGGCGGCTCTGAGCGGCCTCAATCTTCTGCTCGCGCTTCGGTGGCTGCCGGAGACCCGCGCGCACGTCGCGCAGACGGTCGAGCGCGTTCGCGTGCACTGGTCACGCTTTCTGATGGCGTTTGCCGCCGTCGCCTGCTCCACCGGCGCCTTCACGGTGCTGTACGTAGTCTTCCCGCTGCAGGTCGAGCGCGCGCTCGGGCTCGACCGGCACCATTCTGCGTTCTTCTTCGTGCTGATGGGCGTGGTTAGTGCCGTGATCCAGGGAGGCCTGGTGGGACGCCTGGTTCCGAGGGTCGGCGAGCGCGCCCTCCTCGTCACCGGGCCGCTGCTCCTCGCCCTCGGCCTGGGTCTGCTCCCGGTAGCGTTCGAGGCCGGACCGCACCGCGGGCTCGCAATGCTGTATGTCGCGCTGCTCGTTCTCTCGGCGGGGTGGGGATTCATCAGTCCGAGCGCCGCCGCCTTCGTGAGCCGCGTGGCACCGGCGGATGAGCAGGGAAGAGCGCTGGGGCTGCTGCAGAGCACGGGAGCGGTCGCGCGGATCGTGGGCCCCGTGATGGCCGGCACCGTGGCCGCTCACGCCGGCGCCGACGCCGCGTTCGTGGTGGCGAGCGGAGCCGCGCTGCTCGCGGGCCTGTCCGCGCTGTTCTATCCGGTCTGGGGAGGGTGGATCAGCCTCAGCGGGGCCGCGTGAAGATCCGGTTCCAGCGGATGGCGGTGAGGGCGGGAAGCATCTTCCAGCTGTTGGGGTCGTAGCTGTAGTAGATGATGAGCGGAGTGCCGCGCACATTGCCCCTCGGCAAGAACCCCCAGTAGCGCCCGTCGTAGGAGAGGTCCCGGTTGTCCCCCATCATGAAGAACGAGTCCGGTGGCACTACGATCGGCCCCCAGTCCTGGAGGTCCGGGGTGTACCCGGTCGTGTCTCCCACGAGGTGCTTCACCTGCCAGTCGTGCATCTTCTGCCGGTACTCCGGCGACTCCGATTTGCCGGGATTGTCATGCCGCACATACGGCTCATCCACCCGGCGGCCATCCCGGTAGAGGACGCCGCCTTTCATCGCAAGGGTGTCGCCCGGCATGCCGATCAGCCGCTTGACGACCTTGAGCCCCTCTTCCTCGACCGAATCGAAAACGAGGATGTCGTCCCGCACCGGCTCTCGAAACACGGGCAGGTGCAGTCCCGTGTAGGGGATTTCGGCGCCATAGATCGCCTTGTTGACGAAGAGAAAGTCCCCGATGAGGAGCGTGTTCTCCATGCTACCCGATGGGATCCGGAAGGCTTCCACCAGGAAGGTCCGCAGGACCAGCCAGACAACGACCGCGACCAGAATGGACTTGGTCCATTCCCGGACGGCCTCGCGCGCCGACTGCGGGCCCTGAGTCGGCTCTGTCATGGGCCCCGCGTCACCCGTTTGCCCCATCTGACCTCGCTGGCTACCGCGGCACGGTGAAGATCCGGCGCCACCGCGCGGCGGTTATGAGGGGGAGCACCTTCCAACTCGACGGGTCGTAGCTGTAGTACACGAACAATGGTGACCCTCGGAGGTTCTCCCTGGGCAGAAGGCCCCAGAAGCGTCCGTCCCACGAGGAATCGCGGTTGTCGCCCATGACGAACAGCGAGTCGGGCGGCACCACGATCGGCCCCCAGTTGTTGCGATCCGGATTGTAGGGCCCGTCGTGAGAGCCGATGAGCCGGGGCTCCTGCCAGCGCCGCATGAGTGCGCGGTACTCGGGCGGATCCTGCCCAGCGGGGTCGGTCCGCTTGGCGTAGGGCTCCACCAGCGCCCCGCCGTCGCGAAAGACCGTGCCGGCCCGCATGGCCAGCGTGTCCCCGGGCAGGCCGATCACTCGCTTGACGACGTCGAGCCCAGGCGTCTCGACCGACTCGAACACCACGATGTCCCCGTGGCGCGGCTCGCGCAGGGCCGGCAGGTGGTGATGCGTGAACGGCACCTCGGCGCCGTACAGCGGCCGGGCGACGAAGAGCACGTCGCCCGTCAGAATCGTGTCCTCCATGCTGCCGGAGGTGACGTGGAAGGCGGCGATCACGAAGGTGCGCAGCAGCAGCCAGGCACCCAGGGCGAGAAGCAGGCTGCGGACCCACTCGCCAAGCCGGGTACGGAGCTCGAGCGCGTTCATGCCGCTCGGTGCGGCGTGCGAGTGGAGGCCCCCGGAGCTGCACGGCGGAGGCGCGGAGTGAAGGGCAAGTCGGACCCGAATTCCATTGGGGCCGAAGGATAATCGCAGACCCGCGCGGGGTGCAGGGCGACAACACATCAGCAAAGCAGAAGGGCCAGGGGGTCCCTGGCCCTTCCTTGAACGGTTGATCGAAACGGCGTCAGGCTAGTTGGTCCTGGTCAATTCGACCCGACGGTTCGCCGCGCGACCCGCCGCGGTCTTGTTGCTCGCCACGGGATTCTCCGGCCCATATCCCCTGGCCGTGACCCGCGACGCCGCCACGCCCTTGCTGATCAGATAGCCCCGCACCGTAAAGGCTCGCGCCTGTGACAGCCGCAGGTTGGCGGCTCGCGACCCGCGACTGTCCGTATAGCCACCCACCTCGACGTTGACACCGGGGTTGTCGATAAGCGACTGGGCCACCTTGTCGAGAACGACCTGGGACTCCGACAGGAGGGTCGCTTTCCCGGTCTCGAAGTTGACGCCCTGGAGAACCAGTGCCTTGCCAGGCTCCGCGAACAGTGCCGGACAGCCCACTGCATCGACCTTGGCGCCAGGCGGGGTGTTGGGGCACTTGTCGAGATAGTCCGGCACCCCGTCGCCATCGCTGTCCTTGGGGCACCCGTTGACGTCCACTGCGGCGCCGGCCGGAGTGTTCGGGCACTTGTCCTTGTAGTCCGGCACGCCGTCGTTGTCGCTGTCCTTGGGGCAGCCGTTCACATCGACCGCCACGCCAGCCGGCGTGTCGGGGCACTTGTCCTGGTAGTCCGGCACGCCGTCGGCATCGCTGTCCTTGGGGCAGCCATTCGCATCGACCGCCACCCCCGACGGAGTGTTCGGGCACTTGTCCTGGTAATCCGGCACGCCGTCGCCGTCACTGTCCTTGGGACAGCCGTTGGCATCCACCGCCACGCCCGCCGGGGTATTGGGGCACTTGTCGAGGTTGTCCGGCACTCCATCCCCGTCGCTGTCCTTCGGCAACGGGCAGCCGTTGGCATCCACCCGCTCCCCGGCGGGCGTGTTGGGACACTTGTCGAGGTTGTCAGGCACCCCGTCGTGGTCCTGATCGCCATTACGCCGGTTCCCGATGAGCAGCGACAGGCCGGCCTGGACTCCCCAATGCCAGTTGGACTTGACCTGCTGGATGCCTGCCAACTGCGCCGGGAGGGTCGAGCTCTCCGCCGTCGGGATGTAATCGCCCGTCCCCTCGAGCCGAAGCGAAACCAAGCCACGCCCAACCCGCAGACCGGCGAGCCCACCGGCCCCGCTCCGCGTCTCGCGATACCCCTGGCGGAAGAGCTGGTCGGTGTAGCCGGCGCCGAGCAGGAATGCGGCCTGGTCTCCCAACGGAAGGTTGTAGACGAGTCGCGCGTGGAACGGCTCGGCGCGGAGGGAGGTGTTGCCCTGGCTGTGAGTCTGGGTGTAGCTCCCGTCCGCCTCGATGGCGAGGTTCCGCACAATGAAGACGCCCAGCCGACCGCCGGCACCGACCTTGTTCGTGAAGTGCAGATGCTTGTCGAACCAGGTGTACCGCCCGAACCCGCCGAGCTCGAATGTTCCCGCAGACTGACCGACCAGCGGGGCGCTGCCTAACAGAAGAAGCAGCCCTCCAATGACCGCATGCCGTTTCGGCATAGTTTCCTCCGCACGATGGGATCCCAACTCGGGCTCAGGGCCGAGAGTAGTCGGGTCCCGACGGCGAGTCAACGCGCCGTTTGCTAGCCTGTGACCGGGATCACACGCCGCGATCCCTCAGGGCCGCTAGCACTTCCTGGGCGTGCCCCTTGGGCTTGACCTTCGGGAACACCGCCTGGATCCGGCCCCGCTCATCGATGATGAATGTGCTGCGCAGGATTCCCATGTAGCTGCGGCCGTACATCCGCTTCTCCCCCCAAGCGCCGTAGGCCGCCGCCACCGAATGATCCACGTCCGCCAGAAGAGGAAAAGGCAGCTTGTACTTCCGCCGGAACCGCTCGTGCGAGGCGGTGCCGTCCGGCGACACGCCGAGCACGGCTGCTCCGG
>Ga0335081_10004865_pt1 | contig 21229 bp, 36 predicted proteins | sample Lox_Sample_35_FD_206713 | JGI IMG/M metagenome (GOLD analysis project Ga0335081, IMG submission 206713) | Soil microbial communities from Loxahatchee National Wildlife Refuge, Florida, United States - Lox_Sample_3.5 | ecosystem: Environmental > Terrestrial > Soil > Wetlands | place: USA... | reverse complement strand
CGGAGGACCAGTCGCAATCGTAATTTGATCTTGAAGCTCTCCGACTGATCGGCACCCGCACCAAAACGGACGACAGCCTTACAGAATGCCTGTAGTGCGATATCCCTGCTTAATATCGAAGTAACTGCAGTCTACGATCGTTTATTTTAACATATAGATGGGTGGATCCATTCTTCGGCATCGGAATAGGAATATTCGCGTATTATCTGTCTGAACGAGACCGTCAATTCCCCCCCGGTCACTCCCTCGTCGAGCTCACCAAAAAGCGAGCCATCAAGAAGTACAACTATTACGTCCGAGGAGAACCGAGTATTGGTCCAGCAAGCAATAAACCGCCAGGCGAGAATTGGGGTTTATGGTAGAATTTATGAAATCACGGGATATTATACGATCGAACCGACCTACATTCTTCTGTCGAATTCGTTATGGGCCTTAATGAAGAAATCATATGGAAAACCTAATCTTTTCATAAATTAACTAGCTACGTTGAAAGAATAGATTATAGAGATCATCATTTATGGAAGATCACCAGCTATAAGGCATGTTAGTTTTTATTCCGAGCTCATGATGTGGGGGACATACGGGGTACAACGATCGGGCCGGCATCCGGAAGGACGGGAAGAACTTGATCGGTGAATTCTCCGTCAACATTGCCGTACGGATAGTATTCGCAAGTCAAGTAATTCGGGTAGGAATTTCCTAGTTGGGCACTGCAATGATTGTACACCCATCCGCAACCAATCTGGAGAGAATCCTTCCAAACGACTTGTGTAAAGTGACCCGTCGTAAGACTAAATCCAGGATTGGAGAAGTTGTAGTTCTCAATCTCGTTGTACCAGAGATAGACATAGTAAGCGGGGTTCGTGTAACCACCATAGGCCAAGTTTTCGCCGTAGTAGGGAGAATTAGAGTGGTCGGTCGAGCAGTATTGAGAGTAGCCGAGGGCGTATGTGGCGAGGGTGTCGTTCCAGGTGACGGGAGGAGATCCGTGACGGGCTCGGTAGATGTTGTGCCATAGAACCATCTCTGCGGCGAAATCGGCGGGGGTGCCACTAACGGCAGGCTCAGATGTAGTGGAGGATGTAGAGCCGGCGGATGTCGAAGATCGGGTGGTAGACGCGGTGCTATCTGTCGTTGAAGTGGTCCTTGCTGGAGCCGTGGAAGATCCGGTCGTTGCCGGCTCACTGGTAGTGCTGGATGCTGAACCAGAGTCTCCAGTAGTCGAGTTACGGCCTGCAGGGGTACTGGTTGCTGGCTCCACAGTGCTGGTGGGAGAGCTATCAGATGGAGGTGAGACGGGTTGAGAGGTGAGGGTGACTCTGTTGCAGATGCCGGGGAGATCGTTGAGGGAAACCTCGAAGACGGACAAGCAGTTGAAAAAGTAGAGAGGACCGCCTCCGTACGACCCTTCGAGCTCACCGGCGGAATTGAAGGCCCAGGAGAGTGTGCTGTTAGCATTGATCGTTCCATTGCCCGCTCGTCTGGACAGCAAGCGGCGAAGTTGAGGTTGGAAGGTGACATCAGACTTCCCATCGCTGACCTCGCTTCCGTTGACAGCGGCAACATTACCGCTTCCATCGGTCAAAGCAAAATTGATAAGAAACATGCCGTTGCTGGTTAAGGCGGCCGTGGAATTGACAGGGACAAAAACCAGCATGCCATGTTCAATGATAACGGCTTTACCGTCGCTGGAGACAAGAATGAAAGCATTGTTGACGGAAATGCCGGTTCCACCGTTGACAGGGGGCGGGGCGCCGCTGGGAGGACCTCCAGCGCCGGAGGGTGTGCCGCCAGCAGGGGGTTGCCCGTGGTTGCCAGGATAGTTACCACTCGTAGGGCTTGGTGGACCCCGGTGTCGACCACCATGACCGTCTCCACCAACCCAGACCGAGCTGGTCGGAGTAACGATGTTAATGGAGATATTGTTAATGATCGAAATGACGGGAGTACCCTGATCCCACTTGGTCATAGTATACTTGTAGGGCACCGGGTAGTATGACGGACCTGGGTACCAAGTCCAGGTGACGGTGCATGCTGGGATGGTTTCCTCGTGGCCATGGGCATCAATGACCCAGGGAGGGATAACGCAGGTTTCATACTCGCATCCAACAGGGAGGAGGGTAGGGGTGGGGAAGTGGCAGGGAGTAACACTGTCGTTAATCCAACCATAATGAATGCGAATTACGTCTTGGTGATTGGATTGAGTCCATGAGTCTCGCCGTCCTTGTCAACGGTGCAAATGGTGTTGACCCAGCATGTGGATCCAGTTGTCCACGTCGTGGGAAGAACTTTGCCGTCGCTGCGGGTGACCGTGGTGCATACTTCCGTTTGGATGTATTGCGGAAGCGTGCCGACGACAGTGTATCCACAATTTGTGCAGGAGGTGGGATAAGCCGTAGCCAAAGGATAGTTTGATGGTGTTTCGTATCCAGGAGCGATAGTCACCCAGACCGTTTCCGTCTCCCAAATAACAACCTCCCTACACACGCATCGTCCTCCGGCAGAGACGATGCCAGAAAAACCCAAAGCTCCCGCTGCAAAGAGCCAAACTTTCATCGCATTAAACGAATGTGATTGTGAGACAAGGAACGACTCCACCGATGATCTCGGCGAGGAGAATGGCTGAAAGGGAGAAGCTAAGCGAAAGTCCCGACCACACTTGTCGGTGGTCGTCCGCTGAAGATGGTGAAGAACCCATGGGAGCCGTGGAGGGGTCCTTGTTTATATGACTCGCTAGAACTTGACTGATATGCTCCAACAAACTAAACAATCCGGTGAAAATAATGTGGCTTGAGGAAATAAAACTCGTTGCCCGGCCGCTAGCATCGCAAAGAGCGATGAAATGTTCGAGAAATGTGATCAACGCAGGGGTGGATTACCAGCCCCTGCGAACGGATTTCATAACTGTCCCCCCCCCGGGCAACGAGACCCCGTTCATGCCACGGCCAAAAAGCCTAAGAAAAGAAGAAAAGAAAAGAAAAGGGAAAAGAAATTCCGCCAATTGAATGGAATCGCTAAACGTCTGTCAGTTCAACCGAAACTGGACCATTTCGTTAAGTCATAACATCGTTCGTCCGTGACGAGTGACGGTTGTTGAGACGTAATCGGATTGGGCGGTGGGCCACAACCCTGGTCGATCGCACCTCGGGTCTTCAGGAATGTTGCCACCAGACATCCCCTAGCCAGCCAACAGACCAACGGGACCCTTTGGCTTGATAAATACTGACTTGCTTATTTTAGAAATAAAGAGCCCAACTTTTGGATATTGCACAACATACGGTTTGTCTGGAATGGACAGCTGCTAATAGGATGAATTAAGGGGCAACGCTCCTTGGGTCCTGAAAATTTTGGGGGTCGACGGTGGATCTGCGAATTTACAACGAGAATTTAACATTCTTCGACCGGTTTTGGTGCGGCGCTCGAGGCTCACTGCTGTCCGCACTGGCCCAAGGTGGACCTAAAGTCTCTCGTTTCTCGGGCAAATTCTGGTTCCCACGCGGAATACCAAGGATGGACGTCCGTCAAGAACAATATCATGTCGGCGAGATGGCCAGCTGTCGATCTCACGGATGCTAGGGTCTTTGATCTGCAACGAACAACAAGAACAGAATGAAATCGGTAGAAAATTTCTGTTTTACAGAGAGGAGAAAAAACAAAGGAAAGAACGAACGATTGACTTACATGAGATTCCGAACGCTATCGATTTCTCAGCCTCTTCACCAATAATATTTGGATTTTCACAAGCGCAAATGAACATTTAACAAGCTCCTCTCTTAAAGACTCCTTCACACTGTTGCTGCTTATGCAAGGAAAGCTTGAAACGATGCGCTTTCTCCTTGTGGGCTTTGCCAAAGTGGTCATCCTTGCCGGCGTTTGCCCTTTCGATCTTGTCGTTCAAGGTCAATTTGGCATCGGGATGAGCGTAAGCTTCAAGGTCGACGGCATCAGCAACCATCAAACTCTCAGTCACCGTAACGATATCCTCAACAAAGCGATCGCACAAGCCTCATCATCAGCCCCAGATCCTGAAACAAATGGGAAGCGAATAAAGGGAAAGCGGGGTTTGATGGTTGAGTACTTGAAGAGAAACTCTCTCTGACGACCACACGGAGAATCTCCGTCTTCTCCTCGTTAGGAGGAAGAGGATAATTCGGCACGATCCAACCCTTGACACGAAGAAGTGTGCTCACAGCCGCTTGCTTGATATGCGGGTTTTCCTTACGGAAATCGTCCGTCAAACGGAACGAGACGACCGGGAGACCAGGCATATAACGTTCCGGATCGTCTTCCTCAAGTTGATTCGAAGCACCAGGGCGAGGGTGGTGAATCTCAGAGAGACAGACGTAATCTTACGCCATTAGAAATTCGAAGGTAGGGGAGATAGGTACATCCTGTAGCTTCCAAGGCAATCGAAATGAATCTCGCGTTTACAAGACTCTTCCGTTGGACTGCGGCGTAACCTTCGAAACCGAGGTGAATGAAGTTGTAGTATTGAGCGATGATATGCGCACCAGGACGCGAGAAATTGAGCGTGTACGTTTCCTCGGTGCCTTGACGACGTTAGCTTCTCTCCTCTTAAAACGCGCTTACCGCCGAGATAATGTAATTCGAATTTGAGGTATTCGGGAAGTTCTTTCTCATCACGGAAGACGACCCATCCGACACCCGCATAGACAAGGCCGTATTTATGCCCGGAACTGCATTGTCATGGTTGATCTCAAGAGCGAGCTGATACACGTTGATACTCTTCACACGGGGCAAATGGAATCCGAATTTGACGCTTGGGGTAGCGAAAGGGCAGAAAAGCCCACCGGACGCACCGTCGACGTGGATCGGGACGTCAAGACCAGTCTCCTTCTCAACCTCGTCGAGAATCTTGGAGACTTCCTCGACGGGTTCGTAATGGCCAGTATATGTGGATCCAAGGATGACGAAAATGCCTTATAGTCAGAAATTGTTGGATTTTAGCGTCACCAATGGTGTTCTCATCAATTGCAGCCTTGATTTTGGTGGTATCAAGACAGTATTTGGATTCCTTGGAGACGGGGATAAGTCGGGGTTCGACTTCAAAATATCTTGCAAATTTCCTGACTTCGTGAGTTGTCATCTTTCAACCGATTGGATACTCGAGAGCTACTTGAGCATTTGCGCCCATGAGAATATTAGGTTTGGAGGTATCCTTGCCTGTTTCGTCAGCGCCCTTTTAGCCCGAATTGAGACCTTGGGCCTTCATTTTCTCCTTCCATCGTCGCTTCATAGCAAGACCGCCAAGGAGTATAGCTTCGGAACTTCCTGTGGTAGCAGTTCCAACGGCCTGGATGCCCTTGGGGACACCCCAGAGGTTGCCAATCATGCTGACGCAGCGTTGATGAATATGAAGCATCGCCGGATATTCATCATTGTCACAAAGATTCTTGGATATATTCTCCATAATCAATTGGTCCTAGCATAGTGAGCATGACCTCCTTTATTTAGGTTCTACAGCCTCGGGTTCCTTAAAGTCAGCAATTTATCGACATTGAGAGAGAATACCATGTATGTAGTGACGAATGAGGCAACATTCAAATTTGGCCTTCCATCGAAATCGAGTTCATCGTGGATAAGTTGGTACGCCGCGTTGGAGGGAATTCCTTCCTTGGGGATAGAGAACTTGGGAATTGCCTCTGCACCACCGTAGCGGCAAGAGTAGGGAGTCGAAGCGTTGCCGTGGACATGGCTGAATCTGAAATCCCCAAGGTGACGGCAGAGATTGATGACTTCATCAGGGTCAACGTGCTGGTATCAGCTGCATGCCCCGGACAAGTCGTAGTTACCTTGTGAAGAACCATGATTGAAGGTGTGAATTGAGTTTATCAAAAGCGACAGAAGGGGTTGATTTGCAAGAGCGAATTGAAGCGATTTTTGGTGGACCAAGAAGTACGAGGAGGATACCGGCCGGGACTTCTGCACGGACCGCTTTTATAGGTATCCTAATCTGCCGCGCAAACGTGCTTGGGCATTGCAGGCGCCCCGAACAAGGTTCATCCCACCCCCACTCTCTCTCGACTGCTTTGAAAATCGAAAAGCGGCCCAAGCGTTGACTGCGCGGACCATACGTTTCAGAATACGTATGCACGTGAAATCCTGAGGCGCATTTGCAAAGCAACCTTTCGCTGAAAACTGGGGACGAGTGACGGTACCCCGTGCTCCCGTTGGTTGGCCTCGTTTTGGCTTTTGACCGATCGGCGGCAGCCACTTCCGGATGAGTTGGCTTCTGGTTCTATGTCGCTTGGAAGCGGCTTAATTCACCCCCGGTGCACTTTCCGTAGGCCCACCGCGTAGGGTTTTCCTTCCCGTGGCGGATGACCAGTGCACTTGAGCAAATATCCTCTGTGGTCCACAATGTCGTTCCTCCGTTTGATTTACCACGGACTGCGGGTGGTCCGTCGGTGACATCACTATGACGACGAATTTCGCGCACTGAACAAATAACTATTGCGACACGAAACGGCTTGTCTCTACGATGGCATCAGACCGCTCTGCGTCTAACTCCATAAGGCGAAGACTCCGACGCTCAGCTGAAGCGTTCGCAGAGCATGTGCTGGAAACGGCCAACGATGCCGCCTGTCTTTATCCTCTCAAGGTATCCCAAAATCTCCCACGGCCGTTCTAATTGTCAGGGAATTTACTACTTCTTGACTCGTCCGGGATTACTCCAACCATTCTTCTCCGCTGCGCTGACTGCGGTGATCGCTGCTGCCATCATCGTCGTGCTAATATGCTTCTTCGGATATCTCCCACAAGTAAATGCCCTTCATTAGACGGGAATCCTAAAGAAGACAAGGCAGCGATTTTGACGGTTTTCCTTGGTCCGCTTGGTTTTCTCGTTGCCATTGCTGCTGTCGTCGGAGAAAGCTGGCTCTTGGTTAAACTGTTCGTTGGCTCCTTCCTTATCAAAGGAATGATTGGAGAAGAAGTTTTTAAAGCGGTAACCATCATTCATTCCAAAAACAAATCCGTAACTCTAGACCCTCCAACAGCGTTCAAAAAGTTCCATCTTGGACCTCAAGTCTGGCATTGGAGGGCACCTCAATCTCGCCGATCGAGCTACCAAGGCCGCCCAATCCTTCCAACCTATTGCAATAGCACAATACATCCTTACCCTCTCACTAGCTTTCGTCCCCTTCATTGGCTGGCCGCTGTTCATCTACCTCAACGCGGCGAAAACGGCGAAGTCGTACGTGTCGCCATATTTGAAGCGCGGAAGGGGATTGACGACGAATGCTGCCAGGCAACGAATCGAAGACGAACACGAAGCTGAATTTAATTCTTTTGGGGCAGTGGCGTTGTTATTAGAGCAGGTGCCAATTATCGGGGCTTTCTTTCAGATTACAAATTTTGTGGGGGCAGCGTTGTGGGTTGAGAACTTGGATGCGAAGCGGGAACTTGAGGAATTGAGATCGTGACTTGGGGTGAATTCTTGACTGAAAATTCGAAGTGGAGTGCTTGGGATACCGACATGGATTTTCATGATGTGCGGTCTCCCTAACGAGTGTATGATAGATTAGCGAACATTTCCAGATCATCGTATGCAGAACCATTGATCATACATTTTGCTCTTGAAGGATAAAGTTAAGCTACAGAGACCTCCATCAACGCTAATCTCCAAGACCTTCGAGTAGGCTGAGAAAACCGCGCCTTCAAGAAAGACCAAAGAACCGAGAACGGTCCCTTCTGAAGCCTTGGCTTCCACACTGCCTGGACAATACATCTACAAGAATTTCGATGAGATTCTCTTTGGATGGACCGCTTTGACCCCAAACCGGAAAGCCGACATCTTGCTCAGTGTCGGTGCAGGAAGAAATTTGCAAGGAACCCATAGATGTGAGCGTGACATACTTGGCTGAAGGCCATGAGGCCTCGGCTGAATCTGTGGAACACCAATCAAAGAATCGTCTGAACCTGGAAAGGTTCCAGGTGGATATTCATGATTTGTTAGCAATCTAGGGCTCGAGGGGCATGATTTTGGAAGGGTAAATTGCAATGATGACGTAGAGCACGATACTGAAGAGCGCAGGGGATGTCCTTATGGGAGAGGGCCGGATGCTCAAGACATAGCATATGAGATAGATTGGATATATCCGTAGATAGAATCAGATATATCCATCAAGATGAATTATTGTCGAAGACCCAATAAATACATCATAAAGACGCATCTGAATCTGGTTGGCCTTCCATCTTGCAGAAAACAAGGCTCTGACTGCCTCAGTGTCTCCTATCAGCCTCGACAACGGATCACCCTCCCAATTTTGCTTCTGCAAACATCATTTGGAGCGGCGACTTGGCGACAGCCATATGTTGCTTTCCAGCTGACGGTTGACCGTTGAAGCCTAATGTGTGAACGTATGCGGCCCGACCCTCCGAGAAATCCGGAACGAATTTTGGGAGACAATAGATCCCCGCTAGGTTGCGATCTCCACTCTTGGATTGAAATTCGAACGCATCTAAAATACACTTATGTGTGTGGTTTGACGGCCAATTGATGTCCCGCGAAAAGCCGCTCGCGTTGGATCATCTTGGAAAACTTGGTCTTGCAAAAGCGAGAAGTCCCTGAGGAACAGCATGGTTTGCGTCCCGTGTGGTTTCTAGATCTCGAGGCAGAACCGAGGCTTCTTGACGGCTACGGCCATATTTTCTGCGTCAGAGGATAGTGGTTGGCGGAAATGCATCGCTAATCGTAGCGAGTCAGGTGATGCCTCAAACAACGCATGTGATTTCGCTACTGCAAGCGAGCAAACGCTTCCCCCGCCCTTCTCGGAAGTTTCGCCAGCATCCCTTCATCCACCCGCGTCCTTTTCTCCCCAGCGTCCGCCGTTGCACTTTCTCATCCCCCGTCGGCTCGCCATGGCTGCCCCCGCCGTGCAAGGAATTGCCCTCCCCAACTCAAAGGAGCCCGGCTACTCGTCCATCTACCGCAATGCAAAGTACGCGGGCGCCCTGCAGCCCTATGAAACGGTCGAGGTCAGGACCCTATTTGAGAGTTTTGAACGGTCCGTGAAGCAAAGCCCAAAGAATGACTGTCTGGGACATCGTGAGTACGATCGCAAGACAAAGACCTGGGGGCCTTATATATGGGAGTCGTATGAGGAGATTCATGCCCGACGAAATCGGTTTGGAAGTGGATTGGTTAACATCTTTGAACAGGTTGCGAAAGTCTTCTCACCTCTTTATTTCGCGTAGCTGACTTGGTAGCCTGTGGAGTCGAGTATACCGGAGGATCCACGGTGTGTGACGATATACTCTCTCAATCGTCGCGAATGGGTCATTACGGACCTTGCTTGTCACGCATACTCCTTCGCGGTCGTGGCTTTGTACGATACTCTTGGTGCCGAGGCTTCCGAATACATCTTGAACCAAACGGAATCGCCTGTCATCGTTGCTTCTGTAGACCATGTCCCACATTTGATCCAAATGAAGGATAAACTCCCGAACCTCAAAGTCATCATTTCCATGGACGACCTCGACGAAGGCGATCTTCAGGGTCGAAGGAAGGGTGATTTACTAGGCATATGGGCCAAGGAGAAGGCAATTTCTCTTTTATCCTTCCATGATGGTACTGCGAGCTTCTCTGCCTACATCTTATGACATAGTCGAGAGACTTGGAGAAAAGCACCCCCGACAACCTATTCCTCCAACGCCAGATACCATTACGACCATCAATTACACTTCCGGAACGACGGGTATGCCGAAGGGAGCAATCCTCACCCATGAGAATGCAGTTGCAGCGCTTGTCGGTCCCAAACTCATGGGTGCAGTCGTAGGTACTCCCGGCGACACAATTATGAGTTTCCTGCCCCTGGCGCACATTTACGAAAGAGAAAACGTGAATATGACTATGTACGCCGGCATGCGAATGGGTTTCTTCCATGGCGAAGTAACCGGGGTAATGTTCCCCCCCCAACGTCCGATTACTAACTATTATAGCTTGTTGACGATATTCAAAAGCTCCAGCCTACGATCATCACTCTTGTGCCCCGAGTCTTGTCAAAGATTACTTCAGCGATTCAATCTGCCACCATTGATGCACCGGGATTCAAAGGTAAATTGTCCCGGGCGGCATTAGCGGCCAAATACGCCAGGATGGATGGCCCAGCAAATACATTTCATCATCCGGTTTGGGACCGTCTCTGGAGCCGGAAAATTAGACAGGTTTTAGGTGGTAAAGTCCGAATGATTGTCAGTGGCAGTGCGCCTGCATCTCGTGAGACACTCAGATTCCTCCGGGCGGCGCTCGCTTGTGACGTTCTTGAAGGTAACTACAATGCCGTTCTTAAATCTGACTTCCTCATAGGCTACGGATTAACGGAAACATTTGCTTCCGCGTTAGTTTGTCTGCCCAACGACTTCACGCCTGGTCATTGTGGACCTCTTGTTCCCACTGTCGAAGCTAGACTTCGTGATGTCCCTGATATGGGGTATACGGCCAATGATCTCCCAAATCCGCGCGGTGAACTCCTCCTTCGAGGGTACCCGGTATTTAAGGGCTACTTCAAAGACCCACAAAAGACTGCCGATGCATTTGATGGAGATTGGTTCCGTACAGGGGATGTCTGTGAAATCGATTCGGCCGGAAGAGTCTACATCATCGATCGTGTAAAGAATTTTTTCAAGGTATTCCCGGTTTTCTTCGCAGATGCTTACTGTGCAGTTGGCACAAGGAGAGTACATTTCCGCAGAACGTCTGGAAAACATCTACATCGCCCACCCTGCGATCGCAACCCTCCTAGTCCACGGCGACAGTCAACAAACATGCCTCATAGGCGTCATCGGCGTCGACCCGGAACCCTTCGCCGCCTGGGCAACCAAGGTCCTCCGCCGTCGCATCGCCCCGGCCGAAATCGAATCCGTCTACAACGACAAAGCCATCAAACGGCAATTGCTGAAGGACCTCGATCATCTAGCGGAGAAGAAGAAATTGCAAGGCTTTGAAAAGCTCAAGGCAGTGTACATTGCCACGGAGCCGTTTACAGTAGAAAATGATCTTTTGACGCCGACGTTGAAATTAAAGAGGTCGGAGGCGGCAAAGGCTTTTAGGAACGAGATTGATGAGTTGTACAAGGGCATTACTGATGAACCGGGAAAGTTCAAAGCAAAGCTATGAGATGGAAATAGGATCATTTTTGGTTTAGATCGTCCTTTTTAAACAATTTTGTGTCCGTAGTTTAGGAAAGTTTTCGTCTCAAAGCATACTTTGACGTTCCACTTACCGTTTGGGTTATGGTGAACTGTTCTTCCAGGAAATTCACGACGAATCTGTGAGGAAAGAGCGAAATGAAACGATATTTTCAAAATGACACAAGTTCCGCGATTAAGTTGACTCTTTACTAAAGTCCCCTAGCCAGAATCAGCAAAATACTCAATCCGTATTGATACCATTCCTGAGTATCTTATTCGTCACGTCCCAATGAATCATTTCAATCCGAGGCTCGTGGAAATGGAATCCCAGACAAGCGGAGCTTGCCATTAACACGCATTCGAAGCATGGACCTACCAAAATAAAGCACAATAGCCAGCACGATATTTCTCCTTATTTCATAATTGGTTCGGTCGTTTGCAAGCTTAATATTATCCTCCTGGGTCGTTCGTTTTCCCGAAGGATCCATGGCTCACCCCGAGAGAAAGGGGGGATCTACATGACGCCGAGCCCGACGCCACCCCGTTCGACGTCGGCTTGAGATGGGAATCCATGTCTGAGAAGTGAAACGGTGGATCCCAAAGGTCTCTGACCCCCGCTTCCTCCAAGCAGGTACTAGCAACGATGTTGGTGAAGACACTCCTGGCGACCCTTCTTGTTGCTTCAGCTTCGGCAGCTCCTGGGTTATTTCATGAGGAACCACATCACACTTATGAAGTGTTAGATAATATACACAACACTCCCCACTGCGCTTATAGCTGCATTTTCCATGATGAGTTACCTGGAAAATGGGCACCTGAGTGTCTAAATAAGGAAGGGAAGGAATACGGAGCTTGTTTGTGCAGGGCAAATGCATATCAATACATGCTCGATCAATGCGTTGCGATCAGCTGCGATGATAAGGAAGACGACGACAACGAATCTAGGAAGACGGTAACGTCCCCGTCGTGGCGCTGCTAAACTTTCGAGGCAAGGGAAATGAATTCGAAAAGCTGTAGGCATTATGGCGTTAAAGAGGAGGAGATGTATAAACTCGAGGAACTTAAAGGGGTATAGGTAACTTGAGTCGAGCAGACTGCATTTCCTACAGATTCCAGGCTATGTTCATCCTTATTCATCGAGCTTTCTCAAACTCTGGATATCGCCGCTCTCTTATTTTTGTGCATGCGTCTCCTCCGGCGCACGTCCAACGACAATCCAAGTCGTCCCAAAATGCCATCTTGATTTGCTTTCAACGACAAGTCCACTATCCCGAATAATTTTGCTGATACTCCGATTCGTAATGCATCCCCACTTCTTCGCATGTTCCTCCCATATCGAGTCCAAAACATTGTTAACCCAAACATAATTCCCGCGTCCGTGCTCAATAAGAACAATCTTCCCATCGGGTTTGACGAGTTGCTGCAACTTTCTGAGCTCGGCAACCGGGTCCGCACAAGAACATAATCCCTGTGTTTGAAACACAGTATCATACTGCTCCTTTGGGGCCGGAAAAGACTCTATGGACGTCACGAAGAACAATGTGGGGATCTTGGCAGCGTCCTTTCTCTGTTCCCATTTCCGTTTACACTTGGCCAACATCCCCGGCGATTGATCGAGAAAATGAATTTCCGTGACTTTGGATAGGTCGTAGTACGGGACATTCTTTCCTGTTCCAGCACATACTTCTAATACCTTTCCCTTGACCTGTCGAGCGGCCCACCATCTCATCAGGGTGATTCCTAGGAGAAATTCTTGACTCGCAGCGTCGTAGTCGTTGGCGATATCGTTGTATTTTTCAGTTGGATCCCAGTTTTCAGTTGACATGACTTGGCCCTTAGCGAGCCGGTCTTGGTAGGCGAGATATCGACGCTTTTGCAGGGCGATTTCGTAGGAAGCGTAGCCGGCGAACATGAAAACGCTTATTGACATGACGAGAAAGGGGCCGCCTCCATGCCTGTTTCGGAACGGTCGTGGACGCGGTGCAACCGGGGCGACAGGAGAGGCTAGTGTGAGCAATGAAGGCACAATCGGGCTACTTTTTGGCGGCTGCGAAGCATCGAGGGAAATTGAGCTTGGTGCACGTCTTGGTAGAAGACGAATGCAAGTGTGTCTCATCGTTGGGTTCTCGCGGTCGTGACAGCAATTTTCGACACGTGGATCACATCGTCTGGACGGATGGCGATCGCGAGCTCAGAGATGCATCAAGATAAGAGTTACTACGGAAATGGGTATATATCAATGCTATCGGTTTCTCCTGGTCCGATCACCAAATTGACCTCGTTTTTTCCGTTCCTGAATCTTTTCGAGCAACGCATCAGCTTCTTCAAGTTCCTTCTTCAATAGGTCAGCCAAATAATTCATTCCGGCCGACTGATCCGCCAAAATCTGCAAAAAGGGTCAGCAACAACGAAGTCATCTTTGAATACCCTCGCAATCTGTTCTGTAGTCCCATCATCTGTCCAATCAACCGCCGTTTGACCGTCCGCATGACTCAACAAAGCAAGTCGTTGCTTCACAGCGCCCAAACGTGCCCAGATCTCACCTACTCGACCAAAAGAATCCGGATCCCGCAACTCCCTTTCCAACTGCAGTAGCCGCTCCTTCAAGACTTCCTCCTCAGGTCGTAACGCAAATCCCCGCGACTTGAGAACTTGAACTTTAGCCGCAAGTCGTAGCGTCCGATGGGATAAGGTAATTAGTTTATCACGCGCCATATCGATTTTCGGCGCAGTGGTCAACTCATGCGCCTTTTGTAACTCTGAGAATTTTCCCACAATCTCATGCATTCTCGCACGGTACAAGAGGACTTGATTCTCCTGCAGTTGAGATCGCGCTTTCAATGCTTGAAATCCGACTGCGAGGATGGGCACGACAGAATTATCGGGACGTGCGGCAACCGCTTCGTCCCATTTCTTTCGATCGTAGTTGTCCGGTTTTGTGTAGAAAGCAGCTTGTTCAACGCCAACACGGTTATAAAAGTACGTTTGGAAGACGCATTCAGGTTCTGTGGGATCCCATTTTCTGCGAAGGAGGGCGAGTTGGTCTTCGATGCTGGGGGGTTGAGCGGGTCCGTAGTTTTGGTTTGACGGGCCCTGGGAGGGTTGAGGAGAGGTTGTTGTAGAAGCGCGGAGGGTGGAACCAAAATCACCGAAGATGGAGGGTTTAGAGGGGAGGTTGGATGAAGATATGGAGGCTGTAAAGGATGCGGGGAGGGCTTGATGGCCCGGTCGGAGTTGCGGGATGGTTGGTTGTTGTTGTTGCTGGGATTGGCCTAGGATGGATTGTTGGAAGAAGGGGGTTGTTTGTTGTTGGCCTTGACCGATGCTACCACCGAGACCGCCGCCGAGACCTCCTCCGAAACCACCGCCTCCTCCACCTATGCCTCCTCCTATGCCTCCTCCGATGCCTCCTCCTATGCCCCCTCCTATGCCTCCTCCGATGCCTCCTCCTATGCCTCCTCCTATGCCTCCTCCTATGCCTCCTCCCATGCCCCCTCCTATGCCTCCTCCCATGCCTCCTCCTATGCCCCCTCCTATGCCTCCTCCTATGCCTCCAATACCACCACCTATACCACCTCCAATGCCTCCGCCGATACCGCCGCCGATTCCCCCGCCAAAACTTTGACCATGTCCACTCGACGGCGTCCCAAGAAACCCACCGGTCGGTGGCTGAGATGCTCCAAACGCAGTAGTCTGTGCAGGCGTCGATGTACTCCCTCCAAAACCAGACCCAAACGCCCTCGCCGTACTCCCGAACCCCCCCGCCGGCGTCGTCGTCGGATTACTCGCTCCCAATCCAGCCAGTGTGCTCGGTGTAGGGGTATTCGTCCCAATGGTTCCGGGACTTGCTGTCCTTGGAACGCCGAAAAGCGACGGAGTGGACGAAGCCCCGTTTGCAGCTGTGGCCCCGTTTGCGGAACTTAGCCCTAGACTAATAGGGGGTGGCTTCTTTTTTGTTACACCTGGGAGGCCGAGGGCTGCAGGGTGGTTTGTGTTGATGGAGGTTGTCGATGTTGTTTCGAGGGTTGGACTGCTTGGGGGAGGGGCGGGTCTGTTGTCTGTGCTGTGGAGTGTGGATGGTGTGCCTGTGCAGCAGCCACGGGGTCAGGAGCGGGGATGCGAAATCACAGAGGTGGATGTGTACCCAAGAGCGACATAATCCTCCCACCTTCTCTCTTTTAATGGCGCAGACACGAACGGGGATGCGTTCCGCGGTCAACAATCCACGCCGTCGTCGTAAGCAGACCCCCGTTGCAATTGAAATGCCCGCCCAAGCGGCTGATCTGCTCCGCAGTGCGGTCACTCGTTCGAGGGAATCGGGGAATCCATCTCCTTCCACCGGCCAATTGACGCTCCAGAATGTATTCGCTCTCTCTTACACCCTTGATTGATCCATAGGGTGGCCGACCGAGAGCCAAACTTCAAATCCTCGAACTCAGGCGTTGTGGATGAGACACCGATGCCACCCCATGTCCCCCCTGTTCCGGAAATAGGAGCCACCTCCGCAGCACTCAAGTCCGCATCCTTCTTCATCGCTGCACGCTGTCAACCATACAGCGACGACTTTATGAAATGTCGGAAGGAGAATTGGGAGAAATTGGGACCCGGTGGGTGTCTCCTTGAAGGCCGTCGAGTCACTCGATGTGCCATTAGTGTGTACCTCTTACCTCCTCCTCTTGCTTTGGTGCTGTGCGTCTGACGGGTCGCCTAGGATCCAAGATTTGAACAGAGTTTGTGGTGATGCGTATAAAGCGCATTACGAATGTTTAGATGCACATAATCAACAGTTTAAGGATTGTCGACCGGCCGAGCGGGGCATGAACGCCTGCATTGCCCAGAGATTGGTCCCCCCCTTTTTTCTCAATTGTCCCTAGAGCAAGCAAATATTAATCCGTACTAGGGACTTTTGAAAGTTGTTCCGGAAACGCCAGAGGGTCGAACGCCGCTCTGGCTCGAACCGGATCCGATTTACGCACCGAAAGACCAAAGTCAAGATCTCAAAGGGAAGGAAATGGAGCTCAAATATACCGGGACAAATCTCTCACGATATTCCAAAGTTCAATTCGAAAAGGTGAAGAAGACTGCAGGAGAGACCAAAGAAGGCCAGAAATCATAAAAACAAGCAAAAACTGTGATAAAAATATCCTGTATCATTACATAAAGGTTGCACAATCCAACCCACAACCTCCCTACCCGTTGAATGTGATGTAATGACGGTTAATCCTCTTCAGCCATGATCTCACCGATTTTATCCGCAACCTGTTTAAGCCCATACTTAACCGCAATCTTCCCAGCATATTCCAAACTCCCCCTCTTCCTTAAAAGTCTCACAAGTTCAAGAGCCCTACTGATCTTCTCATCCTTGCATGCCATCTGCAGTAACGGCAATAACGTCCTATCAATCTCCGTTTCCTTCTTGGACAACGCCATTCGTCCCTCGACGCTCGAACCCTCGGACAATGCATCTTCGAGGAGGGTGTGTAAAATCGAGAGGCGCAGGTGTCGTTCTTCAAGGACGGGCTCGGAGGTGCTTTCGGTTGTGGACAGGGGTTGAAGGGTACACGGGATAGAGAAATCGAGCTCACTGAATATGGGCCTGGGGAAGTACGGGTCTTTCTCCTCGCCCTAACAGTTAGACTGCGGACATGAAGGGGTATTTGGGGGCGTTACTTTGAGGATGATGCAGGTAAATTTCTCGCCTGAGATGGAAACTGGCCAGCATGTTTGGTGACTTTCTTTCTGTTGATTAAGGGCTATAGTATCGAGCAAGGGAACCCATTTTGCTTGTCCTGGTTTCCGCCAGTGCATCAAAATCAACAACACACCTTGGGAATCGAAGATAGCAGGGTCCTATCCATCGTCAGATTTCTATGTAAAGTGGGGCATGGGGTACCCCATCTTCAGAAAAGAAGACGGACTTGAGATGGCCACCAGGGGGGACAGCGATAGTATCACCATCTTGAATCATTTCATCGTTCAACACATCTTCAATCGAGTACGTTAATTCCGTTTTGCCTGTGCCAGTCATTCTTGTGTTTGTTGGACTTGGGAGTACCATCGCCGCGAGCTCCGCCGTTACCGACGACCATGACGTAGTTCTTCCAACTTGCGCAGGTGACGACCGGCATAGACTTTTGCCTATACAATCGAATTGGGATGCCCTGAGCCGTATATACTCTGACGTATCCCTTTGACGTACACGCCACAACATGGGAATGACTCAATGCAATGGCTACCATCAATACTTGTATTCACAATACAGAGGGGGAGGAGATGGAAAGATATACAGGTAATAGATTCACCCAAAGGCATTTCAAACCGCCAATCTTGTCGGGCGGTGCCTTCAATCTCATGAGGACGATAATGCAACATACTCCTGCTGTTCGAATCCCCTGACGAAGCAAATAACACGGCATAATCATCTACCCATGAGATTCCGTCTCGGAAAGACGTAGGATACTAAGACAAGCTTTGTCATATCGATAAGGATCAGTGAAGAAAAATTGATGATGAGCCTCTCGATCGTAGAACTCACACGTCACCGTATTATGTGTAGTCTGATCCACGGTCCACACATGTCCAATCATATTGCACGCTGAGGGCCCAGTGTTAGATCACTAGAATTCCATGAATGGAGTACTTACTGAGATAACGACGATTGCCACGCCAGGGCGTCGATCCGCTTTGAAATGGCTCATGCATCTTAACCCGAAACACACTAGCAAGTTCGCCTCTCCCCCGCTTAGAAGGATACTCATCGTCACCCCAATCGACATTGCGTTTACGCGCGTGAGAGGGGACATATCCCGCTCCATCATCGTCAATAACAAAATCATCGTCTTCGTCTTCAAGATCGTCATCGAACGGATCTCTTCCACGAGAAAGGATACTCGGGGACCGTGAGAGGGAAGAGGAGTCGTTTATGTGTTCGGGACGGTAATTGTTAGCAGGAGCCTTTTTCACAGAGCCATAAGACGGTGGGAGATCTGGAGGAAGGCATTCCTTCCAGCGGTAGAGCTGGCCTTGGGATGTCGTGAAGGAGAGGGTGTTGGTGGTTGGATGCCATGCTAATGCTACCACGTTGAATACCGGGTGTCTTTTCACGTAAGAACCAATAAAAAAAAAGTGAAAGGGTGGTACGTGGTGACGATGGTTTGATCTTTTGTCTGCCAGATATGGACTTTGCCGTCTGTACCTGAAGTGGCGAGGTACGCCCCATTCTGGGACCAGGCGAGATCCGTAATATGTCCTGAATGCGCACTCTTGAAAATAATTTGCTGTTCCCATCCGTCCATAGATACCAATTGTACGTCTTTGTTCAGAACAAATTGAAATTGTGGTGTACCATTTGAGGTTGTTGGGGCAGCAAAAACTGTGCCATCGGGATGCCAAACGACTTTGGAAGACCATTCTGATTCAATGTCGATAGCAGGGATGACTCCATCCAATTTCTTGACAAGAGAGGCTTCTTCAGATGTAATTGAAAACACATAGATAGATCCATCACTAGAACTAGTCGTAACGATGTTCCCGTTTGGATGGAAAGTAATGTGTTTGACCGACTTGGAATGACCTCGTAGAATCAACACCCGGGAAGGACTAATCGTATTCACAATCTTCGCATTCGTCTCCCTGATCGATCAGCATGCAGCCCTTCGGGCGACCATACTCGCTGGCAACACCAAGCCATTCCCCATTGGAAGTGAAAGCAATATCCCGAATTGGCAGCGTACACCGCGTCAACATCCTCGGCGGCTCCGACGACTCCCGCATGTCAAACAGATTGACAGTGCAATCTTCCGAGGCGGAGGCAAAGGCATTACGGGAAGCAGCGATGGCGGTGACGGGCTCGGTGTGCTGTTCGAATGTCTGTGGTTCCTTGGATTCCTCGTCAACGTGGAATTTACGGATTAGTTGGTCAGCGCCGGCGGTGAGGAGGAATTTCCCGTCGGGGGAGTAGGCGAGTTTCGTTTTGCCTGCGATGTGGGGATAGGATGGGATGATCCGGGCCGGAGCTGTTGTCGAGGCCATCCTCGAAAGTGTTTTCTGTGGGGGGGGGATGATTCTTTTGGGGAGACACGCGACGTGGATGCGTGTGGGACGCGACTCGCTGGCGGTAATTGTTCGCCTTATTCAGGTACGCCGACATGTGATGTTACGTGCGTATCCGCGAGCGATGACTGGTTCAAAATGTGGGTGCTTTACGTAATCCCGTTCTGTTTTAACGTGAACGTCTACGGAAAGTAAAATACATGAGAGAATATCGCCCACCCCCAAGAAATTTTCTTTTATTTTCTTTCGCACCCCGCCTCTTTTGAAATTTAGCCATAAAATATTCATATTCTCTCTTCTCTCCCACATCCTCTCAACCCTCCCGTTTACCCTCACCAACATTTATTATTACATTCACATCCTCGACCCTCTCGCCTCTCTCCGGTCGCCCTTCCCCTCTTTCCTTCACCTCATTTCCCTTTTAAAAATAATTTATGAAATAAAAAAGGGAATATAATATTAACCAACCTGCAGAAAGCCGGCCACCTTTATACGCTCCACAAAACGCCAAAAAGAGTTATTAACTTTACATCCGCTGCAAAACGGTTGTCCCGAGGAAAGGACTGGCCGAGAAAAGGAAAGACGACAGCAACAGACTCAAGACGATTGGCATTCATCGCCGCAGAGCTGTTCCTCTATATCAATTCGCTTTGACTGAGCCTCCCGCCAAGCCTCCTCCACCCCCAATCGTCAAACGATCATCTGCACTCCAACGGGATCCACGTCGAAAATAACGGGCATCATCAAGAGCTTTGGCAAAAGACAAAGTTCGAGGAACAACGGAGAGAAACAGTTGGAAGTCATCCGGTTTTCTTTTTTTTTCTTTTTTCATTTTCTTTTCTCAGGGGCCAATCTGAACAAACGACCGCGTTGTGATTAACGAGGGTACTTCTCCGCAATCATTCAAAACTGCCTCGATATTCATCGACATCGCTGCCGTCCCCTGCTCTCGACACGTATCCCTCCACCTCTTCCTCCGTATTCCTCTCCCCGACCGCATCCCCTGCCTCCTCCACAACTCTCCTGAGCGGCGCTCCACAGCAGCATCACCTTAATCTCTTGGCCCAACAACATACCGTCCCCTTACTCGGCCCCGGCTCCAGATCCCCCAACTACTTCCTGACCGCGCCACCACCTCCTCCTTCCTCCTCTGACACGCTGTCTGCCAATCATTATTCCCATCACCATCCCCCCCCTCCCCATTCCCATCCCCCCCACCATCCACCTGCAACATTCGTTCACCACACACCGCAGCAGCAACAACAGCAACAACAGCAGTCTCGCACTCCGCAGCAGGGGCCGCTCGTGTCCCTCAACACTCCCAATTCCTCCATGTCAGTCCAACCCTCGCACGGAATTCCCCAGATCGATCCCACAATGATGACCTCTCCGCGCCAACGAGTCCCTGATCTTCAGCGATCTGACATCAACCAGATGTCTTCAGGCCAACTCGCGAAGGCTCTAGGCGTCATCCCCGAGGACAGAGATGCCTGGAATAAATTGGTACGGAAACCTGAGATTATCCTGAGATGCTGATCGCGATAGATGCGCGACATCAATCGATCCAGGGAATGGTCTGAAATTCCCTCGACAAACAGTGACCTCCTCCGCAGTGTCATGGGCGAAGTCCTCAACACCGATCTGGGAAGGAAATACTTCCCCACCCACAACATTCACCAAAATTACTACGAACTGCTACGAAAGACATTGTATTGGAAACAAGTCCGTCTCGACTACCCCACTCCCAAGGGCAATCAAAACCAGGCAAATCTGACGGCCAGCGGCAAACGACGAGGTCGCCCCCCGAAATACGTCGTCGAGGAAAGGCAACAAGCTGCTGCCGCGGCATCTGGGCAACCCACCTCCTTACAGGCGCAACAGGCTCAACAGCAGCAGCAGGCTGTCGCAGCCGCTGCCCAGGCGCAAGTTGCACAGCATGTACAACAGGAGACGCCGACAATGCAGCAGGGCAAGAAGAGGAAGCGCGAGACCGCGTTGATGAATGAGCAATTGACTCAAAATC
>Ga0335081_10004864_pt1 | contig 21229 bp, 26 predicted proteins | sample Lox_Sample_35_FD_206713 | JGI IMG/M metagenome (GOLD analysis project Ga0335081, IMG submission 206713) | Soil microbial communities from Loxahatchee National Wildlife Refuge, Florida, United States - Lox_Sample_3.5 | ecosystem: Environmental > Terrestrial > Soil > Wetlands | place: USA... | reverse complement strand
TCCGGCCGATCGAACGGCGGCTTTTATCAATGAAGTCGCTATGCGTTTGCGCAACTACGAAACGAGCAACGCGCTGATGTTGCCGATGGAAAGCCGCGTGCTGGTCGGCCACAGACGATAGCGACGGCGGTCTCGCGCTCTCCGCTCGCTCTATCCGAAGGAAAAGCTGAAAGCGCTCAGGCCAGCTTTTGGTATTTTCAGATGCAATATGTGCTCGCCGGGCGGGCCGCTATAGAGAGAATAGAGCTGGCTCTCGTGGACGGTGACTTGCGGCTGCGGCTGACCGTCAACCGTGATTGATAGCGTTTGCGATGATGGGCTGCCCGCCACGATGTTTACCTTGGGCGCGCGGAACCGAAGAAGTATTTCACCGTCGTCTGTCAGCAACGTGGCGTTGTCTGCGCTTATCTTCCACGTCCCGGAGAACGCGAAGCGATTGAGCGGCACGTCATCCGGCGCGGTGTAGAGCCGCTCCCCGGCGCTGGCGCTCTGCGCACTCACGATGGCGCTGGCGTGCAATCGCTTCTCAAAGACGCCATTGACGTTTTCTTCGGTGCCGAAATACATCTCCGGTGAACCAATAGCGTCCAGGCCCGGATCGTCGGGTTCGGTATCGGACACGCTACCGCCGACGAGCCGTGCGATCGCGCTTTCTATTTGACCGTAATTGCCCTCACCAAATTGGATTGCGACGAGCTTGCCGGACTTGTCGATCAGGTACTCCCCGCGCCAGGCGTAGTTTCGATAGGCGTTCCAGGTGCGAAACGCATTGTCCTGTGGGACCGGATAGGTGATACCGAAGCGTTCAATCGCGATTTTGACGTTGCTCGTCTCCTTCTCGAAGGCGAACTCCGGTGAGTGAACGCCGATGACGGTGAGACCCTTGTCTTTGTACGTCTGGTGCCACTTCTTCGCGTAGGGCAGCGCGCGCAGCGAGTTGATGCAGGAGAAGGTCCAGAACTGGATCAGGACCACCTTCCCCTGCAAACTCGCCACTGGCAGGGGCGAAGAGTTCAGCCAGTTGGAGATCCCGGTAAATTCCGGCGCCGGCCCGTGATCCGACAAGCTCAGCTCTTTGGCGGTAAGCGCACCCGGGCCGACCTCCGCAATAGCGATAAGCGCAGCCAGCGCGAGCGCAACAGACGTGACCTTGGTTGAAGGGGCGCACATTTTCACAATCTCGTCCGTAGGTCTGGCCTCGCTCGCATCACTGTTGTGCATCATTTTGCCCGACCGCTTTCTTTCCAAACCATTTTTTCCGCATCGCCTCGCGCACCAATGCGCCAACACCGGGCGAGCGGGGTCGGCCTCTGACGGTGACCAGAACGTTGCACTCCTCGGCGGCGCGGGAGAAGTTGAGATGCTGTGCCACAGCAAGAAAGTAGCGCACCTGATGCATCTCCATCTCAGCCTCCCGTCTTCGCGACACACGCGGCAGCCAGGCGCCCTATGGTGCACGATCGGTGCGCATTTGTAACTAGAGCCCGGTTTGCTCCGCATCGGGCGGCTTGACGCTCGCACCAGAACAGCCGCTACGTTGATTTGGACGAATAAGCAGGCGATTTGGACGAGCGGTCATTCACCCTGAACACCCGCGTCGTTAAATGGCGGTCAATCAGCCAGGCGACCAGCGAGCCCGATGGGTCGCGGCAGGCTTACGGACAGGAGGTTCACATGGACGGCATCACGCGCGAAAAACTCCTCAAGATTGCCCTGGTTGCAGTCGGTGCAATCTTCTTCACAATTTACCCGCTCAGCCTTATTTGGCCATCGGGATGGCAGTGGCACGGCGGCCATGGCCAATATTATTTCCAGATGATCTGCGGGGTATACGCGGTTCTCGGCGCTTATCTGAACGCCGCGGCGCGCAATCCTTCCGAAAATCGCAGCCTGATCTGATTCACCATCTGGTCCAGCATCGTGCACGCCGGCATCATGGCGGCGCAGGCCACATTCGACGGACACGAGACGGGTCACTTGGTCGGCGACGTGCCCGCGCTGCTGTTGGTCGCTGCCGTGCTCTGGTATCTCTCTCCGGAGCGGCAACTGCGAGTTGCCAGCGCATAGCAAACGCCTGCGCCGCCCAACACATCGATATCCCATAGGCAAGATACGTATGGGCAAGATACGTATCAGAGCCGCCGGTGTTATCCGGCGGCTTTTTTCGCATGACTCTTCGCTCGCCGGAGCTCTTGCTCGAACGTCCAGACCGGCTATCGTCGTTGCCCGACCGTCCTGCGCGCTCGCTTCCGTGTCAGGACGTGTCACGGACAAGGTCGTCGTTCTGCGAAGGGTCCCGGCGATGAGCACCGATGCGCTGTCGGACGTTCTCTCAGCCGTGCAGCTGTCAGGATCGGTGTTCTTCGATGTCACCGCCAAATCGCCGTGGGTCGCGGAAGCGCCACCCGCAGCACGGATTGCAGACGACGTCATGCCCGGCGCTCAGCACGTGATCGAGTATCACGTCGTCACCCACGGCACGTGCTGGATCTCGCTCGTCGGCGATATCGCATTCGAGCCGGTCAAGCTCGAGGAAGGCGACATTGCCGTCATCCCGCAAGGCGACCCGCACGTGGTGTCGAGCGCGCCGGGCATGCGCGCCGAGCCCAATTGGGAAGCCCACCGCCGGCCCGAGGACGCCAACGCGTTGCCATTTCCGATTCAAACCGGAGGCGACGGCCCAAGCGACGCCCGTCTGATCTGCGGCTTCTTCAGTTGCGACGCGCGTCCGTTCAATCCGCTGCTCGATTCGCTGCCGCGCTTCATGCGGTTCAGCCGTGGCGCATCGCAAGGGCCGCACAGTTTGCTCAATCAGTTCATTCAATTCGCCACCTCCGAGACCGGCAGCAAACGGGCCGGCAGCCAGAGCGTTCTCAACCGACTTTCGGAATTGATGTTCGTCGAAGTCATACGCATGCACATGGATCAGCTTGCGAGCAACAACACCGGCTGGCTGGCTGGATTGCGGGATCCCTTGGTTGGCCGCGCGCTGACGCTGCTGCACGCGCAGCCGGCGCACGCCTGGACGCTGGACGAGCTCGCTTCACAAGCCGCTGCCTCACGCTCGGCGCTGGCCGATCGCTTTACCCAAATCGTGGGCTGTCCGCCGATCCAATACCTGACTCAATGGCGCATGCAGATCGCCGCCAAGCGACTTGCAGATCCCGGCGTCAAGGTTGCCGCCGTCGCCCATGACGTCGGCTACGAATCCGAAGCCGCATTCAGCCGGGCATTCAAGAAATTTGTCGGCCGGTCGCCGAGCCAATGGCGAACGGGCTCGATGTAAGCCGAGCACGTCTCTTCCGGCGCAGCCCGCTTCAGGCCTCCTCCCGTCGCTTGGCGATTCCCTTGGCGAGTCCCTTGGCGAATCCCGTGACGATGTCGCGCCTGGGAATCGGCGGGCGGCTGTTTCGGGATTTTTGAGCAAGAAATCCGGTGCCTCCGTCATGGGCAGCCTGGGACGCGTTCAACTATATCAGCCGACATGCAGGCGCTTAAAGGCACGAGCGCGATCGGTCCGGACGCAAGCCACGACCACCAGAACAATGGCCACGCTCATGACAAAGGCTGCCGGAGCGACGACTTTGCCGCCACACCAGGCGCTTCACGCAGCAGCGCCCGCGGTCGCCGCCGTTGAGACAGACTTGCAGCGCCGCTGCGAAATTGCGCTCGACATGCTGCTGACGCACCGCGGCGACGCTTCCGCCGAGGTCGAGCGGTTGCTGGCAGACGATCCCGGCTGCGTCTTCGGTCATTGTCTGCGCGCCGCGCTCATCGTGCGCGCCGAAAGCGCCGCGTCGCGGTCGGCGCTTGGCGCGAGCATTGCCGCGATCGAGGCAGCGCGTTCGGACGCCGGCGATCCCGCGCGTCGTCATGCAGTGGCGGCGCGCGCCTGGCTCGACGGCGATCCGGCGTATGCGGTCGAAGTCTACAGCGCCATCCTCGGCGACTGGCCTCATGACGTTTTGGCGCTTGCGGTGGCGCACGCGCTCGACTTCCACCTTGGCCGCCGGCGCGTGATGCGCGATCGGATCGCGAAGGTGCTGCCGCACTGGACGGCTGGGATGCCGGGTTATGCAAGCGTCCTTGCGATGTACGCCTTTGCCCTCGAGGAGAGTGGACAGTATCGTCGCGCTGAAAAAATCGCGCGCCGCGCGCTGGCACTCGATCCCGGTCATGCCGGCGCGATTCACGTCGTCGCACATGTGATGGAAATGCAGGGACGCGTTCGTGACGGCCTCGCGTTTCTTGCCGAGGTCGAATCGGCATGGGGCGAGGGTACCGGACTGTCGGTCCACCTCGCCTGGCATCGCGCGCTGTTCCATTTGGATGCGAACGATCCCGATGGTGCTCTCGCGATCTACGACGCGCGGATCGCCACTGCGGGGGACGCCGACATGGCGACGCTCGCCGACGGTTCGGCGCTGCTCTGGCGCCTCGAGCTCCAGGACATCGACGTCGGCGAACGCTGGCGTTTGTTGGCCGATCGATGGGCCATGCACAATCTGGCGGACGCGCGGCCGTTTTACGTGGTGCATGCGATGATGGCGTTCGTCGCCGCGGGCCGTCCCGCAGCCGCGATGCGTCTCGCCGAAGCGCTGCGGAGCACCCACGATCACGAAGCGTCGTCACTGCCTCCCGAGGACGCACTCGCGGCACCGCTGTGCGAAGCTCTGCTCGCCTTTGCCCGCAGCGACTATGCAGCATGCGTGGAATGGCTCAAGCGCGTGCGACATATCGCGCGTCGCTGCGGCGGCAGCCTCGCCCAATGTGACGTCATCCACCTGACGCTTACCGAAGCCGCGCTGCGGGCGCGACAAGCACGCTTTGCCCGCGCGCTGGTCGCGGAGCGCACCGCACGCAAGCCAGCGAGTCGGCTCAATCGGCTGCTAAGGCAGCGTCTGGAAACAGACCCGCGACAGCAAGAATGGCGAGCCGGTAACGCCGCAGCGCTGCCCGCGTAGCGGACGTTTAGCGGGCGGTATCTGGCCGCACCGGCCGATGCCGCTGGGCCTTCGGCAAGCGGAAAGCCCCGAACCAGCTACCCGCCCGCGCCATATTTCGGGATCAATCTCGGAACTTCGCGCGGCGCGGGACAAGGCGGACGATGTTGTAAGCGCGCCGATCTCATCGTAGGATTTTCGCGCCGGTTCGGGGGAAGTTCTTGGGGACAGGAATGAAGCTCAGGCTGACCGTTGTTGCCGTTGCTACCGTGCTGCCGATCGCGCCGCTGATGGCGGCCGAGGGTCCGAACAAGGACACCGCCACGCTGGAGGCGCAATATAAGGCTTGCCTCGCGCACGCGCGTGACCTGCAGAAACGCTACAGCGATTGCAAAAGCAAAGAGTGCACCGATGCGGTGACGGCTGATTTCGAGGCCTGGTCGGCGAAGTGCTTCAAGGACTAGAGGCGCAGACGTCGGCCGCCGGTCACGCCAACGCGCCGAACCAGCAGGCCAAAGCCAAAATCTTCATCTCCTATTCGCGCAAGGACATGGCCTTCGCGGATCGGCTGGAAGCTGCGCTCAAGGCGCACAGCTTCGAGCCGCTCATCGATCGTACCGAAATCTACGCCTTCGAGGATTGGTGGAGGCGAATCGAGGCGCTGATCGGTCTTTGAGGCTTCGTCTGGACGCGCGGTGTTGATACTTCCAGGATCCGCGGCCGGATTTGAGAACGCCTATTTCAGCAAGGATGGGCGACGCGTCGTCGGCAAAGGCAGAGATGAGACCCGGGTCGGCAGCTTGAAGGTGCGACCGTGCTAGCGGTCTGGCCCGGTCCGAAAGCGAAGATGGCCGCCGCATTGCAACCGTCACCGCAAATCCGGAGACGGTTCTCGCCCGCTCCCCGTCAGCTATCGAAGCCCAAGCGGACATTCGCCGGAATTTATGAGATCGAGGGTCTGGTCCTTCCTCCGTCTCGCGAATGCTGGGACGGCGGAAGGCTAGACCACCACGCCGGCCAAAAATTCTTCGACGCAGCCGCGCAGTTCGGCGACCGCAGCGTCGACCGACTGCGAGCTGTCGAGCACCACGCCGGCCGAGCTATGCGTTTGCGTCGCCGCGCCGGCGGCGTCGCCGAGCATCGCGGCCATGGTCCGGGTCGCCTGCGCGGCGGTGGCGACGTTCATGGCGATGTTGCGTGTCGCCGCGGTCTGCTCTTCGGCCGCGGCGGCGACACCGGAGGTGTAGTGCTCGATCTCCCGCATGCGCTGGGTGATGCGGCGGATCGATTCCACCGCGCTGGCGCTCGAGCCTTGCACGGCGAGGATCTGGCCGATGATGGCTTCGGTCGCCTTGGCGGTCTGCACTGCGAGCGATTTGACCTCCGAGGCGACCACGGCGAAGCTGCGGCCGGCTTCGCCGGCGCGCGCGGCCTCGATGGTGGCGTTGAGCGCGAGCAGGTTGGTCTGCTCGGCGATGGTCTGAATGAGCTTGACGATGTCGCCGATCTTCTGCGCCGTTGCCGCGAGCGTCGTCATCTCGCCGTCGGTCGACTGCGCCTCGTCGACCGCGACATGCACGACGGTATTGGTCTGCGTGATCTGCCGGGCGATCTCCTCGATCGAGGTCGAGAGTTCGTCGGCCGCGCCGGCCACGGTGTTGACGCCGGTCGTGGCCTCATTCGAGGCCGCGACCGCGCTTTCGGCGCATTTCGAGGTGTGATTGGAGGCGGCGGACAGCGCCGCCGCGGTCGATTTCAGCGATGCCGAGCTGCCGCCGAAGGCCTTGAGCAGCGTCTCCATCCTGGCGCGGAACGCCGCAATCAGCGCGTCGCCGGCCTGACGCCGCTTTTGCTGCTCGGCCATGTCGTCGTGCCGTTTTTGCAATACCACCCGCTCGGTGATGTCCTCGTGGGTCGTGACCCAGCCGCCATCGGGCATCGGCTCGTTGATCGCATGCACGATCCGACCATCGCCGACATCGATGGTCCAGTCCGACCTCTTTCCGGTAGCGACGCTGTCGAGGATTTGCCGGGTGTAGGATTCGATATCGCCCTTGAACAGCCCGGTGTCGCGGCGGTGCTCGATGAGGCCGCGCAGCGTGCAGCCGGGCTTCACGACCTCCGCAGAGAGCTTGTAGAGGCGTAGATATTGCTGATTGCAGATGATAATGCGCGTCGACTTGTCGAACATGCACAGGCCCTGCGTCATGTAATCGACCGCCGTCGTCACATGCCGGAGCTTGGTGTGCATCCGCCGCGCTGCAATGCCGCCGGCGACGACGAGGGCGATGGCAATAAGCAGGCCGGCGGACTGCCAGCCCGGCCAAGACGAAGCGAATATATCCATGACGTCGCGCGGCCTTTATGCGCGGCAGTATTCCGCGCGCGCATTGCCGTTTGGTTAATGAAATAGCAACGTCGAGGGCGCCGTCACTGCGAGGAACGAAGTGACGCAGCAATAAAGGCTCGTCCCTCGCAAGCTGGATTGCTTCGCTGAGCCCCGTTGGCTCGCAATGACGGGGAAAAGCTCCGCGATTAACGCGTCTGCAAGGTTAATTCGACAATAAATGAAAGTGTCGCATTCGCGCCACCGCGGCAGCGTCTGCTGAAAACTGGGGACGCGTCGCGTCGAAGCGAACGCGTGTGCGTGAGGGGTTATGGTTGCGTTGCGTACCTGGTCGCTGGGTGCTTTCTCGATCGCACCCTTCTGGCTCAGCGCGTTCGGGGCGGCGTTAACGCCGACCACGGTCGGCTATCAGGATCTCGCGGGATTGTTGGCGCGGCCGCCTGGGGTTGCCGAACGCTGGCGCGAGCATCTGATCGCCTCGCCGTTCGGCACCATTGAAACCGCGACCTTCAGCTTCGCCCGCCCGCTCGGCACCGACCTGCCGGGACTCGCCGCCGCCCAGCCGGTCAATTTCGACCCGAGCTCGCTCGACGTGAAACTGTGGTCGGTCGACGAAGCGGCGATGGTGCGCCCCGGGCCGGAGGTCGAATATCCGACCGTCAACCGCCGGCTCAAGGGCGATCGGCTGCCGCAATCGCCGCCGCCGAGCGAACCCGAACATCTGCCGCAGCTGCAGCCGATCGATGCGCCATCCTCGCCGCCGCCGATGCGCGCGCCGATGCCCGGCACGCCGCGGCCGAAGAGCGCCGAACAGCTTGACGCCGCGCCGTTGGCGGCACCGGCGGACGAGCAGACGACCGCCGCGATCCCGGCAATGCCGATGGCGCCGGCCGAGCACGGCAAGGCCGCGGACGCCGACGCCGAGGACGATCTCGCCCTTGCCGACCGGCCGCCGGAAATCCCGGCAGCCGGCGAGAATGAAAGCGCCGGCGCGGCGCGGCCGCCGTCGTTGAGCGCGCTCTCGTTCTTCGACGAGGAACCGGCCGAGCGCAACGCGCAACTCTATTTCGGCGTCGCCGCCCTGGGCTCCGCCGACGGGCTGCAGCAATGGGCGCCGGGCGCGGAGCCGGTCCTGGTGTCGCGCGACCCCGACATCAAGCTTTCGGCGCTCGAGGGCCGCGCCGATGGCGGCGCCGGCGGCGAGACCGTCGCCGGCAAGGGCGATGCGCTGCGGATGGAGAGCCCGGCGGTCCGCCTCGGCCTTTCCGGCAAGCCGCGCGCCAAGGCCGAGAAGTGTCTCGCCGACGCGGTCTATTTCGAGGCGCGCGGCGAACCGTTGCGCGGCCAGATGGCGGTGGCGCAGGTGGTGATGAACCGGGTGTTCTCCGGATATTACCCGAACAATGTCTGCGGCGTGGTCTATCAGAACGCCGATCGTCATCTCGCCTGCCAGTTCACCTTCGCCTGCGAGGGCAAGGATTTGAGCCGCATCGACGAGCTCGACATGTGGGCGCAGGCCAAGCGCGTCGCCAAGGACACGCTCGACGGCAAGATCTGGCTTCCCGAAGTCGGGCACGCCACCCACTATCACGCCTATTGGGTACACCCGAGCTGGGTTCACGAAATGAGGAAGATGTACAAGCTCGGCGTCCACACCTTCTACCGGCCGCGCGCCTGGGGCGACGGCGCCGACGCGCCGATCTGGGGCGCGGTGCCGGTCGCAGCGAAGCCGGAAGCGGTCCCCGCCGCTGCGGCGGTGCCGCCGCCGGCCGGCGCGGCGAAAATCCCGCAGGCGGCGCTGTCGCCGGCCGCGATCTCGACCGTGGTCAGCGAGCCGGTCGCCAAGCTCTGACAATATCGCGGAGCATGACCTTTTTCGGACCTTGCTTCGCCCGCCGAAGCGGGCTTCGCGAAGGCGGGAAACCGGTATCCACTTTTCCGGATCATGCTGTTTAGTGGAGCATGATCTGTTCGGAAAACCGGCTTCCACTTTTCCGGATCATGCTCTAGTTCACCGCGCGACGCGGGGCAGCCATGCGCGCGGCCGTGCTGCCCAAAGTTTCGCGACTAGCCTCCGGCGTCTATAAATGCCCGCTTCGCGCGCGCCGTTAGCCGGGACATCCGCCGATGAGCAGTAAAACCAAAACCGCCGGGACCGAACTCGGCGTGCCTGACGCTGGAATCAAGGCCGCAACCGAGGCCGGAGACTGGCGGACGCCGGCGGTGATCATCGGCTTCGGCTGTCTGATCGCGCTCATCGCCTTCGGCCCGCGCTCAACGCTCGGATTCTTCCTGACGCCGCTCTCGACCGCCAATCACTGGGGCCGCGACGTCTTTGCCTTTGCGCTGGCCTTGCAGAATCTGCTCTGGGGCGTCGGCCAGCCTTTCGCCGGGGTGATCGCCGACCGCTTCGGCGCGAGCCGCGTGCTCAGCATCGGCGCCTTGATGTATGCCGCCGGCCTCGCCCTGATGGCGCATGCGACGAGCGCGGGGTTCCTCGATCTCTCCGCCGGCATCCTGATCGGCTTTGGCCTCGCCGGATCTTCGTTCATGGTAGTGCTGGCGGCATTCGGCAAATTGCTGCCGCCGCAATGGCGCTCGACCGCTTTCGGCCTTGGCACCGCGGCGGGCTCGTTCGGCCAGTTCCTGTTTTCGCCGCTCGCGGTCCTCTTGATGAGCCAATTCGGCTGGCAGACCGCGCTCCTGATCTTCGCCGTCGGCGTCTGCGCGATCCTGCCGCTGTCGCTCGCGCTGGCGACGCCGCAAGCCGACGCGGCGCAAGCGACGCAGCTGGCAGCGCCGGCTGCGCCGCAATCGCTGCGCCATGCGCTCGGCGAAGCGTTCGCGCACCGCTCCTACGTCTTTCTGGTGCTCGGCTTCTTTACCTGCGGCTTCCAGATCGCCTTCATTACCGTGCACCTGCCGTCCTACCTCGTCGACCGCGGGCTATCGGCTTCGATCGGCGGCTGGACGATCGGGACCGTCGGCCTGTTCAACATCGTCGGCTCGATCACGTCCGGCTGGCTTTGCGACCAGATGCCCCGCCGCTATCTGCTCTCGTTCATTTATTTTGCACGCGCCGCGGCGATCCTGGCGTTCATTGCGTTTCCGGTCACGCCGGTCACCTGCATCGCATTCGGCGCGGCGATGGGGCTGATGTGGCTCTCGACCGTGCCGCCGACGAACGGCATCATCGCGCTCCTGTTCGGCACGCAATGGCTCGGCACGCTGTCGGGGCTCGCTTTCCTCAGCCACCAGATCGGCGGCTTCCTCGGCGTCTGGCTCGGCGGCTTCGTATTCGACCGCACCGGCTCCTATGACGCGGTGTGGTGGCTCGCGATCCTGTTCGGTCTCCTCTCCGCGCTGATCAATCTGCCGATCGTGGAGAAGCCGGTGCCGCGCGTTGCCGGGCTGCCGGCCTGACGGTCAGTCATGCCCGGCTCTTGTGCCGGGCATCCCCGTCTTAGACACTGCCGCGCACGAAGGCGTGGATGGCCGGGACGAGACCGGCCATGACGAATAGGCCGGGAGCGCGAGCGTGAGCACATTCAAGGCGATCGTCATCACCAAGACCGAAACCGGTCAAGCCGTCGGGCTCGCCGATTTCGACGACAAGGACCTGATGGAGGGCGATGTCACCATCGGCGTCGAATGGTCGACCTTGAACTACAAGGACGGCCTCGCGCTCACCGGCAAGTCGCCGGTGGTGCGCCGCTTCCCGATGATCCCGGGCATCGACCTTGCCGGCACGGTCGAAGCCTCCACGCATCTCGGCTGGAAGCCGGGCGACAAGGTGGTGCTCAATGGCTGGGGCCTGGGCGAGACCCATCTCGGCGCTTATGCGCGGAAGGCGCGCGTCAAGGGCGACTGGCTGGTGCGGCTGCCGCAGAGCATGAGCGCGCGCGAGGCCATGGCGATCGGCACCGCCGGCTACACCGCGATGCTCGCGGTGATGGCGCTCGAGCGCGCAGGCGTCGTTCCGGCGCGCGGGCCGGTGATCGTGACTGGCGCCTCAGGCGGCGTCGGGTCGGTCGCGGTCGCGCTCCTCGCCAAGCTCGGCTACTCCGTCATCGCCTCGACCGGCCGGCCGGAGGAGGCGGCCTACCTCAAGGGCCTCGGCGCCGCCGAGATCATCGAGCGCCAGGAACTGACCGGCCCGGCGCGGCCGCTCGCCAAGGAGCGCTGGGCGGGCGGCATCGACTCGGTCGGCTCGACGACGCTCGCCAATCTGCTGTCGATGACCCGCTATGGCGGGGCGGTCGCGGCCTGTGGGCTCGTCGGCGGTATGGACTTGCCCACGAGTGTCGCGCCCTTCATCCTGCGCGGCGTCTCGCTCCTCGGGATCGATTCGGTCATGTGTCCGTTACCGTTGCGGCAGGAGGCCTGGCGGCGGCTCGAAAGCGACCTCGATCGCGGCAAAATCGCGGCCATGACCGGCGAAATCGGGCTTGCCGATGTGCTCGCCGCAGGCGCGCGCATCATCGCCGGAAAAGTGCGCGGGCGAATTGTGGTGAATATTGGGTAACACGTTCAGAATTTGGCTACGAAGTTCGACCATCATCAAGACGGGCTATGGTAAGGGGACGGTTAAGAAGTTTTGTTAACAAGATCGCGCCGTCGCAAATGGGGTTGCCAGTGGGGTCGCCGTTGCCAGTGGGGTCGCCAATGTCGTTTCGCGTCGCCGTCATTGTCTTTGCCAGCGTGCTGGGAGCAGCTTCCGCGGCGCCGGCTTTCGCCGAGGAGCTCGGGCCGGAACAGGCGCGCGCCTTCGTCGTCGGCAAGCTCTTCGCCTATACCTGCTTTGACGGCACCGCCGGCATGGGCCGCATCTTCGCCGACGGCTCGGTCGTCGGCACCATCCGGCCCGGCGGCCGCGGCGACTTGCGCTTTGCCGCGCTGCCCGCCGGCACGATCCGGGTCAACAGCAATTCGGTCTGCGCTCACCTCAACGGCTTGCCGCTCGAGCCGTGCTTCCGGGTCGAGAAGATCGACTATCGCAGCTTCCGCGGCTCGCTTGCCGGGCTCGGCTTCGCCTATTGCGACTTCTACCAGCGCAGCAACCCGCGCACCCACATGTTCGGCCACCCGGCGACCGCGGCGCAGCCGATGAATATCGTGCGGGCCGGACCGTCCGGCGAATAACCGCGGATTCCAAAAATCCGTCTCATTACTCGTCATGGCCGGGCATAGCCGTTCGAAGAACGGCGTCGCTTCGCGCGCCTACGCCCCACGACTTTGTACTCGCGGTAGAGGAAAGACGTGGATGCCCGGCACAAGGCCGGGCATGACGCTTCACGCAGTCCGCGCCGCACCCGGCCGGGGGAATGACACTCACTCGAGCTCAAGCCGGAACGGCGTGGCCTCCGCGGCGAGCACGCCGCGGCCGATGGTTTCGATCGCCGCGACCATGCGGCCGCCGCGGCCGAGCAGGCGGTCGGCGAGCGAGACGATGCGGATATTCGGCGTCGCCGTCGGCGAGGCGAGCCGCAGCGCCTGCGCGATGCTCGCCTCGTCGCGATGCGGGCTCAGCGCGCAGACGCCGGCGAAGGCGCTCGCGGTCGAGCGGCTGATGCCGGCGTAGCAGTGCATCACCAGCGGCGCGCGGCGATCCCATGAACGCACGAAATCCAGGAGCTCGGCGATGTGCTGCTCGTCCGGCATGATGTAGCCATCGAGCGGCGCGGAAATGTCATGCAGCCGCAGCCAGAGATGATTCTCCGGCACGATCGCGCTCGGCCGCTCGATCGTGGCTTCATCGCCGATGAGCGACACGACGTGGCGCGCCCCGGTCGCTTCGACCGTTGCATTGAGAAGCGCCAGCGAGCAGACGTGGATCATCGAGCGATTTCCGCCGCGGAATCGAATGCAAGCTTCCGCACATATGGGTATTGGGCGCGACACAAGTATGACCTTCGGCCGCAGCCTCGTCAGGCCGGGCTTCCTCCCGGCCGTGACGGATCAAACAGCTTCTTGAACTGCGCGAGGAAGCGCGCTTGCGCGGTCTGCGCCGGCCACGGCGTCAGATAGTCGCGCTCGATCGCGGCGGAATAGACCGGCGGCCGGCCGAAGAATCGCCGCGCCTCGGCGGGATCGAAGCCGGCAAGCCGGGTGGCTTCGAGATAGCCGGCGGCGCGGTCGGCGGCCTTGATGAGGTCGTCGAGCTCGGGCGCCGATTTCGCCGGCAAGCCGAAGCGCAGATGGATCGCGGTGAGCAAGCGCCGTTCCACGCCCTTGTAGGCGTCGCCGATCACCGCCTTGAACGGCGAGATCATGTCGCCGATCACGTATTCCGGGGCGTCGTGCAGCAGCACCGCGAGGCGGCGGCTGCGATCGAGCGTCGGCGCCCGCGCGCGCGCCAGCGCCTCGACCAGGAGGCAATGCTGGGCGACGGAAAAGATGTGCGCGCCGCGGGTCTGCCCGTTCCAGCGCGCCACGCGCGCGAGCCCATGCGCGATATCCTCGATCTCGATGTCGAGCGCCGACGGATCGAGAAGATCGAGCCGCCGTCCCGACAGCATCCGCTGCCAGGCGCGCGCCGCCGCCGCGCCGGCGCTTGCCGCCGCCTTGGGTTTTTGGCGCGGCGGTCGGGCCGCCGGGGCGGAGCGCGCATGCGGCTTGGCGGCGGGAGCGGGGGAGAGCGGCAGCCTCGGCATCACTTAAGGCTATCTTCCTTGTGATCATTCGCAAGCCAGAGCGCGATTGCCTCGCGCGCCTTATCGGTGCCAATGACCCCGCCAACCGGGAATAGGCAATGTCGATCGCTATCGGGCCGGTCAGCGGCGAACAGCGCGAGGCCGCCATCGCGCTGTTGACGCGGTTCTTCCGCGAGGAAGGCTTTGCGACGCCGCCGGCGCGCATCGCACAAAATCTCGACCGCATGCTTGCCGATCCGTTCTGCTGGTGTGCGCTCGCGATCGAGGACGGCAACGCGCAGGCGGTGATTACGGTTTCGACCGTCCTTTACGTCGAGTGGGGCCGGCTCGGCGAGATCGGCGACCTCTATGTCCTGCCGGAATATCGCCGCCGCGGCCTGGCGCGGCTTCTCATCGAGCGTGCCATGGCCTGGTGCCGCGCACAGGGCTGCTCGGCGGTGTCGGTGACGATCACGCCGGTCGGCGAACAGCGCCATCGGCTGAGCCAATTCTACGGCCGGCTCGGCTTCGAGCCGAGCGGGCGCCAATCCGCGACGGCGATGCTATGAGAGCATGATCCGGAAAAAGCCTGCCCCCGGACGTGATCCGGGGGTGGAAGCCGGTTTCCCGCCTTCGCGAAGCCCGCTTCGGCGGGCGAAGCAAGGTCCGAAAAGATCATGCTTCGCTAAGAAGGCCGCGCCAGGCGCTTCTGCACCGCCTCGTGCCGATAGCAATTGACCAGATGATCGTTGACCATGCCGACCGCCTGCATGAAGGCATAGACGATCGTAGGGCCGCAGAATTTGAAGCCGCGCCGAGCGAGCTCTTTCGACATCGCGCGCGAGGTCGCGGTCTCCGCCGGAACCTGCCGCACGCTGCGGAAGCGGTTCACCTTCGGCTTGCCGTCGACGAAGTCCCACAGCAGCTTCGAGAAGCCGGGGCCCTTTTCCATTGCCTCGATCCAGGCCCGCGCCGAGAGGACCGCGCCTTCGATCTTGGCGCGGTTGCGCACGATACCGGCGTCGCCCATCAGCCGCTCGATTTTGGCCGGCCGGTAGCGCGCGATCTTTTCCGGCACGAAGCCATCGAAGGCACGGCGGAAATTCTCGCGCTTGCGCAGGATCGTGATCCAGGAGAGGCCAGCCTGGAATCCGTCGAGCACGAGCTTTTCGTAGAGCGCGCGGTCGTCGTATTCGGGCACGCCCCACTCCTCATCGTGATAGCTGATATAGAGCGCGTCGTCGTTCGGCCACGGGCAGCGCACCAGCGCATCGGCGGAACGCGCGCTCATTGGGCGGCCTTGGACTGACCGGCGCCGGCGCCCGGCTCACCGGGAAAGGCGAAATGCGCCCAATCGGGCCGGACCAGATCGATCGCGGCGCCGCCGGCAGTGAGCCGCTCGCCCCGCGCCAAAGCGTCCGCCGCCCGGTCGAGGCGAACAAGCGCGAGGCCCCGGCCTTTGGCGGCCGAGCCCATGGTGCCGATCTGGCGCTCGCCGGCGGTGATGCTGGCGCCGGCGGGCGGCGCCGCCCCGGCATAGCGCACCGCGACCGCGCGGGTGCGGGCAATGCCGCGATGCTCCATGCGCGACACCACTTCCTGGCCGACATAGCAGCCCTTGGCGAAGTCGACGCCGCCGAGCTGATCCATGTCGGCCTCGTGCGGGAACGCGTCGCCATAGCTGAAATCGCGGCCGCCCTGCGGAATGCCGAGCGCGATGCGATGCGCCTCGTATTCTTCGGCATCGACGAGCGCCGCGCCGAGCGCAGCGGCCACGTCCTTCGTGCGATGCGGGGCGACCATGATCCGCGTGCCCAGCGCCGGCAAACGCGGATCGGCATAGGCGAGGCCGGAGGCGGCCGCGCCGCTGCCGTCCCAGGCGGCAACGATGCCCAGTACATCGGAGAGGTCTTCGACGATCACCCGCGAGCGCAGCTTGTAGAGGTTGAGCTTGGCGACGAGCGCCGGCGCCAGCGCCCGCGACACGTCGAGAAAAAAGCCGCCGCCGTCCGCGGCCGGCGCTTCGACGATGATGAAATCGGCGATGATCTTGCCTTGCGGCGACAGGAGCGCGCCGTAACGCGCCGCGCCCGGCGCGAGATCAAGCACGTCGGCGCTGATCAGCCCATGCAGGAAGTGCCGGGCGTCCTCGCCGGCGACCTTGACCACGCCGCGGTCCTCAAGACGGGCAGCTTTCATGCGAGCGACTTTCCGGCCATGCGGTAAAACTAGGGTCCCTGGCGGTTCCCCTCAAGGGTGCCGGCCGCTGCCCGCAGGCAAATCCGCGCGGCGTCGCCCTTGACCATCGTCGAGAACGTGCTCAGCGGGCTTCTATGGATTGGGCTTCTATGGATTGCGGGCGCTCGGTCCGAGGCCGCCTTGGCTAACCGGCACCGGGCTAGAGCGTGCCGGCGGCTATTGCCGCGACTGCTCGACCGAGAATTCGCCGTTGCGGATGCGCGGCGCGAGGTTTTCGGCGTAGCGCGCCGCCGCCTCCTCGCCATAGGTCGAGATGAGCTCGGCCAGCGCCAGGAACAGCGCGGTCTGCGCCAGGCAATCGCCGTCGATGCCGTCGTGATGGGCCTCGGCCCAGGCCTCCTGCAGATAACCGAGCGCCTGGCGTTTCTGCTCGTGATCTGCCACGGCTTCACGCGCCGCGAGAATTTGCATCGCCCGTTCTCGCAATCACATTTTCGCCACGGCGTGGCAAATCAACCCCATCCGCAGCACGTTATCATGACGGGCCGGGTGCCTAAGTCGAACCTTGAGGCAGGGTTAACGCGATCGATTTGAGCCCGGAATCACTTAAACCGTTCATCGACTAACGCTTTTCAAGACGCGGTCGCGTTGCCGGTTGGGGACGATGCTGCGGCGGCAAGGGACGGTCGCTGAGCGGCTGACGCGGGCCACAGTTGCGCTGCGGCATGAATAATTCGGCTGATACGGCGCAATCAAACGCCGTTATTCATATCCTTGGATCAGAATTCCGGCATTATCCGGCGCGATCAAGCTGGCTTTCCTTGACTACCCTCTCATGCGGCTCGGCGGCGCTTTTGATCCTGTACTGGAAGTCATCGCCCTCGGGCGGCAAAAGTTGCGTGATCTTATAGATACCGCTCCCACGACCGCCGCCGGACGGCGCCGACGTGTAATTTACTGACTGACCGATCTTGAATTTGTGAACGCCCACGTCATCCTCCCATGTACTGGATCGGATCGAGCGCGTTGCAGCTCGACTGGCAATCTCCTTTCGCGAAAGACGTCAGCGCTCGCGCGCTGGCGTCCGTTCCGAACGAGGCTAGATCGCTTGCAGGTTTTGGGCAGCGGACTTGCCGCTGCGCCCATCGGCCTGCACGTCGAACGAAAGCTTCTGACCTTCGTTGAGATTATGCATGCCAGCACGTTCGACTGCCGAAATGTGAACGAACACATCTGGGCCGCCATCGTCCTGAACGATAAAGCCATAACCCTTCTGAGCATTGAAGAATTTAACGGTACCTGTGGCCATCAATGGCCTCCTTTTAAAAACGCGCAAAGGCGTCGTTGCCCATACAAACCATTTCGCATGGGTCACATATCCGGATTTTGCGTGTTCTTGGCAAAGGCCGCTAAGGCCGAGACTACAAGGTCAGGCGCAATCGCGAATGGCGGCTATATAACGAGCCCGCGCCCGTATTGCAAATGCTGGTTCGGCAGCAAGGCTAACCTCGGCGCCCTATGCCCGCGATTGCCCGAGCCAAATCAGAAAACAAGTCTCGATCTCCAAAAGGGCGGTCGAGCTCTCGATCTCCATCAGTTTCTGCAGCGAGGCATCGACTTCTGGGGGCGCAGCCCCAGCCATGACGGCGACAACCTCAGTTGGCATAGCGCGCGGTGATCTCGCGCGCGATTCTGGCGCCCTCCTCGAGGTAGCGCCGAATGGCGAAATCGGCCGCCGGCGTGCAGGTGCGATAGCTCTGCTGGAAGGCGCGGTAGCCGCGGTTGAAGCTCGCCACCAACCGGTCGCGGCGTTCGCCGGCAGGCGCTTCGGCATCGATCAGCGCCTGGGCCTCATTGCGCCATTTCTGCCCTTCATTGGAGCCGCAAATATCGCGCAGGAAATGGAGCGAACCGAGGATTTCGGCGAGCCGCTGCAGCTCGCGGTCATAGGGCGCCGAGGCCGGCGGCGGCGGCGGGGCCGGGGCCGGCGCTGGCGGTTGCGGCTGGATTCGCGGCTGAACTTGGGGTTGCGGGAAAAACTGCGCGAGCGCTTGCCCCGCGCCGAGGCAAATCGCGAGCGCAACAACGACGAAGATGCGAAGCATGGCCTTGCCTCAAGCATAGTCGGCGAACGGCGCCGACGCCACGGGAGTCTGATGCCGCGCGGTCGCGGCGCCGGCGCGCGGTACCTTTCCTACGACGCCGCCGCGAGCCGCTGGCGCGCCGCCGCAACGATGTCGGCGAGGCCCTCGGTCGTCGTGAGGTCGGCAAGCTCCGACGGAAGGAGCCAGCGCGCGTCCGCCAATTCGGCGTTGAGCGCAACCTCGCCGGAAAGCCAGCGCGCCGCGAACGGCAGAATGACGAAATGCCGCTCGATCCGTCCGGCCGCGTCGCGAACGAGCACCTCGCGATAGCCGGCGAGCGCGACCGGCTCGATCGCAAGCCCGGTCTCCTCGCGCACTTCGCGGATCACGGCTGCGACGAGCGTCTCGCCGAGCTCGACCACCCCGCCCGGAAGCGTATGGAGGCCCTGCGCCGGCGGCCGCGCGCGGCGCACGATCAGGACGCGCTCGGCGCGGAAGATCGCGGCGCTCACCGCAAGATAGGGCCGCGCGGGATAAGTTCGCGGCTCGGCACTGTCCTTCGGCAAAGGCCGCTCCCATTTGGCTATGATCGGCAGGCTGGACCGTACTTTGACCGCGACAAAGGACCGGCGCACCCGGTGCACTGGCGGATAAGGAAGCTTGGCTCAGTGCCTTCTGTAACCGCACTTGTGCTCGACCATGCTTGCCCAGCAGCCGGTGCGTAGACAGCTTGCCAAGACGCGGTGACATCAGCGGCACAGCGCTCGCCATGGGGGCATATGCGCAGACACGTTCTGTATCTACTGGAGCAGGTTGTCGCCGAGGCCGGTGCAATAAGCGTCGCGACAACAAGCAAGGATGCGCTGATCGTGACAAAAAGCTTCCTCATGATTGTGTTCCTCCGCCACTTTAAGCCTATGGGTTTTTTGATCGATCGTGAAAACGATCGGGTCTAGCCGCGTTCCCTGGGTCCCCGTACCGTCGATCGATCCCATGAACTCCTTGCACGACATCGTGCCGTTAGGACCGGTAATTAGGTGTGGATAGCCCAAGTGCTGCCAAGATCGCGCCCCGCGAGCGCCACCATGCGCACCGACGCTTCAAAGGTCGGGGGGCTTCCCCAGGCAGAGCTAGGGCGCTCGGATGCTATGGAATGCGCGTTCCGAACGTTCCGGCTTCGCCCAAGTGCTTTGGGGACGGCTCGACGGGGGGCACCGGGCATGCAACGGGGGTTGTGCCCGGGTCCTCTCTCTTAGTTTCACGGCCAGCGGACCTGTTGGCCGGCCGAACGCGGCCGCTGCGACACATGGTGCGATACCTAGCAAGCCGCGAAGTCTCTGCAAGATTCAGGCTGAGACACTTCCTGGCGTCTCGCCGAAGACTTTGCCTGTATTCGGATTGACCATGTGCACGCGCCTGCAGGCGACGCAACGCACCGACTCATACGCGTCGTCGCTCTCGTAAGGATCCTCGGCGGTCCATGCCTGCACGAGCTTGCCCGTATTCGGGCAGCGATAAACCAACGCCGACGTCCGCACACCCGTATGTGAGTTCATTTGTCGGCTCCCCATCGCTCTCATTTGAGGCGGCCAAGATTTGAAGCGACCAAGGCCGGAGCCGAATAGGTGCCTAGGACTATTTCGGTTCGGTCAAGGCCGCCCAGCCCTTATTGGAGCCGCGTAAACCTAGCTGGTCGCGACGCGGTTGCCTTGATCTCAATCAAATAAAAGAGCCGAGCCGTGGCAACCCGCGTGGCATTTGCTGCGAGCCGTTGCCACGGATGCGAGCATGGATTTCGGCAAAGACCGCTCCTATTTGGCTATGATCGGGCAGGCTGGGTGGCCGCCCTAGGCGTTGCCTCTTCGCCGCCGCGGAACGGGTTATCTCAATGTGCGGACGCTATGTCATCAAATCGTCGCCGGCAGAGCTTCGCGCGGCATTCGGCTATGGCGAGCAGCCGAATTTCCCGCCGCGCTACAATGTGGCGCCGACGCAGCCGATCCCGGTGGTGCGGCTCGAGGACGGCAAGCGGACTTTCGCGCTGATGCGCTGGGGCTTCGTGCCCGGCTGGGTCAAGGACCCGAAGACGGTCTCGCTGATGATCAACGCGCGCGGCGAATCGGTCAACGACAAGCCGGCGTTCCGCAACGCCATGCGCCGGCGGCGCTGCCTCATTCCCGCCGACGGCTTCTACGACTGGCGGCCGGGCGAGCCGCAGCGGCCTTATTTCCTGCGGTCAAGATCCGGCGCGCCGCTCGCCTTTGCCGGGCTGTGGGAGACCTGGATCGGCCCGAACGGCGAGGAGGTCGACACCGCGGCGATCGTCACCACGCGGGCGAACCGGCTCCTGTCGGCGATCCACGAGCGCATGCCGGTGATCGTGGCGCCAGAAGCCTTCGCGCTATGGCTCGATTGCGCCAACGTCGACGCTGAGACCGCCGCGGCGCTGATCGCGCCGGCGCCGGAGGCGCTGCTCGAATGCTACGAGGTCTCGCCGGCGGTCAACCGCGTCGCCAACGACTCCGCCGACCTCATTGCGCCGGCGCCCGTTGCGGATCGCGACGCGCAATCGGCTGCAAGCGCGCCGGCCAAGCTGGCCAAAGCGTCGAAGCCGAAAAAGCGCGACGATCAGCCGTCGCTGTTCTAGGGCGTGCACTCAGTATCGAGGTTGCTGACCATGTCTGCTCTATCCCCGGTGAGTTCAACCGGTCGACGCAACACTACTCGCTGGAGCGCTCCGGCCGTGGTGCTGGAGCAATTTCTTCATTGAGAGCCAAGATATTAGACGCCGCTCTCGTTGTTTGGGCGCTCCGGCGACGTCCGCAAGCTATTGGCCGCTCTTCCAGCGCTCTCAGGGCTCTGCCTTCAGCTTCGGCGTGAGCCATGTCCGTGCATGTCCCTGCATATGCATGCCATTCCAATGTGCCAGATTAGAGTCGAAGGGTGTTGCGTCGATCGCTTGAATCCACACCCGCAAAGCAGTCATTCGCAGGGTCGCTGGCACCTCCGTTCATATACGTTTGG
>Ga0335081_10004863_pt1 | contig 21231 bp, 16 predicted proteins | sample Lox_Sample_35_FD_206713 | JGI IMG/M metagenome (GOLD analysis project Ga0335081, IMG submission 206713) | Soil microbial communities from Loxahatchee National Wildlife Refuge, Florida, United States - Lox_Sample_3.5 | ecosystem: Environmental > Terrestrial > Soil > Wetlands | place: USA... | reverse complement strand
GAAGCCTATCACGAACGTCGTTACAATAAACTGGTTGAAACCTTGGAGCATGGCAAAGTTTTCAAAAAGGATCAGCCGATTAAGTGGAAATGTAGAAACTGCGGTTACGTCTTCGAAGGATTACAGGCGCCAGAAAAATGTCCAGTATGTGCTCATCCAAAGGCTTATTTTGAAGTTTGGGTTGAAAACTACTAACAACCCCCCTTAATTTTTCTTGTTTTTTAGCTTGATTAATGTTAACTGAATTAGGTTTAGAACTATTCTGGATTTTTTTGGCGATTATCACGATTGCGAGAATTGCTAGGCCTGTAAGAACAATTGTTCCTCCTGGAGCTGCGTTTATGATGACTGAAATTATTATTCCAAATATAACTGTGATTAGGCCAATTATTGGTGCCAATACTACTGTTTGCCTGAAAGATTTTGTAACTTGCGTACTCACTAACGCTGGCAGGACAAGAAGGGCAGACACTAAAAGTACGCCCACAACGTATCGATATAACTACGGTAATGCCTGCTAGAATGCTAAGCAAATAATCGTAGACCCAGGTTCTGATTCCTGATGCCCGAGCTTGAGTTTCATCAAAAGTAATGTAGAATAGTTCTTTGAAAAACAGAAAAATTATTGCTAACGAAACAGCGGTTACGATGCCTGCAATAATTATCTGTTGAAAGTCAACTGCAAGGATACTTCCGAAAAGCAGATTTTCAAGATTAACACCAAAGCCACCTGTGATACTTACTAAAGTTACACCTGCTGCAAGACCAAGTTTAAGGAATACAGCAACTGCAGCGTCGCCGGCAATTTTAGTTGATCTCAAAGCTTTATTGATGCCTATTGAACCCAATATTACTGTGATTGCGGCTACCCATTGAGGTATAATTCCTGCAAAATATGAGTATGTGGCTAAGCTTCCAAATAAAATAGCGATTATATAATTTATATCGTATTCAACATGAATTTGACAATATGATAACTGCTTATCTTCATTCTCATATTTCAGAGACAAGTTGCTTGGAAGTAATGGTTGTAAAAGGCGCTTCAGAGCGGCTCAGGTCCCTAATTGATGGGCTCAAAGCTAACAAGCCTGTTAAGCAAATAAAAGTGTCTGTAATGTCAATTAACGAAAAAGAATAGTAAAGGTTCAACAAGTTCACACTATATAATGGCTAGTTTTCTCAAAATTCTTAACAATTTCCATAACACGTTTAGGCGCATTGTATGGTCCAAGTGGAATATCTTTGAGCAAAACCCAAGGACTTTTACAAGCCACCTCTGCAGCTATATGTTGTTCTCCAAAGCATTTTTTTGCTACTTCAATAACTTGGCGTCTGACTTCGACCTCAGAGAGTTCGCCCAGCGCATGCAAGTATTCGTGCAGCAAAAGATTGTAGATTAATGCGTTAACGGTTGGCTTGGATGTTACGGATGCCTCAACAATCTCCACGAGCGATCTGTTTAAGACGATGTTGTTTGTGCCAACCGGATAATAAGCTCCCAGTTGCAGAGGCAAATCATCCAAAAACAGCATCATTGCATCTCTTTTTTTGCCCAACGCAACCTGAGCTGTTTCCTTAACAATTTGCCACACTTCAGCGTAATTCTTTGCATTATCTAACCTATTGCCAAACTGCTCACCGAATTCGGAGGTCCCGCTCAAAAAACAAGTCACCTTTTTAAAAAAGTATGAAGAAAACAGGTTCTTAAGGATTGCACAAGTTACCGTTGATAAAACAAAAAATTGATAAATGGGTGTGCTTTTGTGATAGACGTTAAGGTGAAAATTAAATGGCAAGCAATGTTGTCGTGAGAGACATAATGTCCAAAGATGTTAAAACAGTGAACAATAATACTACGGTTAAAGAAGTTATTGCTCTAATGACTAAATTTGATAAAGATGCAATCCTTGTTGAGCAAAGCGGAATACCAACCGGAATCATAACAGTCAAAGACGTCCTAGTAAGAGCAGTTGAACATGGCGTACCCCTAAGCACAATAATTGCAAGAATGGTCTACACAAACCCGCTGGTAACAATCGATGAGGAAGCGACAGTTGAAGAAGCAGCTAAACTGATGAAACACTGGAAAATAAAGCATTTGCCAATTGTTGATAAAAAAGGTTGCCTCGTAGGCATGCTAAATGATCGAGATGTAATTTACGCGGTTCCATCTTTAATGTCAACAATGGAAGAATTCTGCCGCACAAAATAAACAAAAACGATAAATATATTTTTCTATTTTATTTTTAGTCAATCAATTATGTTTGTTTAGCGCTCTGTTTTTCCTAAAAAATATTTCAAGCGAATGTCCCAATCTGCAACCATTTCAAACCCTAAGTTAAAAATGCTCTAAAGCGAATGGAAAAAATGCACACTATCGTGTTGCTCTGTCAGAAAGCATATTTCTTCGCGATATTTTGAGATGATTTGAGATGCCAGTTGCAACTAAAGCAAACCTCAAACGACCAAAGCAACCTAAAACAGACAGTCAAATTAATGCTGACTTGAATACGCAAAACTCATTATTTCGCCAAAAATGTCAAAAAATGTAAGAAAATGTAAAATAATGTAAATTTAAGTCATAAAATGTCAAAAAAATTATCAACATCAACCTCAGCAAACCCTAAATCAAGAAAGCACCTAAAACAAAAAGGAAAAATTTTGAAGCTAAAAAAATAAGTGACTATGGCTTTTGTTCTTTAGCCCACTCTTCCTTAACAAGCGCCGTAATACTATCCAAGTTCGGCTGCGCTGTAAGATCTGCTAAAGAGAAATTAAGTTCGTTTCTAATCAAAAGCGCAAGTTCATTGGGTCTTAGCGGTTCTGGTCTTGTCGACTGATAAACCCTAAGCGCACGTAAACAAAACTTTGCCATTACACAATTGAGTTCTTTCCGCAAGTCGCCCAGTTCATCTTTACTTTCTTTCATCTGCTTGCTAAAACCTTTTGAATCCCAATTTCTTTTTTCTTCCATTTTTTCTCAATCCTTACCGTTTCATGTAAATCAAGCATTATAGCCTTTTCTAGTAATTAGCTTAAGACACTGAAGCTTTTGGTTTTCCAAGTTTCTTGTTTACGCAGGCTTGAAGGAACCCGAAGTATTCTGGTGAAGGACGACCCGGTCGGCTTTTGAATTCTCCATGAAACTGCGAAGCAAAGTAAAAGTAGTTCTTTGGATATTCAAGAGTTTCCATTCTTCTGCCATCGGAACTTTTGCCAGTAAAAGTTAATCCATTGTTTTTGAGGGTTTCTAAGTAGTCTAAGTTGACTTCGAATCGGTGACGATGGCGTTCATAGATTTCTTCTTGCCCCCATAAATTGTAAGCAACTGTGCCTTTTTGTAAAATTATTTTGTGAGCACCCAAACGCATTGTTGCACCTTTGAGTTCTATTCCTCGTTGCTCAGGCATAAGATCAATTATTGGATATGGAGATTCAGGATTTATCTCGGTGCTGTTTGCATCTTTTAAGCCGCAAACGTTCCGAGCAAACTCGATAACTGCCAGTTGAAAACCATAGCATATGCCTAAGAATGGAATGTCATTTTCTCGAGCAAACTTAGTGGCAGCAATTTTGCCTTCAGTTCCTCGAGGCCCAAAACCGTAGGGAACAAAGACGCCGTCGAAATTTGCAAGGTCTTTTATGCATTCAGGTTCATGCTCTAATTTTTCAGCTTCAAGATAGGATATGCAAACTTTTGCTTTGTTTGCTGCAGCTCCATGCCGAAGCGCCTCGGTCATACTTACATAACTGTCTGTTAACCCAGCATACTTGCCAACTAAAGCTATTTTGACTTCGTATTCTGGATTAACAGCGGCGTCCACATATTTTTTCCAGTTGCCAAAATCTTTAGAATCACATTTATAACCTAATCTTTGACAGATAAAGTCGCCCATACCTTGCTTATCCAAAATAAGAGGCACTTGATAAACAGAATCAGCATTAAAAGAGCAGAAAACAGCGCTTTCTGGAATAGTGCCAAACAATGCTATTTTTCGAAGGGCTTCAGCATCAATCATTTTGGGGCTCCTAGCGACTATAGTGTCAGGTTGAACACCGATGCGTCGCAGTTCGTTAACGCTGTGCTGCAATGGCTTTGTTTTCATTTCACTTGTAACATCTAAAATTGGAACCAAAGCTACATGAACATAAAGGGTATTTTCGTAACCTTCCTCAAGACGCATTTGACGTATAGCTTCTAGAAATGGTAAACCTTCAATGTCTCCAACTGTTCCGCCAACTTCGGTTAAAACTATATCAGCGCAAGATGATTTACCAACACTTTTTATTCGATTTTTTATTTCGTTGGTTATATGAGGAACAATTTGGACACAGCGACCTAAGAAGTCACCCCGTCTTTCTTTTTCAATTACAGACTTGTAAACCATGCCAGTTGTTAAGTTATTTTCTTGTTTGAGGCTTAAATCTAAAAAACGTTCATACCAGCCTAAGTCTAAATCGGTTTCCCCACCATCATCAGTAACGAAAACTTCTCCATGCATATATGGATTCATGGTTCCTGCATCAACGTTCACATATGGATCAATTTTTACAACCGTGGGTTTTAGCCCTCGGGCTTGAAGCATTTTACCGATGGAAGATGTTAATATGCCCTTTCCAACTGAACTCAATACGCCCCCTGTTACGAAAATATACTTAACCATGGTGTTCGCCGCAATATCCTACTCCTTTTGACCTTACGTCATATAACTCTTTTGTGTGCTCACCTGCAAAAATGTACAAATCGGAATGATTCCTTTTGACATATAAACAGCTTACAAAAGCTTTGGATGCCTGCATGTGCAGTTTTTGCGTCAGAAAAAAAAACAAGATTTAGGCTGGTAAGAACTAATATTTTGACAAAACTGCTGCTGAACAAAGCCGCAAACCATAGGAAACGAATTTTATTAGAAAAATTTTAATTAAGAGGTCACTAAGTATCTTTTGTGGAGACAAAAAATGCCCAGAGCCTTTGTATTAATTAATGTTGAATCAGGAGCCGAACAAGAAGTTGTTAATGACTTAAAAAAAATCGAAGGCGTTGAAGAAGCATACTTTTCATATGGTGTTTATGACATAATTACCAAAATAAAAGCTGACTCAATGGAACGACTCAAAGACATGGTGACACAAAAAGTTAGAGCCATTGGCAGAGTGCGGTCCACGTTAACTTTGATACTGATGGAAGAATAACTGCAAGACTTGTAAAGCAAGAAAAAATCTTGCTCTCTTTTTTGTTTAAAATGGGAAAAACATATTTAATAATATCTTTTTCAATAAGCCAAAAGGCGCCTCAAACAAATAAGATAAAAAGCCATTTTTCGCGTATACCCTTAAAAGTTCAACTGCCAAGAGTCTAAACGATGGCTGAAAAAACTTACATGACTAACAAAAAAACACCGATTCGCATAAACGCTATTCTAGTAATCTTGATTTTAGGATTGGTAGCCTTCATCGTTTACATATACTTCTTCATTAATCCGACTCAAGTAATGGACACTCTTTTAAAGACAAATCTTGCATACTTTGCAGGAGCTTTTTTAAGCTATTCAACGTATGCGATCTTTTCTGCGTTGGTTTGGCGTAGCTTGCTGAACAATTTGTCAGTAAAAATCAGCATGCAAAAAGCTCTTTTATTCACTTGGGTTGGATTATTCTTTGAAGCAACTGTTCCACAACTTGGATGGTCTGGAGAAATATCCAAAACATACTTTCTAACCAAAGATTCGAATCAAGGCATAGGAGAGATAACTGCTTCAGTTGTTGGACAGAAAATTTTCAATATAACAATTACAGTTGTTGCTTTAAGTCTTGGTTTAGGATTAGTTCTTGTTAGTTATCCATTGCCTTTTTTGGTAATTTTTTTAATTGCCCTTGTGTTAGCACTTTCAATTGTATCTGTGCTGCTCATTTATTACATAAGCTTTAAGCCGAAAACAACGGAAACTTTGCTAAACTGGGGAATAAAGATAATAACTTTTTTTAGAAGAAAATGGAACCCTCAAAACTTTCAGACTAAAGCTGAATTGCTTTTGAGCAAATTTCATTTAAGCATCGAAAAATTGAAGGCCAAACCCAAAGCGCTTGTTAAACCTATCAGTTATGCCATCATAAGTTTTGCTTTCGAAATTTCAGTTATTTTTTTAACTTTTTTAGCCTTAGGCTATCCCGTTCCCATTGACAAGGTGCTCATCGTCTTTACTTTGACAGGAATACTTCAAACGGTTGGTTTGACATTTTTCGGATTTCCAGAAGTAATTATGAGCGTTTCTTTTACTGCGCTGGGAATCCCCGCAGTCCTAAGTGTTTCTGTCACACTATTGACAAGGGTTGTTTCTTTGTGGTTTCGACTTATAGTTTCCTACTCTACATTGCAATGGGCAGGGATAAAAATTATAAGAAAAAGGAAAAACACAAGTCTTCTTTAAATTTTCATTCTTTAACGTAGCGATCATATGTTCATTCAAGCAGTGACGTGCAGGGTTTCTAGGAAACTTTTTAATGCACACTAAACTTATCAATTCTTAGAGAAGGATTGATATGCCCACAGCCTTTGTTTTAATAAATACTGAGATAGGTTCAGAATCAGATGTGCTAAAAGAACTCAAAAAAGTTGAAGGCGTAGAAGAAGCATCAGCGGTTTACGGAGTTTACGACATAGTTGCCAGAGTCAAGGCAGACACTATGGACAAGCTAAAAGAAATTGTAACATGGCGCATTCGTCGACTTGACAAAGTACGGTCAACATTAACAATGATCGTTGTCGAAGAACGATAAGTTACTCAATTAACTCCCTTTCTTTTAACAATTCTTAGAGCATTCAGTCATTGTCTTAAAAAATTTCTGCTTACTTACCGATAGGTTGTGATTGACTAGATGCAACCACATAATTTTAAATTTTATATAATTAATTTAGACTCGGGTGCGTCTGGAGCATCGAGAGCGTGAAAAGGGATTTGCAATTCCAAAATCATATGCCTGAACCTAGCCGCAGAATTGTTATTGTTCTAACCGTAACCAGATGCACTAAATTTTTTATCGCTTTGATGAAGAGGTTTGGATACCCAACAAAGCTTTTTTAGTTCCCGCGAACGAAAAAGATTATCCAAGCCTCTGAAAGCAGCTTAAAACAAAAATGACAATTCTAATAAATCCTTATTTCAATTTAGGCTAAACAACATTTTTTTACTCAACAGGGCATTCTCTATTTTGATTTGGAGAAGACTGGCTTTGACTTCGCAACAGGTAATGCACGTTGGCTTAGACGATACAGACTCGACCAAAGGTGGCTGTACGACATATCTTGCAGCATTGCTAATTGAAAAGCTTGATGAGTTCCATGTCAATTTCATTGATTACCCTGGCCTCATTAGGCTTAATCCTAACGTTCCTTGGAAAACAAGAGGCAACGGCGCTCTATGCCTAAGATTTAGGTATGATGAGATGTTTGAAAATGAAATAAAAGAAGCGGCCATTGCTTTATGGGAAGAAAACTCGGCCATCAAAGAAAAAGGCACTGATCCAGGAATAGTTTTTTTGAAAGAAGAGAAAATTCCCGAGGAACTTAAAGTCTTTTCGAGGAAAACGGAGACAAAGATTGTTACACTAAAAGAAGCAATGGCTCTTGTCAAAAAACTGAAAGCAGAAGCGTTAGGCTTTAACTCTTGCAGAGGAATTATTGGTGCTTTGGCAGCTATCGGCGAAACCTTGGAGGACGATTACACTTACGAATTAATTGCTTATAGAGCAAAAGAAAATTGGGGTTTGAAGCGGAAGGTTGATGAAGAATCGATTTTTGAGATGGATAAGTGTTTGCAACCCTTTACTTTTAACAATGTAGATTTGGAGACTCGCAGGGTGATTATTACTCCTCGTGGTCCAGACCCAATTTTGTTTGGTGTAAGGGGAGAATCGGCGGAAACAGTACGGAGGGCTTACGAACTTGTTAAGCCACTTGAACCCGTCGAGCGTTGGGTTATTTTTCGTTCAAACCAAGGTACTGATGCCCACTTAAGATGCGTTGATGAATTAGATAAGATTGAGCCTTATAGTTCAGTTATTGTAAAAGGGGTTGTGTCAAAGGAGCCTTGGATAATTCCTTTGCGCCATGTATTCTTTGGAATTCGTGACGGTTCAGCCGAAGTGGATTGCGCCGCCTATGAACCGACCGGAAACCTAAGAAAAACAGCGAGAGAGCTTATTGTTGGCGACCAAATTGAAGTTTATGGAGCCGTTCATAAAGCAACGTCAAGTAAGCCGATAACGATTAATCTAGAAAAAATCAACATATTGGACCTTAAGCCGAAAATGCGAAAAGAGAACCCCCTTTGCCTTTCTTGTGAGAAACGATTGAAATCCATGGGCAAAAAACAAGGATTTCGCTGCGAAAAATGCGGCAAAAAATTCTCATATTTAAAAAAACAAGAATTTGTCGTTCCAAGAAGCCTGATGCCTGGGTTGCATATTACATCCACTAGGTCTCAGCGTCATCTTACCAAACCACTAATTAGATATGGGCAAGAGAAAAGCGGTGAAGTAAAACATGAACTTATTAATAAGTGGCATTTTCCTTAGCGTTGCCGCAGGTTTTGGGATTTATTTATGAAATCGCGGCATGTTTTCTTAGGTTGTTGATTTTCGCTTACGCTGGTTCAAGTGAAACTCCAATAAAACACGCTTTGAGATAGGTTTGATTTTTATATTTTGTCTTTTGTTAACTTATTTTAACTTTTTTTGACTAATTTTGACTATTATCGACTTTTTTTGACTCAACCTGCAAACAATTCAAGCTCTAAATCAAGAAAGCAACTTAAAACACAAAGAAAAAAAATTGCGACAAAAAAAGAAAAAGCAAACCGAAGTTCATCAATATTTTTAGCGCATAAACTGCTTTTTATCTCGAAATCATTTAAATCAATGAAACCCATAAACCCTTTTCCATAAACAAACTAACTTGCAAGCAAAAAGAGGCAGACGGTTATGGTTGAGAAAACGTTTCCAGCAGAAGCTTATGCGCTTCCATTCTTTAAAGAGGAAGGTTTCATCAGGAAGCATTGTCCAAAATGTGGAGAGTACTATTGGACCCAGAATGCCAAGCAGGAGACTTGCGGCGAATCCAGTTCTGATGAATGCGGATACTACACTTTCATCAATAATCCAGCTACAAAAAGAAGCTTTAGCCTTTCTGAGATGAGAGAGGCATTTCTTGGTTTTTTCGAAAAAAACGGGCATACTCGCATAAAACCTTATCCGGTTGTTGCAAGATGGCGCAAAGACATTTACTTAACGCATGCGAGCATAATTGATTTTCAACCTTACGTGACGGAAGGCATTTCTCCGCCACCGGCAAATCCACTAGTAATTTCTCAACCATCTATCAGACTTACAGACATTTCAAATACTGGCCCCACCTTCGGCAGACACTTAACCATCTTTGAGATGGGTGGAGCTCACGCATTTAATTATCCAGATAAGGAAGTGTACTGGAAAGATGATACAGTTCGTTACCACCACCGCTTCGCCACGGAAACGCTTGGAATAAAATCGGAAGAAGTCATTTACAAGGAAGGCGTGTGGATTGGAGGAGGCAACGCTGGTCCAGACGTAGAATGCATCTGCCGAGGCTTAGAGGTAGGCACATTAGTATTCATGCAATACAAGGTTGTCGATGACGAATTTGTCGAGTTGCCCATACGCACAGTGGATACTGGCTACGGCATTGACCGATTTGCGTGGATTAGTCAAGGAGTAACAAACGCATTCCAAGCGATTTATGGAAAAATGATCGACAAAATCTATGGCATGGCGGGCATAACTAACGTTGACAAAGAGTTTTTAGGAAGAGTAGCCAAGTACTCAGGTTTGGTCAGCGTTGACAAGAACGCAAACAGGATGGTTACTCGCAGGCGGGTAGCTGAACTTTCAGGAATTGATGTAAAAACACTTGAAGAAGTGTTAGTTCCCATTGAGAATGCTTGGGCAGTGACTGACCACACTAAGACGTTGAGTTTCATCCTTTCCGAAGGCGTCGTCCCATCCAACATCCAAGAAGGATACTTAGCAAGGCTACTATTCCGAAGAGTGTACCGTTTAATGCGAACCCTAAACATGGATCCAACAAAACTCTACGACATTGTAGACATGCAGGTTGATTACTGGTCAAAAGACTTTCCCCGCATAAAAGAAATGCAAAACGAAATAATTGAAATGCTTAAAGTTGAGGAAGAAAAGTTCAAGGACACACTTCTGCGCGGGGAAGGCCTGGTTAAACGTATAGCCAACGACCTGAAAGCAAACGGCTCAGGAAAACTACCTATGGACACACTAACAGAGTTGTACGATTCACATGGGCTTCCACCTGAAATTGTCAAGCAATCAGCTGAAAAAGAAGGCGTACAAGTTGAACTTCCTGAGAATTTTTATGCCTTAATTGCTAAACGGCACATGCAAGCAACTAAGCCAGTGGAAGAAGAAGAGACTCAAGCTGAAAAAATGCTTCAGGAAATAGCTGATCAATTACCTGCAACAGAACAACTCTACTATGTTGACACTTACAAGCGCGAGTTCGATGCTAAAATAGTTAAAATAATCAATGACAAATATATCGTGTTGGATAAGACCTGCTTTTACCCTGAAGGCGGAGGACAACCAGCAGACCACGGATCTCTAAATGCAGGAACATCAAAATTTGACGTGGTTGATACCCAAAAGATCGGTAAAGTCATAATACATAGAATGGCAACTTCGCCAACTTTCAAAGAAGGCGACATAGTTCACGGCATTTTAGACTGGGAACGGCGTTATTCACTGATGAAAGCTCACACGGTAACCCACTTAATTAACGGCGCTGCAAAGCGAGTACTAGGCGAGCACGTTTGGCAGTCTGGAACCCAGAAGGGTTTAGAGACATCTCGACTAGATATTTCACATTACAAAAGGCTTAGCCAAGAAGAAGTTTACGAAATAGAAATGTTGGCGAATGGAGCAATAGCTGCTAACATGAAAGTTGATATAAAATGGTATCCTCGAAATGAGGCTGAAGCGCGTTATGGTTTTAGACTATACCAAGGCGGCGCAGTTCCAGGCAAAGACATCCGCGTAGTAAAGACAGGCGATTGGGACGTTGAAGCGTGTGCTGGAACCCACCTTAAAAGCACTTTAGAAGTTGCTTTTGTCAAAATTGTTTACACAGAACGCGTCCAAGACGGCGTTGAACGATTAGGCTACGCGGTTGGGCTAGAAGCCTTAAAAGCAGTGCAGAAGCAAGAGAGCCTTCTTTGGAAAGTCTCAGAAGCGTTAGCTGCCACATTGGACAAACTAGATAAAACAGCTGAAAAAACCGTTAAAGAACTAAAAGACGCCAATGTTGAAAAACGCAAACTGCTCAAGGAATTAACCATGAAGGAAAGCACAGTTACGCCAGCGAAAAATGACGAGGCTGCAAAGAAAGTGGAAGGCATAGACTTTATCAAACGCGACTTCCGAGAAGTTATCGACATTAACCGAATGATACAAACCGCAAGCGAAATAATAAAACGCAATGAGGCAACCATAACGCTATTTTATGGTTCTGACGGAAAAACTTGCAGAATCATGGTTATGGCGGGAGAATTGGCTGTACAGAAAGGCATTGACGCAAACCTCATCATTAAAGAAGCTGCACCCATTTTTGGAGGCGGAGGCGGAGGCAGACCCAATTTTGCGCAAGGTGGCGGAACGAAACCTGATAAATTGTTAGAAGCAGTGAAAGAAGCTGAAGAAACGGCTAATAAACAACTAAAACATTAGGCCTTTGAGGACCCCTTTTTTAAGACGTTATTTTGAATGCCACGTTATTTTGAATGCCACGGTAGGACTTTATCGCTTTACGTGTCATTCGATAAGTGATAGTGTTGGCTAAGCAATGTTAGAGTTTCTTGGGGGAATCAATTTCAGAAAAATATCATTGACACGTAACTTTTGCAGGCTCAAAAACAATTATTCTCACCGTCAAACATATTTACGAGTTCTTTGACCTATTTTTCTCTTAAATTGCGCAGAATATACATTGAGAAAGAATCAAGAAAAATTCAATGTATCTAATGCCAAACTCTTTGGGCTGATTGAAAAAGCATGAATAACAAAAAGACAATATTTGCATTAGGAGCCGTAATAATGATAATGGTATCATACATGGCCGGGTTTCAAATAATTAATGCACAATTTGTTGAACTGCCGCATAAATTAGTTCGAGTCGCATGTGTCGGTGATAGCATTACCCAGGCAAGTGGATACCCTGCTAAGCTTCAATTGTTGCTTGGCACTGATTATTTCGTGGGAAACTTTGGAGTTAGCGGCTCTACGGTGTCACTTAATTCAACTAGACCATATATGAACCAGACTGCATTCCAAAAAGCTGAAAATTTCAAACCAAATGTTGTCGTAATTATGTTGGGAACTAATGACGCCCGAACGGATTTAAGTCAATATAACAAAACTTTCGAAGCAACATATGATCAACTGGTTTCGTCTTTCCAAAACCTTGAAAGTAATCCTCAAATCTTCGTAGTCGATTCTCCACCAATATTCACCAATAACCCAGATTACAACAACACTTATCTTGTTAACAATGTCATTCCACAGATTGACAACGTGGCAAATAATCTTAGTTTACCTGCGGTTGACATCTACGATGCTTTTACTAATCACTCAGACTACTTCATGGATGGTATCCATCCCAACATCGAAGGAACAGCACTTATCGCATCTGAAGTGGATAACGCAATAATTTCTCAAGAACCTTCAATTCCGTGATTAATGGATTAAGTTTTCTAGACTCAATCCTCTTCTTGATCAAGTCACTTAGGGCTTGTCCATCTAAAATAGCCTGTTCTCTGCATTTAGCTTCAATTTGGACTTTAATGCAAAGTATTATTAACAAATGATGCTGATTGAACCTATTTGGAGATTAAAGGGATCGAAATTGCACCCAGAGAACAGGGATATTTCCATTCCTGTAGATCTTATCCGTACAGTGGCTATAGTTTTAGTTATTTTACTTCATGCAGCAATAGAGCCAAACCTAACTGTTGACTTTATGTCTCCTCAAGGAGTGCAGTTATGGTGGACATCACACGCTTACGAGTCATTCTCAATCACATGCGTACCATTATTTATCATGTTGACGGGCGCATTACTACTTAAGCCAAGCAAAGTAGAGGAACCCATCAGAGTTTTCTTTCAGAAACGATGGAACCGAATAGGTATACCAATCATCTTCTGGGCAGTGGCCTATTTTGCATGGCGTTTCCTCGTTAACGGAGAAGCATTTAGTCTAAACGCCATTTTCCAAGGCCTACTTGCAGGACCATATTATCATTTCTGGTTTCTATATCTTCTAATTGGTTTATACCTTCTTACCCCAATTATACGAGTAATCACAGCCCACGCAGATTTCAGAATTATAAAGTATTTCTTAGCTCTTTGGTTTACAGGTACTGGCATATTACCTCTTCTTACCTTGTATTCAAAAATTAGCCCACAAACATTATGGTTTCAAGAAACTGTTTTTATCCTAACTGGCATGATAGGCTATTTCATTTTAGGCGCTTACGTCACTAAGTTGAAGCTGCGCACCTCATTTCTCTACTTGATTCTGGTCTTAAGTTCAGTTTTGACAGTAATTGGAACTTACATTTTAATTGGCTCGATAGGAGAAAAATACAGTCAATTCTTTCTTGACGCATCAAGCGTAAGCGTGATAATCGGTTCAGTTGCTTTATTCCTTATATTGACATCCATTTCCGGAAAAACGGTTGAAAATCGTTTCCCAAATGGCAACCGAGTGTTTAAATTGATTAGCCAAAATGTTTTGCCAATTTATTTGTTCCACATTATGGTGCTTGAAACGCTTCAAAGGGGATATTTGGGCTTTAAAATAAGCGTAACTACGATCAACCCAATAATAGAAATCCCATTAGTCACGTTAGTAACTCTGCTCATCTGTCTCGCAATTATTGTTCCACTGAAGAAGATCCCTAAAGTGAAACGTATAATCGGCTGAAAACTTGTTTTCTACATGATTTGTTGGCAACGAGTTTTTGAATACTTCCTAAATGCCTATGTTGGCGCCAAATTCTTTTTAAGGAAGAAAAATTTTTCTGTAAGAGTGTAAGATTGATTTTAAGCTACGAGGGACTAGCCAATTATGGTTGAAGATCAAAAAGAGCAGTCTACTGACAACTTAGGACAGCTTCTGGATAGCGAGAGAAAACGGTCAGAGGATTATTTGAATAGGCTAAAGTATTTGCAAGCTGACCTTGAAAACTTCAAGAAACGATCAGAAAGAGAAGCGGAGCAGGTAAAGAATTACTGCATCGAACGTCTAGTCACAGAATTATTAGATGTTGTAGACGAACTGGAGTTAGCGGTCAAAAATGGCGAGATCTCAACCTCACCTGAACCTCTCATAGAAGGTGTAGAGATGACGCTTAAGAAACTCAGAAAGGTTCTTGAGCAAGAAGGCGTATCTCCAATAGATAACCCAGAAGGTAAGATTTTTGACCCCTCAAAGCATAATGCAATTGCCGTTGTAGAGCAAGTCGATGTTGCTGACGGCACAGTGCTCGAGGAAATAAGGAAAGGGTACTTTATGAGGGGCAAAGTCATCAGACCTACAATCGTCAAAGTATCAGTTAAACCAACAAATCAAGGTAACCAAATGGAGGAAAAAAATAAATGAGCAATCAAAAAACAAATCAAAAAGTATTAGGAATAGACTTAGGAACAACCAATTCAGCAGCCGCCATCTATGAAGGCGGACATTCTACGGTTATTCCAAGCGCTGAGGGACCAACTATGGCGGGAAAAATGTTCCCATCAGTTGTTGCCTTCACAAAAGACGGACAACTTTTAGTAGGCGAACCAGCGAAACGTCAAGCAGCTACCAATCCAGAAGGGACAATTTTTGAAATAAAACGTAAAATGGGCACTGATTACAAAGTCAACATTTATGGCAAAGAATACAGTCCACAGCAACTTTCAGCATTCATTCTTCAAAAGATAAAGAAAGATGCTGAAACCTACCTAGGAGGCACAATCAACAAAGCAGTCATCACTGTCCCAGCACACTTCAACGACAATCAACGCCAAGCCACCAAAGATGCGGGAGAAATCGCAGGCTTCCAAGTCATGCGAATAATCAACGAACCAACTGCTGCATGTCTAGCTTACGGGATAGACAAGTTGCAACAAGAAATGAAAATCCTAATTTTTAGCTTCGGCGGCGGCACACATGATGTAACAGTAATGGATTTTGGAAAAGGAGTCTTCCAAGTGCTTAGTACGAGTGGCGACACCCAACTCGGTGGAACAGATGTTGACAAAGCAGTCATGGACTATATCTTAGGCGAGTTCAAACGCCAAACTGGAATAGACATCTCAAGTGATAGAATGGCGATGCCAAGGCTAAAAGATGCCGCGGAAAAAGCAAAAATAGAACTCTCAACGCTGATGAGTACAGACATTGACTTGCCATTTTTAACTGCAGACGCCTCAGGACCCAAACATCTACATCTTACGTTAACTAGAACAAAGCTGGAATCTTTAGCACAACCAATCGTGCAACGAACACAACCTACTCTGCTTAAAGCTCTCGAAGATGCAAAACTAACCCCGCAAGGAATCGATAAAATCATTTTAATTGGCGGAATGACCAGAATGCCCCTTGTGCAAAGGTTCGTAGAGCAAATCTTAGGCAAAGCCCCTGAACGTGGTATCGACCCTATGGAAAGTGTTGCCATCGGCGCTGCAATCCAAGGAGGAGTAGTATCAGGCGAAGTCACCGATTTACTATTACTTGATGTTACACCATTAACTCTTGGTTTAGAAACTATGGGTGGCGTAATGACTAAAGTCATGGATAAGAACACTACGATTCCTACTAAGAGAAGCCAAATCTTCACTACAGCCGCAGACTTCCAAACAGCAGTTACGATTCATGTTCTTCAAGGTGAACGTGCAATGGCAGGTGACAACGTTTCACTTGGAACGTTTAATCTCGTGGATTTGCCACCAGCACCAAGAGGCGTTCCACAAATAGAAGTAACATTTGACATCGACGCCAACGGAATATTGAACGTAACAGCTAAAGATCTTGGCACAGGAAAAGAATCAAAAATCCGCATAACTGCATCCACCAAATTGTCCAAAGAAGAAAAAGAACGCCTGATCAAAGACGCTGACCAATATGCAGAACAAGATAAAAAGAAAAGAGAAGAAGCGGAAACCCGTAACAACGCTGACAGCCTCGTCTATACTGCTGAGCGTACGAAGACTGATCTTGCAGGCAAGATTTCACAGGAAGAAGTCGCCAAAATCGACACAGCTGTAACAGACCTCAAGAATGCATTGGCAAGTAATGATATGACGCAGGTTAAGGCGAAATCTGACTTGCTCCAAAAAGTTCTGCAAGAAGTCGGAACGAAAGTGTATCAGCAAGCAGCCTCAGAATATGCTAAGCAACAGGGACAGCAGCCTGGTCACGGACCAGAAACTGGAGCTGGACCTCAACCACCTCCAAGTGGCGGTCCTCAAGGCCCAGGTTCAGAAGGCTCTGGTGAAGAAAAAGTGGTTGATTCAGAGGATTACAAGGTAAAGTAGCCTCTGATTCACCCATTTTTTTCAACTCAATTCTTATTTTAGTTCCAAGTTTATTTAGAATAGGTAAACTTAAAAAAAATTAATTTTTAGAACTTTCGCTTGTAGTGATTGATAAACAAAAAAAAGAAAAAGGGTATTTTTGAGTTTATGGTCGCTTTCTAACTAATAGTACTACTGCTATACCGACTATGGCTATTGCAATTATTATGGCGATTGCTGATGCTAGAACGTAGGTATCGGTCATTGAGGCTACTGGTGCTTGGGTTGGTGCCGGTGTTGCTTGAGGACTTTGTATATTCATAGCTGTAACTGCGTTTGATGGCCAGTAACTGTTTGTTCCGGCGAATGTGGCGTAAATCGTGTAATCACCTGGAACGTTCGGAGTTGCCCAAGAGTAGTGGTATAATCCTTCTCCGTTGGTTGTGGCATCGCCGATGTGGATGTAGTTGCCGTTTGGATCAAGAGCGTCTATTGATACTGGAACTCCTGTGAAATTGGTTGGATATGGTTTCTGTTGATAGACATAGCCCATCCAATCCTTCATGATCGCGTCCGATGCAACTGGAACGCCATATGGAAAGTCAGCTGCTTGCTGAGATTGCTTTGTGCCTGCAGAAATATCCATCACTGTCCCCTGTACAACCACTTTTTCGCCTGCTGTGATTTGAGTAAGGGGTGCTTGTACTGTGGTAGCGCTGGGTCCTCTGCCTATGCTATAGATGTTGTTGTCAAGACCGTTCATAGCTGTTGTATATCCATCTGCTGTTGACCATTCTGTGCCTGGGCTGGACCACTCGCTCGGGTATCCTGAAAGCTGCCATATTTGTGTTCCGTCAGTGGCGTTAATGGCAGTGAATGTGCAGCCTTTGTAAAGTGGGTTGGGTATTGTGTGCTCATTAGTTGCGAGGTAAATTACTCCGTTAGCTATTTGTTGTATGAAGGTTGGATAATCGCCGTAGAAGACGGTCAAACCTGCGTTTGTACTGTTGCCTGGGCCGCCGTTGCCGTAGGTCCATAATAGTTTTCCGGTTAAATCGTTAAATGCGTAGCATACGCCTGAGAATCCACTGGTGTACATGTTGCCGTATGCGAGTACGCTGAGCATTGTGTTGCCGACACCATAGTAGTCAAAGGCATTTTGAGTTGGAGTTGGACCCCATAGAAGTGATCCGTCGTTTAGACTGTATCCTACCCAATTGAGTGTTTCCTCATAATTGAAGGTGAAGACACGTGTCTGCCAGTCGACTGCGCCAAAGTTCATAGTGATGTTGCCTGCTGGTGGGTCATAGTTTTTCATCCAAAGTATCGAGCCGATTGCACCTCTAGATGCGTTTAGGTTGACAGCGAACATTGTGTATTGAAGTTGTGGGTAGCCGATGCTGTTTCCTTTGTATCCGGTTGGGAGTGAGCCGTTTCGACAGAGCATTACATCGCCAGTGTTAGCTGCAACTATTGTTACGGGGTTTGTTCCTCCTGCTGCAAAGACTCCTACAGCGGTTCCTTGCTCAACTGCTGGTATCGTTTGTCCGGTGTTAACGTTATATCCGGGTTGCAACGGCATTGTGTTTAGCCATGGTACTGAAACGTTCCAGTCGTAAGTAGTGGTACCCTGACCTGCAATAGCGCCTTGTAGACCAGTAATCATTCCTCCGAGAGTTGTAGAGTTGATTGGGATGTTTGCGTTGACATTGATTGTGGAACCATATGGAACTGAGACGGGGACTCCATTTGGAAGGGTGCCTGAACCAGGAGTATTTGGATTTATTGGAATGTTTGAAATGACGACTAGGTTGCTTGCGTTTATGGGTGATGGGTTAAAACTTCCACCGCCAGTGTATGGATTTACATCGTATTGCCATAGTTTGGATGAGTTCCATTGAGCCAAATACCATTGTGGATTAGCAGCTGTACCTGCGTTAGCAAAGACATATCTTAACTGTTCACCGGTTGGACCTGCTACTGCCACGTTAGTAAGAGCTACAGCTGGCTGACCAGCTACTAGCTGGCCCGTTTGAGGCGCAAAGCCTGGAACATTAGTTACGTTGAACATCGGGTCTCCAGTGTATGCATCATACAATATCCAAGTTGTTGGCAAGCCAGTAGTTCCGCCATATAATTGTGCAACTAGTATTGGTGGGAAAGTTCCGTGTTGGTCGCCGTTCCAAAGGTTGTATATGTAGCCGAATGACAGTGGTGCGACGTCAGTGCGAGACCAGAGAACTTGTCCTGTGCGAAGATCAACGCAGTCGGTTGGTCCTGCGCTTGGTCCCGTGAATGATACCACTTCAGTGTAAAAGATGTATCCGTTGATTATTATTGGATTGACATATCTTGGCTCGTATGAACTGCCCTCGAAATACATGACTCCTTGAACAGCGCCGTTGGGATTAGTGCTACCTGCGACAAAGGGGTTTCCTCCGACAACTCCTCCAAATTGAAGTGGTCTTGTCCACATAACGTGAGAAGTTAGAGGCCCTATAGCATCTCCTCGGAACAATGAGGAGCTAGTGTAGCCTGCTAGAAGTGGTGAACCAGATCCTAGCCAGTTTGATGAGATTGCCCACCAGTCAGTGCCCTCACCGTAAATTGGGTGTGTCCAGTAAGCAGTTGGAAGCGGAGTGCTGCCTAAGGCGTCAGGTATTGGTTGTTGCTGCACAATAAGTGTAGTTGTTGCAGAGCTAGCTGCGTAAGTGTCGTTAATTATTGCTGATTTTTCGTATCCGTTGCCGCCTGCACCGTAGGTTTGTCCTGGATAATCAAACTTCAAAGTATACGTGCCAACTTGAGATGGAACGAATTTCGTGAATTGCGAAGATGTAGTGTCAACAACGATAGGAAAAGTCTGTGTAGAGACCGTACCATCAGGTGCGGTAATAGTAAGCTTGTAGTTTTGGAATCTATACTGGTTTGCTGTCAAAGCTGCGCTGGCAGTAGAGGCGTTTGTTCCAATAACGGCTGTGGCTCCACCAGCCACTCCATAAACAGCGTCAAGCCACATGTAAACGTGTGCTGTCTGACCGACACCGATGGGGCTAGGGTCTGCAGTAATGTAAGCGTATGTAGGAATATTCCACGCAGGATAATGAGCGTTAGCTTTTGGTATTAGCGTAGTTGAAGCTCCGATTGAAATTATCATCAATATAGCAATCATTATAGCAATTGTTTTGTTTTTAGTATTTTGCATTTTTATTTTTTCTCCTTAAGACTATGCATGGGTTGAATTTTATTTATAAATTTATGCTAAAATTACCCTTATCCAATTCTACAAAAAAGTTATTATTTGTGGTAAATAAAGATACATTTGAACATAGTTTTAATACTAAACATAAAAAAAGAATTCAGACAACAAATAGTTTAAAGAAAATGAGTTAATTTCACTAGAACCTAGTTTTTTTAAGTCAGAAAAATGCTTCAAGAAAAACATTGAAAATGTAAGCGCTTTGAAAAAAATAGTTAGATGAGGTTGGCTAAAATTCGGTTGAAGAAAAATCATTTCATCCAAAAACAAGCCAATTGCAAGGAAATGGTATAAATCCCAGTCTGAATAGCATAATTAAAGTTATTAAGAATACTAGTTTAGCGGTAAATGACTTATGGCTGAAAAAAGAGATTACTATGAGGTTCTAGGTGTTCAACGTGATGCGTCAAAAGACCAAATCAAAGACGCTTACAGAAAATTAGCTCTGGAATTTCATCCTGACCGAAACAAAGATCCTGGAGCCGAAGAAAGATTCAAAGAAATCTCTGAAGCTTACGCTGTTCTCTCAAACGAACAAAAAAGACAACAATACGACACGTTGGGCCATTCAGGTTTTGATCAAAGATACAAACAAGAAGACATTTTCAGAGGCGCTGACTTTGGCTCTGTCTTTCAAGATATGGGATTTGGCGATATTTTCCGCACTTTTTTCGGTGGAGGAGGCGGATTTGGAGCAGAGTTTGGTTCCGAAAGAAGTAACCGGGGTCAAGACTTGGCGTATGACATTGAAATAACACTGGAAGAAGCTGCTCGGGGTGTTGACAAAGAAATTGAGATTCCGCGAACGGAGCGCTGTGATGTTTGTGGTGGCTCAGGTGCTGCTCCGGGAACTTCAGCTAGAGTTTGTCCGAGGTGCGTTGGTGCGGGGCAAGTTCAAGTGCAACGAAGGAGCAGTTTTGGAATATTTGTGCAAGTTGCACAATGTCCAGAATGTAAAGGAAAAGGCAGATTGATTGATACTCCCTGTTCCAATTGTCGAGGGTCTGGGCTGGTTAGGAAACGAAGAAAAATTACTGTAAGCATCCCTGCTGGAATTGATGAAGGTAATCAGCTTAGGCTTAGAGGGGAAGGAGATATGACGTCAAGCAGCGGCGAACCGGGCGATCTCTATGTTGTTGTTCATGTTAAGCCCAGTCAACAGTTTATGCGTGAAGGAGACGACCTTTGGTACGTGGCTATGATTACTTATCCGCAGGCAGCCTTGGGCGCTGATATAACGGTTCCGACACTTGAAGGACCCACAAACATTAAGATACATCCAGGAACCCAAATAGGCGAAACCATAATTCTGAGAGGAAAAGGAATGCCACGCTTCAGAGCCTATGGCAAAGGTG
>Ga0335081_10004862_pt1 | contig 21233 bp, 14 predicted proteins | sample Lox_Sample_35_FD_206713 | JGI IMG/M metagenome (GOLD analysis project Ga0335081, IMG submission 206713) | Soil microbial communities from Loxahatchee National Wildlife Refuge, Florida, United States - Lox_Sample_3.5 | ecosystem: Environmental > Terrestrial > Soil > Wetlands | place: USA... | reverse complement strand
TTCGCCACGCCGACCGCGGCCTCGCGGAACGCCGCGACGCTCTCGCGCGCGTGCAGCTTCACCACGATCGCGCGGCGCTCGCGCTCGGCCGCCGGCCGCGCTCCGCGCAGGAACGCCTGGAACAGCTCCATCTTCTCGGCGGTCGTGCAGAACCCCTGATCGTCGATCGTGTTCGACAGGTAGAGCAGCGGCGCGCGATCGAGCCCGAGCTTGTGCTGCAGCGCCGCGCCGCGCTCGCGCCACGCCGCCGGCTCGACCGCATCGAACCGCGGGTTACCGGTGACCTTGATCGCCGACGCCGGCACGCCGACCGACCGGAAGTGCGCCGCCGACGCCTCGCCCCACACGCACACCGCGCGCGCGCCGCCGGTGCCGTAGATCGTGCCGCGCTGCTGCTCGGCGGGCAGCGGGAACCGGATGCCCTCCTGGAGCAGCGCGAACGGCACGCGCTCGGCGCGCAACCGCCCCGCGAGCTGCTGGTACGGGAACGCCGCGTCGTTGGGCACGACCACGACGTCGCTGCCGCGGAGCAGCCACGACAGGCGCGGCCGCAGGGCCAGCCCCCACACCGCGCGCTGCGCGACCTCGCGCAGCCCGGCGGCGCGGCCGCCGTCCGTGCCCAGCCCCGCGCCCGCCGACGGATTGCGCCGCAGCCGCGGGATCGCCCGGCGCACCTCCGCGCGCGGCGCGCGCTCGGCGAGATCCGGCGTCGGGAACCCGCGCAGCTCGGCGAGCGACACGAACCGGCACGCCACGCCGCGCTCGCCCAGCGCGCGCGCGACCGGCGCCATCATGTCGACGTGGTGGCGCGGGTTGGTGAACACGAACGTCACCATCACGCCGCCTCGCCGGTGATCGCGGCCTGGTAGCGCGCGAGCGCGGCCGCCGTGGTGAAGCGCTGCGCGCTGCGCCGCGCCTCGCTGGACATGCGCTGCGCGAGCGCGCGATCGCCGAGCAGCTCGAGCGCGCGGCGCGCGAGCGCGCCGGCGTCGCCGACCTCGACCAGGAAGCCATCCTTGCCCGACGTGATCACCTCGCGCGGGCCGAAGTCGCAGTCGGTCGAGACGACCGGCGTACCGCACGCCATGGCCTGGATCATCGCGCCGGGCAGGCCCTCGGCGCGGCTGGCGTGGATGAGCAGCTGCGCGCGCGCCATGAACTTGAACGGGTTCTGGTCGAAGCCGAGCAGCGCGACGTCGCGCTCGAGGCCGAGCTCGCGGAGGTCGCGCTCGAGCTCGCCGCGCAGCGGGCCGTCGCCGAGCACGACCAGCCGCGCCGGGCGCGCCGCGCGGATCGCCGCGAACGCGCGGAGCAGCGTCGGGTAGTCCTTGATCGCGACCAGCCGGCCGACCGCGACGATCACCGGCGTGGTCTCGCCGAACCACGGGTGGTCGACTCGCTCGGCGGCGCGCGCCCCGAGCTCGTCGTCGACCATGGGGTTGTAGACCACGCGGATCTTCGCTTCGGCGAGGCGCAGCAGGCTCGCCAGCTGGCGCGCGACCCCGGCCGACACCGCGGTGACCAGGTCGGCGCGGCGGTAGGTCCAGCGCTTGGCCGGGATCTCGAGCGCGCGGCGCAGCGCGCTGCGATCGGCGCGGACCAGCGCGCTGCGCTCCGACAGGATCAAGCGCGCGCGCGAGCGCGCGAGCGCGTGCGCGAGCGCGGCGATGATGTTCGAGCCGCCGTGGGTCGAGAACACGACGTCGGCCCGCGTCGCGCGCACGACCCGCGCGAGCGCCGGCGCCGACACCGCGAGCCGCGGCGTGCCGAGCTCGTGGAGCTCGACATCGGCCGGGACCTCGCCGGCGAGCGCGCCCTCGCGCCGCATCACCGCGAGCGCCGGCCGAAACCGCGAGCGATCGAGGTGGCGGAGCAGCGCGATCACCACGCGGTCGGCGCCGCCGTCGCCCAGCGTCGGAGCGAAGAACAGCACGCGCAGGCGGTCGGGAGTCATGCGAGAACGCGTTGTTATAACGCCTGTTAGTGACCGAGCGTCGTCCTGCCGTTCGGGCTGCCGCTGGATGAAAACTAGCGTGATTCCAATGGTCTGGCTGGTACGCCGACCACGGTGGCTCCGATCGCGACGTCGCGGACGACGACTGCACCCGCGGCGACAATGGCGCGAGCTCCGATCCGGACGCCGGGAACCACCACCGCACCGATGCCGACCAGCGCCTCCTCGCCGACCCGGACCGAACCCGCGAGCCGAGCACCTGGTGCACAGTGCACCGCGATTCCCAGGTCGCAGTCGTGGTCGATCGACGCGGCGGTGTTGACGATCGAGTGCGCGCCGATCCGCGCGTCCGGCTGGACGATGGCGCCGGCGAATATCACGGTGCCTTCCCCGAGGCTCACCGAGTCGTCGACCACCGCGCTCGGATGGATCAGCGAGGCGAATCGACACCGCGCCGCATCGGCCAGTCGCCGGCGCGTGGCGTTGTCACCGATGGCGAGCACGCAAAGCGCGTCCCGATCGGCCAGCACCTGCTCGATCGGGCCCGCGACAACCACACCAGCGATCTCCTTGGCCCAGCGCGCGCGATCGTCGTCGAGCACGCTTGCGATCTCGTGGCCAGCAGCGCGCGCGGTCGCGATCACGACCTTGGCGTGGCCACCGGCACCGACGACGACGATCCGGCTCACGCCAGTACCTTGCGGACTACCGCGACCACGCGCTCGAGCACGGCCCGCGTCACGCCGGCGCCGCTCGGCAGGCACACGCCGGTCGCGAACAGCTCCTCGGAGACCGCGCCGCCGATCGCGCGGCAGCCCGCGAACGCCGGCTGGAGGTGCATCGGCTTCCACACCGGGCGCGCCTCGATGTTGTCGGCGGCGAGCCGGGCGAGCACGGCGTCGCGCCGCGCCTGCGAGCCGGTGGTCGCGCAGGTCAGCCAGAACGTCGCGCGGCCGAAGCCCGCCTCGGGCATGAAGCTCCAGCCCTCGACGCCGGCGAGCGCGTCGCGATAGTACGCGTTGATCGCGCGCCGGGCCTCGACCCGGCGATCGAGATCGGCAAGCTGCGCGCGGCCGACCGCCGCGAGCAGGTTCGACAGCCGGTAGTTGTAGCCGACCTCCTTGTGCTCGTAGTGCGCGACCGGCTCGCGCGCCTGGGTCGCGAGGAAGCGCGCGCGATCGATCCAGTCCTTGCGCGTGCCGAGCAGCGCGCCGCCGCCGGAGGTCGTGATGATCTTGTTGCCGTTGAACGACAGGACCGACAGGTCGCCGAGCGAGCCGGCCGGGCGATCGCGATATGTCGCGCCGAGCGCCTCGGCGGCGTCCTCGACGAGCCAGACGCCATGCGCGCGGCACGCCGCCGCGATCGGGGCGAGATCGGCGCACTGGCCGTAGAGGTCGACCGCGATCACCGCGCGCGGCAATCGCCCGGCGCGCGCGGCCGCGTCGAGCGCGTCGACCAGCAGCCCGGGATCCATGTTCCAGCTCGCGCGATCGCTGTCGACGAACACCGGGGTCGCACCGGCGTAGCTGATCGCGTTCGCGGTCGCGGCGAACGTGAGCGTCGAGGTCCACACCTCGTCGCCCTTGCCGACGCCGAGCGCGAGCAGCGCGAGGTGGAGCGCCGCGGTGCCGCTCGACAGCGCCACGCCGTGCGGCATCGCGATCCGCTTGCACAGCTCGGCCTCGAACGCGTCGACCTGCGGGCCGAGCGGTGCGATCCAGCCCGACGCGACCGCCTCGCCGAGCATCGCCAGCTCCTGACCCGACAGCTCGGGGGCCGACAGGAACACCCGCGCCATCACGGAACCGCGATGACGGGGCGCGATCCGGTCGTATCGGCTCGCCGCGCCGGCTTGTGCGGCTCGCCCGGCTTGGCCGCACCGCTGTACTCCGGCACGATCCGCGCGAGCAGCTCGCGGATCGCGTCGGGCCGGTCGACCACGCCGATCAGCTCGTCGAGCCCGCGCACCGCATCGCCCCACGCCGCCGCGGGGATCCGGCCGATGAAGATCTTCGGATGCTTGGTCTTGTCGGCGTGCTCGCTCGAGGTCGACAGCTCCTCGAACAGCTTCTCGCCGGGGCGAATGCCCGAGAACTTGATCTCGACGTCGTCGTCGGGCCGCAGCCCCGATAGCGTGATCAGATCGCGCGCGAGATCGACGATCTTCACCGGGCTGCCCATGTCGAGGATGAAGATCTCGCCGCCCTGCCCCATCGCGCCGGCCTGGAGCACGAGCTGGCTGGCCTCGGGGATGGTCATGAAGTAGCGCTGCATCTCGGGGTGCGTGACGGTGACCGGCCCGCCCGCCGCGATCTGCTGCTTGAAGATCGGGATCACGCTACCGCTCGAGCCGAGCACGTTGCCGAACCGCACCGTCACGAACCGGGTCTTGCTGCGATGCGCGAGCGCCTGGACGTAGATCTCGGCGACCCGCTTGGACGCGCCCATCACCGAGGTCGGGTTGACCGCCTTGTCGGTCGACACCAGCACGAAGCGCTGCACGCCGTGCTGGTCGGCGAGATCGGCGACGACGCGCGTGCCGCCGACGTTGTTCTTGACCGCCTCGCCCGGGTTCGCCTCCATCATCGGCACGTGCTTGTGCGCGGCCGCGTGGAACACGAACGACGGCCTTCGCTCGGCGAAGATCTGCTCCATCCGCGCGCGATCGGTGACGTCGGCGATGCGCGGCTCGACCTGCACGTCGGGGAACGCCGCGACCAGCTCGCGGTGGATCTCGAACAGCGCGTTCTCGAAGCGCTCGACCAGCACCAGCCGCTGCGGCGCGTAGCGGCAGACCTGGCGACACAGCTCGCCGCCGATGCTGCCGCCCGCGCCGGTGACGATCACGACCTCGCCGCGGATCGCGGCCGACACGAGGTCGGCGTCGAGCTGCACTGGCTCGCGGCCGAGCAGGTCCTCGATCGCGACCTCGCGGATGCGCGACAGGTTCACCCGATCGCCGACGATCTCGTAGATGCCCGGGATGATCTTGGTGTCGAGCCCGGCGTCGCGGCACGCCACCGTGATGCGCCGGATGTCGGCGCCCGACGCGTTCGCGATCGTGATCAGCGCGCGATCGACGTGCTTGCGCTCGGCGATCTGCGCGAGCTGCGCGGTCGTGCCGAGCACCGGCAGGCCGCCGATATGCACGCCGACCTTGAGGCGATCGTCGTCGAGGAAGCCGACCGGGTGCAGGCCGAGGTCCGGCCGCGCGGCGAGCTCGCGGGCGACCAGCACGCCAGCCTGGCCCGCACCGATCAGCAGCACGCGGGTCATCGCCTGCCCCGCGTCGCGCAGCTTGCGCTCCTTGGCCTCGCCGTAGACCCGGCGGGTCGCGCGGATCCCGACCAGGCTCGCGAAGCACAGGAACAGGTTCGAGCCGAGTACGCCGAGCGGGATCACGGCGAGCTGGAGCGGACCGTCGTGGCCCTGCAGGCCGAGCCGCACCGCGACCAGCACGGCGGTCGAGGTCGCGAGCGCGAGCGCGATCCGCACGGTCTCGCGCAAGCTGACGTAGCGCCACGCGGAGCGCGGCACGCCGTACAGCCACAGCACGCCGTACTCGAGGACGACGACATACGGCCAGGTCACCACGCCGACGCGGCCCCACATCGCCGGGATCTGCAGCTCGAAGCGGAACAGGAACGCGAGCCAGAACGCGACCGAAAGCACGAGGAAGTCGAGGACGACTTGCAGGCCTCTGGTCAGGTAACGCGGCATCGAGTCGGTGGAGTTAGTGGGCCAGTACACGCCAGCTGTTCAGCCGGAGGCGCGCAACCTAGCACGTCCGAGCAATTCCCAGCTGTGCGCTTACTCATATGATTTCATTGCGCTAATCAGCCAGTCGCGATGTGGCGCTTTGGTCGCGGCCGGAGCCAGCAGCTGCGCCGCTCGCGCGCGGTCGCCGCGCGCCGCGTAGAGCGCCGCCTGCTCGCAGATCGCCCACGTGGCGAAGAACGGAACGTGGTACGCGGCAAAGAAGTCGAGCGGTTGGTCGTAGATCGCGGGATCGAGGTCGGCGGGAGCGGTGCGATCGCCGGCGACCACGCAGCCGCCGCCGAGGAAGCGGGCGCGGGCGCGCACCAGCGCGGCCAGCGACGCCGGCGCCCCGTACGCCGGATGCGCACCGGTGCCCTCGGCGGCGAGCGCGTCGAGCTCGCGCGCGATCGCGTCGGCCTGGGTGGGATCGATCACGCCGGCGACGAACAGGCACGCGCCGCGCTCGCGCGCGGTCGAGTCGGCGCCGGCGCCCAGGCACGGCGCGACGGTCGCGCGCGCGGCCGCCTCGTCGCCGTCGATCCACTCGAGGAACGCCAGCGCGGCGCGGCGCAGCGGCCGGCGGTTGGCCCCGGCCTTGTCGAGCGAGCGCTGGTAGAGCTCGCGCGCCCTGGCGTGGTCGCCGGCGAGCGCGAGCACCTTGGCGAGCCCGGCGAGCGTGTCCTCGCCCTCGGACAGGCGCAGCGCGTCCTGGGCGGCGGCGATCGCCTCGTCGAACCGGCCGGCCGCGGCGAGCGTGGTCGCGTACACCGCGACGGCGTCGGGCTCGCCGGGGAACGCGTCGCGATACAGCGTGCCGATGCGCAGCGCCTGGTCGGGGACGTCGAGGTAGAGCAGCACGGCCGAGTCGTGGTCGTAGATCCGGCCGCGGAACTGCTCGGCGGGCTCGGCGAGCAGCGCGTCGTACTCGCCGCGCGCGGCGGCGTAGTCGCCGGCGCGGTAGTCGAGCTCCGCGATCCAGAACGCGAGCTCGCGGTCGCTGTCAGCGCCCGCGGCGACGAGCGCGGCGCGCGCCGCGGCCGGGCCGCGTTCGACCAGCGCGATCGCGGTGTCGAGCAGCGCGCGATCCTTGGTGTGCTCGCCGGTCCGGGGGCGGGCGCCCTGCATCGCGGCGATCGCGGCGGCCTGGTCGTCGGGCGACGCGCCGCCGAACAGGATCATGTACGCGTTGCCGCGTGGGTGATCGGGCGCGACCGCGAGCGCCGCGCGCAACGACGACAGCGCCTTCTCGTTGTAGAACACGTCGTACTCGTCGAGCGCGCGCGCGACGTAGTCGTCGCCGGGGCGCAGCGGCGGCGCGCGGTGCATCCGCCACCACACCAGGCCACCGGCGAGCGCGAGCGCGACCAGGGCGGCCGCCGCGACCAGCGGCCAGCGCCGCGCGGGCGGCGCGAACAGCCGGCGGCGCTCGGCGGCGATCGCGTCGCGCAGCGCGCGCATGGTCGGCCAGCGCTCGGCGCGCGGCTTGGCAAGCGCGCGCTCGATCACGGCGGCGACGCGCTCGGGCGTGCGATCGAGCGGCGGCGGGCTGCGCTGCGCGATCTGGCGGAACAGCTCGTCCATCGTGGTCGCGGCGTAGGGCGGACTGCCGGCGAGCACCTCGTAGGCGAGCACGCCGACCGAGAACACCTCGCTGCACTCGTCGGGCGCCTCGCCGGCGATCTGCTCGGGCGCCATGTAGAGCGGCGTGCCGAGCAGCGAGCCCGCCTGGGTCTCGTAGCCGACCGGCGCGGAGGCCTGGAGCGTGGCATCGAGCGCGGTCTCGGCCGACGGCCGCACCGCGGGCCCGGGCGCCGCGGGCGCCGCGGGCGAGCCGTCGCGCAGCTTGGCCAGGCCGAAGTCGAGCACCTTCACGCCGCCGTCGTCGGCGATCATGATGTTGGCGGACTTGATGTCGCGATGCAGGATGCCGCGCGCGTGCGCCGCGACCAGCGCGTCGGCGACCGCCTCGATCCAGCGCAGCGCGAGCTCGAGCGACGGCGGCCCGTCCTTGCGCAGCAGCTCCGACAGCGTGCGGCCCTCGACCAGCTCCATCACCAGGATGTCGTCGCCGTCGTGCTCGACGATGTCGAACAGCGTCACGACGTTGGCGTGGCGGATCGCGGCGGCCGCGCGCGCCTCGCGCAGCATGCGGGCACGGCGCTCGGCGTCGCCCGCGCGCTCGGGCGGCAGCACCTTGAGCGCGACGTAGCGATCGAGCCGCTCGTCGCGCGCGCGCCACACCTCGCCCATCGCGCCCTTGCCGAGCTGGGACACGAGCCGGTACGGTCCGATCGCTTGGCCCGGCTCCGGCACGATCGGAGGATACGTCAGCTGGCGGTCAAGAACGCGACGAGCACGCGGGTGAAGTCATCCGGGTCCTGCCACAGCGCGAAGTGCGAGGTGTCCTCGAACACCTCGAGCCTGGCGTTGGGGATGAGCCGCGCCATCTCCTCGACCTGGTCGAGCACGATGATCTCGTCGTGATCGCCGTCGGCGACCATGGTCGGCGCCTTGATCGAGCGCAGCTGATCCTTGGTGAAGCCCATCGGGTTGCGCCACACCGGCATCAGCCAGTCGACCAGCTGGTCGAACTGGCGCGGGGTCGCCGACATCCGCTCGTAGTCGGCGCGGCACTTGCTGGCATAGGCGGCGAACGTCGCGGCGCGCTGGCTGCCGCGCGGCTTGGAGCCATCGGCGTTGTAGTTGACGCCGAACACGAACAGCTTCGCGACCCGATCGGGATGAGTGATCGCGATCTTGAGCGCGATCTCGCCGCCGTCGCTCCACCCGACCAGCGCCGCGCGCGGCAGCTTCAGGTGGTCCATGACCGCGAGCACGTCGCCCGCCATCACGTCGTAGCTCACCGCGGCGCGGGTGCGCGTGCTGCGGCCCTGCCCGCGGCTGTCGATCGCGATCACGTCGAACCGGTCGGCGAGCTCGGGCACCTGGTAGGCCCAGTGGTCGCTGTTGCCGAGCCCGCCGTGCAGGAGGATCACCGGCTCGCCCTTGCCGAACCGCTCGTAGTAGATGTGCGCGCCGTCGACCTCGACATCGCCGTGCTCGCTCGCGGCGGGCATCGCCGGCGGGAGCGGCAGGTCCTGCCAGCGCGGCCGCGCGATCGGCCGGGCGAGCGCGACCCCGCCCAGCGCGATCACGACGAACAGCGCGCGCGGGGCCATGCCCCCATCATACGTCAGCTCGGCCGGAGCGCGAGGCTGACGTGAAACGTCGCGTCGGTCGGCGCGCCGTCCCGATCGCGCGGCGCAGGGAAGTGCCAGGCCGACATCTGCTGTGCGACGCAGGCGTCGATCTTGTCGCCCATGCCGGCGGCCTCCGGATCGGTGACGCGGCCGTGCGACTCGACCGTGAAGGTCAGCGCGATCTTGCCGGACAGGTTCTCGTCCTCGGTGAGCGCCCTGCGATAACAGCGCTCCAGACCCTTCATGTAGACGTCGCGCAGCTTGGCGAGCACGACCTCGGGCGTGAGCGAGGTCGGATCCTCGGTGGTGACCGGGGTCGGCGCGATCCGCACGCGGACCACCTCGGCGTCGCGGTGCGCGGTCCGGTCGAACGTCGGGTCGGCGAGCGTCGGGTCGCGGCCGGTCCCGATCCGCGCGCGATCGTCGGTGCGCGACGTGCGATCGCCGCCGATCGCGACGCGGTGATCGCGCGCGTCCTCGATCTGGCGCGCGAGGTCGGCGCCGGGATGGCGCGGCTGCATGTCGCCGCTGCCGCCCGGCTGCTCGTCGGAGCTGGTCAGGATGCTCGCGAACCGCACCGCGTCGTCGCGATCGGCCGGGCGCGGCGCGACGGGATGCGCCACGATCGGGCGCGGCGTCTGCGCAGGCGTCGCCGGCGCGGCCACCCCCGGCGCGGGCACGACCGGAGCCGGCGCGAGGTCGATCGTATCGATCGTCTCGGGCTGGTACTGCGCGGCCTCGATCGGCGGCTCGCCGAGCACGCCGAGGTCGGTGTCGGTCGACCACGCCCACGCGGCGATCGCGAAGTGCAGCGCGAGCGAGCCACCGACGATCAGCGCGAGCCGGCGATCGATGCGATCGGCGAGCGTGCCGCGCACCGACGCGGGCAAGCGCGGCCTGGCGAGCACCGGCAGCGCGACCTCCTGGAGCAGCACGGTCGCCTCGCCGAGCGACAGCTTGCAGCGCGCGCCCGGCGCGAGCGCCGCCTCCCACGCGCCGTCGCTCGCCGGTCCGCGCCGCAGCTCGTCGAACGTCCGCGTCGCATCGCCCTGGCGGAGCCGGCCGTCCATCGCCTCCGTGACCCGGAGCACGAAATGCCCGTCGCGCCACGCGACCAGCTCGTGCAGCGGCGGGACACCGTCGACCGGCAGCGAGATCGTCGCGCGCAGCGACTGGCCGAGCGTGATCGCCGCGCCGCCGCGCACGACCCTGTCCTCGACCAGCTGGCCGCCGAGCACGACACCGATGCGAAGCGCACGAGGGGACATGACGTCCCCAACGCGCGAGGCGGTCTGGCGATCTAGTCCGGAACCAGCTGCAGCGTGATCGCGAAGCTCGCCTCGGTCGGGTCGCCGCTCTTGTCCTTGGGGATGGCGAACCGCCAGTTACCCATGAGCGTGCCGATGCACTGATCGACCTCGCTCGCGAAGCCGTTGGCCGAGCCCTTCACGCAGCGGCCGGTCTCGTTGACCGTGAGGCTGAGCGTGACCTTGCCGCGCGCGCTGGCGTCCTTCTTCAGGTACTCCTTGTAGCAGCGCTTGAGGCCGGCCATGTAGGCCTGCTGGATCTTGGCGAGCACGAGGTCCGGTGTCAGCGTCGACTCGTCGAACGACTGCTTGTCGGCGACCGAGATCCGTCCGGTCGGCGCGTGCTCCTCGCCCTTGCCGCCGCCCGCACTCTCCGTGCCGCCCGGGCCGTTGATGTTCGGGCCGTGGCCGGTCCCGACGCGCGCCTCGCCATCGCCGCGCGAGCCGCGCCCCGAGCCGCCGCCGACCGCCACGGTCTTGCCGCCCTCGCGCACGTCGGCGATCTGCTGGCCGAGGTCCGCGCCCGGCCGGCGCTTGGCCATGTCGCCCTCGCTGGTGCCATTCGAGCCCTCGCCGGTGAGCAGATCCGCCATCGCCTTGGCCTGCTCGGTCTGCAGCGCGACGTCGTCGTGGGTGTCGCGGCCCGCCGGCGGAGTCTCGGCCGGCTTGCTCGCCGGCTTGGCCGCCGCCGGCTTCTCGGCCGGCTTGGGCGTCGCATCGGAGCCCTGCTGGGTGGTGTCGACCTTCGGCTGATCCTCGAGCTGGTACTTCTCCGGCTTGAACGTGACCTCGTAGGCGCGGTCCGCGATCGAGTCCATCGGGACCTCGCGGTCGCGCAGCAGCGCGATCATCATCAGCGTGAAGTGGATGATGAGCGAGGTGCCGAGGATCACCATCAGCCGCGGATCGAAGCGATCGGCGAACGTGCCGCGTACCGACGCCGGCAGCATCGGCTTGGGCTGGCGCGGCGGCTCGGTGACGAACTGGAACAGCACCGTGAGATCGCCGAGCGACAGCTTGCCGCGCGAGTTGTCGCTGAGCGGGACCTGCCAGTAGTCGCCGTGGCTCACCGCGCCGTGGCCCTTGAGCGCATCGAGCGTGGCGACGTTGCCGCCGTCGCTGAGCCGGCCGTCCATCTTGTTCAGGAAGCGCAGGTAGTAGCGGCCCTCCTCCATCGCGAACAGCGGGAACTCGAGCGGCAGGCCCTCGAGCGGGATCGAGAACGTGTTCTTCATCGACTGACCGATCGAGACGCTGGTGCGCTCGCGGATCAGTCGCTCCTCGACGATCTTGCCGCCGAGCAGCACGCCGATGCGCAAGATGCGCTGGCGCGGGCCGTTGGCGGCGGGGGCGACCTGGTTCGGTGGACGTACGCTTGCCATGAAGCCCTCGCTAGAACGGCGCCTTCTTCACGCTCGCCAGGATCAGCGGCATGAAGTCCTGCTTGAGGTTCTCCCACTCGTAGTCGATGTTCTTCGCGGTGAGGACGTAGACCACGCTCGGGCGCGGGACCTTGCCGCAGATCTTGACGATCGTGTCGATCACGGTCACCGGGCGGCCGTTGACGTACTCGATGTGGAACTTGCCCTGCTTCTTCTCGCCGGAGGACTGGTCGTCCTGGCAGCGCTCGGGCGAGTCGGCGCGAGCGATGCGCGGCGCCAGCGTGGCGGCGCACAGCGCGGCGGCCAGCACGAGGTGCTTCACGGTGCACCACCCTTCTTGGCCTTCTTCTGCTTCTTCTCTTCGCGCTTGATCAGCTTGGCGATGTCCTTGGAGCGCTGGTCGTAGAGCGCCATGTCGACGCCCGGCATGTTCTTGTACTGCTCGATGAAGCCCTTGGCCGCGTTGAGCCGCTGCATCGTGTCGAGCGCGCCGCCGCCCGACGGGAACGGATCGGCGTCGAGGTAGAGCAGGCCGAGGTTGTAGTAGGCCGGGCCGTAATTGGGATCTGCCGCCAGCGCGCGCTTGTACGCGGCCTCGGCCTGCTGGATCAGCTGCGCGCGCTCGGGCGCGCCGGGCTGGTAGTCGGCGGAGTGGCCGCGATATGCCGAGCCGAGATCGGTGAGCGTCACCGCGTCCTGCCGGCCGAGCTGGCCGGTCAGCTTCTCGAACGTCGCCTGCGCGTCGGCGTAGGCCTTGTTCTCGAGCTGGTGCTCGCCGAGGTCGACCAGCGCGCTCGCCATGTTCGGGTCGAGCCCGACCGCCTTCTGGAACGCGAGCACCGCCTGATCGGGCCGGTTGGTGTGGTCGTAGACCAGCCCGTAGACGTAGTAGACCTTCGCGTTCTCCTTCGCCGCCGGCCGCTTGAACAGGTCGTCGAGCACGAGCTCGGCGGTGTCGTACTGCTTCTTGTGGTAGTACGCGAACGCGACCATCGCCGCGGCGTCGAGGCTCGACGCGTCGATCTTGAGCGCCTCGCGCGCCTCGCGCAGCGCGGTGTCGGCGTCCGGCGTCGGCGCGGCGAGCGCCTGGCGCGCGATGTTCAGGTGCTGGTCGACCTGCGCCTTGGCCTGCGCGGGATCGGGATCCTGGTTCGGGAACACGACCGGCGGCTCGGGCGCAGCGCCGGGACCACCGCCGCTGTCGTCGGGCGCCGCGCTCGGATTGCCGCCGGTCGGGCTCGCCGTCGCGCTGCCCGAGCCGACGCCGCTGGTATCCGGCGCCGCGCTCTGCATGCCCTGGTCGCCGCTGCCGGCGGCCGGCTCGGGCGTGGTCTGCGCGGGCTTGGGCGCACCGCCGCACGCGGCGAGCGCCGCGCACACGAGGGCCATCCCGACGCGTCGGGTCACATCCTTATATACGGCCGAGCCGCGCGGCCGATCTGAGGCGTAAGTCCCCGTCATGGCTTGTCCGTCCCCTGCACCAGCTCCTGGCGCAGCGTGTGGTACTCGTCGGGGAACTCGCGGGCGAGGTTCTCGGCCGCGTGCTGGCTCCACTTGTTGGACACCCCGCCGGCCTTGGCCTTGTCGTAGACGTCCTGCCAGTCGAGCTTGGCCTCCTCGAGGTCCTTCTTGAGCGCCTCGTCGCGCGCGTTCTCGAACGCCTCGACCACCTGGGCGTTGTTCGCGATGATCTTCGGGATCGGGAAGTTCGCGATCTTCTGCGCGCGGTCGTACTGGATGTCGCCGAACCGGACCTTGGCGGCCATCGACGCGTCGAGCACGCCGTACTGATCGAGCGCGATGTACTTGTCCTCGGCGGTCTTGCGCACCTTCTCGATCGAGTCCTTCTGCTTCTGGATCTCGGCCTTCACCGTCTTGGGGTTGGAGCTCGTGATGACGCGCGTGATCTGCAGCGGCTCCCACACCTTCGAGTAGTAGCTTTCGGCGTCGTCGATGGCGAACTCGGCGGCCATCTTGGCGCCGGCCGTGTTCTTCTGCGCGCCGGTCTTCTTCCACGCGTCGATCGTGGCCTGCTCGGCCTCGCGCGCCTGCGCGGTGCGGCCCTTCTGGTGCCACAGCTTCGCGGTGTCGTAGTACGACTTCACGTAGTCGTCGCCGTTGCCGGAGTCGCGGCCGTAGCGCGACCGCCAGCGATCGAGCGCGTCGACCATGCTGCCGACGTCGCCCGACTGGCGATAGATCCCGGCGATCGACCACTGCGCGCGATCCTGCTTGCGGCGATCCGGCTCGACCCGCTCGTACTGCTGGTACAGATCGACCGAGCGCTTGAAGTCGCGGTTGAGCTCGGCCGCGAACGCCGCGTTGTACAGCGCGTCGAGGCCGATCTGCTCGAGCGTCTGCGGCTTCTCGCCGGGCAGCGGGTCGGGCGGCTTGATCCCGAGCTTCTTGGCCTTCTTGGTCGTGTCGTAGAGCTCGAGGTAGGTCCGGATCGCGTCGTCGTAGAGGAACGCGCCCTGGTAGCTCGCCGCGGTCAGGCGGAGCGCGTCGAGGTAGTACGGGCTCTCGCGGAAGTGCTTGTCGGTGTTCGCGGTGAACTCCTTGAACAGCGCGATCGCGGTCTTGGGGCGCTCGCCGAGCTTGTAGCTGACCGCGGCGTTGTAGAGCGCGACCGGCAGATCCGGATCGTCCTTCTGCGCGGTCTTGTAGAACCGGTAGTACGCCTCGGCGGCCGGGATGAACTTGCTCTGCTTGTACATGTCGCCGGCGCGCTGCAGGTTGAGCGAGCGGTTCTGCGAGATCGCGAGCGCGATCGACGTGTCGTCGCCGCACTTGCTGCTGATGAACCGCTTGTTGGTCGCCTCGACCGCGTCGTAGTTGCCCTGCGCCTCGTAGATCGTGAGGATGCCGTCCTTGGCGCGAGCGGCCGGCGTCAGCTCGCCCTTCTTCTCGGGCGGCGCCGAGCAGAACTTGTCCATCACCTTCTGGAACCGCGCGATCGCGTCGTCGACGTGCATGTACGCCAGGCTGATCAGCGCGGCGTTGATGCCCTGCTGCGGCGCCGCGGCGGGATCGGCGACGATGTTCTGGTAGTTGTCGTACTCGCTCTGCAGCTTGAGGTAGATGTCCGGGATCGGCTGCGGCTGCCACGGCTGCGGCAGCGCCTTGAGCTCGGCGACGCTCGGCACCTTGAGCGGCTGCAGCTTGCCCTCGGCGACCTCGCGCGCGGTCTCGGCCTCGTACGATTGCAGGATCGAGCGCGCCGCGTCGATGTAGTACGCCGTGCCGAGGTCGCGGTGATCGCGAACCCAGGTGTACTGCTCGATCGCCTCGGGGTAGCGCTCGCTGTAGTACAGCGCCTCGCCCTCGAGGAACGAGAACTCGTAGATGTAGTCGGACTCGGGGTAGGTGTGGATGAACTGGCGGTAGAGGTCGACCGCCTTGGCGTACATCGCGAGGTAGTCCTGCTTGGCCTGCGGATCCTTCTTCGACGACGCCTCGTAGTCCTTGCGCAGCGTGGTCGCGGCCGAGTGGGTGTTGCGCGCGGCGGCGTACAGCGCGCGCTCCGCGATCCGGCGCTGGTTCTCCATCGCCTCGCGGTCCTTCTCGTTGGCCTGGTACCACGCGGTGCCCGGCGCGTAGCGCGTCGCGAGCTCGGCGGCGGCCTGGTCTGCGGCGTACTTGTCGCCCTTGGACTCGAACGCGTTGACGATCTGCTGGTGCACGACCGGGTTGTGCGGATCGAGCTCCCACGGCGGGCCGAGCGCGATGCGGTAGCAGTCGACCGCCTGATCCCAGGCCTGGAGATCCTCGAACGCGTGGCCGAGCGCGACCCACACGTCGCGCACGTGCGGCTCGTTCTCGCGGCCCTTGTAGAAGTCGTGCGCGCGGTTGAACGCCTTGACCGGATCGGTGTCGGTCTCGCCCTCCCACGGGTCGGTGAACGCGACCGCGATGTACTGGATCGACTCGTCGCGCAATTCCAGCGGCGGCTGGCCGCCGGACGCCACGATCGAGTCGTAGAGCTTGACGCTCTCGTCGAACCGCTTGATCGAGTCGAGCAGGAAGTCGCGCTTGTAGTAGCTCCACGCCAGCTTGTAGAGCGACTCGGCGTAGAGCCGCGAGTCGTTGCCGCCGTTGGCGACCTTGAGGTAGGCGGCGATCGCCTCGTCGAGCTCGCCGATCACCGCGAAGTGATAGTCGGCGATGCCGCGCACCCAGGCGTGGCGGACCAGCTCGAGGTCGGCGCCGGGATACGGCGTGCAGTCGGCGTAGGGATCGCGCAGCTGCTTGGCCTCGACCCGCTTGATCGCCTCGGCCTTGGTCGGGACCGGCGGCGGCGTCGCATCCCACTTGTACTTGTTGGAGCACGCGAGCGAGAGGAAGATCTCGAGCGACTTGCGCTCGTCCTTCGACTTGCCGTAGTAGGCGAGCAGGTACAGGGTCGACGGCGTCTGCCGGTAGTTGGGGAACTTGCGCAGGATGTCTTCCCAGAGCGCGAGCGACTTCGAATAATCGGCGACGATGCCGGCGGCGTCGGGCGACGTCGCGGAGCCCGAGCCGGAGCCCGTGCCGGAGCCCGAGCCCGCGGCCTCGAGCGCGGCCATGCGCTGATCGACCTCCTCGTCGGCGGCGTCGAGGTAGAGGTCGGCGAGCCGGAACATCGCGTCGGGCGTGAACGTCTCGTGGTTGGGGTGGTTCACCAGGAACTTCTCGAGCAGCGCGATCGCGTCGGCGTGGCGCTTGGTCTTGTCGCTCTCGGTCTTGGCGATGCGCTCGGCGTAGCGCTTCTCGAGCTCGCCGGTGCGGCTGTCGAACTCGACCTTCGCGATCGCGCGCAGCCGCTTGTCGTGCTCGTCGGCGATCGCCTGGTAGCGCTCGAACTCGGCCTCGACGTCCTTGAGCGCCTCGGCCTCCTTGGGCGAGAGCACGGTCGGGCCGGTCGCGACCGGCCTGGTGGCGGGTTGCGGCTGGACGCCGAGCCCCGGGCCGGTGGCGGCGGGCTCGTGCGCCGGCGTCCCGGTGTCGGATCCCGCGGGCGGCGGCGCGGGCGGCGGCGTGCTCCCCGGCTGCGCGTACGCGACGCCGCCGAGGATCGCGAGGACGAGCGGCAGGCGGCCGTAGGCCTTCATCGCGAACCGCCCTTCTTCGGCGTCTTGGACTCGTCGGGCTTGACGGTCGGTGCGGTCGTGCCCTTGTCGTCGTCGCCGACCGGCTTGATCCGGTCGCCGGGCTTGGCGCCGCCCTTGTCGGGGCTGGTCGCCGGACCCTCGGGCGACGGCGGCGGCAGCGTCGTGATCTGCTTGTGCGGGGTCGGCGGCGGCGCGGTCTCCTCGAGGATGTCCCGGAACTCGTCGTGCAGCTGCTTGAGCTCGCGCGCGCGGGCCAGGTTCAGCCGCTTGAGATCGTCGTCGGTGTCTTCCTTCTCGGACCACGCGACGTCGACGTTGCCGACGTCGGTGCGCACGATGACGTCGTAGAACTTGGCCTTGACGTCCTTGAACGACGCGGCGAGCAGCGAGCCGCCGAGCGCGCGGCCCTCGGCGTCGTCGTCGGCGAGCTCCTTCTTGTACTGCGCGAGCGTGACCCGGAGGTCGGCGACCTCGGTCCTGGCCTGCGCGATCCCGGCCTCCACCACCTGCGCGATCGACTGATCGGTGGTGTCGAGCGCCGCCGCGATCCGCCACGCCTGGTCGGCGAGCCGGGCGAGCTGCTCCGACTTCTTGCGATCGCGGCTCGACGCGACGAAGCCGTCGAGCGCGTGCTGCTCGGCGTCCTGCGCGGCGCGCAGCTGGCGGCGAACGTCGCGCGCCTGCGCGAGCGTGGTGTCGCCGATCGCGGCGAGGTCCTTGCCGAGCACGACGTTGCGCCGGACGTCGGCGATCTCGTCCTCGATCGCCTGCGCTTCCCTGGCCGCGTCGTCGAGCTGCTGCTGCAGGCTCGCCTTCTGGTCGGCGGGCAGCGCGGGAGTGGCCTCGTTGGCGTACTTGCGCAGCGCCACCGCCATCGCCTGCGCGCTGTCGATGTAGGTCTCGACCTCGGTCGCATCCTGATCGATCTTGTCGAAGCCGTCCTGCGACGCGGTGACGCGCGCGGCGAACGCCTGCTCGGGGTTGCCGAACGCGGCGTACTGCGCCGCGAGCTGCTTGCGGTTCGCGGTGAGCTGCGCGAGCTCGCCCGAGCTGTCGATGTTGCGCAGCTCCTGGTCGGCGAGGTCGTTACGGATGTTGGCGAGGTCGTTCTGGATCGTCGCGATCCGCTCGCGCCGGCTCGCCAGCGCCGGATACACCGTGCTGTGGTCGGGCGCGGCGATCACGAGATCGAGCCGGTCGAGCATCGCCTGGGCCGACGCGAGGTTGGCCTGGGTGTCGGCGAGATCGGCCTCGACCGAGACGAAGCGCTGCACCGCCGGCTCGTCGCGCAGCCACTGCGCCGCGGCCTCGGGGATCGGCGCGACGTTCTGGAACACGTGGCTCTGCCGCTCCGCGATCTGATCGACGAAGCTCGCGGGATCGAGGCCGCCGTCGACCATCTGGGTGAGCGCGGCGTACGACGGCATGTACTGGTCGTGGGTCTCGGTGAAGATCTTCGCCGCCTTGTCGTACTCGGTGCCCGGGTCGCTCTGCTCGTTGGTGTTGATCGTGCCGTTGACCTCGGCGGCGCGGATCATCTGCGCCTTGCGGATCCGCAGGTTGCCCTCGAGGATCCGCGTGGTCGGCGTCTTGGTCGTGTTGGGCTCGGACAGCTCGAGCAGCTCGAGCGCGCGCAGCGCCTTGTCGTACTGCTTGCTCTTGACGTAGACCCACGCGACCTCGTAGAGCGCGTCGGGGAACAGATCGCTGTGGCGATCGACCAGCAGGTAGCTGTCGATCGACTTCGACGGCTGCTCGCGCTCGTAGTACAGCCGGCCGAGCGCGAGCTGGCCGAGCTCGATCACCCGGCGATCGTTGCCGGTGCGCGGCTTGCGGCCGATCAGATCGGTGAAGATCTCGGTCGCGTGCGCGAGGTCCTTCTTCGCGACCGCGATCGTGCCGGTGTAGTAGAGCGCCTGGAGCTCGTAGTCCGAGCCCTTCGGCACCTGATCGAACAGCGCGAGCGCGTCGTCGTACTTGTCCTCGGCGTAGGCGTACTTGCCGAGCGTGTACGGCACCGACGGATCGCGCACGCCGGGCGCGAGCTGGCCGAGCGCCGCGATCGAGTCGTGCGCCGCGGGCAGATCGTGCTGCACGATCGCGAGCTCGACCAGCCGCTCGAGCGACGGCTGGTAGTAGTGGCTCGACACGTTGATCGTCTTGACCAGGTTCTCGAAGTAGGTCCGGGCCGCGCCGCGATCGCCCTTCTGGAACAGCGCATCGGCGAGGTAGTAGGTCGCGGCCTCGTTGTCGGGGCCGGCGGTCGCGCCGCCGGGGCGGACGAGATCGAACAGGGTCTGCGCCGCGCCGTCGAAGTCGCCCAGCGAGTACGCGACCTCGGCGTCGACCAGGCGATGGGTGTCGGTCGCGGCCGGCGCGTTGGGCGCGGGCAGGTTCGCACCGAGCGTGCGCGCCTCGTTGTCGTAGAGCGCGAGCCTTCCGGCGATGTCGTCGGCGTAGCCCAGGCTCGGCACCAGGACCAGCGCGACGATGAGGCGGGACATCCGCATGTCACTTCCCCGAGGGTGGCGGCGTGGGCGTGGCCGGCGCCGGCGTGTTCGTCGACGCGGGCATCGGCGTCGCGCCCGGCGTGGTCTGGGTCGCCGGGGCCGGCGCGTGCTCGGGCGCGACCTGCGTGACCTTGCAGTCGATCGCGGCGCGCTTCTCCATCGGCACCGACTCGCCGCCCTTCTCGAAGCCGCGGCACTCGACCTTCGCGATCTTGCCCTCGCCGGCGATGAACGAGTTCGAGCCGCGCGCGGTGAACGTGAACTTGTCGAGGTACTCGAACACGCTGTAGCCGTGGCCGCGATACACCGCGGTCGCCGAGATCGTGTGGTTGCCCGGCGCGATCGGCCCCGAGAAGATGTCGAAGCCCTTCTTCTTGTAGAGGTTCTCGGCGGCGTCGTCGGTGCGGACGAACACCTCGGTGCCGTCGAGCGAGTAGGTCAGCTTGATCAGGCGGTACTTGCCGCCCATCTCGCTCGCGTGCGTGATCACGGCCTGCGCGCCGACGCCGCCGCCGAGCATCTGCTCCTTGAGCATCTGCACGCGCGCCTTGAGCTGCCAGCCGCGCTCCTTGAGCGCCTGGGTCTTCTGCTCGAACCGACGCAGCCGCACGTCGGTCGGCATGTCCTCCGGTTTCACCGACGACAGATCGGTCGGCGTGTTGCCGCTGGTCGGCCCCATCGCGGTGTCCGATCCCGATCCAGAGCCGGAGCCAGAGCCCGATCCGGTCGCCGCCGTCGCGCTGCCGGACCCGCTTCCGGACCCCGCCGCGGCCGGCGTTTTCTTCGCGGTCGTTCGTGATCCCGCCAGGGCACTTGCAGCGACTAGCAACGATGACAGTACGACCGCGGTGTGGGGTGCTCGCATAGTCCCTCGGCGCCAGGTAATTTCTGGCGCAATTGCCTTTGGAATGAACTGGTTGTAACACCCGGCACAGTCGCCATCAAGGCGAGCTGCCGCGTGGTTTTGGTCTCTGTGGTCGCTCTCACGCAGGTCGCAAGTACGCCCACAGCTTGTCGAGGACGTCGGCGACGCCCTCGCCGGTGACTGCCGACATCCTGCACAGCTCGACGCCGGCCTCGTCGCGGAAGCGACGCACTTGTTCTTCCACGAGTTCCGGCGGGGTCGCGTCGACCTTGTTGAGCGCCACGACCTGCGGGGTGCCGGCCAGCTCGGGAGCGTAGCGCTCGAGCTCGCGGTTGATCGTCCGGTAGTCGGCGAGCGGGTCGCGCTCCGGCCCGGTCGTGAACGTCGCGTCCACGATGTGCAGGAGGACCCGGCAGCGCTCGACGTGGCGCAGGAACTGGTGGCCGAGCCCGGCGCCCTCGGATGCCCCTTCGATCAGGCCGGGGATGTCGGCGATCACGAACGTGCGGTCGTCCGAAAGCCGCACCACGCCGAGATTCGGCGCCAGCGTGGTGAACGGGTAGTCGGCGATCTTCGGCCGCGCGCGCGACACGTGGCTGATGAACGTCGACTTGCCGACGTTCGGATAGCCGAGCAGGCCGACGTCGGCGAGCAGCTTGAGCTCGAGCCGCACCGTCCGCTGCTCGCCCGGCGTGCCCGGCTCGGCGGTGCGCGGCGCCTGGTTCCACGGCGTGGCGAAGTGGATGTTGCCCTTGCCGCCGATCCCGCCGCGCGCGAGCACGAACTGCGCGCCCGCCACGTCGAGGTCGGCGAGCGGCTCGCCGGTGGCATCGTCGTAGCACACCGTGCCGACCGGCACGCGCACGACCAGATCGGGCCCGCGCGCGCCGTACTGGTCCTTGTTGCGGCCGTCCTCGCCGCGCTCGGCGGCGTAGTGCCGGCGGTACTTGAAGTCGAGCAGCGACGACAGCGAGCCATCGGCCAGCGCGATCACGCTCCCGCCGTCCCCGCCGTCCCCGCCGGACGGCCCGCCGCGCGGCACGCCGTCCTCGCGGCGGAACGCGGCCGCGCCGCTGCCGCCATCGCCGGCGCGAACCTGGATCACGGCTTCGTCGATGAACTTCACGGCGGAACACACCTACCACTGCTAGTCTCCGCGCGCG
>Ga0335081_10004861_pt1 | contig 21233 bp, 14 predicted proteins | sample Lox_Sample_35_FD_206713 | JGI IMG/M metagenome (GOLD analysis project Ga0335081, IMG submission 206713) | Soil microbial communities from Loxahatchee National Wildlife Refuge, Florida, United States - Lox_Sample_3.5 | ecosystem: Environmental > Terrestrial > Soil > Wetlands | place: USA... | reverse complement strand
TGTAAATGGGATTTCCGGTGGAAACGCAACCGTGGGCACGATTTCGTCTGCGGGCTTGTATTCCGCCCCGGCCTGTTCCTCCCAGAACAGTGTTACTGTCTCTGCGCGTAGTGTGTACGACACCGCAGTGAGTGCAGGCGCAACCATAAAATTGTCTGCTGCTGGTCCGGCCAATGGCCAATATTACGTCTCCAACTCCGGGAACGATGGCAACGATGGTTCGGCTTGCCATCCCTGGGCATCCATCGCCCACGCAGACAGCAAGGTCGGCCCAGGTTCCATCGTCTGGGTAGAACCGGGAACTTATGCCGGTCCGATTTCCGCCCGATCCAGCGGGACAGCATCGTCGCCCATTCAATACATTTCGCAAACGCAGTTTGGTGCTGTGATTGAATGTACCGGAACTTGCGACATGGTCTGGACCGAAACCGGCAGCTACGTCGCCGTAAAAGGCTTCAGCATTACTTCCTCCGATCCCAACACTCGCATCGGCATCGAGTGGTTGGGTGGGCACGGATTGATTCAGGGCAACAAGATCCATGACATTCAATGCTCGGGATGCGTGGGCAACGGCGGAGCGGGCATCAATGTGGACAACGGTTCGGCCTATACCACTGCTGACGCCAACATCGTCGACAACATCGATTTCCGTGGCAAGGGGGGCGCAGCTTCCTTGTACGTGCATGGAATTTATGTCCACACCTTCTACAACGTGATCAGTAACAATCTTGTCTATAACTGTGCTGGTTGGGGCGTAGAGCAGGGCCACGAAGTCAGCAACTCCACCATCGTCAACAACACAATCTTTGAATGCGGCGGCGGAGTCATGCTTGGCACAGGCGGAAGTTCCGGCACGAGTAACAACAACCTGATCAACAACAACATCCTTGTGTACAACGGCCCAGGGTATAGCGGGCATGGCTACGGCATCGATGCCATCCAGAACTACGGAAGCAACAATTCCATCACCGACAATTTGCTTTACGGAAATAAACCCTCCAATATCAGTTCGGCATTGAATGGGGCTGCGAACATTTCCGGAAGTATCACGAACGTTGATCCAAATTCCGGCACAATCTTCCTCGATTGGCAGTCCAACGGCGAAGGCAACTATGAATTGCAAGCGGGCAGCTCCGCGATCCATGCGGGCACGAGTGTCGGTGCTCCATTATTCGATATCGATGGGGCTCCGCGTCCGTGGCCTGCCAGCGGCCACTGGGACCTGGGCGCCTATCAATATGGCTCGCCGGACCAGCCGTGGCCGTGGAGTCATTGACAAATGGCTCACCTCGTTCTCATAGCTTACCCTGCAACGTGAGATAGAGTTTTATCGACCTGGGGAACTTCATAATCCAGTTGTAGGAAATCTGCGCTGCTCCAAAACTGCGCAAAAACAACTCGACCGGTTGCAGCATCGACCCAGCGAAATCGAGAACTGGAGAATGCTCCGATGCCAGCCTGGCGAGATGCAATGTGAGTAGCGAATGTGCGCCGCTATCGCGTAACTCCGGGTCGGCGCCACTAGCCACTGTGTAGGCACGATTGTGATCCCACACAATAAAGCAGGCACAGTGCATTCTCCGCTCGCGATCGAATGCGGCAAAACAACCGCCGGCGTGATTGGCCTGGGCAGCATGATTCAGTGCGCGCAAGTACTCAACGGAATGCGGGACTTTCATTCCCTGCCGCGAGAAACTCTTTTCCTCTGCCCGCCACAATTCTTCCGGGCCGCATGGCTCGATACTGATGCCGTTTCGTTCCGCTTTGCGAATGTGACGCCGCGCTCCTTTGGCCATGCGCTCGCAGAGCTTGTCCGGTACGCTTAAATCAACCACCTGCGTCGCACGGCTAGTCTGGCTGAATCCGTTCCAGTAGAACGGCGACCAGTTATGCAGCGAAGGATGAAATGCTTGAAAGAAGATTCGAAATCGCGACAGTTCCTTCGCAAACGCGCTTAAGACTTCCATCTCTTGCCAAATCGCGGCAACCTGCCTGCCGCCCGAGGGCGCCAGTACAGGCCCTAAGGTCTGCGTCAGTTTGGGCATGGTATAAACAGTTACGCCCAATCGTTTTTCAGAGTAGAGAGGAATGCCCGCAAGGAGACTTCCACCTTTAAAATATCCAAGTATCTCGACTGTTCCGCCCACCGCTTGCAGCCACCAGGAGCGTACAAATGGCGATCCTTGCGGTGAAATATCGACGAGCTTGTCCCAAATAGTAGGCCACTCCTCTCGTCGAAGATAGCGCAATGTCCCTGGCCCGCCATTGCCATAACTTTCATTCTCAACGTTGCGAAGGAGTCCGGTGTTATCAGTGCGTGCTAACTGCTGCTCGTGCATATCTACGCGTTCGGTATTGTGTACTTCCATGACGGAGCTCATTTCCATCCTCGAGCAGGCAACAAGCCTGCACTTTCATAACGTGGCCACACATCGCGCACGAAAGACGCACCACTCACCCACGCTTCATCGTGATTGGGTGCATCATCGAGCAATTGGAAGAAGCGTTCACCGACTTCCAAAGGATATTGGCCGCCTCCGAATGCCGTGGGATGCCAAACGACCGAAATCCCGCCCCACCCATAGCGTCGGCTGGCCGTTAATGTTCGTGTGATTGGATCGGCGCCGTCGCTGTCGCCTATGTCCAGTCCCGCACGATCCATGACTGCCAGTGGCATTTCAAGAAAGTTCGCGGGAGCTTCACGCTGAAAATCATAAGGCGGAAATGCGAAGCACGCGCCGGCTCGAAAACCAGACTGATCTGGCCATCCGAGAGACGCATCATAGAGGGCGCCTGCGCTCTCGACATTTCGGACTAGCTGTGCAACCGTGAAACGCAGCCAATGTTGCCGTGTTCCTATCGGGTGGAATCCCAGCCCGTGCATCTGATCAAATTCCGCCGCCAGCCCGTCTGGCTGTTCCATGGAGCGATACGAGGCATGAACTCCCACCTCTGCCCCAGCGTTTTGTAATGAGCCCATAAGTGGCGAAGCTTGCCGGAGTGAATAATTGCCGTCCCGGCGATGTCCCCGGCGACAAAGAAAATAGTAGCTTGCGGTTGCGTCGCGCTGGTGTTCCTGCTCTGTCAGGAATTTGACCTGGTCGAGCGGATCCGGCGCTCCCAAGGCAACCTTGACAGCCGCTTTGCTTTGCTGTGCCGCGACTCTGGGGCGCCGATAAACCGCGAGCGAGATGAAAGCGTTCTTTGCTACGCGATAACTGCTGCGAATTCGATTAAGGGCTAGCAGATCGATGTCGTGAGTGTTGACAACCACGTGCTGTGCCGATACGAAAGGCGATGGTGGTCTGATGGGAAGCTGGGGTTTGACCCGGACAATGGCCCTCTGCAAACAAGCCATAGCGATCGCGGCATACGGCTCATGCGGATCCAATCCGTGACGACCTATGTAGGAACGTTCGAAGGGAACTCGTCCCACCGAGTCGCGCTCCCGGCAGGCGTATTCATCCGCGCAGGACACCCATTCAAAAATCTCCGCCAGCCAGTCCGGTTCACGTCCGCTCTCGGGAGGGTAAAACAGCACAGTTGTCTGTTCTTCTGACTGATATGGAATTGGGTTAGGCGCAGTCTCGTGGCTAGGCCTGCGTGGACTGGCCTTCGTAAGGCGAATATGCTCCGGTACGCCGCAACTTGGACCGTACGTCAGTGCGATGTCTGACGAACCGTCGCGCTGATCTTCGACGAGTGGTTGGTGATCGTAGATTGCGCAGAATAGGCGAAATGCGTATTCAAGCCTGATTCGTGCTACCCGGTCTTGCTCTGGAACGAACTGGAGCAATATTCGCATAATAACTATTTCTGAGAGGAACTACGAACTGACCGACTGCCGAGGTGATCCTCGTAAGAGACTGTGACGCCCTGACGTTCTCGTTAGGAGCCTGGAACAGAATTCCACGAGCCGGTTCCCTTCGCCCCCCCAGTTGAACTCTGTCAATGCGCGCTTGCGTGCCTCCAGTGACATCTGTCGAAGCGTCGATTGATCGCTGAGCAGGGTCGTAATTGCACTGCGGATTTCGCCAGCATTCATTGGATTTACGCAAACTCCGCAACCCCGAACCAAGCTTTCGTATTCCGGAAAATTGCTGGCGATGACAGGCAGTCCGGCGCCTAAATACTCAAACAGCTTTACAGGAAGTGCGCACCGGTGATTGGGTGTAGAGTGGAGCAGCACCACACCGAGCTTTGCCTCCCTGTACAGCTTCAGCACGTGGGCATAAGGTTTCCAGCCCAGCCACTTCACATTGATTGGTAAATTCGAAACAACTTCATCTCGGAAGGCCGGATCATCAAAGTCGCCAACCAGCCACAACTCAGCGTTGCTTAAGCCGCGAGATGCTTCGATTAATTCTGCGGTGCCACGGATACGGCTCAACCCGCCCGTGTAAATCACCACATTCCGCCGTTCGCTCAAGTCTGTGCCTTCACCCAACGTCGCCAGTGCCGCGCTGGTAGGAAAATTCCTGACGAGCACTGTTTTGCTCGGCGGGAATCGTATTTGGATCGCTGGGACGGCGGCGATGATACCGTTGAGTGCTCGCGAAGCAATCCCTTCAGCCATTCTGGCAGCTGGCGCCAGGAGCCAGCGAATCAGTTTGGGTATCCAATCTTTCTGTTGAATTTGGGCTGGCAGGTTCTCGTGCGCGTCGTAAACAACCTTTTTTCCAGTGGCCCGCAGGAGGAGCGCCACAGCGATGAGTTCGGGGTCGTGAATAATGAAGACTTGTCCATGAAGTTCCAGTGCTTTCTTCAAAATCGAAGTCCCGAGCCAAAGTCGCTGCGCCCGGCTTGACGCAGTTTTGATCCCGCAAATCTGAATTTCATCCACGACCTCTGATGTTGGATGCTTGCCGATAACACAGACCGAGTAACCAGCTTCGCGCAGGCTTTTGGCCTCGCGATAGAAAATGCGGTCATCCAAAGCGGAATGAGCGCTGGTTAGCATCACAATGTCGAAGGCCATTTTCGTTGCCTTTGCTGAATCAGACGTCGTTAAACCCGGAGAGCAGATGCCATGATGATGCCTGGCCGAATGCAAGTGCGAGGGGGTGGTCGCTGCGCCAGTAGCCCACAAAAGGAAAGTTGGGGTAAGCCCCCACGATCGGCTTCATCTTTATCAAGCCAGCGGCCCCTAACCGCTGGCCAAGGCTTGCAGAACTCAGGACAGGAATCCAAACTGTACTGGCGAGCGCACGATCGTCGTGGCAGAAGCACAGTATGGCTTCTAGTTCGGTTAATTGCCGGTGATCGGCTCCGCAGTCCGCGATCCAGATGCATCCACGTGAGCTGCGGACCACGAGGTACGCGCAAACTTCGCCGTACGACAATATCGCAAGCACGCTAAATGCGTGCACGGGAGTACGCATGAACCGCCACTTCAGATACTCGCCGGTGGGGATGAGTCGCAAGTCTTCCGCAGGCGATGCCCAGTTTTCAAATCTTACTCCGCTCAATTCCTTTTCTGATAACTCGATTACGCGAAAGCTCGAATTCTTCTTGTCACGCCAATGAGAAAGCCCGCGCTTTGCCATCGCCGCCGAGTCGATCACGCGGCTGGCTAGCATACCCCAACGGCCAAAATGAAAACTGAGCAAGTGGCGTGAATTCGCAATTTGAACGTAGGTCGCCCAACGATCAATTATGGTAAAACCGGAGCGAGAAAATATCGGTTGCGCCAACTCGTTTGGGATTCCCAGCAGCACATCGAGTTCGCGCGTATCGACCAGTGATTTAATTGCATTCATCAGGGAGAACGCGGCCAGATAAGCGCCACGGCTGCGATCCACAAGAAGATTGCCTGCTATACCTGCGCGTATTAACGTCCCACCAAAGCGCATTGCGCGAATCGTCACCGAGCACAGCCCCATGAGCCTCCCTTTCGGATCGCGCAGTGCCCAAGAAATCGGTGTTTGCTGCCCATTGTTCCGGTAATACCAGTCAAACTGCGTGACAAATTCGGCCCGCCCATTCGCCTCGAATAACGAGATGATCTCGGTCCGGAAATCGCGGGCATCGATCCGCGCGACAGGCATATCTTTCCTGCCGCTCCAGACTGTTGCTGGGGGTGTATTGAGAACAGGCGTGGACATGTTGTTTTCTTAATCTGATTACAGCTGCTGCAAGATCGGGTGCAAGGGGCGAGTGGTTTCAAATCTCTGCTCGGCATGCCCATTCCCAAAGCGACTGACCAGCAATCTACCATCCAGGACTTCATACGTCTGACTGCGGTTGAAAGTATGAGTGCCGAGATTCCCGGGCAGCCAATCTGGCGAAATTATCGCTATCGGACTTTCGTGATAACCGTATTCGGACAGCAGATCGATTCGATTCAGCACGACGGCGCGCCCGTAAACCGAAGAGCAATCTTGGGCAGGTCGAACTAGCCGTCCATTCCAACTTTGTATCTGGCCCGCTCCACGACACTTCCGGACATCCGTGACGATCGGGTTCTTAGGATGTGGCTCCCACGGGCCATCCAAGGAATCTGCAGAAAACAGAAACAGTTCACTATCAGCGTTGAACCACGGATCTTGAGTGTTCAGACCAGAAGTAAACACCCAAAACTTACCTCCGTGGTGTAACAATGTGGAATCGGCCGCCTGTACGTTCTCCAACAATACATTCGTCAATTCCCATTTATCCGGAAATCGCACCGCTCTATAGAGTTGAATCGTTCTGTGATTCTTGGTCTCGGGCAGCAGGTAAACTTGGCCGTTTATTTCTAAGAGGCATGGGTAGGCCAAGTGATAGTCCTCCTCTAGAGCCACATCTGGCGAACTGCACTCGCCGTCGCCGTTGATCGTAACGAATGAAATTATCGCCTTGCGTGAAGCGTAGCTGTAGTCCTCAAAGAAAATGTACGTCTTGCCCGCTTTATCGATGACAAATGGATCGGCATAAAAATGTTTGCTCGGCGGATGAAGTAACGTGAAGCTGTCGTTCTCGAAAGCTGCATTGTTTGTTGGGCGGATCCTCCGAAAGGCAACGAACCAGTGCTCGCGATCCAGCATCCTGACATACTTGTCGTGGAGCAGTCGCGCCAGAACTTTAACCAGCAATCGAGCGCATTCATAATTTCCCGGGGTTTCATGGGATGAACCTGGCAGGGTGATCATGCCGTTGCAGTGCCCTTGGCAATCATCTGACCTGACCTCGTTCAGCCATCGCTGCACCGGCTCCCATCGTCTCCAACAACTCTGGTTGAGGTTACGAAACAAGGAATACTTGTCAGCCGCGGAATAACAAACAGCAAGTGTGCCAGTGCCGGTATCACTCGAAGAGACATTCACACTGTTTCGGAGAATCGGCGTGTTTTCATAAAGAAGCCAGAACAAATCGGCCAGCAAGCTCTCCTCGTCGCCAAACCACAAGACTCCATGCCTTGGGATGGCCTGTAATTCGCGTGTGGGTTCGGTTGAAGAAAGATCTAGCAGAATGTCCAGCTGCATCGATCTCAGGTCAGCAAGTGTTTTCGCGGTGCACGTGTTGTCACGCATTGGCACTGGTTGCGAGACGATTATTGCGCCATTTACAGGAGTAAATCGCACTGGTGCTAACGCGTCATAATGAGCCGAGCGGCTGTAAAAAAACTTCATATCCATATTGCGCCAAAGCCGTAAAAGCTTAGGCGTCTGCTCCTGGCGCCGCGTATGACCATTCGGGCTCTTGTTGTTGAGCGACACGATTACGACTAGTTCTATGCTGTTGAGCCGCTGTAATTCGTCGATAATGTGATAGGCCCAATGCGGCATCAGCAGCGAATCCAGCAAAACGCCTACGCGCAATCGCTGCGACTGAGCAGCAGAGGCGGGGGCGAGGGCTTCGAAAGTCTGTGCTGTTGCCATGAGGAACCTTATGGTTTCCGGTCAGTGGATTGATAAAGATTGCAGGGGAGGGCGTTGCTTAACCGTTGAGCTTACATGCCGGCGAACCACGTCGTCATACACCTCGATCATGGCCCTTGCATTTGCATCCCACGTAAGCGAATGCATCGCCATTTTCTGCGCGGAAGCTGCAACTCGGGACGATAAACGCTCGTCAGTTAGTAAAGTCCTCAGCGCATGAGCAATCGCCGAAGAGTTCGAAGGCGGCACGAGCCATCCCGTCTCCTGATCGTGCACCGCTTCGGGAACACCTCCGACGGCGGTTGCAACGATAGGAACGCCGCATAACATCACTTCGGGCAGAATCGTCGGAAATCCTTCGCTCAAGCTCGGAAGCACAACGCAATCGGATGCTGAAATCCAGAGGGGGATTTCTGAGTGAGGACGCTGGCCGGCGAAAATGCAATTTTCAAAGATTCCAAGTCGTTTCGCATTGCTGATCAGTGAATCTCGTAAGGGACCGTCCCCCACAATGCATAATTGCACCTGTCCGCCTCTCACGCTCGCAAAAGCGTGTAGCAGGTGGTCAACTCCTTTTTCCGCCCGCAAATACCCGATGAATGTAACCATCTTGTGGGCGGGATTCAGGCCCAGTGTGCTTCTTGCTTGGGGTTTGGAATAGGCTTGAAAACTTGTGCTTGCTGCTCCGTTGCGAACTACGCTTATTGGACAATCTCCTCCCAGCGCGAGTGCCTCATTCTTGAGATTCTCACTAACGGCGATCACACGATCTGCATGCTGCAGAGTCCACTTCGTAGCCCGCCGCACCAGGCTATTATGTCGAGGGTATACGTTCACATCCGATCCGTGAGCCGTGCAAACCGTGGGCAAACCAAATTCCCGACCCAGCAGCACGCCGCACAAGCCGTCCGGCAAAACCGCATGGGCATGAATAACATCGATCCGCACGTCCTGCATGAGCCTCGAAACCACTCCACGACAACTGAGGTAAAAAACAACGCCGGACAGCCAGAATCCGATGTTTCGCGGCAGGGTAGGCACAGGCGGGTAGTGCACAACGAAGTCCTCTAGCCTTCGGGTCGGCGGCACGACCGAGTATCTCCGCACACTCGGATGAAAGCGCAACAGTCGTGGCGCCCAAGGTGTTGGCGAGACCACGTGCACTTCAACCCCCGCTTCTCGCAAGGCCTTGGCTTGCTCCAGCACAAAAATTCCGGCGCACGCATCAACAGGATTGGGAAACATGTGTGAGAGGACGAGCACATTCATCTCGTGATCTCCGGATTTCGACTTGCGCGCAAGCGCACGGCCATCGCCAGAAGTATCCAGGAAAACCAAAACGACTTTCGCCACACAATATCGAGGGTGAGACCCATCACCACCATTGCCCAACACGCTGCGGAATACGCAATGAGTTCACGTGACTTGGCCTCCCGAAATTGCGAGCGAAACGCCAAGAGCAGGAACGTCAGTCCAATAGCGCCGACTTCAATGAGCATCCCAACATAAATGCTGTGCGAGCCACGCGTATATCCGCGAAAAGATGGCGCATGCCCCGCGATGTCGGAATACGCCACGATGAAATTGTTCCATCCGGCGCCGAACAACCCGTAACGAGGAACCAGGTCAATACTCGCGATCCAGATATCGATCCGACCGGCACCTCGATCGCTCAGCCCCAATCTGCTAAAGAAACTTTGTGGCATCAGCAATAGGAGCGCGGCTGCCAACACCATAGCCAAGACAATTCTCCTATTGAGTCCTAAGCGGGCGATGTAAACGATAATGACAGTGACTGCCGCCACCAGAGCGCCGCGCGACATGCTCAGAAGTAACGCCAGACTTAACATCGTAATCGCGACTGCGGCGTAAACCCGTACCATTCGGTTGCGCCCTTGCACGACGGCCCCGATCGCGAGCGACAAGGGCAGCAGCAGACTCGCGCCAAACTGGTTTGGGTCAGTGTCACGGTTCCCAAACATCAATGAACTCCGCGTACTCTGAAGGTAAAAAGTGCCGCTGTAGAACTCGTGTGCCGACATTACTGCCGCAACACAGCCTCCAATCACTGTCGCGACGAGTACCACCCGCATCTCCCGTTCGTTAATGCGGAATGCGGTGGCTACTAGATATAAGAGCCAAAGCGAAATTGCAGTTGGCAGACGCTCGAGGGCGAACTGCGAGTTGGCGGCCCAGCCCATTGTCGCTACTCCCCAAAGCACAAATAGCGACCACCACAGTGCGGCGCGGCAGGGAAGTGATAAGCGCTTTGACATCAGAGCTACAACCAGCAACACAAAACCCGCAAATCCCCCTACGTAACGCGTCAAAGCTGCGCCACTCGCTTGTCCGCCGATGGCGGATACGGAATCAAATGGCAGCAGCAGCGCGAAGGTGCCCAGTGCTACCTCTACCGGCCAACGTACCAGCAGAGCGCAGAATACAAGAGCCGCGCCTCCCAGCCAGCCGGTGTAGGCTACCGCTCCGCCCGAGATGACACCCGCCGCTATCAAGTAACCGGCATCCCGATGCGGGGTTAGTTGGAACCGGTAAGTTAATGATGTAGTCGACATAAATTTCTGGCCACGGGATCGTCGGCTTAACCCGCCTCAGATGGTGAGAACTTCCGGCGCATTCCCGCGAGTAGTTCGCGGCCTGCCGAGTCCGTCCGAACGACGTGCGCGTAATACCCGGTGAGCAATACTGCAGATGTCCCGAGTGTCACCACCGGTGCCACCCCAAAATGTCGCAAGACCGCAATGACTAACGCTGCAGGAATAAAGGCCAGTGCGTGCTTTCCCATGTAAACGGCCGTTTCCATAAGGGGCACCGCACACAACCGAAGCACTACTAGGCAGAAGTATCCATAGACGACAACTCCGACTATCGAAAAGAGTGCTAGAGCTAGTCGCGCATTACCTAAGGACCCTCCGATCCAGAGCGCAACAACTCTTGTAAGAAGAATCATGACCATTAGTCGCAGCTCTAATGCCTGTTTTTCCAGAACATTCAAAGCTATTCCGAGCGGTACAGCCATGAACCAGAACAGCACGTACATGCTGAGTATCTGCGTGTATATGCCTGCTTCTGCCCAGCGGCTCCCGAAAGCCACCATAAACAGATCTTTGCCGATCAGGCAGAGCATCAGCGATGGGAACAGGAAAATTGTGATCAGGTATCGGAACATCCTCTCGACGGAGGGACGTAATGTGCCTCGATGATGAACTTCGCTGGCGTGCTGGAAGAAGACAGTCGCGACGTTTGCGCCCACCAGATTCACTGGAATGCGAAGGACCTTGTTGCCCAAGGCATAATGCCCAACAACAGAGGGTGAAAAATAGCCTGAGAGCATGAACGTCGGTACCTGCCAGCCCAGGTTGCTCAACACAGCCGATGCCGTGCTGTACCGGGGAAAGTTGCTGTACCTCTTCACCGTCGCCCACATTCGCCGAAGTCTCACGTTGTGCACGAAAAGCTGCCAGCATTCTGAAAATGTCTGTACTCCCAGAATCATCGCGTTCAATAGAATGGCTAGTACGGTGGCAACTATAATTACGCCCCCCGAGCAATGGCCGGACACACCCGCTATGATTTGCGCAACCACAAAGAATGCCGCGCTTACTACCATCGCAAGCGTCTGACGGCCGAATTTCTTTTTTCGGGTATTCCAATAACTTAGTGCTGCAAAGACCCCGTTCAACAACACCATTACCGGCATTAGCCAGAGGTACCGGTGGAGTTCGGGCGCATGTAACCACTGCAGCAGACGATCCCCGCCGAAAAACAAAAGCAATCCAGTCAGACTACTCGTCAGAAGGATGAAACCCAGAGCCACCGCCATGGCGTTTGCTGCGTCTTCATCTTTCTCCGGCAGCACGACCGACAGTTCATATCGCATTCCAACCAGCGCACTGATTACGCCAGTGATCGATACGAACACGGCAGCCACGCCGAATGCCGTCGGCGCGAACAATCGAGCAATGAAGGGAGCCGTCAGGACAGTGAGAATCTGTGCCGATGCCGAGCCCGTGACGAGCTTCAATACGTCACGTATGAATGTGTTGCGGGCCTTCCCCGTGATGCCCTCCGCTGCTATCGGCATCTCCGCCGCACCCAAGCGCTTGTCCGAGTCTGCGCTAGGGTCCGCGACGACATAGTCGCTAACGTAGTGCGCTGCCATTTTGTGAGTTCGTGTTGCTACGGAAAGTTCCAGCTATGTCCGAGTACTTGTCGAATACCCAGGTACCAGGCTGGCGGTAAACGACAGCCTCGCGCATGCAGTAAGCCCAGCTAATGTTCCAATGCCGTATGCGAAGTGATGCGTGAAAAACGCGCTCAACAGCGGGATGAACAATCGACTGCCTCGTTCGCGACAGATCAGAGTCGCCGCCACCATGACCGCGACGGCATACACGGCCAAAATTGTTAAGCCGAGGAGCAGAAATGATTTATGAAAGAGACCCAACGTTAGCGCGAGCCCTAAAATAGTCACAAACAAGGCAGGGACCGCATGGCGCAATCGCAGGGCAGTCGGCGATGACAGCCACATCGCGGGGAGCCAACGTCCATTACCAAACGCTTGTCGTAATAAGCTCTGAAGGTCAGCAACGTTGTAGTAGGCCGCACGAACGTTTGCAGACAGAAACAGTTTGCCGCCTGCTTTGCACACACGAGCGTTGAATTCGAAATCCTGGTTACGAACCAACTGCTCATTAAACAATCCTGCCCTCTCAAATACTTCTCGCCGATAAGCCCCATACGGTACTGTATCGACGTATCTGCTCTCGTGACTTGTGCGAAACGCTGAGCCGCCGACCCCCAACCGATGTTGGCTCATCATCGCGATCGCTTCCGCTACGTTACTTTTGCCTCCCGGCCGGGTTTCCAGAATTCCCCCCACCACATCGGCGCCCGTGGCCTCTAATTCATGCAAGCAACTGCTTATATAGTCTTTTGAATACTCGGCGTGGGCTCCCATGATGATGATGACACTGCCACGAGCGTTGCGAATGCCAATGTTCAACGCGGCGGAAACGATCCTGGGCGGATTATCTAAGACCTTGATGCTGTCGCAGGTGGCGGCCACTTCCATGGCAATCTGTCGTGACCGGTCCGTGGAACCCCCGTCCACAACCAGAATTTCCATCTGCCTAGGGTCAACATCGTTCTCTAGAATACTGGCCAGGCATCGAGCAATATGCCGCTCCTCATTACGCATAGGAACGATTACTGTTACCGGAATCGAAGCAGGGTTCACCGGAGTTCCCTCAGACACCAGAGTGCCACTCGTGCGGGTAGGTCGCGGCGTTCATGACCTTCTCTACTGCCTCGCACATCTGCTGAATATTTGTTTCGGTTAATGTCGGATGTACCAGAAATGCAAGACTCGTCTCGGCCAGCCGCTTCGCATTGCGTAGTCGTTCACCGGGACGCACTGAGACTGGAAAAGCTTTTTCGAGGTAGATTTCGCTGCAGCTGCCCACCCCACACGGAACCCCTTCCGCACAAATCGCCTCCAGCACACGGTCCCGGGTCCAGCCCCGAGCTAAGTGTTCCGGTTCCACGAAGACGTAAAAACGATAATAGGAGGGTTGAACATCCGGCGAAGGCATCGGCACCCGCAGACCTGGAACCTGCACTAATCTGCGGGTAAGTAGCCACGCGTAGTGTCGCCGAATCTGCAGTTGCTCATCCAGTAACTGCAACTGCAGACGACCGATCGCTGACTGCATTTCGGTCAGTCGGAAGTTGCTGCCAAACGTGTCGTGAATCCAGCGGAAGCCCGTCCCACCCTTCATCTTTGACATCGCAGAGTTGCGCCCATGATCCTTGTAGCTCCACATTCTTTCCCAGAGCACGGCATCGTTCGTGATCACCATCCCGCCTTCTCCGCCAGTTGAAATAATCTTGTCTTGGCAGAATGAAAAGGCGCCGATATGTCCTATTGCACCGACACAGCGTTCCTTGTATCTGGCACCGTGCGCCTGTGCGCAGTCTTCGATGACAAAAAGCGAGTGCTGCTTCGCGAGCGCGAGTAATTCATTCATTGCACAAGGCCAGCCCGCCAGATGTACCGCGATTATTGCCTTGGTTCGCGAAGAAATCAGTTGTTGGACAGAGCTGATCTCGAGCGTCTGCGTTTCGAGGTTCACATCCGCAAAGACTGGGGTTGCCCCGCAAATCATTGCGGAAGTCCCCGATGCAATGAAGGTGCGACTCGGGACAATGACTTCATCTCCGGAGCCAACGCCAATTGCCCGTAACGCCAATTCCAGGGCGACACTGCCATTTGCCACCGCGACGCCGTACTGCGCCCCGCAGTACGCCGCAAACTCTTTTTCAAACTGCTCGCCCTCTTCGCCGGTCCAGTAGTTTACTCGGCCGGAGCGGAGAATCTCGGCGACCGCGGCTCTCATTGCTTCGGTGTAGTAAGGCCACTTCGGAAAGGGATCTGATACGGCACGAGGCCCACCGTTTACGGCCAAGGCTTCAGTTGTCTGGACGGATTCGTTGCTCAGAATTGCGGGCATAATGCCTCACTCAAAGATGGCGCGAAAAGTCCGGCAGATGATCCAGCAGTCCGTGAGCACCGTATGACTCTGGACATATTGCAACTGCAATCGCAATTTCTCTGGCCGAATCTTTTCGTGATAGGTACGATGGGGATCTTGGCTGCCACGCAAGATCTCTCCTTCGTGATGGAATTTCAAGGAGGCCCAATCGGTTATTCCCGGCTGGATCCGTAGCACCTTTTGTTCTTGCGACGTATAACAGACGACTTCGTCCAGAACTTCCGGACGCGGTCCCACCAGACTCATGTCTCCCTTAAGCACATTGAAAAGTTGGGGAAATTCATCCAACTTATACTGCCGCAGAAATCTGCCTGCACGAGTGATTCTAGGATCATCTGAAGCTGTCTCTGCGCCACCTAATTGCTCCGCGTTTTCAGCCATGGTGCGCAACTTCAGGATCAGAAATGGACGGCCCCAGCGCCCTGCCCGCAACCCGCGATAAAATGCCGGACCTTTGGAGTCGAGCCTTATCCAAACCACGAGCGCGGCTAGGATCGGCGCGATCACCAAAAGTCCGACCAGCGACAGCACGACATCTAAAAGGCGTTTCACTTTCGGTTCTGGGTTTCAGAAATTAGGCTGCAGCAATGGGGTGGGAGGAGAGAGTGGCCCGATCCTGCACATACTTCCAGGAGTAGTCATAGCGATCAACATCCGCGAGCGCGCGAACCTCCGTGCTCGGACGATATTGCGGAACGATAGCGGTTAGTTTAGTGATGAGACCATGGAGGTTCCGCGAGTCGACGAGCGCATTAAGCTCATCCAACCATTGTCGGACTTGGGCGAAATCAGTTCGCTCGCCAGTCAGGACGCGGATCTTCTCGTGCGGCGTTGGTCTCAAGCCTTCAGCCGCGAAGTTCAGTTCCTCAAAAAGCTTTTCTCCCGGACGTAGTCCCGTAAAAACGATCTGAATATCGCTGCCGGGAACCAAGCCGCAGAGGCGAATTGCGCTGTGTGCCAAATCGAAAATGCGAACCGGCCTGCCCATGTCGAGAACAAAAATCTCACCTCCGTGCCCCATAGAGGAAGCCTGCAACACAAGTTGGACCGCTTCAGGTATGGTCATGAAGTATCGCACCACCTCAGGATGCGTGACCGTGACCGGGCCGCCACTTGCGATTTGTTGCCGAAACAGTGGCAACACGCTGCCATTGCTGCCCAGAACATTACCAAAGCGCACCACGGTGAAGCGCGTATGCTGCTGTTGGAGGGCAAGCACGATCAACTCCGCGACTCGCTTCGTCACCCCCATGATGTTCGTGGGGTTCACTGCTTTGTCGGTCGACACCATGATGAAATCGTCAGCGCCGTGCTCCAGTGCCACAAGAGCGACGTTGTAGGTCCCAAAAATGTTGTTGGTGATCGCCTGCCAGCAATTGAGCTCCATCATAGGAACATGCTTGTATGCAGCGGCATGAAACACTGACTGTGGGCGGTACAACGCGAACAGATCACGCAGCGTGCGCACGTCCAGAATGTCGCCGACACAGGAAACAAAACGCAGTCCGAGAAAATTACAAGACAATTCCGTACCGAGCTTGAATAGGTCGTTCTCGGAGCGATCAAGCAGAACCAGTTTTTCAGGGTTAAACCTTGCCACTTGTCGCACGAGTTCGGAACCAATAGAGCCGCCGGCGCCGGTGATCAATACTGTTTTGTGCTCCAGCTTGCGCCGAATCGGGCCCAAATCGAGGGTTATCGGCGTGCGTCCCAACAAATCTTCCGGGTTGACGGTACGCATTAAACTAAATGCGGAGCCGTTCATCCGTTCGGCAAGCGCCGGAGCGATCTTGAACTCCACCTCGCGATCGCGGCAATGTTCAATGATTCGTTGCACCAGTGATCCGGGCGCTTGGCGGACTGCGATCAAGACCGCGCTTACGTCATATGCAACAATCAGACGCGGCAGATCCTGGGTAGTGCCAAGGACAGAGACGCCTTGAAAGCGCACACCGAGTTTCGATGGGTCGTCATCCACAAATCCAATCGGCGCATATTGAAGTTCGCTGTTGTTCATCTCGCGGGCAATGGCAGTTCCAATTCGGCCAGCTCCTACAATGAGCGCTTTCTTTTTCCCGACGTAACTCCGCGATGCATTTTCCGTGTAGGCACGAACTGCGAGTCGTGCCCCCGCAGTAGCTAATACGGTCAAACACATATCGATAACGACAACGGTCAAATGCAGTGCCGTCGGATGCCAAAAGAACCAAAATAGAAACAGCATGATTCCGGAACTTACTGCGGTGGCGCGAGAAATGTCGAGCACCTCATTAATGCCCGCGTAGCGCCACCACCCGACCAGCAATCCAAAGCGCCGGAAGCAAATCAGCTTGATCAATAAGACGAAGGGCAGCGTCTGAACAAACGCCAGCATCCCCAGCTCCGTGATTTGGAACTCGCCGGCGATTTGGAATGCCAGCCAATAGGTGACGGAGAGCAACAGTATCTGCGACGCTACGATGATCCAGCGGCGATGCTGCAAAAGCCGGTTCATCTCGGACTCCTTGGGCTTCTTGGGGGGAGGGCGTCAGTGTTGCGCTTTCAGACTAGTTGTTCCGATGGTGCAGGACTATGGGCCGCCGGGATCCCGGTGACATCGGTAGCCACACCATTCTCGATCGCATATTCCCGATTGCACGCCGGGCACTTCGGATGCGAATCACCGTCCTCGAGCCGGATGCCGCAGTTGCACATCCATCCGATCTGCTTGGCTGGCACACCAACCATCAATGCATAATCGGGCACGTCACGGGTGACTACTGCACCAGCACCGATGAAGCTATAACGGCCGACGCTGATACCACAGACAACGGTGGCATTCGCCCCAATCGAAGCGCCTTCTTTGACCAGCGTCCGACGGTACTCATGCCGGCGTACAACGTGACTTCGCGGATTGAGCACATTGGTGAACACCATGGAGGGTCCGCAAAAAACGTTGTCTTCCAACTCAACACCTGTATAGATAGAAACGTTGTTTTGTATTTTTACGTTGTCACCGATCTTGCATTCCGGACTCACCACCACGTTTTGCCCCAAGTTGCAGCGAGCCCCAATTTTTGAACCGCTCATGATATGGCTGAAATGCCAAATCTTTGTGCCTGGGCCAATCTCGCAGCCAGAATCAATGACCGCTGAAGAGTGGGCAAAGTACTTTGGCTCGGCGACCCGCACGTCGACAGGCGCCCCGTTTTGCCCAAGTGAGCGGCCACAGGCCTCCAACACTTGCAAGACCTGCAGTCCATTCTCTCCATCTGTTCGCGGAGTTTCTCGCGTTCCCATGCAATGCAGGAACTGTTCGCACTCGCGACGGAGCGGTTCCTCTACTGGCAAAGGCACAACTTCTCCGCCATCTTTATAGGCTACCGGCGTGCGGGCCAGCCAATCAATTCGGTGGGAGTACAAAACCAGTTTCCGCTCCTGCTCTGTGTCATCGAAAACTGCCATCTTCTTCCCGCCCACGATGGCGAGCTTCTGCTCTTTGAAGGGATGCAACCAGCTGACGAAAATGTGCGCTTTGACGCCACTCTGGAACTCGCAGGTTGTCAAGGTTGTGTCCGCGATCTGTGGGTTCAGATATGTGCCGCCCTGGCTTGCCACTCTCGTGGGGATTTCATTCAGTAAAAACAAGATGGCCGAGATGTCATGTGGCGCGAAGCTCCAAAGAATGTTTTCTTCCGTTCGCAGCTTGCCGAGATTTAGACGTGAGGAATAGATGTAATTGATTTTTCCGAGCTCACCCGATGTGATGAGTTCCTTCAATTTCAAAATTGCCGGATGGTACTGCAGAATATGTCCCACCATCAGCAGTCGCTTCCGGTTGCGCGCCAGTTCGACCAAGCTGCGGCCATCCTCGAGACACAGTGCGAGTGGCTTCTCGACGAAAACATCTTTACCTGCCAGCAGACAACGACGGGCAAGGTCATAATGTTCGCGTGCCGGCGCGGCAATCGCGATCCCCACCACATCAGGATCAGCGAGCACGTCTGCCAGAGAATTACTCGCGCGCACTTTGTATTTCTGTGCTGCTTGTTCGGCCACCTCGCTCTTTACGTCGCATACCCAGCGCAAAGCTCCGAGCTCGTAAAAATTGCGTACTAGATTTTTCCCCCAATAGCCGCAGCCAATCACTGCCACGTTTTGTTCAGTCGCACTCATTGCACCTCTCCTTAAAGCTCTAATGAACTTCTACGAGTAGAACTCCGCAATCGCAGTTACCACTCTTCGTTGTTGTCCTTCGGTGAGTTCCGGGAAAATTGGCAGAGCCAAGACCTCACGGCTGGCACGTTCGGCTTCCGCAAACGAGCCACCGAGATGGGAGAAAGCCGGCTGACGGTGTAGGGGTTCTGGATAGTAGATTTCAGTAGGAATTCCGGCTGCAGTCAGATGCTCGCGCAATTCGTCGCGTTCGGCGACGCGAATGACGAACTGGTTGTAGACATGTCGCGATCCAGCAGGTTCTATTGGAAGCACTACACGATCTCCGAGGTTCATCTCTGCAAAAAGCTGTCGATATCGATCCGCGTTGGCCCGGCGGCCCTCGGTCCAGCTTTCCAGGTGAGGCAGTTTGACGCGCAGGATCGCCGCCTGCAGTGCATCCAGGCGGCTATTCACTCCCAGAATTTCACAGTGATATTTGCTTCGGCTACCGTGCACGCGCAGCAAGCGCAAGCGATCGGCTAGATCTGCGTCATTCGTCGTTATCATTCCGCCATCTCCGGCGCAGCCGAGATTCTTGGACGGAAAGAAACTGAAGCATCCGACTCTTCCGATGCTTCCCACTTTTTGTTCGTGCCAGCTAGCACTCAGCGCCTGCGCCGCGTCCTCGATAATGTCGACACCTTCAGAATTTGCCACCTCAAGTAGCGGGCCCATTTCGGCAGGCAAGCCGTATAGATGCACAGGAATGATTGCGCGCGTGTGCAATGTCATCGCTTTTGCCACTTCGCGCACATTGAGGTTGTAGGTGGTCGGGTCAAGGTCGACGAACACCGGTATGGCGCCTAAACGCGCAATCGACCCTGCTGTTGCTACAAACGTGAAGGGAGTAGTAATGACTTCGTCTCCCGGACCGACACCCAGCGCCATCAGCGCCAGCAACAAAGCATCCGATCCCGAAGCACATGCAATTGCGAACTTGCAGCCGACGTATTGCGCGATTTCGGCCTCCAGCTTCTGTACCTCCGGCCCAAGGATGAATCGCGCGCTTTGCATTGTTCTGGCGATCGCGTCCATTACCTCGCCGCGAATGCTTTCGAACTGTGCCTGCAGATCTAGAAACGGGAACAGCGGCGTAACAGGTTTCGGTTTGCTACGTTCCGCTGGCGAAGAAAGTGCAACGGTGACCATGGTGGCTCCTCTTGTGATTCTATTGGGGAGGTGTGGGACGGGTGAGATGGTCTTAGTTAAGAAGCTCGCTTTTCTTTATGAGCGTACGTGTAACCGTACCCATATCCGTAGGACTCCCGATGGGCATCAGCACCATTCAATACGATTTCCAGCACTGGCGCGCTGTGTACCTCGTTCAGTAGCTCGATTGAACGTGCCATCGCATTTCGTGTGACCACATCTGCTCGTCCGACGAATACGATGCCATCTACAAAAGGTGCGAGCGCCCGGCCGTCCGCGAAGGGGAGAATCGGGGGCGAATCAACTACCACGAAGTCAAATCTCTCGCGCAGGCTTCGCAGCAGACTTCTCATAGTCTCGGAGTTCACCAGTTTTCCGGGGTCCTTTTCGGTTGGTCCAGCAGGGATGATGGTCAATCCGGGAATGCCCGGGGCGGGACCGAGAATTGCGTCCAGATCGACGCTTCCTTTCAGGAAATCTCCCAGCCCTACGTGACCATTCAAACTAAAAGCTTTGGCGATGCTGGAGCGCCGCAGATCGGCATCGAGAATGCAGGTTTTGCCTTGTTGGGCCAGCGCAATGGCCAAATTGATTGTGACTGTCGTTTTGCCCTCGCCGGGCAGGGATGAGGCTACGAGCAGCAAGCGAGGTGGACGGCTCGGATTGGAAAGCATGACCGCAGTATGCAGACCGCGAATCGCTTCCGATTGCTCCGAATCTGGTTGCTCCAGGAGGAACTTCACCGGTTCCTGCAGAGACCCATTCTTTCGCACGCCCAGCGGCGCAAACAAACCCGTTCGCCCATTGCCGTTTGCGATCGGCATCATGGCGATAGTGGTTATCCCTGTCGAGCGCAAGATGTCCTCGGCGGTACGCACTCGTGTATCAAGTGCTTCGCGTCCAAAGACCACAATCACACCACCGATCACAGCCACGATCAACCCAATTCCCAGATTTACTAGCGGACGCGGACTGGTTGGGCTGGTTAACACAGGCGCCTGATCCACAATGCGGATGTTGCTGGACTTTGAAGCCGCCGCGATGCCGGCTTCCTTGATGCGCGCATAGAGCGCGTTGTATAGATCAGCATTTACCTGCGCATCTTTCCGGAGGGCAGCGTACTCCGCCATCTGTCCCAGTTCTTTTGCTGTGCCGCGCATCTGACTATCGATCATCTGCTCGCGCGTGAGCGCCGCGGCATAACTGGTTTGCATTTGACCGAGAATGGCATTGCGCTGCAATCGCACTTGCGATTCCAGTTCGTCGACCTGGTTTTGAAACCGAATGACGTTCGGATGCCTATCGCCGTAGATTGCGAGACTTTGGGCAAGCTCTGCCCGCGTCTCTCCCAGTTTTTGGTTTAGTTGCTGTATGACAAGGTTGTTCTGCACTTGCGGCAAATTCTCGAGGTCTTTTGCTCCAGCTTTGTGCAAGAATGATTCCAGTTGGATCCGCT
>Ga0335081_10004860_pt1 | contig 21236 bp, 21 predicted proteins | sample Lox_Sample_35_FD_206713 | JGI IMG/M metagenome (GOLD analysis project Ga0335081, IMG submission 206713) | Soil microbial communities from Loxahatchee National Wildlife Refuge, Florida, United States - Lox_Sample_3.5 | ecosystem: Environmental > Terrestrial > Soil > Wetlands | place: USA... | reverse complement strand
GGGTCGCCGTAGATCTCGCTGCTCGAGAAGAAGAGGAACCCCTCGACTGGGCGTCCGCGCTCGGCCTGGCGCACCGACCAATCCAGGAGCGAGCGAAGCCCGTTGATGTTGGCGTCCATCGTCTCGATCGGATGCTGCCTGTAGTAGGTCGGCGAGGCGATCCCCGCGGCGTGCACGACGAACTCGAAGTCGTCCATGTCGCGCGGCAGCGGGCCACGGATGTCGTGCTCGACCACGGTGAGATGCTCGTTGCCCGCAAGCCCACTGAGCCAGGCAGGTACGCCGCGCACGTAGTTGTCGAAGACCGTCAGCTTCGTCGGCGCTCTGCTGTCGTCCTCGTTTGCGCGGAGGATCGCCTGCACGAGGTAGTAGCCGAGGAAGCCCGCGCCACCCGTGATGAGGAGCCGCTTCCCGGCGAGTCGCTCGAGTTCCTCGGAAAGGTCCCCGACGATCGCGTCGAGGTCTCCGGAGACGATCTGGTCGGCTGTTGCGGTCATGTGCTCCCTCTCCGCCGGGTCTGGCAAGTCATGCGAGTACGAGCTTTCGGCAGTGGAAGGCCTCGGCATACCCGCTAGGCGCCTTGCACTCGATCCCGCGCAGCCGCATCATCGCGTAGAAGGTCTCCTTGGTAAACCAGTGCTTGTCGCGCTGGCTGGCGAACGCGTCCCAGATCGTCTCCACCTTGCGTTCGGCCTGGGAGGGATCAAGCCGGACGTAGACATTGGGACGTCCAAGATCGCCGTCGTACTTCGGGATCTCGTACTCGAGGATCAGCCGGTCTCGCCAGGTGTTGTACGTCAACTCTGCGAGCAGGCGATGGTCCTGGTGAAGGTCGTTGCGGTAGTGGGTGAAGATCAGATCCGGCCGGATCGTAGCGCCGATCTCATCGAAGTACTCCTTGACTTCGTCGCCCACGAATGGGAGGTACCGCTGGCGGAAGTCCCGGAGAACGACGTTTGCCTCGCCCGCTCCGGCCAGCACCGTCGAGGCACCGTCGCGAGCCTCGGCGGCGCGCTCGTCGTCGGACGTGAACACGATCCAATCGACCTTGACGTCCGGTCGCATCTCTAGCAGCTTCATCACGGTCCCCCCACACCCGATCTCGATGTCGTCGCAGTGCGCACCCAGGCACAGGATCCGGCGGACAGGGGCGTTGGTCTCGGAGAGCAGCTTGAGCACGGGACCGAATCTCAGGCGCGTTCGAGGGGGCTCTCAAGGGAACACGGCTCGGTCCCCGCGACCTCCCGGTTCAGTTCCCAAAGCTGCCGGGGGCCGTTTCCGGAATCGACTACCTGATCGAGCCGGTGCTGGTCCTTCAGAGTTTCGATTGGGCTCCAGAAGCCCTCGCACTCGTTGGCGGCGACCGAAGCTTGGTCCAGGCGAGCCTCGGGCTCTTCGGCCCTGAGTGCGTGCAGGTTCATGCGACTCTCACTCGTGTACACCAAGACGCTCGGAAGCTGCTCTGGACGAAAGGGCCGCCCATCGGTCTCCCAGTGGCAAGCAGGTTGTGGCATTGCCGAATGAACGGACCTGAGCATAGTCGGCTTTCGCGTGTGTGAGTGAACGCGCTCTTGATTGTTCGTGGCACCTCGCTGTTCGAACCTAGCCGCGCGCATCATCCTCACGAGAGCACAGGAATCCGGACCTGCTCCGTGGTTTGCGTCTGACGTCGTGATAGTTGCCCGGACTGCGCCGACCCGCGGCGGCTGATAAATGGCCCGGTGCGGCCACCACCGCTGCGGGTATCCGCCAGTCACCGTGTCTCCTGTCCGATCGGTCGTTCGCGCTCGTACACCTCCGCGTCGATCGCCGCGGCCAGTGTCACAGCTCGTGTTGTCCGACCCGCCGCGGCCGATCGCCGTCACGTCGCGGATGGCGAAACGCCGTGAAAGCCCGTGACGAGCACGATCAGGTCGTCGCTCAGCGCATCGCGAATCGGGTCGGCGCCGGCACCGATGATCCTCGCCTTCGTGTGGGAGGTCTCGGTGACGATCCCGGCCTGCGAGCCGGTCAGCGAGATCGCGCGACGGCCGAGGTCGTTGATCGCCATCGCGCACAAAGCGCAAGAGATCCGCTTGCCCGTTGAAGCAGTGTGTCCACGTCGCGTGGGTCCGGGCTCGAGCGAGACCTCCTCGGCCGTCCTGGGCGAAGAGCCTCGCCTAGCCTACTTCCGGCGGAAGAACTCGCTGCCTGGTTGAACCAAGAGCGGCCGCACCTGTTGGGTGCGGCCGCTCGAGGAAGTGACAGGTTTGCTCTTGTCGAAGGAGCGGTTGAGAGTGTTTTATCGCTGCCGGACGGCGATCGCGGACCGTGTCAGCTCGCGACGAGCAGGCGCTCCTCCAGCCACGTCTCGCCGCGGAAATGGCGGTACTGCTCGGCCCGGAGGCGGTCTGCTACCCGACCGGTCGGGAGCTCGACGTCTTCGTAGGTCAGCACCTCGTCTTTGGCCACGTCGCGCACGAGGGTGCAGCCCTCGACCAGGCCCTCGGGGAGGTAGTGCCGCTCGCACATCTCTTCGACGTTAGCCGCCTCACCATAGGTCATGAACATCCCATACTCGTCGAGAACCTCGCCAGCGGCGAGATCGCGCTTGGCCACCGCGCAGACCTCGACGACGGGCCCTCCGAGTGGCCGGGCGACGTGATCACCAAGCAGGACGACCCGCGCGATCGCGCTTGGCACCTCGAAATGAGGCACGTGGTACGGGATCCAGAACGGGAAGAGGGGTCCGTCGCCCATCTTGGACAAAGTGAGGTAATGGTGTGCCTTGGGGTCGGGGTGCTCAGCGAGCACGAACACCTTCACCAACGACGGCCCGACTGTGTAGTCGATGATGCCACCCAGCTCACGGATCTCCTCGAGGTCGTAGAGTGAAGCCAGCTCGAGCGGCGACCCATCGAATTTCACCCCGCGGGACATGCCGCGCTCCAGCACCTTGAAGCCAGTCGCGTTGGCCACGATGGTCTGCTCAAAGCTGACCTTCGACCCATCGGCGAACGACGTCACCATCGCTGGGTTCTGCTTCCACTTCTCCGCGAAGCCCTTCTGGGTCTCGGGGTTGCGGTAGGGGTCCTGGAGACCCTTGACGTTGCCCACCACGCGCGGAATGAGCCCGATTCCCTCCACCCAGCGAACGAGGTTCATCTGCAGCCCCGGCTCGTCGCCGTCAACCGCCGACACCGTGACGCCGCTCCGCTCGGCGTGGACCTGCAGAATCGGCCCAATCGTGGCGTCGAGCTCCGCGTTCATGAGGAGCACGTGCTTGCAATGGCGCAGCGCCTCGAGAACGACCTGAGCGCCGAACTCCACGGCCCCGGTCACGTCGGCGAGCGCGTCAATCCCCTCCGCCTGGCAAAGCAGGAAGGCATCATCGGTCGCGACGGGACGGCCGGCGCGGATGGCGTCGTCGACCTCCGCCGGCGTGCTCGGGACGACGGCATCGCTGAGCCCGGCGTACTCGCATACGCCGAGGGCACGATCGAGCTTGCGGCCATAGACTCCCGAAACCCGCATCCCGGGGACACTGTTGACGATGTGGTTGGCCAGACCTTGAGACATGAAGCCTGAGCCGATCAAACCCACCTGAATCGGCCGGCCTTCCGCCTCTCGTTGGCGCAGAGCGTTATCGACGATGATCATCGCACTGCCCCCACCGCGATCTCGAGCTCTTCCGAGGGAGCCATCCGCCGCTTCAGCTCGTCCTCGACTTCTGAAAGCGGACTCCAGGCGGCGTCCTTGGCGGAAATCGCGGTGACCGGCAGCGGCCAGGTCAGGTCGAGAGCCGGGTCGTAAGGAGACAGGCCGCCATCGACACCCGGGGCATAGAACTCGCTGGCCTGATAGATGGTCTCGGTCGCGTCCTCCAGCGTCTGGTAGCCGTGGGCGAAACGCTCCGGCACGTAGAGCGCGCGGTAATTATCGGCACTGAGCTCAACGGCGACGTGCTCGAGGTAGGTCGGGCTTTCTGGACGCAGGTCGACGATGATGTCGAGGATCGCGCCGCGCGTACAGCGCACGAGCTTAGTCTCCGCATAAGGCGGGAACTGGAAGTGCATCCCGCGCACAGTGCCTTTACGCTCGCTTAAGGCGAGGTTCGCTTGGGCGATCACGGGTCGGAGGCCGTGCTCCTCGAACTCGTGCTGGCAGAAGGCCCGGGCGAAAAAGCCACGGTCGTCCTCCTTGCGCTCGACGTCGATGATGAACGCTCCTCGGAGCTTGGTTTCAGTGAAGATCATCTGTCTCCCGATCGGTGGTGGTGTTCAGGCCAATACGGCTCTGCGGCAGTCAGCATCAGCCCGCGGCAGCGATCGCCACGTCGTGGTTGACCTGACGGCCCGAGTCCCAGACCTCCCACGGGGCGGTGCCGTTCTCGTGGAGCGCCTCGAGGCTCTGCTTGTCCTTCAGCGTGTCCATCGGCGCCCAGAAGCCGGGATGACGCTGGGCCATGAGCTGGTTCGTCTGCATGAGCCTGCTGAACGGCTCCTCGACGAGTTCCTCGCCCGGACCGATCTGGTCGAGCAGTTCCGAGCGCATGACGAAGTAGCCGCCGTTGATCCAGACGTCCGACCGGGTCACGTCGCTGATCCCGTCGACAATCCCGCCGTCGTCCATCGAGACGATGTGGAAGCTGTAATTCGGCCGCACCGCGAGGAAGCTCGCGGTCACGCCGGCCGCCTTCGTCCGCTCGATCATGGCGGGCAGGTCCGCATCGGTGAGCGTGTCGCCGTAGTTGGCGAGGAACATCTCGTCGTCGCGGAGTAGGTGGCGCACCGCGCGCAAGCGCTCGCCGATGCATGAGTGCAGACCCGTGTCGACGAAGGTGATGTTCCAGTTATGGATGTCGGTCTTGAGCAGGTGCACGCGGGCGCCGCCCTCGGACAGCACGAAGTCGTTCGCGATCGCCTCGTCGTAGGTCAGAAAGAAGTGCTTGATCGCCTCGGCCTTGTAGCCGAGGCACAGCACGAAGTCGGTGAACCCGAAGTGGGCGTAGTACTTCATGACGTGCCAGAGGATCGGGCGGTTCCCGATCGGGATCATCGGCTTAGGCACAAACTCGGAGGCCTCGCGCATGCGCATGCCCTGGCCTCCGCAAAAGATCACGACCTTCACGCTTTCCCCCTAGATCATCGACGAGGCGATTACATGCGGTGTTGCATCCATGCCAATCAAACGTCCTGGCCCCGATTGAACTTTCGGCGCATGAGGCCTCGCGGCGCGGCCCGGCAGCGCCAGCGTGCATCAAGGCCCGTCGGTCGTCGATGCCACCGGCCATTACGGGCGCGCCGGAGGTGCCCCGACTGAGACCGCTCCGTGCGCGTCTACGAGGAGCAGTCCGGGCGGACGCCGGAGGAGGTTCCGGCCGTCATCAGCCGCTGTCACAGAGCGAGCCCAGCGCACTCAACGGCCAGACGTTCCGGGTCCGGGCGTGGATCCGGACGCGATCGGCACCGACGCTCCCGCCACTACATGGTGCTCAGCACCAGCACCCAGTCCTCGTCGCCGCCTCGGTTCTTCCCCGGAGGCGTGAAGGTGCGCCTGCCGCGACTCACCAACGGTGAGCCCGGGATCGCCAGGTACGTCCCGGTCGTCGGGTCGTACCAGTGTGCCTGCACACGATGACCGGCCATCCTCGCCATATCGACGACGATCGGCTGGCCACTTGGCAGATAGGCCAGGGCCAGTCTGCCATCCGGAGTCCGAGCCGCAGTCACGTAGTCGTTGCTATTGACGTCGGCGCTGGCCGAGTAGTTGCCGTACCCCGACACGACCAGTCGGTGCTGGGTGTCGGGCACCAGGTCATACCAGGGCCGGTGCGAGAAGAGGTTCGTTACGAAGGTCAGCTGGCGCGAGCCGATCGTGTCCAGATGGCTCTGCCATCCCGGCAAGAACGGCCAGGTGTATCGATTGCCGTAGAACTGCCCCGTCGCTCCGCTCAGCATCGTCCAGTACTCCTGGCGTCGTAGCGTCTCCGGGCCGGTGTACCGACCCTCGCCTGTACCGCCCTCGTACGTCGCCTCGATCACGAATGCCGGAACATGGTCGCGGTTGCCGTAGGCCTTGAGGACTTCCGCGTACGTCGGGGCATAGGTGTACGCGGCGTCCAGCCCGATGATCCCGCTCCACCTCGAGTCGTCGAGCGAGGTGCTGGTCGGGTAGTTGAGCTCAACGGTCTGGAGGTGGTTACGATCGACGGACCTGATGCCCCTGGCGACGGCGAGCACCAACGCATCGTCTTTCGACTGCTGCCAGGTCTGGAAGTCGTTGCCGCTCAGCCAAACGATGTTCGGGAACCGCCGGTACCGCTGACCCAGGTAGCGTCCGTAGCCGTAGGCCTTGGCCATGCCGTTGCTTCGCAGGACCGTGAGCCACCCGCCGGTCTCGATGGGGTCGAGGAACACGACCATCTTGTGCTTGGCGGCGAGGCGGATCATCTCATCCACGCGCGCGAAATACGCGGGATTCGGAGTGGAGAGGTCACCCGTCCTCGTGAACGGAGCGATGCCGTCGTAAGTCGCGCCATTGGGACGGCCGCCCGTGTACTCGTCGGCCAACAGATTGACCCACATCGAGTTGAATCCCGCGGCCTCTCGATCGGCGAAGAAACGATCAGCCTGTCTGGGGGACACATCGACGATCAGCGCCTGCGGCGAGTCGCCGACGACTAGAAACGGGTGACCATTCCGGTCGACCAGATAGCGCCCAGTTGGACCGACCTTCAGCGGGAGGGCGGCGGGCCGCGTCGGCAACAACGTGGCGGGTCGGGCCGGCCGAACGGGGGCGGGGGCCGGGGTTGAACTCAATGCCCGGTGCACGTAGACCGCCAGGCCGCCCAGCACCACGACGCCGGCGAGTGCCAGCGTCCCGAAGATCCACTTGTGGCGCGCGATGGTCGCCGTGGCGCGGCGCAGCCCGCGAGGGCCATCCGAAGTCATATGTGACTCAAAAGCCGCGAGGCTCCCGGTCAAGCGGCGATCAGCTCCCGGACGGTCCCCCGGGTCGACGGAGTCGACTCGAGCAGCGTCAGCTCGCGTTGGAGCGCCCGCCGGCCGCGGTGGTGAAGCCCGTGAATCGAGCTCTCCGTGCGACCCATGCGGTCGGCGATCTCGGCCGGGCTCAGGCCGACGATGTGGCGCAGGAATACGACCTCGCGCTGCTCCTCCGGAAGTGCGGCCAGCGCCGCTCGGACGGTCTCACCGCGGTCGATGTCGATGCCGGAGTCCGAGGCCGGATCGAGCACGTTCTCGGCCGGGGTGAGGCGGTTCGCGCGCAGGTGGTCGATGGCCACGTTGCGCGACAGCCGGATCAGCCACGCGAAGAAAGGGACGCCACGGTCGTCGTACTTGACCAACGAGGTCATCAGCTTGGCGAACACGTGCTGGGTGACGTCCTCCGCCTCGTGGTCGTCGCGCACGATCGAGCGAACGTAGCCGTAGATATTGTGGGAGTAGGTGATGTAGAGGAACCGGAGAGCCTCTTGATCGCCTTCCTTTGCCCGAGCGACCGCCAAGCGCGTCTTCTCTCGAATCTCGGGCGCGTCATCCAGCATGGCCCGCGTCCTGAACCCAACTGTCCCCCGTGCCCCGGCTAATGCTTCCTTGATCAACGTTCTTTCCCCTATGGCGGTTGCTGACGTCTGGACGCGAACGAGGGCACGCGCACTCGGTGCCGCGATCGAATGCCTCGACACCGGCACGTGCCCCGTTCACTTCTTGCCCCTCCGAACGCGATCCCCGCAGCTCGGATTTCCTTATGCGGCGAAGTCTCTTAGTGCTGCGCCGGTCGGTCAATGAACGGGCCGACCCATTGTGCGTTCAGGCCGATGAACGCGCAGGAAACCCTCACTAGAGCTTCCGATCGCTTTCAAATCCTAAAGTCGCGACTTAATACGGTCGACAGAAACAACCGTGCGTCGGCGCCCGTTTATCGGTTATGATGAGGGTAAGCGAGGGATTCGCGACGAAAGCCTTGGGGGCAACAACATGGGGCGACACGAAGCGGGATCCGCGGCGTTCGGCAGCGCCTCGGGTTCGAGTCAACCGTTAATCAGTCGAAGCAGCAGCGTCATCGCCGGCGGTGTCGACGGTGCGGTCACGAGCCTGGCCGCCCTCAGCCTCGGCGCGGCGGCTCTGGCGACGCCGATCGTGCTCCAGTGGCACACGGTCGAGGCGCCGACTGTGCGCGCTGCTCTCGAGATGATGCTGACGCTGTTTGCGTTCGCGGCCGCTTGGCTCCTGCGGGCACAGTTCACGTCTTCTCGGCGGCTGCGGGACCTGCAGCTTGTGACCGCGGCGCTCGTGCTGGGGCTGGTCAACCTCGGCGTCGCGGCGATCCCCGCCGCCCTCAATCTGCGCGATGGGGCCTACTTCGGTGCCGCCCAACTATGGGGCAGGCTGTTCGTCGCCGGGATGTTTGCGGCGGCCGCGTTCATACGGGCCGACTCGCTGGTAGCCAGGCGGCGCCATCCGCTCGGGATCGTCACCGGACTGAGCGTGGCTGGGCTCGCCATCGCGGGTTTGGGCGGACTGACGGCCGGCAACCGCGGCGCGAACAGCCTCGCGATCACTAGCGGGCGCCCGCTACTCGCGGTCGTGGTCGTGGCCGCTGCGGCGCTGCTCGCGTACGCGGCGGTTGGGTTCATTCAGCGCCAGCGCGCCGAGGGAGACGGCGTGGCCGGCGTGGTCGCCTTGGCCCTGATCCTGCTTGCCGGGGCCAGCTTCGCGAACCTGCGCGCGGGATCGCTCATACCCGGGCGGCTTGGCGCCAACGAGGCTTTGCGGACGCTGGCCTTCGCGCTGCTCCTCGCCGCCGCCGTCGTCCGGGAGCGGCAGGTGCATGCCCGGATCTCGAAGGCAACCGCGCTGGCCGAACGCCGTCGGGTTGCCCGGGACCTGCACGACGGCATCGCCCAGGACCTCGCGTTCATCGCCGCTCATGGCCCCCGGTTCGCCGAGGAGCTTGGCGACGACCATCCTGTCGTTATCGCGGCCAAGCGCGCTCTGGCTCTCTCCCGCTCGACCATCTCCGAGTTGTCGGACCAAGATGGAGCCAGCGTCCATGAGTCGCTTCAAGCGGTGGCGCTGGAGCTCGCGGATCGGTTCGGCCTCTCGATCGCCGTCAATGTGCAGCTCGATCGCGATCTGCCGGCCCACGAGCGCGAACACCTGACGAGGATCGCCCGAGAGGCGATCGCCAACGCGGCTCGGCATGGTGGCGCTCGAAACGTCATCGTGTCATTGCGCCGCACTGACACCGGGATCGCGATGCGCGTAATTGACGATGGATGTGGCATCGCGGGCGCCAGCCTGACGCCCGCTCCAGAGGGATTCGGACTCCGCAGCATGCGCGACCGGGCTGCCGCACTGGGCGGCCAGCTCAACGTGCGCCAGCCGGCCCAAGGTGGGACGGAGCTAGAGGTCGTTTTGCCTTGACCGATCGGCTGAGGCTGTTGATCGCCGATCGGGCTCCCACTCGGGTCGGCATCCGCATGGCGCTCAACGGCGCAGTGGAGGTGTGCGCGGAGGCCGACGACGCCGAGCAGGCGATCCGCGCCGCAAAGCACGAGCAGCCCGATCTGTGCCTCATTGGGGACCACATCGCCGGCGACTCGCTCGTCGGGATCAGAGGCGTCTGTCGCGCTGCGCCCGGGTGTGCTGTTGTCGTGCTGGCTCAAGCACACGACGCGGACTACCTGCTCGAATGTGTCCGCGCCGGCGCCGTCGGCTACGTGCCCGGAGCGCTCGATGCCGAACGCTTGAATCGCGTCGTCCAGGCGGCTGCGAACAACGAGGCGGTCGTGCCTCGTTCGATGGTCCTCGAGCTCCTTCTGGAGTTGCGCGGCGGCGGCGGTGGAGCGGACGCGCTGACCGCGCGCGAGTCGCAGGTGCTCGGCATGTTGCGTCGCGGACACAAGACCTCCGGGATCGCCGACCGTCTGTCGATCGCACCCGTCACGGTGAGGCGGCACATCTCCGAGCTCGTACGCAAGCTGGGCGTCGAGGACCGTGCAGCCCTGACCGCCGTGGCCGCGCCGGGGCGGCAACGCAGCGACAACGGGCGCGTGCAGAAGACTTGAACGGCTTCGGGGCCTAATGGCTCATTGTGGGCGTGGCGCGCCTCCGAGACCATGTCTCGATTCAGGCCGGCCACGTGACCACGCACACCCGGGATATTCGGCCCGCTCTCGGTCACTTGGAGGCGGCGCTCGAAGCGAGCTGCGCGAGCATCCTGGCGCTCGACTCGATCCGCGATGAGGCACTAGACGCGCGTTCGATCTACGCGCAGATCACGCGCGGGGTCGAGGCGCTACGCGCAGCGATCAACGAGCTGCGTGCGGTACACGACACCGAGATCAGCATGCTCGCCTTCGGCTTCGTCCTCGCTGCCCCGCCGGGATGGCAACGGAACGAGGCCGCCGGCCGTCAGGTCAAGCCCCGGCGGACCGCGTAGATCGCGGCCTGGATCCGACTCGGCAACCCGAGCTTGGAGAGGATGTTCGAGACGTGGTTCTTGGCCGTCCGCGGACTGATGCCGAGGGTCTCTGCGATCTCAGCGTTCTCCATGCCGGAAGCGATCAAGCGGAGTACCTCAAGCTCGCGCGCCGACAGCTGATCGATCGGACCAGGGTCGGGTTTGGGTTCGCGGCCGTTCCGGCGCATACGCCCGAGCACGACCTCGGCCGCGCGCGGCGACAGCCACGCCACGCCCTGTGCTGCGGCGCGCACTGCCACAACGACGCCCTCGATCGGGGTGTCCTTGGCGAGGAAGCCGCACGCACCGGCCTCAACCACGGCGGCCACGTCGGCATCGTCGGAAACGACCGTTAGCGCGAGCACCCGGATCGACGGATTGAGTTCGAGGATCTCGCGGGTCGCCTCGGGACCCTCGACGTCCGGCATGCGGACGTCCATCAGGACGACATCGGGGCGCAGCTCCTGGGCGAGGCGAACGCCGCCGCGGCCGCCCGAAGCCTGCGCCACCACCTCGATATCCGGCTGGGCGGCTAGCAACGATGCCAACCCGGCCCGAAACAGGTCGTGATCATCGACCACGAGCACGCGAATCGGTCCGCCGTTCAACGCGCCCTCGTTAACCATCTTCTCATCAAGTTGGTTGCCCCGTTTGTATTGCGCTCGACAGCGTCGAGATCACACTGCAGCGCGCCCAAACTCCCGCTCCGGAGTATACCCCTTGCACCATGTTCAGTTTGTTGAACGATGCATGGGCGCGGCGACCTATTCCTTAGTCGCTCCGAGGCTGCCATAACTCCTGTCGCAAGGAACCGGCAAGGACGGGATATGGAGGCAGCAGTCGCGACGCGGCGCGGGGGCAACGTGCGCTTCGTCGCTCTCGATTTACAACACGCACCCATTGAGGGTGAGCTAATAGCGGCGTTCGCTCGCCTGCTCGGCTCGAGCGCGTTCACGCTCGGTGCCGAGGTGGATGGCTTCGAGGCGGAGTTCGCGGCGTACTCGCAGGCAGAGCATTGCGTCGGGGTCGCGTCAGGCACCGCCGCGCTCTCGCTGATGCTCGAGGCGTACGGCATCGGCGCGGGCGACGAGGTAATTGTGCCCGCGCACACATTCATCGCGTCGGCGCTGGCGGTCAGCCATGTCGGTGCCACGCCGGTGCTGTGCGACGTGCTCGAAGGGACCGGCCTGATCGATCCCGCCGCGGCCCGGGCGACCGTAGGCCCGCGAACCGCCGCCGTCCTGGCCGTACATCTGTACGGGCAGACGTGCGACATGGACGCGATCCACGCGTTCGCGGGGCCGTGCAGCCTGCTGGTGCTGGAAGACGCGGCGCAGGCGCACGGCGCGACCTATCACGGCCGTCGCGCCGGCTCGCTCGGCGACGCCGCCGCCTTTTCGTTCTACCCGAGCAAGAACCTCGGCGCGCTCGGCGATGGCGGCGCGGTGTGCACCAACGACGACGTGCTGGCGGCCCGGATTCGGCGCCTGCGCAACCTGGGTCAGCGCGTGAAGGGCGAGCACGTCGAGCTCGGCTACAACGAGCGTCTGGATGGCCTCCAGGCCGCCCTCCTGCGCGTGAAACTCCCGCATTTGGACGCCTGGAACGAGGCCCGGCGCGCGCACGCCGCTCGCTATCACGAGCTGCTCGAGCGGGAGGTGACGCTGGTGCAGGAGCGGTCCGAGTGCCGCTCCGTCCATCACCTGTTCCCGGCGCGGTTCGCGGATCGGGATGCGGTGGCCGCAACGCTGGGCGAGTACGGGATCGAGACCGGGATCCACTACAGCCCGGCGGTCCATCAGCACCCGGCCTGGCGAGACTCGGCCCTGCGCCACGACGCGGTGCCGAACGCGGAGGCGTGGGCGGCTGAGGAGTTGTCGCTTCCGATGCATCCGGATCTCACGGCGGACCAGGTCGAGCGCGTGGCTGCCGCGGTCTACGACGCCGTTTGTCTTCCGAAAGCAAGATCAGGAGAAAGTCGATGCTGAATCCGGCTCTGGCCATAACCAACGGAACGGACGCCGTCGAGCGGAAGTCGGTGGGCATCGCGGTCGTCGGCCTTGGATACTGGGGTCCGAACCTCCTACGCGTACTGGGGGACAATCTCGACGCCGAGGTCCGCTGGATCTGCGACCTCGACACGGACCGACTGGCCAAATACCGCCGGCGGCATCCTTCGGCGCGCGTCACTACTCGGATAGAACGCGTGCTATCGGATCCGTCAGTCGATGCAGTGATCATCGCCACGCCGGTGCACACGCACTACACGCTCGCTGCTCAGGCACTTGCCGCCGGCAAGCACGTGTTCGTCGAGAAGCCGCTCGCGCAGTCGAGCGAGCTGGCCGATGAGCTCGCTGAACTGGCGCGCGAGCGCGGCCGGATCCTGATGTGCGGTCACACGTTCCTCTACAGCCCTCCGGTGCGAGCGGTCAAGCGGATGATCGAGGCCGGGACTCTCGGGGACATCTTCTTCATCTCCTCGAGCCGAGTGAACCTTGGTCTCCATCAGCGTGACGTCAGCGTGATCTGGGATCTCGGCCCGCACGATTTCTCGATCCTGCTGTACTGGTTGAGCGAGCTTCCCACCAGCGTGCGCGCGGTGGGTCGTGATTCGATCGTCAAGGGCATCGCGGACGTGGCGTTCGTCACGATGACCTTTGCGTCGGGGATCGTGGTTAACGTCGAGCTGAGCTGGCTGGCACCGAGCAAGCTGCGGCGGACCGTGCTGGTCGGCAGTGAGCGGATGGTGATCTACGACGACGGCGCGCCGGAGCCGGTACGGCTGTTCGACCGCGGCGTGGTCTACAAAGACCCCGAGACCTTCGGCGAGTACCACCTCTCCTATCGCAGTGGCGACGTCATCTCACCGCGGATCGAATCCCACGAACCGCTCGGCCTCGAGCTCGCCGATTTCGTCAAGGCGATCCAGACGGACGACCCGATGGAGTTTCACACGGCGATCGCGCGGAGCGTGGTCAGAATCGTCGAGGCCGCGGACGAGTCGCTCCGCCAGGGCGGCCACGAGGTGCCCCTCGATCCCGGTGAGATCGGGGCCCAGCTGGCTGCGCGTCGAGAGCTCGCGGCGGTATGACCTCAAGCTCCGCTTTGGCGGCCGATCCGTCGGTCGCCGAAGCGTCGACTGTGTTCGTCCACGAGCGGGCCCTCGTTGAGACCGACCACATCGGGACAGGAACCCGCATCTGGGCGTTCGCGCACGTGATGCCCGGCGCGCGGATCGGGTCGGACTGCAACATCTGCGACCACACCTTCATCGAAGGCGACGCGATCGTGGGCGATCGCGTGACGATCAAGTCGGGCGTCTACGTATGGGATGGAGTGCGCCTGGAGGACGATGTGTTCGTCGGTCCTGAGGCTACGTTCACCAACGATCCGTTTCCGCGAAGCAAGCGCGACTTCACCTGCGCAACCACGACGATCCACAGGGGTGCGAGCATCGGCGCTGGTGCCGTGATCCTTCCCGGCGTGTCGGTCGGCGACCGGGCGATAGTCGGCGCCGGGGCGGTCGTCACCAAGGATGTTCCCGAGCGCGCCGTGGTCGTCGGCAACCCCGCCCGCGTTGTGCGCCTCCTCGGCGACGACGACGAATCCGCCGGTGGATTCGCGGCGGAACCCTAGCCCAATATCGCAGCCAAACCGCACTAAAGACTAGGGCCACTCCCTGGTGTGAAACGGGTGCGGAATAGTAGCTTTAGGGAGCGCCGCACAACTGGACAGATGTTGATGCGGGGCACGGAATTCAGCAGAACGGACTTCTAGAGCAATAGGGGGCCAGCCGGTCGGGTCATGGGGCGCGAGCAATTGCACCCGGCCGGCTGTTATCAACAATGAACTCAACTTTCCGCGTCAGCACGACGCTCGAGCACAACAACCGTGACGAGGCGATCAACCGCGCGGTCGTGGCCGCCAAGGCGGGCGACATGGAGGCAATCCGCTTCCTGTACGTGCGCTACAAGGACAATGTGTACGGTTACGTGCTGAGCATCGTTCGCGAGCAGCACGAAGCCGAGGACTGCACCCAGCAGGTATTCATGAAACTGATATCGGCGATCCACAAGTACGAGCCGCGAACGGTGCCTTTCACCGCGTGGATCCTCCGGGTGGCGCGGAACATCGCGATCGATCATCTGCGACAGCGACGCGCGCTGCCGTGTGAAGAGGTATTCGAGGCGACACATCAGACCGACGAGTCCAGCCGCGAGTGCCGCTGGGGGCTTGAGGTCGCCCTCGAGGCGCTTCCGGAGGAGCAGCGCGATGTCGTCATGCTGAGGCACCTTGTCGGCCTGAGTCCCGGCGAGATCGCCACCCGCATGGGCCGCACGGAGTCCTCGATCCACGGGCTGCACCACCGCGGCCGGCTCACCCTCCGGCGCGAGCTCGCCCAGCTCGACTGCGCGCCGGTTGCGAAGGCCGCCTAGCGCGGCACCGATCGCCCGCTCTGCGGGCGAGAGCGCACCGATCGGGACTCCCGGGTAACTTCTGGTCGGCAATGCCGATCGGACTGTTCGATACCGAGACCCCGCTGCTCGCGCTCCGCGAGCAGATCCTCGACCGCCTCACTGAGGTGGTCGAACGCGGCACGTACATCCTCGGGCCTGAGGTCAAGGCGTTCGAGCAGGAGTTCGCGGACTACGTCGGGGTCAAGCACGCGATCGGCGTGGGAAACGGCACTGATGCGATCACGATCGGGCTGCGCGCGCTCGGCGTCGGCCGCGACGACGAGGTCGTGGTCCCGTCGTTCACCTTCTACGCCTCGGCGGAGGCGATCGTCAATGCCGGCGCTCGTCCTGTGTTCTGCGACGTCGATCTGGCCACGCGCAACGTGACCGCGGACACCGTCCGGGCCGCGCTCACGCCGCGCACCAAGGCGATCGTGGCCGTCGATCTATTCGGCTGCCCGGCGCCGCTGGGCGAAATTCGCCGGCTCGGGGTACCCGTGCTGGAGGACGCAGCGCAGGCTGCTGGGGCGAGTCTCGACGGCCGCCGCGCCGGTGCGCTAGGCGACGTCGCCACCTTCTCGTTCTACCCCTCCAAGAACCTGGGGGCCTTCGGCGACGGTGGCGCGATCACGACCGATGATGACAACGTCGCGGAGCTGGCGCGTGCATTCCGCTTCCATGGCTCACGCGACAAGCAGACGTTCGACTACGTGGGTTACAACTCGCGGCTTGACGAGCTCCAGGCAGCGCTCCTGCGGGTGCTGCTGCCGGAGCTCGACGCTTGGTCCGACGGCCGGCGCGCGGCGGCCGAGGCCTACGCGGAGGCAGGCATCGCGCGGCACGTGACCCCACCGATCGTCCCTGACGGAGCGCAGCCTGCCTGGCACCTGTACGTGGCCACCCATCCTCGCGCCGACGAGCTGATCGCCGGCCTCGCTGACCAGGGTGTTCAGGCCCGCGCCTACTATCGCAGGCCGCTTCACGAGCAGCCCGCGATGGCGCAGTATGCGCCGGCGCAGGGTTCACTGCCCGCGACCGACGAGCTGGCCCGTGCCAACCTGGCCCTCCCTATGAGCGCCGCGCTGGACTCAGGCCGCGCCGGCGAGGTCGTTGCCGCGCTCGCCGCCGTCCTCGGCGACTGAAGCACCGCTCACCGCTCAGCGCCAGCGCTCGACCAGGTCCTCGTCGGGGACGCGTCGGACGACGCGCGCGGGCACCCCCATTACGACCTCCCGCGCGCCCACGTCTCGCGTGACGAGCGCTCCGGCGGCGACGAACGCCTCCTCGCCGATCTCCACGCCAGGGACCAGCACGGCGCCGCCCCCGATCCGGCAGGCGCGGCGGAAGGTCGGACCCTGGAGCGGCTCGCCGCGGGGGTGGCGGCCCATCGTGTTGTCGTTGGTTGTGCAGACGCCGGGTCCGAGGAACACGTCGTCCTCGACCACTGAGCCGCCGGTGACGTAGACGCCGGTCTGGATCAGGACACGGGCGCCGACCTGCGCCCCGAAGTCCACCGAGGAGCCACGGCCGACCACCGAACCGGCGCCTATGCTCGAGCGCTCGCGCACCTGCGCCTGATCGCCGATGATCACTCGCTCGGCCACGTGCGCCCCGGCGTACACGACGGCCCCGGCGCACACGGTCACGTCCGCCTCGAGCACAAGCCCTGTTAGCTCGCCTCCAGCTGCGCTCGATCCTGCTCGGAGCCGCGGCCGCTTCCCGAGGACCGCCCCGTCCTCGATCACGCAGCGCTCACCGACCTCGGTGCCGGCGTGCACCACCGTGCCCGAGCCGATCGTCGACCCGCCGCCGATCCGGGCGCCCTCGAGTACCACCGCGCCGGGACCGATCACGACATTGGCGGCGACCCCTGCGCCGGGGTCGACATAGGCGCCAACTGTTTTCATCGGCGCCGCAGTGTAGTGGCGATGAGGTTCAGCCGGCGATCGTGAACGGCTTGGAGCTGCCGATGACGTCACCGGCTCGGTTTAGCGCCTGCACCCGGAACGCTTCGTAACTCCGCGGTAGCGCGATCGCGGTCTCGAAGCCGCTCCTCGGTGCGGCGGTCACGGGCTTGAGCGCGCTGCTGCTCGATCCGGCCAGCACCCTCCACGAGGCGACTTGAGTGGCACCGTTCCAGCTTGCGTACACGATCGTCCTACCCTCCTGCTGACGGGCGGCGCCGCTTGGCGGATACAGCGGTAGCCCCACCCACGGCTCGACGGTCGCCCGATATGTGACGTCGCTACCGGGCATGACCGCGTCGAGAAGCGTCCGGCCGGTCGCGGTGTACTCGGCGAAAGGTCCCAGAGAGCCCCAGCCCACAAATTCGTTGCCTCCGGGCAGCGGCTCGATGCTGCCCATGAACTCGGAGTCAACGGTCGCGCCACGGGTGTACTGGTCGACGAGACTCGCGGTGTGTCTCGTCGAGTCAAGCTTGAGTACAAGACCGCGCGACGGACCCGTCGCGACCAGCTTGTCCGCGGATGTGATCTCACAGCAGTGATCGTCGAACACCGTCACGAGCGGCGTCCCGCGATAGACCATTACGTCGTGCTGCCACTGGAATTCGGCTCCGGACCCGAATCTGAAGCTCGACTGCTTACCGCCGAGGGTCCACTCAATCCTGCCAGTGGCAATGTCAACCTTGTACGCGGCCCAAGTGCTCCGCATCGAGATCACAAACGTCCCATCGCCTGGCAGATCGATCGAGTTGAGGTGGTAGGCGTCCCAGAGGGAGCCATCAGTCGGCACGGGAACCATCGACTCGCTTAGCGGGACGTGATCCAGTGCGTCCCAGCTCCGAAGCAGCTTTCCGGTCTTCAGGTTGTACTCCTGAACGGCCGAGTCGAGCAGCATTCCGTTGCCGGCTCCGCCGTAGCGGGATAGGTTGAGGCGGACGTTCTTGTTCGCCGTCACCCAGGCGTCGTCTCCGCGGATAACGAAATCATGCAGCGCGAGGACCCAGCCATCGGCGCCACGCAACCGAGCTACGGGTCTGTAGTGCTGATCGACGACGACATACTCACCTTGCGTGGTCAACGCGTTGCGATTGATCACTCCTTGCCACCACGCGAGCACCGGTCGACCCTCGTACGTCTGCAGGCTGAGGTTGGCGGCGAGAACGTTCTCCGAGACCGGCTGGAACCACACGGGCGATAGCCTATGGTCGAGGATCAACGGCCCGCTCTGCCCCACCATTGATCCCGGAATGCTCGGGTTGTAGAAGTCGGCAGTGAAGACGTAGCCCTGCTGCAACCACCCCGGCGTGCTCACGTCAGCTCGCACGATCGGCGGATGAAGCGTCGGGGCTGACACGAACGTATCGGCGCCACGGGTCGTGTATGCCCCGATCGGAGAGCCTTGCAACAGCCCCAGAGAGAAGTCCGTACCGACGAAGCACACGGCGACTGCCGCAGAGGCGACTGCGATCCGGACACCTCGCGTCACGTGTCGCCCCTCTCTGCCGGTCTTCCGCATCAGAACGAAGGTCGCAACAGCGGCTGCAGCGGCCAGGGCTGCGGCGACGCAGTAGCTCAGCTTGAAGCCGTCGGTCAGGGCATGGGACATGTCCCGGCCACGGCCAATCAGGTGGCTCGTCACGGCGGTGGCAAGTGCGATCAAAACCGCGACCGCAAGCCCGCGGCTGATCTGCCGGGGGCTGTTCACCATGGCCGATGCCCCGAGAGGTCCCGGTCATTAGAAAGGATCTCGGTGCAGCGGCCGCACCGGATCACTGAGCGGCTGTCATCCCGGCGGATGTGCGCCGCCCACGCATCAGGGGCGAAGTCCACCGCCATTGGCGTGTCCGGCGCGCTGCACGCGCGGCCACCTTGTTCGCTGACCAGATGAGCGACGACAATAGGTTCTGCCATCGAGGAATAAACGGATGGCGCTCGACGCTTTTCCGGTCCGTCGGCACGGGGCTAACTTCAGTAAGCACACTCCAACCGTTGGCCCCGGGGCAGTGATGCGGTTTGATGGCCTCTAGAGGCAGCTCTGCTGCTCGATTAGCCGTTGCCTGAGGAACTCCTGCTCGGCGGGGTTGCGCGTCAGATCGAGCGCGCGGCGGTAGGCGTCGCTCGCCTCCTCGGGGCGACCGAGGCGGCGCAGGAAATCGGCCCGGACGGCGTACAGCAGGTGGTAGCGCTCGAGGCCCTCGATCTGGTCGACGAGCGCGAGGCCGTCCTCGGGACGGCCAGCCTCGGCCACCGCCACGGCTCGATTCAGAGCGACCACGGGCGAGGGGACGAACGCCAGGAGCTGCTCGTACAACGCCGCGATCTGCGGCCAATCGACCTCGTCGACGGACGAAGCGGAGGCGTGGAGCGCGGCGATCGCGGCCTCGACCTGGTAGCGACCCGGCCGCCGGAGGCGGAGCGCGGCGTTCAGCACGCGCACGCCCTCCTCGATCTCGGACCGGTCCCAGCGGGAACGGTCCTGGTCGGCGAGCAGGATTAGCTCGCCCTCGGGGCCGGTGCGCGTCCCCCGGCGCGAGTCGTGGAACAGCATCAACGCCACCAGCCCGAGGATCTCAGGCTCGTCGGGCATCAGCGTCGCCAGCAGCCTCCCGAGCCGGAGAGCTTCGGCGCATAGTTCGGTCCGCACGAGGTCAGCGCCCGCGGTGGCGGCATAGCCCTCGTTGAAGATCAGGTAGATGACCGACAGCACGGCCTCGAGCCGGTCGGGGAGGGCGGCGTCGCCCGGCAGGTCGAACGAGATCCCGGCGTCCCGGATCTTGCGCTTGGCGCGCACCAGGCGCTGGGACATCGTTGCGTCGGGCACGAGGAAGGCGCGCGCGATCTCGGCGCCGGTGAGGCCGCCGACCGCCTGGAGCGTAAGCGCAACGCGGGCCTCGGGCGCGAGCGCGGGGTGACAGCAGGTGAAGAGCAGCGCGAGGCGCTCGTCGCCGAGCTCGGCAAGGGTGTCGGGCACGGGATCGCGCGGGGCCTCGGACTCAACAAAACCGAGCTCTTCGAGCTTCGACTCGGCCGTGCGCAGGTGGCGCAGCCGGTCGATCGCCCGGTTGCGTGCCACCGTGTACAGCCAAGCCGCCGGCGTCTGCGGGACGCCGTCCCGCGGCCATCGCTCGAGTGCGAGCGCGAATGCGTCCTGCAACGCGTCCTCGGCCAGTTCGAAGTCGCGCAGTCCGCTGACGAGGGACGCCAGCACGCGGGCACGGTGCTCGCGGAAGGCCTGCTCGACGACGGTCGCCGACATCGAGGCAACGTTACGGGGAAACTACGAAAGCGTGATCGTCCGCCGGGCCGGTGTCGCCGATGTGACCGACGCGGCCCGCACCGTGGCCGCCGTCGCCCCCGAGGGGTTCCTCGGAGCCCAGCCGCCGGTCGACATCGGACAGCGGGCCGAGCGCCTGCGCGCGGTCGTCGAGCGCGGGCACCCCGCCGGGCTCTGGGTCCTCGAGGACGACGAAGGCCGCCAGCTTGGGCATGCGGCGGTGGAGGAGACTACCCCCGGCGTTCTGACGATCGGGATGGCGATCCTCTCCGAGGCTCGGGGCCAGGGCGGCGGGCGGGCGCTGCTCGCCGCCGTCCAGGAGCACGCCAGGACGAGCGGCGCCCACAAGATCTCGCTCGAGGTCTGGATCGACAACGTCCGGGCGATCGCGCTGTATGCCGCTGCCGGATTCGAAATCGAGGGATTGAGGCGTGACCACTACCGCCGGCAAGACGGCCGGCTTCGCAGCACCCTGATCATGGCGTGGCGGTCCGATAACCCAGAAATCACCGGGCGCCCGAACGGGTAACTAATCTCTGTGATGTACCCCACGAACGGAGCGAGAAGATGAGCAACCCACTGCGCGACATCGAGGCACTCGGTCAGTCGATCTGGCAGGACAACATCAGCCGGCAGCTCCTTGACGAGGGGGTCTTGCGCAGCCGGATCGAGGATGACGGGATCAGCGGGGTGACCTCCAACCCGACGATCTTCGAGAAGGCGATGGGCCACTCCGACCGCTACGACGACGCCTTCCGCGAGCTGCTCGGCGAGACCAGCGACGTCGAGGAGATCTTCAACCAGCTCGCCTATCGCGACATCCGTGACGCGGCCGACCTGCTGCGTCCCACGTGGGATCGCACGAACGGCGCGGACGGCCACGTGTCGTTCGAGGTCGCGGCCTCGCTGGCGTTCGACGTCGACGGAACGATCGAGGCGGCCAAGCACCACCGCGCCGCGATCGATCGTCCGAACGTGCTGATCAAGGTTCCGGGTACCGACGCCGGGGTCAAAGCGTTCGAGGAGCTGACCGCGATCGGCCTGAACGTCAACGTCACGCTCCTGTTCTCCGTC
>Ga0335081_10004859_pt1 | contig 21238 bp, 23 predicted proteins | sample Lox_Sample_35_FD_206713 | JGI IMG/M metagenome (GOLD analysis project Ga0335081, IMG submission 206713) | Soil microbial communities from Loxahatchee National Wildlife Refuge, Florida, United States - Lox_Sample_3.5 | ecosystem: Environmental > Terrestrial > Soil > Wetlands | place: USA... | reverse complement strand
GGACCACTTGCGGTGATTGGCCCCGGAAGCCGAATTGGGCGCGGCACCACCATCATGCCGCAGGTGACGGTCGGCGGCGACGCGGTGATCGGCGAAGAATGTTTGCTGCATTCTGGCGTCCGCATCGGTCATGGCTGCCGCATCGGCGACCGAGTCATCCTGCACGCCAACGCCGTGATCGGGGCGGACGGCTTCAGTTACGCGCCCGACCTGATGTCGGCAACCGCGTTCACCGCGGGGGTGACAGTGACGCGGGTGCATTCGCTCGGCAACGTTGAGATTGGTGACGAGGTTGAGATCGGCGCCTGCACGACGATCGACCGCGCCACGCTGGAAAGTACCCGCATCGGCCGCGGCACCAAGATCGACGATCACGTGCATATCGGCCACAATGTCACTATCGGCGAAAGCTGTATTCTCTGCGGCATGGTCGGCATTTCGGGCAGCGCCATCCTCGGCGATCGGGTGCGGCTCGGCGGCGGGGTCGGGATCGGCGATCACGTGCGGATTGGCGATCAGGCGGTGATCGCCGCGGGATCCGGCGTGGGCACCGACGTTCCGGCCAACGCCTTTTTCTCAGGCTACCCGGCGCAGCCGCACCAGCGCTCGTTCGAGCAACAACTTTATCTGCGCCGGGCGAGGCGGCTTCATGATAAGGTAGAAATGATGGCGTCGCGTCTCGACGCTCTGGAACGGACCGCAAAGAAGTGATGGGGGCTTCGGCGTCATGAGCGACGTAGCAAGCGACGTAATTGCGATCATCGACAAGAAGAAGCGAGTCGAGAAACCAACGGTCGAAATCACCGACCGGCTCCAGGATTTGGGGCTGGAATCGCTTGATGCCGTCGAGATGATTTTCGACCTCGAAGAGAAATTCGATATCCAGATTCCCTACAACGCCAATACCAACAATCCGCGCACCGAGTTCGAGACCGTCGGCGACGTCGTCAAGGCCGTCGAAACGCTGGTTGCGCAGCAGAAATCGTGACCGCAGTGAACCGTGTCGTCGTTACCGGCCTCGGCGCGATCACGCCGCTCGGCCAAACCACTGCGGACTACTGGGAGAATCTGAAGGCGGGCGTAAGCGGCCTTGGCCCGATTACGCTGACCCCGGCGAATGACGAGCTGAACCAGAAAGTCGCCGCCGAGGTCAAGAATTTCGATCCGCTTCAGCACTTTGCCGAGCGGCAGCTGTCGACGCTCGACCGTGTCTCGCAATTCGCCGTGGTCGCGGCGCGCGAAGCGATCGCCCAATCCGGCCTCGTGTTCGACATGCCGCTGTCGGTGCGCACGGCGGCTATCGTCGGCACCGGAGCCGGCGGCCAGACTACCCACGACGAAAGCTTCCGCCGCGTTTACGTGGAAAAGCGGACACGCGTGTTTCCGCTGACGATTCCGAAGCTGATGGTCAATGCGCCGGCGAGCCAGATCTCGATGGCGTGCGGTTTGCGCGGGCCGGCCTTCGCGGTGGCTAGCGCCTGCGCCTCGGCGACGCACGCCATCGGCCTCGCGTTCCATATGGTGCGTGCCGGACAGGTCGATTGCGCGGTGACCGGCGGCTCGGAAGCGTGCATCACCTTCGGCACAGTGCGCGGCTGGGAGGCCATGCGGGTCATGTCGCCGGACGTCTGCCGCCCGTTCTCCAAAGACCGCATGGGGCTCATACTCGGCGAGGGCTCCGCCATGGTGGTGCTTGAGCCGCTTCCGCGGGCGCAGGCGCGCGGCGCCATAATTTTGGGTGAGATCGTCGGCTTCGGCATGAGCGCCGATGCGGCCGATCTGACCGCCCCCGACCGGGGCGGCATGGCGCGGGCGATACGCTCCGCGCTCGCGGACGCGCAACTCGCGCCCGCCGATGTCCAGTACGTCAACGCGCACGGCACCGGCACGGCCGCCAACGACGAGACCGAGACCAAGGCACTGCACGAGGCATTCGGGACTCACGCGCCAAAGCTCGCGATCTCATCGACCAAGTCCATGGTTGGTCATGCGCTCGGGGCGGCCGGCGCGCTCGAACTGGTAGCGACACTGCTTGCGGTGCGCGACAGCATCGCGCCGCCGACCATCGGCTATCTGGGGCCCGATCCGGCCTGCGATCTCGATTATGTGCCCAATGCCGCGCGCTCACTCGCGATCGAGGCCGCGGTATCGAATTCGTTCGCGTTCGGCGGGCTTAACGCCGTACTGGCGGTGAAGAAATTCGCTTAAATGCGCGCGGCAGCAGCGGCTACGCCGCCGTCGTCGCCCGGCCGCCCTTGGTGCCCAGCCGCTTATCGAGATAGGCGCTGATCGCACTCATCAGCGGCTCGATCTTGGCATCAAAAAAATGGTTCGCCCCGGGGATGATCTTTTGCTCGATGACGATGCCCTTCTGCGTTTTGAGCTTCTCCACGAGCGTGGTGACGTCGCGGGGCGGCACCACCGCATCCTTGTCGCCATGAATGATCAGGCCGGAGGACGGGCAAGGGGCGAGGAATGAAAAGTCGTAAAGATTCGCAGGCGGCGCGATGGAGATGAAGCCCTCGATCTCGGGCCGCCGCATCAAAAGCTGCATGCCGATCCAGGCGCCGAATGAGAAGCCGGCGATCCAGCAGCTGCGCGCTTCCGGATTGACCGACTGCGCCCAGTCGAGCGCCGCCGCCGCGTCGGAGAGTTCGCCGATGCCGTGGTCGAAGCCGCCCTGGCTGCGGCCAACGCCGCGAAAGTTGAAGCGCAGCGCGGAGAAGTTCCGGTGCACGAACGCGTAATAGAGTTGGTACACGATCTGGTGGTTCATCGTGCCACCGAACTGCGGATGGGGATGCAGCACGATGCCGATCGGTGCGTTCTTCTGCCGTGCGGGATGATAGCGGCCTTCGATGCGGCCTCCAGGTCCCGTGAAAATGACCTCGGGCATTGCTGTAATTGAACCTCGATCGGTGCGTTCTAGGGAACGTTGCTTGACGGCGCGCGTAAGCGCCCCTAAGCATCTATAACCACTTGAGATTTTTGCAACTGGCGACGCGCGACTGCGGTCAGTGCAAACGGCGTGGTCGCCTTCTAGCACAAGCCAGGGGACAAAAAGCAAGCACAACGAGCATGGCCGAGCGCAGCTATTTCGACTGGAACGCCACAACGCCGCTGCGGCCGCAAGCCCGTGAGGCCTTGCTGGAGGCACTGGCGGCGTCCGGTAACCCGTCCTCCGTTCATGCCGAAGGGCGTGGGGCCAGAGCGCTGGTCGAGCGTGCGCGCGAACAGGTGGCTAGGCTCGTTGGGGCGCAGCCCGCCGACGTGTTCTTCACCTCCGGCGGGACCGAGGCCAATATAGCGGCTCTGACGCCCGCGATTGAGACGGGAGGCGAAAAGCGCCCACGCGAGCGGCTCCTGATATCGGCGATCGAGCATTCCTCGGTGCGAACCGGGGGACGATTTCCCCGCGAGGCGATTGAAGATGTTCCGGTCGCGCCCGACGGGCGGGTCGATCTCTCGGTCCTGACGGAGGCGGTAGGACGGAGTTCTCGGCCGCTGGTCTCCCTGATGCTCGCCAACAATGAGACTGGCGTGATCCAGCCGGTGGCTGAGGCGGCGGCCGTCGTCCATGCAGCCGGCGGCCTCCTGCATGTCGATGCGATCCAGGCGGTTGGGCGAATCCCCTGTGATATCCACCAGATCGCGGCGGATCTTGTCACGCTGTCTGCACACAAGATCGGTGGCCCAAAGGGGGTCGGCGCGCTGGTCCGGCGCAGCGAGGATGTTCATCTGCCGGAACCCCTGATCCGCGGCGGCGGGCAGGAACGCGGCTTCCGCGCCGGGACCGAGAATGTAGCGGGGATCTTCGCGTTTGGCGTTGCTGCGGCGATGGTTCGCGAAGGGCGAGCCGCCGAAGCCGCCCACATGGTCGCGCTGCGGGAACGGTTAGAGGCTGGTCTCAAGGCAATTTCGCCGTCGGCGGTGATTTTCGGCGAGACGGCTGAAAGGTTACCCAATACGACCCTGTTCGCGGTCGAGGGCATGAAGGCCGAGACCGCCGTCATCGCCTTCGATCTGGAGGGTGTCGCCGTGTCGTCGGGGGCTGCATGTTCGTCCGGCAAGGTCCAACCGTCGCATGTGCTCGCCGCAATGGGGGTTTCTCCGGTGCTGCTGCGTGGCGCCGTTCGCGTCAGCCTCGGCTGGAGCACGGATGAAGCCGACATCGAGCGGTTTCTTGCCGCTTGGAGAAAGCTTGCAAGTGCATTATCTAAAGGACGCGATATTGCCGCCTAACCGGCTGTACGAGCGTCCGTTTCGGCGGCCTTTGGAACAGTTCAAGCGCTTTCGATGGAGTGAGCAGCCGTTAGCGCACCGACCATAACCGACTAAATCCAACCCGCGGTCCTTGAAACCGTGAGCGGAGGGACGAATGCCGGCAGTTCAAGAGACCGTCGAACAAGTCCGCCGTATCGACGTTGATCAGTATAAGTATGGGTTCGAGACGCTGATCGAGTCCGAGAAGGCCCCAAAGGGTCTCTCGGAAGACGTGATCCGGTTCATTTCAGCCAAGAAGAGCGAGCCCGAGTGGATGCTGGCGTGGCGGCTCGATGCCTACCGCCGCTGGTTGACGATGCGCGAGCCGAAATGGACCAAAGTCGACTACGGCCCGATCAATTACCAGAATATTTACTACTACTCCGCGCCCAAGCGGGCGCCGCAGTCGCTCGACGAGATCGACCCGGAAATTCTGCGCACCTACGAAAAGCTCGGCATCCCGCTGCGCGAGCGCGAGGCGTTGCTCGGCATCCAGAAGCCGACGGAAGAAAGCGCGGAAGGCGAGGGCGGCAACGGCTATCGCCGCGTGGCGGTCGATGCGGTGTTCGATTCCGTCTCGGTCGCGACCACGTTCAAGGCCGAACTGGCCAAGGCCGGCGTGCTGTTCATGCCGATCTCCGAGGCGCTGCAGAAGCATCCGGAGCTGGTGAAGAAGCATCTCGGCACGGTGGTGCCGATCAGCGACAATTTCTTCGCCACGCTCAATTCGGCGGTGTTCTCCGATGGCTCTTTCGTCTATGTGCCGCCGGGCGTGCGTTGCCCGATGGAACTGTCGACCTATTTCCGCATCAACGAGCGCAATACCGGCCAGTTCGAGCGCACGCTGATCATCGCCGACAAGGGCTCCTATGTGAGCTACCTCGAAGGCTGCACTGCGCCGGTGCGCGATGAAAACCAGCTCCACGCTGCCGTGGTTGAACTCATCGCCCTCGATGACGCCGAGATCAAATACTCGACCATCCAGAACTGGTATCCGGGCGACGCGCAGGGCAAGGGCGGCGTCTATAATTTCGTCACCAAGCGCGGCGATTGCCGCGGCAATAATGCCAAGATTTCCTGGACCCAGCTCGAAACCGGCTCGGCTATCACCTGGAAATATCCGAGCTGCATCCTGCGCGGCGACAACTCGCGCGGCGAGTTCTATTCGATCGCCATTTCCAACGGTTATCAGCAGGTCGATTCCGGCACCAAGATGCTGCATCTCGGCAAGAACACGACCAGCCGGATCATCTCAAAGGGCATCGCGGCCGGACACTCCAACAACACCTATCGCGGTCTTGTGACCGCGCACCGCCGCGCCACCGGGGCGCGCAACTTCACCAATTGCGATTCGCTTTTGATTGGCGACCAGTGCGGCGCGCACACGGTGCCGTATGTCGAGGCGAAAAACGCAAAGACCGTGTTCGAGCACGAGGCGACGACCTCGAAGATTTCCGAGGAGATGCTGTTCTACTGCATGCAGCGCGGCCTTTCTGCGGAGGAGGCGACCGCGCTCGTGGTCAACGGCTTCGTCAAGGACGTGCTGCAGCAATTGCCGATGGAATTCGCGGTCGAGGCCCAGAAGCTGATTTCCGTCTCACTCGAAGGTTCGGTGGGTTAGGCGCGGGCCGTACTGGCTGGCGTTAATTGCCAGCCCGCAAAGAAATACGTTGGAGTCGTTGATGGCTTTGTTGGCAATCAGGAATTTGCACGCCGGGATCGAGGGCAAAGAAATCTTGCGCGGCCTCGATCTCACGGTGAATGCCGGCGAAGTGCACGCCATCATGGGGCCGAATGGCTCAGGCAAATCGACGCTTGCCTATGTGCTCGCCGGCAAAGCCGGCTATGAGCGGACGGCTGGGGAAGTGCTGTTCAACGGCAAGAACCTGTTCGACATGGAGCCTGATGAGCGTGCCGCGGCCGGCCTGTTCCTGGCTTTTCAGTATCCGCTGGAAATCCCTGGTGTTGCCACCATGACGTTCCTACGCACCGCCTTGAATGCGCAACGCAAGAAACGTGGCAATCCCGAGCTGTCGACGCCGGAATTCATCAAGAAGGTGCGCGAAGTCGCGGGCAATCTTGGCATCGACCAGGACATGCTGCGCCGCGCAGTCAATGTTGGCTTTTCCGGCGGCGAGAAGAAGCGCAACGAGGTCCTGCAAATGGCGCTGCTGGAGCCGCGGCTGGCGGTTCTCGACGAGACCGATTCTGGGCTCGACATCGATGCGCTGAAGATCGTGTCTGACGGTGTCAACCGGCTGCGCTCGCCCGAGCGTGCGTTCATCGTCATCACGCACTATCAGCGGCTGCTCAACTACATCGTGCCCGACGTAGTCCACGTTCTCTCGAAGGGCCGTATCGTCAAGACCGGCGGCAAGGAGTTGGCGCTCACGCTCGAAGCGCACGGTTACGGCGAGTATCAGGAAGAGGCTGTGGCGTGAACGCCGAGTTGACCACGAATAAGACCGCGGCCGAAAGCGCGCTGGTAAATACCTTTGCCAAAGCGCGCGATCATCTGCCGGGTGACGGGAACGTCGCCGCGCAACGCACGGCCGCGTTCGAGTTGTTCGCCAAACAAGGCCTGCCGCACCGGCGCATCGAGGAATGGAAATACACCGACCTGCGTGCGCTGATGCGCGAGGCGAAGCCGCTGGCCAGCCCTCCGGACGCGGCCGCGAAGGCGAGCGCCAAGACCGCAGGCAGTATGCTCGGCGATGTCGAGGCGCGGCGGCTCATTTTCGTTGATGGCATATTTGTGCCCGAACTGTCCGATCTTAAGGGTCTGGAGAGCGGACTTTCGATCGGCTCGCTCGCCGATGCGCTTGCGGGCGGCGACCCCGCGGTACTTGCCTATCTCGGCAAGATCGCTCCCGCGGGTGACGTTGCGGTAGCATTGAACACTGCATTGATGGGTGATGGCGCCGTGATCCGCATCGGCGGCGGCGCGACCATCGAACGGCCGCTGCACCTATGCTTCGTCACATCGCAGAAACCGGCGGCAACGTTTGCGCGTTCCCTTGTTACCGTTGAGCCGGGCGCGCGCGTAATGCTGATCGAGAGCCACGAGGGCCCTGCGGGCAGCGACTATCAGATCAATTCCGCGCTGGAGTTGTTTGTCGGCGAGCGAGCCCATATCGACCATGTCAAAATCATCGCTGACGGGACGGAGGCGCTGCATGTCTCGACCTTGGCGGCGGCGGTCGCGGCGCGGGCGCGCTTTAACACTTTCAGCTTCGTCATGGGCGGCGCCGTGGTGCGTAATCAGATGTTCCTGAATTTCGACGGCGAGGACACGGTCGCCGGCATCCGCGGCGCCACATTGCTCGGCGGCCGTCAGCACGCCGATACGACGCTGCTTGCCAATCACATCGCCCGCGGTTGCCAGAGCCGGGAAGTGTTCAAGTCCGTGCTCGGCGGTGAAGCCCACGGCGTGTTCCAAGGCCGGATCGTGGTGCGGCGCGGCGCGCAGAAGACCGACGCCAAGATGATGACGCAGGCGTTGCTCCTGTCCGAACGCGCCGAGGCCGACAACAAGCCGGAGCTCGAAATTTATGCCGATGACGTGCAGTGCGGCCACGGCGCCACCGCGGGCGCGCTGGATGACGAACTGAAATTCTATCTGATGGCGCGCGGCATTCCGGCGGCGGAAGCCGAAGCGCTGCTGATCCAGGCCTTTCTGGGCGAGGCAATCGAAGGCATCGAACATGCCGGCCTGCGCGAGGCGCTCATGGACTCCGTGGCGGCGTGGCTGAAGGTGCGACAATAAAAGCTATGAATGACACAGCGACCATTGAAACCTATGATGTCGACCGCATCCGTGGGGATTTCCCGATCCTTGCGACCAAGGTCTACGGCAAGCCGCTCGTCTACCTCGACAATGCCGCTTCGGCGCAGAAGCCGCAGGCTGTGCTCGACCGGCTCAATGAGGCCTACACGACGCAATACGCCAACGTGCACCGCGGGCTGCATTATCTCGCCAACGAAGCGACCGAGGCCTACGAGCTGGCGCGCGAGAAAGTCGCTGGATTTCTCAATGCCAAGCGCAAGGAAGAGATTATCTTTACGCGCAACGCCACTGAGGCGATCAACCTCGTTGCTTACACCTTCGGCCGCGAGCGCATAAAAGCCGGTGACGAAATTGTGCTTTCGATCATGGAGCATCATTCCAACATCGTGCCTTGGCATTTTTTGCGCGAGCGCCAGGGCGCTGTCATAAAATGGGCGCCGGTAGACGATGAAGGGCATTTCCTCATTGACGAATTCGAAAAGCTGCTGGGGCCGCGAACCAAGCTCGTCGCCATCACCCATATGTCGAACATGCTCGGCACTTTGGTGCCGGTGAAGGAGGTCGTACGGCTCGCCCGTGCGCGCGGCATTCCTGTATTGATTGACGGCGCCCAGGCGGCTGTACATCTCGACGTCGATGTGCAGGACATTGACTGCGATTTTTATGTCTTTACCGGGCATAAGCTCTACGGACCGACTGGGATCGGCGTGCTGTATGGCAAATATGCGCATCTCGACGCCATGCCGCCGTTCAACGGCGGTGGCGAGATGATCCGCGAGGTCTTCGAGGACCGCATCATTTACGGCGAGCCGCCCTACAAATTCGAGGCCGGTACGCCGGCGATCGTGCAGGCGATCGGATTAGGCGCCGCCATCGACTATGTGACGAAGGTTGGGAAGGCGCGTATCCACGCCCATGAAGCCGGCCTCATGCGCTACGCTCACGAGCGGCTGCGCGAAATCAATTCGCTGCGCATCTTCGGCACGGCGAAGGACAAGGGCGCCATCGTCTCGTTCGAGATGAAAGGCGCGCACCCCCACGATGTCGCAACGGTGATCGACCGCTCCGGCGTTGCGGTCCGGGCCGGCACACATTGCGTCATGCCTCTGCTGGCGCGCTTTGGCGTGACGGCGACCTGCCGCGCGTCCTTTGCGATGTACAATACACGTGCCGAAGTTGACGTCCTGGCCGAGGCGCTCCTGAAGGCTCAGGAGTTCTTCACATGACGGACGATGTGAAACAGCCCGAAGCTGAAATCGCCGCCGCAGCGGCCGGTCCCGCCACAGACGCTCGTACCGAACAGCCTCCGGCGATCCCGCCCGACGAGATGGCTCGTTTGACTGACGAGATCGTGGCGGCGCTCAAAACCGTCTACGACCCGGAAATTCCGGCCGACATCTACGAGCTCGGGCTGATCTACAAGGTCGATGTCGACGACGATCGGCTGGTGACGATCGATATGACGCTGACGACGCCGAATTGTCCGTCGGCGGCCGAGTTGCCGAGCCAGGTCGAGAACGCCGTATCCGGCGTCACTGGCGTGCGCGAGGCCAAGGTCAACATCGTCTGGGAGCCGCCGTGGGATCCGAGCCGGATGTCGGACGAAGCGCGTACCGTGCTCGATATGTGGTGAGGCAGGCGCTGCGTTGCGCCGGACCTGTCGGCGCATTACATGGTTTGGAATAAGGTCGTTTAGATTTGTGAATTAGAATCACTCCCAACAGCGCTGCCGTCCGTTTTGCGGGATGGCACGCGGAGGATGAGACGATGGCCGCTCCACGGCCGAGACCTCAGGTGATGCGGCTCACCGAAGCCGCGGCGGAACGCATCAAGGCCGTCATGGCTAAGGCCGACCGCCCGATTGCGGCTGTTCGCGTCGGAGTGAAAAACGGCGGCTGCGCGGGCATGAGCTACTACATGGAATACGCCGAAAAGATTGATCCGCTCGATGAAGTGATCGAGGAGAAGGGCGTACGCATCTTGGTCGACCCTAAGGCGGTGCTATTCCTGCTCGGCACGGAAATGGACTACAAGGTGGAAAAACTGGCTGCACAGTTTGTGTTCAACAACCCGAATCAGACAGCGGCCTGCGGTTGCGGCGAATCGGTCCAGATCGAGCCGGCGACCGACGCTTCAGCCGCCACGGCGCGCTGACCCCGGCACAGTCTAATTTTCGTCTTTGAAATTTTGCTACGCGACCCGAGCCGGCGGCGATGGGCTGGCCGTGGCCTCCGGATCGCTTTCGCAGATGATGCGGTTGCGGCCCTGACGCTTGGCGGCGTAAAGGCAGGCATCGGCACGTTCGATCAACGACTGGGCAGTATCGCCGCCGCGCAGCAATGCGATGCCGGCGGAAATCGTCACGCGGCCGAGCCGCTCGCCGCTTGACCGCTTCACCAATTCCTTGGCCATCACCGCACGGCGGATCTGGTCGGCGACGGCGGCTGCCGAGCGTAGCGTCGTATCGGGCAGGGCAACAACGAATTCCTCGCCGCCATAACGGGCGGCGATATCCTGGCCCTTGACGTTATGCTTCATCGCGACGGCGACGAGACGCAACACCTGGTCGCCGGTAAGGTGGCCATACTTGTCGTTGAACTGTTTGAAATGGTCGACGTCGGCCATCATCAGCGATAAAGGTTCGCCTCTCTGCCTCGCCGTGACAATCGCGTTGGCGAGCGATCCATCGAAAGACTTCCGGTTCGACAGCGAGGTGAGCGGATCGGTGAGGCTCTCACTGCGTACGACCGCGAGATTCTGCTGAAGCTGTTCGATCTCCTGCTTGGAAGCGGAAAGGCGGGACTCGAGTTTTTTGTTGTTGAGCTCCATTGCCCTGGCGCCTTCCATCAGGCGCGCGACCACAGCGCGCAGCGTGTCGCCATCGTAGGCGCCAGCGAGCTTGGCGGACGCGTCGGCCAGGTCTTCGGAATAACTGGTGGCGGAGCCGGAGGCGGCGTCGATCATCTCCAGCACTTGCTTGATTTCGTCGAGCACGCGCGCTCCGACCGTGTCGATCTGTTCGCCGACCCGGGCGGTGTCAATGTAGGTGTTATAGATATGATCGAGATCGGCCTCGGTGAGATTGCCCTTTTGCTCGATCGCCTGATTGATGGAGCGGTTAAGCGCCGAATTGTAGCCGGTGGCGTAGTTGTACCAAATTTCGTAATTTCGCGGCGATGCCGGCTGGGCCAATGCGCGAAGCTGGCCGAGCGCGATTTCGGCGAATGCGAGCGTCCGTTGATATTCGTCGCGGGGTTCGCCCATCAACAATCTCCGATCGCAGGCAACACATTTCCCCCGCGGCAGACGGCCTGTCGCGAATATAATTGCTAGACTTATAAGACAGCGATGAAGGAGCGGTAAACGCTTGGGAGTGGTGATGTATAAATCGCCACGGCTAAGCCTTAAGTGGCACCGGCCGAAGCAAAAACGCAGGCAGATGCGAGGTGTCGCCTTCCTCAGCGCGTGCGTGCTTCGGGCCGTTACGGTGGGACCGCGCCTGATCGATACGCGTCACGGAAGCTTCGGGCCGGCGCGTATGCCGATTGCCGTCGGCACGGCCCCGATGCGAGCGCTGGTTCGATTCGGCAGTACGTTCCACCGGACGGCGCTCCGCTGATGCAGCACCGCCCGGCAGCTCCATATAGGGAATCTCACATCCGATCAGCTTCTCGATCGCGGCCACAGCCTTGATGTCGCTGGAGCCGGCAACGATTGTGATGGCGGTGCCGCTCCTGCCGGCACGGCCGGTACGGCCGATGCGATGTACATAATCCTCGGCGTGAAACGGCACGTCGAAATTATAGACGTGACCGACATCCGGGATATCGAGGCCGCGCGCCGCCACGTCGGAAGCGACCAGGAGCGTTACTTCGCCCTTGCGAAATTGCTCGAGCGCCGCCATGCGCGCCGGCTGATCCATGTCGCCGTGCAGGGCCTGCACCGAGAAGCGGTGGCGCAGCAGCGAGCGGTGGAGCGTAGCAACGTCGCGTTTGCGGTTGCAGAAAATAATCGCGTTCTTCAGTCCTTCCGCCGACCGGATCAGGCTGCGCAGCGTTTCGCGCTTTTCGAACGCCTCACGGCCGGATTTGACTAATAGCTGTGTCGTCGTGGCGACGGTGGTGGCTGGACGCGCAACCTCGACGCGGACCGGATTGTGCAGAAACTGTTCGGTGATGCGGCGGATTTCCGGCGGCATCGTCGCGGTGAAAAACAGTGTCTGCCGCGTGAATGGAACAAGCTTGCAGATCCGCTCGATGTCGGGGATGAAGCCCATGTCGAGCATGCGGTCGGCTTCATCGATCACCAGCAGTTCGACGCCCGAGAGAAGCAGGCGTCCGCGCTCGAAATGGTCGAGCAGCCGGCCGGGAGTTGCGATGAGCACGTCGACGCCGCGCGTGAGTTTGGTATCCTGGTCGTCGAACGAAACGCCACCGATCAGCAAAGCGACGGTCAGCTTGTGGTTGGCGCCGTATTTGGCGAAACTTTCCTCGACCTGCGCCGCCAATTCCCGCGTCGGTTCGAGAATGAGCGTGCGTGGCATGCGGGCGCGGGCGCGGCCCTTTTCCAGCATCGTCAGCATGGGCAGCGTAAACGCCGCGGTCTTGCCGGTGCCGGTCTGCGCGATCCCGAGCACGTCGCGCCGGGCCAGCACGTGGGGTATCGCCTGATCTTGAATGGGAGTCGGAGTTTGGTAGCCGGCCGCCGCCACTGCGGCGATAATCTTATCGGACAAGCCGAGATGTGAAAATGACATGAAACCTCGTAGCGGTGCCCCCGAGCGGCCTAAGTTTCCAATGATGGACCGGAAAAACGCGCCGGGCGCCCGAATCTTCCTAGCCTTCGGCTGGATGCAACATATGGTCGAATGGGCGAAAGTCAACGGCCATGGGCCGTCCGCGCGCTGGTCTAAGCTAAACGGATTCCTTCACTTTTTACGATGAGGTGCCCCATGTCCGATCCAGCCACAGAACCCTTGCCGATCATCCTGATTCCAGGCCTGAATTGCTCGGCACGGCTTTATGCCGAACAAATACCGGTGCTGTGGCAATTCGGTCCTGTCACGGTCGCCGATCACCGCCGCGATAACAGCATGGCGGCCATCGCGCGGCGAATACTGGCCGGCGCGCCGCCAAGGTTCGCGGTCGCAGGCCTGTCGATGGGCGGTTACATCGCGTTCGAAATCCTGCGGCAAGCGTCCGCCCGTGTGGCAAAACTGGCGTTGCTCGATACCGGCCCAGGGGCTGAAATGCCGGAACGCACAGAGCAACGCAAGCCGCTCATCGAACTGGCACAGCGGGGCCGATTTGGCGAGGTTACCGAGGACCAGTTTCCGTGGCTCGTGCACCGCAAGCGCCATGGCGATGCGACGCTCAAGGCGGCCGTACGCGCCATGAACGAAGAAACCGGGCCTGAGGCGTACATTCGCCAACAGCAGGCTATCATGGCACGCCCTGACTCTCGACCCAGCCTGAGGGCTATCGCCTGTCCGACGCTGGTGCTGGTCGGCGACGATGATCGCCTTACGCCACCGGCGCTATCGCACGAGATGGCCAACGCCATTCCGGGTGCGCGGCTCGTCGTGGTTCCGGACAGCGGCCACCTGTCGAGCATGGAACAGCCGCAGGCCGTCAACCGCGCGCTGGTGGAGTGGATGAAGTCCTGACAGTTGAGCGCACCTCATGACCTCGGTTCTTGACCTGATAGGCCAGACGCCGCTCGTCGAAGTAACGCAATTCGACCGCGGTCTGTGCCGGCTGTTTCTCAAGCTCGAGAGCGCCAATCCGTCTGGCTCGATTAAGGATCGGCCGGCGCGGACCATGATCGAGGCGGCGGAGGCCGATGGCAGGCTGAAGCCCGGCGGCACCATCGTCGAAGCGACGGCGGGCAATACCGGGCTTGGTCTTGCACTGGTCGGGGCGCGCAAAGGCTACCGCATCCTGCTGGTCGTGCCGGACAAGATGGCGCGCGAAAAAATTCTGCACTGCCGCGCGATGGGCGCCGAGGTGGTGCTCACGCGCTCGGACGTCGGCCGGGGTCATCCGGACTACTACCAGGATCTGGCCGAAACGATCACCGCGCGCACGCCGGATGCGCTGTTCATCAACCAGTTCGCCAATCCGGCCAACCCGATCGCGCATGAGCGGACGACAGGACCGGAGATTCTGCGCCAGATGCACGGCAGCGTCGATGCCGTTGTGGCGGGTGTCGGTTCGGGCGGCACGCTGACCGGTATCGGCCGTTTCATGGCCAAGGCTTCGCCGCGCACTCGGATGATCCTGGCCGATCCGCTGGGCTCGGTTCTGGCACCTGCGGTCGAAACAGGCCGCGTGCCAAAACAATCGGGCAGTTGGGCGGTCGAGGGCATCGGCGAGGACTTCGTGCCGCCCAACGCCGATCTTTCGCTGGTACACAAGGCGTACGCCATTTCCGATCGCGAGAGCTTTGCGGCGGCGCGCGATCTGCTGCGCTTTGAGGGAGTGCTGGCCGGGTCATCGAGCGGCACTCTGCTTGCGGCGGCGCTGCGGTATTGTCGCGAGCAGCAGGAACCGCAACGTGTTGTGTCGCTGGTGTGCGATTCCGGCGCCAAATATTTGTCGAAAGTCTTTAACCCGGTCTATGCCGCGCGGGAGGGCTGGGATCACGAGCGCAGCGGCAAAGTGCGCGATGTGGTATTCAGCCGCTTTCCGGAAGGTCAAGAAGTCACAGTGCAGCCCGACGACACCTTGCGCACGGCCTTCGTACGCATGCGCGCAGCCGACGTGTCGCAGCTTCCGGTGGTCGATGGCGATCGCATCGTCGGTCTGGTCGACGAAAGCGACATGCTTGGGGCCGTGCTCGAAGGATCCGATCGCGTTTTCGAATTGGCGGTGAAACAGGTGATGGTGACGCGGCTCGAAACCATCGCGGGGGATGCGCCAATCCGCGATCTTGTGCCGCTGTTTCGCCGCGACCTCGTCGCCATTGTCATGGACGAGAGCCGCTTTCTCGGCATCGCCACGCGGCTCGACCTCGTCAACTATTTCCGGCTCGCGCAAACGAGATGAAAGCAATGAACCGCCGTAACACGCTCGGTTTCGCCACACGCTGTGTTCATGCCGGCCAGGATAACGATCCGACCACCGGCGCGGTGATGACGCCGATCTACGCGACTTCGACCTATGCGCAGACGAGCCCTGGCGTGCACAAGGGTTACGAATATTCGCGCACGCAGAACCCGACGCGCATGGCGCTGGAACGCTGCGTCGCCGATCTCGAAGGCGGCAACGCGGGCTTCGCGTTCGCATCAGGCATGGCTGCGACCGCAACCGTGCTGGAATGTCTGGAGTACGGCTCTCATGTCGTGATCGGCGACGATGTCTATGGCGGCACGCGGCGACTGTTCGACCGCGTGCGTAAGCAATCGGCGGGCCTTCAGCCGAGTTACGTCGATTTGTCCGATCCCGAAGCGCTGCGCGCGGCAATCCGGCCGCAGACCCGGCTCGTGTGGCTGGAGACGCCGACCAATCCGATGCTGAAGGTGATCGATCTGGCGCGCATCGCGGAGATCGCCCGCGCGCGCAACATTCTCACCGCTTGCGACAATACCTTCGCCAGCCCGTGGACGCAGCGGCCGCTGGAGCACGGTTTCGATCTCGTCATGCATTCGACCACCAAATATCTCAACGGCCACTCCGATATCGTGGGCGGCATTGTAGTCGTTGGCGAGAATGCCGAGTTGCGCGAGCGCCTGGCGTTCTTGCAGAACGCGGTGGGCGGCGTGCAAGGACCGTTCGATTCGTTCCTGGCGTTGCGTGGTGTCAAGACGCTAGCGTTGCGGCTCGAGCGTCAATGCGCATCGGCGCTGCAGATCGCGCAATGGCTGGAGCGGCATCCCAAGATCGCGCGCGTGCACTATCCGGGCCTGCCGTCCCATCCGCAGTACACGCTCGCGAGGCGGCAGATGCGCGCGTTCGGCGCCATGATCTCGGTCGACGTCAAGGGCGGTGGCGATGAGGCGCGCCGCTGGCTGGAGCGCTGCCGCTTGTTTACGCTTGCTGAGAGCCTCGGTGGTGTCGAAAGCCTGATCTCGCTGCCAGCGCTGATGACGCATGCATCGACCCCGGCAGAGACGCGCGCGGCGCTTGGCATCAGCGATGGCTTGGTGCGCATTTCGGTTGGCATCGAAGATACCGACGATCTCATCGCCGATCTGGCGTCGGCGCTTGTCTGAGCGCGGTTGCGGCGGAATTGCCGCAGGAAAGGGCGCAAAGGCCGCGATTGTGCAGACTGATTTTGCAGGGCAGGATGCCACGAATAAGAGTGGAGGAAATGTTCATGAGGTTGACTTCTGTGGTGCGTGCGCCGGCGTTTGCGGTGTTTTCCGCGCTGCTATTGGCGGTGCTGGCGATCGTGCCCGCAGCCGCACAGACCGACTATCCGACCCGCCCAATTCATATCGTCGTCGGTTTCGCCGCGGGCGGCGGCAACGACATTTTCGCCCGCCTGGTCGGCGCCAAGCTCTCTGAGATTCTTCACCAGCCCGTGGTCATCGAAAATCGCCCCGGCGCCGGGGGCCGGATTGCGCCCGAATATGTCACCCACCAGCCGGCGGACGGTTACACACTGTTTGTCGGGCCGAGCGGCGCCATGGCAGTCGCCGCCGCGATCTATCCGGATCTGAAATATTCTCCAACGAAGAGCTTCGTGCCGCTGGCGATGATCGCGAACTTTCCGCTGATCATGGTGATCTCGGCGGACAATCCGTCGAAAAACCTCAAGGAATTTATTGCGTGGATGAAACAGCATCCCGACAAGGCAAACTATGCGAGTTCGTCGCCCGCTTTCACCATCGTGGACGAGCTGTTGAAGCTGCAAACCGGCATGCCGGGCGTTGAGATTCCCTACAAGAGCAGCAACGAAATGGTGCTCAGCGTGATGCAGGGCCAGAGCGCCATGACGATCGCCGATGGTCCGCCCACCGTGCCGCAGGTGAAATCCGGCAAGGTCAGAGCCGTGGCCGTCACCGGATCGGAGCGTTCGCCGCTTCTGCCGGACGTTCCGAGCATGGTGGAGGCGGGATATCCGACCATGGACGTGCATCTATGGAGCGGCGTTTTTGCGCCCTCCGGCACGCCGGCGCCCGTCGTCGCCAAGCTGCGAAAGGCGCTCGATCAAGCGATCTCGGACCCCGGCGTTTCGGCAAAGCTCAAGGCGCTCGCCGTCAATCCCGGCGGCGCGACGCCGGAGCAATTCGAGCACATCATCGCAACCGACACCGCCAAATTCAGCGACGTGGTCAAAAAGGCGCACCTGCATTTTGAGGAATAGCGAAGTAATGCGCCACCAATTTGCAACGCAACGCCGCAACAATTCGCGAACATCACCGGCAGCGACATCGTGAAATTCTGCGGTGTCGCGCGGTCGGCGCACCTCAAGTGCGAGGAGCAGCGCGCCTAGCGCGGCGAAAGACGGTGAAACGGACGAGCTTAGAATTCCCGGCCGATCACGTGATCGAGCGAATAGCGGCCGCCGCCTTGCAGAAAGACGCCGAGCGCCACCAGGCCCATGAACAGCGCGTATTCCATGCCGTGATGGCCCCACGACCAGTTGGGGTAGAGCACGGCGAACGAGATCACCGCCATTTCGATGACGAACGCCGCGGCGACGATGCGGGTGAACAGCCCGAGCGCCAGCATCAGCCCGCCAAAAAATTCGAGTGCGCCGATGGCATAAGCCCAGGCGAGCGGATGGCTCCAGCCGAAATGCAGGAAATTCCGCGACGCGGGCACCGCGTCGTTGAGGAACAGCTTGGCGTAACCATGCGGCATCAGAATAAGGCCGAGGGCGACGCGGATCAGGGCGTAGCCGAACGGCGCCAGCGCCGCATGAAACGGCGCAGCCGCGGGCACGAACAGCTTATTGCCCTCCTCGATGGCGAAGTCATGTGCTGCAGGCATCGTTGTGCTCCTCCCTTGCCGACGCGTGCGGCGGTCTTTTGCCGCCCGGCGCCACCCTTGTTATTTGTAGCGCGATGGCGGCCGTGACGTAATGGGAGACAGGCCTCAATCCAGCAGTTTTTGCGGTTGGCGACTATTTTCGATGCCACCGGCCGCGCTCGTACAGCACGATCCCGGCGACGGCGATGGCCGCTGCCAGCATGATGAGAATGATCATTGTCGTCTGCACGATGCCCCGCCCCAAGGCTCAGAGCGGCATTATGCCACTCTCACTCATTCGTGCCTGTTTCTCGTGCGCGCCAGCGCCGTGAACGCCGCAACCGCCAGTATTCCCACCAAGGCGATGATGGCCCAATCCATCCAGCATAATCCATAGATAGCGGTTTCCTTCGGTATTCTCCTAGCTTGATTTCTCCACGATGCGTTTGATCTGCGTCAACGAGAATGCCGGTATCTTGAGTGCGCCGGTAAATTAGGATCGCTGGACAATGTCGCCGTGCTCAGGATGTTTGTCGAAATAGTCGCGTACGAACGGGCAGCGCGGCACGACTTTCAGCCCGCGTGCGCGCGCGATGTGCAGCACGCCTTCGACGAGTCGCGAAGCAAGCCCGCGGCCGCGCGCCGCGACCGGCGTCTCTGTGTGGTCGAGCGAGATGACATTGCCGGCGAGCCGGTAATTCATGAACACCGTCACGCCATCGGCGTCGAGCTCGAAGCGTGACAGGGTGGTGTTGTCGCGTATGGCGGAGGACATGTGGTCAGAACAGGCGGGTCGCCGCCTACAATTTCACCGCCGCCTTCACCGTGCCGCATGTCTTGCAGGTACGGAACTCCGCCGAGCCGTTGAACCGCGCGTATGCGCGCGATACCGGATCGGCCTTGTAGTCGTCGACCGTATAGGTCTCGACATGAAGCAAGGCATCGCAGCTGTCACAGTACCAGTGAAACTTGTCGATCTCGCCCGGCTTGCGCGCGCGTTCGATGACGAGCTGGAACGATTCCGGCGAGAAGCGCGGCGAATGCGGCACCATCGGCGGCTGGAACAGACACGAGCCCTCCGGCACCAGGGCGATCTTCTCCTTGTTCTCGGCGTCGCGGTAATGCAGTTCCAGATCGCCCTTGAGCGAATATTGAATCTCATAGCTCGGGTTGAGATGAAATTCGTTGCGGTACTCGCGGCCGCGCGCGATGAAGGCTAGCGACTCGTCGTTGAGCCAGAGCTGGTGCGTGCGCTTCCCGGTCCTTGTGAGATGCTCCATGACGCCGGCGAGATCGACATTCGGCATCACGAACATGCCATCAAACGCTTTGACGGCGAGCATGTCGGATTTCTGAATGACTGGGTTCATGACCGGTATTCGATGTGTTCGAGCGGCTGTCGCGTCGAAGCGTAATCACTTCGCCATGATAAATCCACCTGGCGTGCGATAGGCGACTGGCTCTGGGGTTTGATCGGACGCTCCTCAGCCGGGCGGCGGGTATTCTGCGTATTGCGGCAGGTCGTCGGTGATTTCGAACCACGGCGCTTTGCTGGCGACGAAGCAGTGCAATTCCGGCTGCACGGGCGGATTGTCGAGGATGGCGAGCGCAATGCCGTATTGCGGCGCGCCGTCGGGAAAGGCCGTCGGCGCTTTCCAGTGCGGGCCGGCAGTGTTGAGGATTGGCGAGCCGCATTCACTGCAGAAGCCGCGCCGATAGCCGCGCGGGCTTTCATAGTATTTGATCAGATGCTTGCCGGAGATCCAGCGGAAATCGCTGGCCGCCACGCGCACGCGGCTGCGAAACGCGGCGCCATGCTGCCTGCGGCATTGCGAGCAATGGCAATTCAGCGGCGCAAGCAGCGGCCCGGTGATCTCAAACTCAATGCCGCCGCATAAGCAACGGCCGCGGATAGGGGGCATCGAACAGGTTCCTTGCAGCCCGCGTACTGTTGATTCAGGTCAATGCCCAACGGCGCGGCGACTGGTAGCCTGCGTGAAAACAAGGAGGGCGGCCATGTCAATGTTCAACATCGCCTACCTGTCCGCGGTCGTTTGCACCATCGTCGTGCTTGTAGCGTTGCTGGCTTGGGACGAGCATCACGCGCGGCATCATCACCCGTAAGGGGAAGCTGCCAGCACCAGCGCTTGACGCCAGCAGCCGCGATGGGCCGCCGGCATCATTCCGGAGCGATATCCTTGCTGGGATCCGGATCGAGACGGCGGTGCAACTGCTCGGCTTCCGCCAGCGTATCGACCACGGCCTTGAACGCGCTGCCGATCCGATGCGTCAAGCTTTCGTGCTCCGCGGGCTGGGCGCTTGCCGGGGCGGCTGGCGTTTGCTTCGCGGCCGGCCGCGTGGCGACAGCCGTCGCAGGCTTTTTAGGCGCCGCAAGCGTGCGGCGCGACTTTGCGGCGCTGGCTTTCTTATGGCTCGGCGCTTTGGCTCGTTTTGCCGCCTTAGATGGTTTTGCCGTCTTGGCGGTCAACTTTGCCTTTTTCGTACCAGCTTTCTTCCGTCCAGCTTTCTTGACTTTCTTTGCCGCTCTCGCCTTTTTCGCCATCGTCGGCCCCCATGTCGAGGTTAAAGCCGCCATCAGCATAGGCGGTGCGTGACCTTCGCGCCAGTGCGGATGGACTGCGCCGCTCAGTGCCGCCGGCCCTTGCGGACGTCGGTGTTCTGCGTCGCAACGATGCGCCAGCGGCCGCCGATCTTGTGCACCACGCGGGTGCCGACGCTCTCGCGCGACGGCACGCTGTGTTCGTCGTGCTGCACTTCGCCGTCGATCCAGAATCGCGAATGCAGGATGGCGATGTCGGGCGTCAGGAAGGTCACCTTCATCTCCGGCGTCTTGCGCGTCGATGTCCGGAACGGGCCGCTGGCGCCATGCAGCCGCGCCATCAGGTCGCGGAAGCCGTCGCGCGTCGTGGTCCAGGCGCCGTTGACGGTGATGAACTGCGCATCGTCGGCAAGCGAGGCCGCGAGAGCCTCCGGGTCATGGGCGTCCCACGCGGCGTTGAACGCGTTTTCAAGGTCGCGGATCTGGTCTTCGTCGGACTGTGGCATTGGCGCTTCCCCTCGTGCGGGCACTCGACCTGACCAGATTGCCACGACCGCTCGTCCCCGCGAAAGCGGGGACCCAGCCTGGATTCCCGCTTGCGCGGGAACGAGCGGGGAAAGAACTGCTCGTCATTCCGGGGCCGAGCGTAGCGAGGAGCCCGGAATCCACAGCCACGACGGGTTCAGTGTTTGCGCAAACGCAAGAGCCGCG
>Ga0335081_10004858_pt1 | contig 21239 bp, 12 predicted proteins | sample Lox_Sample_35_FD_206713 | JGI IMG/M metagenome (GOLD analysis project Ga0335081, IMG submission 206713) | Soil microbial communities from Loxahatchee National Wildlife Refuge, Florida, United States - Lox_Sample_3.5 | ecosystem: Environmental > Terrestrial > Soil > Wetlands | place: USA... | reverse complement strand
TCGGAGTGACCGCGGAAGGAGCGGATCTCGGCTCCGGTTTCACGATTCCAGAGGTGGGCATCAGAGCCGGCAGTGATGACGTAGTGGCCGTCGCGGGAGAAGGTGGCGCATGCGACACGGCTGGAGTCGGCGAATGCGTGGATTTCGGAACCGGTCTCGAGATCGAACAGGCGAGCCCTTTTTCCGCTCGCCACCAGCACCTGGCGGCTGTCGGGTGAAATCTGAACCGATTCATTGTCGCCGTCGTCGGCCGGCAGGGTGCGGACCAGGGCGCTGCGCGCCACATCCCATAAGCGCACGGCGCCGTTCAGCCCTGCCACCAACAGGTAGTGGCCATCGGGGGAATAGCTGGCCAGGGACGCGCTGGCGACCTGGCCTTCCAGAACACGCGCCACGCGGGTGCTCGGCATTGCGATCAAGCTTACTCGACTCACCTGGGAGAGCGCGAGGAAGTGCCCGTCGGACGAAACTGCCAACCACCCGCCTTGCAAATCGGCCTTAAGGACTTCCTTGCCGGATTGGATCTCCCAGAACCGGAGTGTATCGTCTAAGCCGGAGGTGATCAGGTACCCGCCATTGGGCGTGAAGGCCAGCGAGAGAACGCCCTTGGTGTGGCCGGTGAAGCGGCGCACCTCGGAGCCGGCGACGGGGTCCCAAAGACGAGCAGTGCCATCCAGGCTGGCGGTCACGATATAGCGATTGTTGCTGGTGAATGCCGCCTGTTTCACATCCCCGTCGTGCTGAAAGTGGCGCAACTCCTGGCCGGTGGCCACCATCCACAGGCGGGCGGTATGGTCGTCGCTGGCGGTCAGCAAACCTGCGCCGTCGTTGGTGAACGCGATGGAGCGCACGTTGCCTTCATGCCCCGCGATGGTTCGGATTTCGGAGCCGCTCTCGACGTTCCACAGGTGGATGAGATGATCGTTCGATGCGCTGGCAAAGGAATGCCCGTCCGGTGCGAACTCGACTGCCGTCACAGCACTCGCATGCGGGAAGTCGCGGATGAGCCGGCCGGTCGCAATGTTCCAGAGCCGCGCGCCCGTCGTCCCTCCCGAGAGCAGCCGGCCATCCGACGTGATGGCGACACCGCCGGATCCGCAGCCGGGGAAGCGGCGCAGCTCGCGTCCGGTTTCGCGATCCCAAAGAATGGCGTTTTCATCCAGGCCGCCGGTGATCACATAGCGGGCATCGGGCGAGAATCGAACCGAATATACGTTCAGGGGATGGCCCAACTGGGGGACGAGCCGCACTGTGTCGGGAGCTTGGGCAAGGCAGGAGACAGCAGGGAGCAGGGCGATCCAGGCGAGCCGGAGATCGAGAGATGGAGACACTTACGGCACCTGGCACTTCAGACCGTCGAAGACGTTCAGGAGCACGCTGGTGTGGACGGAACCCTTCCCGTCCGACATCCGGCTATGCGGGAAGTCGGCACTCTTACCGCCTGCAACATCGTTGATGATGCGAACATTCAATTTCTGAGGTGAATGCATCATCGTCACCACCAGTGTACAGCGACGGGCAACTCCCGACACCGATACCATTCATCGGAAGTTTAAGGACTTTACCTCCCAGGAGATCGAGGATAGGGAACCTGTCGATCTCGCTCCATTTTCGTGAAACGCACTGCCTCCCGCCAGCACTATCTGATGAGGCACCTGCAATGCATGTAGCGATCTGGTATCGCTCCGGCGTTCACGTCGAAGGCAGAGTCCTCTTCTACGGCAGCAGACTTCTGCGGGTGATGATTTCCGGCAAAACCCACCCATCAGACTTCTGGTACCGGAACGGCGTATGGTCCTCGGACTGTGGGGATCCAGTACAGGTGGACCTCCCAGTTGTCAGCGAAATAGGAGAGGTTTCTGCAGCCCGTGCAGGCCTGGCAAACGCAGCCCTCCTGCGCATGGGCTGATCAGCGCTTGGAGCACCGCGCTTTCTTCGCCGCCGCCTCCCGCGCCGGGGGCGCCGCCCCGCGCGAGCGAGCGCGGCCCGCGGATATCCTACTTAATCTGAAATTGCATACCTATTTCCAGTCCGCGCGCCGCACTTCGGACGCTTCGCCGAACCGTCGCGCCCACCGCTCGGATCAGCGCCATCGAGCCAACCTACAAGCGACGACGCCGGCAAGCATGTAAGTGAGAAAACGCCGGGGCGCATTGCGCCGCCCCGGCGGGAGAGATTCGACAGGTTCGCCAATCCGCAAGCGGCCCTGGACTTGGGTCGGTACTTACGGCGGATTGAGGGCCTAGCAGGGCCGCAAAAGAATCATGGACCGATTTGGTCCGAAATCATAGACTCGTCCGTACTGTTAACGTGGTTGTTTCGTACTAGAACCAGGGGACGGCCTTGATGCTTAGTGTGGATCAACCGCGCCGATCCCGCTCGCGAACGACGGCGCGAGCGCGCGAAAAGGCGGGGCGAGGGCGCTTTCTTCGCCGCCGCCTCCCGCGCCTGGCGCGCCGCCTGAGCGAGCGACCGGACACCTACGGCGGGGCTCCGCAAGCACTGGTCTTCGGGCACCGGCCGATGCTAGCGGTGCCCCCGCCGCCAGCAAGCACACTAAAACCGCACCATCTCACGATGTGAACGGCAAATACGTCAAATCGGCGGTTTTTAACGATAAATAGTGGAAAAAAAGCATTTTTCGTGTCAAAATGATTCACCATGTCTAGCCACGTTCGCGCCCACCGCCTTCTTTTGGTCTTCGCCTTGATGATTCCCACCTCCCTGTTCGCCCAGACCGGACTGGGATCGATCACGGGCGAGGTGCTCGACCCAACCGGCGCTACGATTCCTCGCGCCAATCTCAAATTAGTGGAAATCGCCACCAAGACAACCTCTTTAGCGACCGCTAACGCCGATGGCATCTTCATATTCCCCTCGGTGGCTGTGGGGCACTATACGCTCACCATAACGGCTCCCGGCTTCCGCGACCGCCAACTCGACAACCTGGAGGTGAGCGCCTATCAACAGATTTCGTTGGGGAAGCTGACCATGGAAATCGGGCAAGGTCCGGTGCAATCGGTGACGGTGACGGCGCAAGAGGACCTGGTGAAGGATTCGGCGACGCTCCTGACTCCTATCAATGCGGCACAGGTGAATGAGGTTCCCCTGGCCGGACGTAACTGGGTCACGCTGCTGAAAGTCGTCCCGGGCGCCAATGCCATCGCATCCACCAACGGTAGCATCGCCTTCAACGGGCGCGAATATACGGCCACCGGCTATGCCGATTTCCGCATCAACGGCAAGCCGGTGGGAGACACGCAAGTGAACCTGGACGGCGGCAGCATCGTGGACCAGGGCAGCGACGCCAAAACGACGGTCGCGCCCAGCGAGGAATCCATCGAGGAAGTTTCCGTTCTCACCAACAACTTCCAGGCGCAGTATGGGTATCGCGGCGGCAATGTGATCAACGTGATCACCAAATCCGGCACCAACCAGTTTCACGGCACCGGCTTCGACAATCTCCGCAACGAAGACCTGAACGCCAATAGCTGGGCGAACAATTGCGTGGCCTGCGGCACGGCCGCTCCGCGCCAGAAATACCGTTACAACTATGCCGGCGCCAACCTGGGAGGTCCCATCAAGAAGAACAGAATATTCTTCTTTTACAACTTTGAGGACTTCATCCAGACCACGCCCGTCGGCACCACCCTCGACCGCACGCCTACCGACCTGGAGCGCGCCGGGAACTTCTCGCAGACGCTCAATCCGAGCACGGGGAAACAACAGATCATTTACGAGCCCGGAACGCAGCTCACCAACGGCGCCAACGGGATTCCGTTTCCCGGGAATATCATCCCGTCCAATATGATCAACCCCCTCGGTGCGGCCATCATGAAGCTGTTTCCGGAACCGAACTTAGCAGGCAGTCTTACCAACAACTACAGTTTCCAGTCTGAGACCACCATGCCGCGTTGGGACAACACGGCCAAGGGCGATTGGAACATCAGCGACAGCAGCCGGTTATCGGGGCGGTTCACGGAGGATGGGGGAACCGAGGCCGGCCCCAACATCAACATCACCTCCGGGAATCTGGCGGACGCCATCATCAAGCGCCCGCGTCCGGACCGCGCCGCAGCGGGTACCTTTACCCATTCCTTCTCCCCCACATTCGTAATGGATGCCCTGGTTGCCTGGAGTTTCGATCGCGTGGATTGGATCCTGACGAACGAGCAGGCTCTCACCAAGAAAGCTGCCGGGCTGGAAGGCCTTCCCCTAGCTTATACGCCGACTAACGATATTCTGCCGGCCATGACTTTCGGCACCTACCCGAACTTCGCCTTTCCCCGCACTCCGGCTGACTCCTACACCAACGAATACCAGTTTTCGAGTAACTTCACCTGGTCAAAGGGGACGCATATCCTGAAGTTCGGCATTCTGCATATCCGCAACTACAAGAACGAGGATGACTCCAGCGGCCCCGGCGCCGGCAACGACAAGGGAACGTTCGACTTCTCGCCCAATGCGAACAGCCCTTTCGACACCGGCTTCGGACCCTCCAATCTCCTGTTGGGCTCGCTGAACAGTTTCACCCAGACGCAGTATATTGCGCATAAGGACGCCGAATACGACGATACCGATTTCTACATTCAGGATACGTGGAAGGTGAAGCACAATTTGACATTCGATTACGGAGTGCGGTTTTACAACATGCCTTCGCAGCACGAGCTGGACCCCTCGAAGACCAACGATGCGGCCTTCGTGCCCGGCCTGTGGACCGCGAGCCAGGCGGTGCGCCTTTATGTGCTCGATCCCAAGAGCCCCACCCAGGTCATCGATCCGGCGAATCCGAACAATCCCCTGCCCGCCAGCCTGACCAACATTCTGAAATACACCATCGTCCCCGGCTCGGGCAATCCGCGCGACGGAGTAGCCAATTTCGGCACCAACGGCATCGGGAACAATGGCATCCTGAATCCAAACGCCATTCTGCTCGCGCCGCGCGGAGGCTTCGCATGGTCGCCGTTCGCCGACGATAAGACGGTAATCCGCGGCGGCTTTGGGTGGGGTTACAATCGCCCCAACATCGCGCAGGCCCTCAATGCCTTCGAAAACGGCGCCGCCCAGCAAACCAACATCGTGCTCACCAGCCTGGCCACGCTATCGGCTTCGGGAAATGTGCAGCCCCAGGGGATTCTCAGCCTCGGAGCAACCGACACATCCAGCCACAAAGTGCCCACGATTTACGACTACAGCCTGTCCGTGCAGCGCCTTTTGCCGAGTCAGATGATCCTGAACGTGGCTTATGTCGGCAACCTGCAGCGCCATCAGCCCATCCAGTTCAACATTAATGCCGTGCCGCTGGGAACCGCGTATCTGCCGCAGTATGTCGATCCCAGCAACCCGGGCAGCAACTTCGCCGGCAGCGTCTCGGCCAGCAATCCGGGCCCCCTGTCCGGCAGCAATGCCGCGGACCCCTCCATCATGAGGCCGTATCCGGGATACAATTCCCTGACCATGAACGAGAACAGCGGCAACGCGCACTACGATTCGCTGCAGGTCACCTTGGCCAAGCGGTTCACTCATGGTCTCTCCTTTCAGGCCGCGTACAGCCTGGCTAAGACGCTGGGAAATCTGGAGAACCTGGGCCTGTTCAGCCAGAACTGGAAATCGTACACCGGTTATGTCCTGTCGAATGACCGGTTGAACGTGTTCAATGCCAGCTACGTGTATGAGATACCGAAAATTGCGGGCGCCCTGCACATGAACAATGCAATCGGACGGCGCCTGTTCGACAACTGGCGTTTCTCCGGCGCGTTCACCGCCTTCAGCGGCGCGCCGTACTCGCCTTCGTTTAGCATCCAGCAGGCCAACACCACCAGCAGCGTGAGCCTGGGAAATATTTTCCTGGGAACGGGGGACCTGACGCCGCGGCTGCAGGTGGTTGGCTCGCCGAACAACGCCACTTCGTCCGTCTATTTCGATGCCTCGGGGCTCGGACTTCCCGCGCTGGGATCCACCGGCACCGGTCCTCGCAACTTCCTGAACGGCCTTGGAAGCTTCACCAACGACATGAGCCTGGTCAAGTCCGTCCGCATTACCGAGAAGTACGGCGTCGAACTGCGCGTCAACGCATTCAACCCCTTCAACCAGGTGCGGCGGCTCAGTACGAACACATCGATTCAGTACAAAGCACTCGGACCGACGTATGCCAGCGGGTTCACGATCATCAATACGGGTGCCGCATTGGCGGCGGCGCAGCAAGCGGCGGGCAAGCCTGGATTCCTGGGCTATATCAATGGCGAGGGGCAGGTGGCACTGACGACGGTACAGCCGATGCGCATCATAGAACTCGGATTGCGCTTCCGCTTCTAGAAGCCCAAGGGTTTCGGGCAGCCGGGCCGGCCCGAACGGCCCGGCATGCTACCGCGCCGCTTCTAAGCGCCCGCGGAGCGCGGGCAGATTTCCGCCGCCACTCTGCGAATCCGGGAAACGCCAGACGGAAGGATGTGTGGGCGCCTCGTCACCGATGAGCCGCCCACGGTTGGTTGGAGTAAAGACGCAGTATTGCGCCTTGTCCTGGAGCACCCAAGGAGACCCTGCAACCGTTTTGGTGTGGTGCTCGATTAGATTCTTTCAGCGGTCGCACGCCAGAACAATACCGGCAATGGTTAGCGCTCGCCCGATAACGTCGCGTATACCCTGGCCGACAGGCGCGCTCTGTTCCAAAGCCTCAACACTTCTCTGTTAACCCTTGCCAGGATTGATCGGTGGGTGAGATCGGCACACAATCGACTCAGGGAGAGAGTAGAGACCCTCCCCGAAGGTCGGCGTTGGAAAGCAGCCCGTGATCGACACCGTGTTTAATCTGTTGTTCGGTTGCCACCACCGGCGGATTACTCGTCCCATCACTCCAGCTCATAGGCGATGCGATCCGCCGGGAGAGACGTACGTCGCGTGCCTTGAATGCGGGAAGCGGTTTTACTATGACGTGGCGAACATGCGCGTTGGCAGGCCGATGCCGCCACCGCCGCAAAGGGCACTGGGAACCTTCATTACTTAATGGTTCTCGCTCCGCTGGGGGCATTCCCTGAGACAACCTGCCAGTGAAAACCCAGTAGCCTCAGCCCGGAGAGCAGGCTTTCGCATTCTGACCTGGCGCAATCTGCCCGGCCGCGCGGCCCCAGCGGTTATCGGCCCGCAGCGGCCGTTCTCTGCCGTTCTTCGATCCGGACGGTGCTGAGTTTGTGCGCACCGCATTGGGGGCAGCGCTCCGTCGACGACCAGGCGCCACACCGCTGGCACGCGCTTTGTGTCCGCTTCGGAACTACCTCTTTATCGATCCAGTGTTGTCGCATTTTGCACTTCCTCGAACACCCAAAACCCTGTGGCCCGCAAGCCGGTCGATCAGCGCTTGCCACAATTCGGCGGCTGCCGGGCCGCAGAAACATCATCGGCCAATTCCATCCAAATTGGAAGCCCCCAAAAGTACTGCCATCCCCTGGGTCTCGGGTCACGAGTACCAGTGGCGGCACCTGAACGCAGCCGGACGCATGGGACGAGGGGTACGCGCTTTGCTGCGCGGGTTAAGCCCGTCCGGCACCGGTTCTCCCCGACCGATAAATAGCCTCGATGATCCGCACTACGCCCCGGCCTTCCTCGGCCGTAACCGCGGGCGCTCTACCCTCCAGCAGAGCACGAAGAAAGTCCTGGTCCTGGAGTTCGTGGTAGCGCAAGGTGGCATCTGCCGCGCGGAAAGCGGCGCAATCTTGCGCCCGGAAGCATTCGATGTTGCCTTCCTCGCCGGGAATCGTCCATAGATCGTTGAATGGCGGCTCGACGGCTTCCGACATTCCGGCAACAAACGTGGCTCCGGTATCGGTCTGGGCCCCGATCGAGGCGCCGTTTGAACCGTGGACGTGAATCTTCGTGTAGATTCCCGGCTTCTGGCTCAAACTGGCTACCACGGAACCGAGCGCGCCGTTGCGGAACCGCAGCAGGGCGACCGCGGTGTCCTCTACCTCCACATAAGGGTGATTGAAGTTCGCCCAGCGGCCCACCACCTCCTCCACCGGCCCCAGGAGCCATTGCAGGATGTCGATGTGGTGCGGTGACTGGTTGATCAGCACGCCGCCACCTTCCGTATCCCACCTGCCGCGCCAGGGATCGGAGCGGTAGTACGCTTCGTCGCGCCAACTGTACATGGCGATGGTTCCCAAGACGGGAGTACCGATCTTACCCGCCTCGATTGCGGCCTTCATGCGCGCCACCGGTTCGAAAAAGCGCCGCTGGCTTACCACCCCGAGCGTCACTCCATTGCGGCGAGCCGCCTCAATCATCGTGTCGCAATCGGCGACGCTAGCCGCCAGCGGCTTTTCAACCAGTACATGAACTCCGGCGTTGGCCGCGCTGACAGCCGGCGCAGCGTGCAGCGGATGGGGCGTGCAAATTACCAGGGCCTCGACTCCGCAAGCGGCGATCATATCCGCGCACTCGCTGAACGGGCAAACGCCGTAGCGCCCGGCGAACGTGCGCGCACGCTCCGGGTCGGCGTCGCAGGCCGCCACAAATTCGGATTCCGCGAGTCTCTTGAGTGCGGCGGCGTGCAGGTGGGCGACCTTCCCACAGCCCACAATCGCGGTGCGTACCTTCTCGTTCAACTGCCGGCCTCCGGAAAGTAGAGCGCACACATCCGGCGGAGAAAGGCGAGCGACTCGGCCATTTCCTCCATGCCGTTCATGCCATCTTCGATGCTGATCCAGCCCCGGTAGCCGGCCTCGGCGAGAATCCGGAAGATCGCATGATAATCATTGAGGCCTTTCCCGGTGACGCCATGGCGCAGGGCCGTGGAATAGCCGGTAGTCCCGTCGCTGCTGTGAAGCTCTTCGAGCGTGACGCCCTCTGCCAGGAACCGGTCGCTGGCGTGCATGCTGACCACACGGCCGGCTACCGCGCGCAACAGGTCGATCGGATCCTCTCCGGCCACGATGGCGTTCGATGGATCGTATTGCACGCCAAACCAGCGCCGCTCCGGAATGCGCGCGATTATTTCCAGGAAAACATCCCGCTTCTGCGCGAATTCCGGGTACATCCAGAAGCCGTCCTTGTAGTGATTCTCCATTCCCAGGACGACCTGGTGTTCCCGCGCGATCTCGAGCAGCGCGCAAATCGACTCCACTACCCACTCGATACCTTGCTCGCGGCTGACGCCCGGGTAACGCTGGCCGCTCAGGACGCGGCAGACGGCTCCCGGCCCGCCCAGCCGTCGCGTCACTTCGATCATCCGCGCCTCGTGTTCGAAGGCGCGCTTGCGGCCCTCGGGATCCGGCTGCGTGAAATCGGGCGAGCAACAGAGCATCGGCATTTCAAAGCCGGCCGCGCGAATTGCTTCGGCGACGGAATCGAGATAGCCGGAATCCAGACTGGCGAAAAAGCCCTCGTACATCTCCAGCCCATCGGCATCGAGCTGCCGGGCCATATCGATCCATTGGAACACCGTCATGGTGCGGCGCCCGGCTATGTCGTCCAGGTAGCATTTCGGGAACGCGGACAGGCGCACGGCCATAACTGCTGCTTTCATCGGAATCTCGACCGATATTGTAACTGCGGTTCGGGAGCCGAAGATAGCTATGGGCGCGATCCCTCGAGGGCAAAGGCGATGACACTGTCGCCGGTCACCGGGTTGCTGAAGAAGCCTCCGCCTGTCGCCGTAATCACAACGTACTGTTTTCCATCGCGGCCTTGATAGGTAATCGGTGTGGCTTCCGCAACACCCGGCAGCTTCACCGTCCAGAGTTCCTTCCCGGTCTTCCCGTCGAAGGCGCGGAAGCGGCCATCGTCGGTCGCGGCGACGAACACGATTCCTCCCGCTGTGGCGATGGTCCCGCCATTCCCCGGGCGGCCCGTGTTCCGCTTGCCTTCCGGCAAGCTGTCCGTAACCCCCAGCGGCACTTTCCAGGCAATCTCGCCGGTATTCACATTAACGGCCGCCAGTTCACCCCACGGCGGCTGCTGGCACGGCAGCTGCTGCGGGGTAGATCCCTTGACGCTGAACCGCCCGCCGCCCGCAACACCTTCGTAAGGACCCTGGGGATCCACGCGATTGCCCTGGCCATTCGCCACCGCCGGACCGCTCTTCGGATCGTGATCCTTCAGCCCGGACATCTGGCCAAGCTCGTTCACATTGGCGAACAGGTATCCAAGCTGCGGATCGAACGACGTTCCGCCCCAATTCACGCCGCCGTGATTCCCCGGGAACTGCACGCGCAGGCGATTGTAACTGGGGGGAAGGAACGGCCCGCCCATCTCCAGGCCCTCCACCAGCTTCCTGCATGCAGCTTCGAGTTCGGGCGTAACCGTCGCGATATCGTCCTTGCTGAACGTCATGCGCGCCAGCGGCGGCGGCTTTAGCGGAAACGGCTGTGTCTTCGATGTGTGCTCCAGCGGCAGTTCGCTCTGCGGCACCGGCCGTTCTTCGACGCCGTAAATGGGCTTGCCGGTCACGCGGTTCAGCAGAAAAACCATCCCTGCCTTATCCATCGCGACTACCGCGGGAATTGTCTTGCCTCCCTGCTTCACATCGATCAATGCGGGCGCGCCCGTCATATCGGCATCCCAGACGTCGTGATGAACCACCTGGAAATGCCACAGGTACTTGCCGGTGTTGGCATCGGCTGCAACCAGGCTGGTGCTGAAAAGATTGTCCCCGGCACGATCGCCGCCGTACTGGTCAACCGAAGGCGCGCCGAACGGCATATAAACGATCCCGCGCTTTTCGTCTACCGTGAGGAAGCCCCACACGTTTACGCCGGTGCGATTCTTCCAGCTATCGTCCGCCCATGTGTCATTGTATTTTTCGCCTTGCCGCGGGACCGAGTGAAAGGTCCACACCAGCTTGCCCGTATGCATGTCCCAGGCGCGAACGTCGCCGGCGGGGCCGTGCGGCGGGTTTTCCTGCGTTGTGCCGCCGGTAATCACCAGGTTTTTATAAACCACGGGCGGAGACGTAAGACCGTTGCGGCCGGGTAGACCGCGCATGATCTCGTCGGTATTCAGATTCACGACTCCGTTATCTCCGAAGCCACTGTTCGGCTTGCCGGTTTTGGCATCCAGCGAATAAAGCTTGCCATCGGTAGAGCCGAAAACGATCTGCGCCGGCGTCGTTCCATCGCCCGCCCAGAATTCGGCGCCGCGTGTCGAAGGGTTGCTGGAGGGGAGTTGGAACGACCAGAGCTCTTTGCCCGTCACCGGATCCACCGCGACCACGCGCGCGTACGGCGTCGCGATGTACATGATGCCGTTCCTCACCAACGGCGTGTCCTCGCTCGGACGGAATCCGGAGCCGAACCTTCCGCGCGCAGCGCCACCCGGCCTTGCGGGAGTGTCGCCGACAGCTCCGCCGGCCTCGCGGCCTTCCATCACCGGGAACCCGCCACCGCCTCCGGTGAAGCCCGCGGGCCGCATGTGATAGATCCAGGCGATCTTCAACTCGCCGACGTTTTCGGGCGAAAGCTGCGTGAGAGGCGAGAAGCGCTCGCCGCCCGGATCGTGTCCATAAGTGGGCCATTCTTTCGCTGCCGGGATGGGCGGACCAGGGTTGAAACTTTCCAGATTCTTCCGGTCCTCAAGCAGCCGCGTGTCCGGCTTGCCCGCGCCCCCGGGTGCGGGCGACAACGGGACGGTTGGAGTTGGGCCCGTCAAGGATGGACTCGCGTTTCCAGCGCCGTAGTTCTTCGCCAGGTAATTCAAAATGGCGGTGAACTCCGCATCGCTGCCTTCCGCGCCGAGATCGACCATCTTCGAAATCGTCTCTCTCCAGCCCGCTTGTGTCTGGCGCAGCGAAGTGGCCTGATCGAGTGCGTGGCACTTGCCGCATACGCGCACAGTCTCGGCCTTGCCGGGGCCGTCCGGCAGGTCGGCGGCATAGGCGGAAAAAGCTGCGAACAAAAGCATGAGGGAAAAGATACACAGCGCCGCGCGCCACGCACGTAGTCCGGGATTATTCACGCACTCCTCCATTAAACCTTCGCAGCGTTCAGTGCGGCGAGCACGCGCGGCGCCCGCAGCGGAATTCGACGGATGCGCACACCGGTCGCATCGAAGATCGCATTGGCTACGGCGGCCAGCATGGGTTTGCAAGCCGCCTCGCCGGCTCCGTATGGAGCCAGATCGGAACGGTCTGGATGGGGATCTCCGTTCGCCAGAACGACGTCGATCTTTTCAGGCGCATCGGCATGGGTCAAAGTCGGATGGGAGTACCAGTCCACGCTGGTAACCTTTTCGGAGTCGAACTGTACTTCTTCGTGGAGCGCCCTGCTCAACGAATGGAGCATCGCGCACTCCACCGTGTGCCTCAGGGATTGAGGATTGATCACCAGGCCGCAGTCGTGCGCGCATACCAGCCGCTTCGCCCAGACGTGGCCGGTCCGGCGATTCACTTCCACCTCGGCAATCTCCGCAACCACGGTCTGGCCGCGGAACGAGTATGCCATACCGCGGCCGGTCAGAAGTTCGCCGGTGCCGCGTGATATCGGTGAAGGACGACGTTCCCAGCCATAGGCCTCCGCCGCCGCCTTCAGAACCGCGATCGACCGCGCGCGCCGGAAGCCGCCATCCTCGCTGGTGCCGGCCGTGAGAAGCTGCATACGGAATTCCAGTGGATCGGCTTTTGCCGCGGCTGCCAATTCGTCGATGAACGACTCGGAGGCAAACGTCGACTGCGGGCCATTCGGGTCGCGCAGATTTCCCGTGCGCAGCGGCGTCTCCCAAACCAGGGGCATGCTTACCACGTGAGTCGTCATCTGGCGATGCGGGATGGCGTACATTTCCGAAGGCGTGGCCGCGCTGCCTTCGGCCGGCTTGGCGCGCCGGATGCCCATGAGCTGTGCGATCAGAACCGTGTCGGCTTCGTTGTAGCCAACGTGGTTATAGTCCGCCGCCCGGGCGTTGTAATCCAGTGCGATGAGGTTCCCCGCGCCATCCAGTCCTCCCTTCATCCTCACGGCAAACGCCGGGCTCTTTGTGTCCCACGCCGTCTCTTCGCTCCGCATCCATTGAATCCGGACGGGCCGCCCGATCTCTTTCGCCAGATACGCCGCCTCGCACCCCGCATCGTCCGCCGCCGTGCGTCCGAAACCTTGAGGGCCTTCCATCCAGACCACCCGTACCTTTTCGCGCGGCATTCCCAGAAACTCGGCGACGCCTCTGCGCATGCCATAGGACTTCATGTCGTTGGAATAGACCGTCATCTGGCCATTCGACGGATCGGCCGTGGCATGTGCCCCGCTGAATGCCGTGTGCCCTTGGAACGGAACGTCGTAATCGGCTTCAATCACCTTCGCCGCGCCAGCGAATGCCACTTCAGGATTGCCCACTACGATCGGTCTCGAGCTGGATGTCGGCGTTGCCTCGCGTATGTAATTGAACAGATTCTCTGACGTCGGGAAAGGCGCCTTGGCCGGTTTCTCCCAATTCACCTTGAGCCTGGCGGCCGCCTGGATCGCCTGCTCCTCCCGTTCGCACACCACCGCCAGGTAGTTGCCCTTGCTGACTACTTTTAAGAATCCGGGCACGCCACGCACGGAAGACTCGTCGAAGCCGGCCAATCTCGCGCCCGCAACCGGCGGTTTGATGTTGCGTGCATGAACCATGCCCGGCAGCCTGACGTCCACGGCCCATTCGAGCGAGCCATCCACCTTGGGTGGAATATCGTAGCGCTGCGGAGAGAGGCCCACATTTTTCAGTTCCTGTACCGGTTTCACCGCGGCCACACCCGTCGCTGCGTTAATGTTGGCGCCGGACAGTGCGACGTTAAACCTCCTTCCACCGATCAGTTCTCCGTAGGTGACCTTTCGGGAAGGATCTCCCTTTACCGTGATTACACCCGCGCTCACCGCGAGTTGGCTGACGGGCGCGTCGAGCCGCACCGAGCCCATTTCCACCAAAACCCGGCGCGCTTCGGCCGCGGCGCGCCGCATGGGCCAGCTATCCCGTTCCATCGCGGTCGAACCGCCGGAGCCGCCCTGGTCGACCGTAATGTCCGTGCTGCCCATGATGCAGGTCGTCCTGTCATAAGCGACGTCCAGCTCGTCGGACATGATCTGGCGAAAAGATGTCCCGGTGCCCTGGCCGCAATCCGTCTTGCCCACGTAAAAAGTTGCGGAGCTGTCTTCATGAATAACGATCCACGAATCCAGTTGATGGAAGTCGGGATCGGTGTACGGACCTGCGCCGGCCGGCTCCGCAGCGTCCGCCGCCCGTGCAACCGGACTGGCACCCACGCCGGCAAAACTCACGACGAGCAGGCCGGCGCTGTTGAGCAGGTTCCTGCGGGACGGTGTCCCGCCAAGGCTCGCCAGCATGTCCTCCACGTGTTTCGGAATCCCGGTGAACACGGTAGTCATGCCACCACCCCGCTTCCGGCCGCCATCCGGTCCGCCGCGATTCGCTTCACCGCCTGCTTTATGGCTGCCTGCACGCGGTAGTACGTCATGCAGCGGCAAAGCGCGCCCTGCATTCCCTCCCGGATCTGTGCGTCGGTAGGGTTTGGGTTCTTGTCCAGCAGCGCCTTGGCGTTCATGATCTGCCCGTTTTGACAGAAACCACACTGGGGAACCTGCTCATCGATCCAGGCCTGTTGCAGCGGGTGCAACTTACCACCCTTTGCGAGCCCTTCCAGCGTAGTGATCTCGCCCTTCACGGCAGATCCCGGAATGATGCAGGATCGGGTTGCTACGCCGCGAATGATCACCGTGCACGCGCCGCATTGCCCCAGCCCGCAACCGAATCGTGGACCCCGTAATCCAAGATCGTTGCGAAGGATATAAAGCAGCGGCGTCGAAGGGTCAACATCCACCGTGTGCGATTTTCCGTTCACGTTCAAGGTAAGGCTCACGTCAGTCTCCTTACGAATCGGCGGGTTGAAGTGACGGAAGCAATTCTATCAGATCATTTCTCAATCCCGGCTTAGAGCATGCCGCCTTACTCGGGTAATCTGAACTCCAGATTGTTCGCGCGATTGAGCCTGATCGACAGGTCGCGGTCTACAAGGTCAAGCCGGACCTGTACGTGGGCGCCTTGCCGCGTCATGTAGTGCAGCATCGGCCCATCCGTCCAGTAGGCGGTTGCAGCCTCGATGGTGTGATCTTTGAACGCAATGACGTAGATCGGAGTCGAAGCGTTGGACCTCGCCCCGTCCGCCATCGTTTTCGCCGCCGCGGCCGATTCCAGGCGTTCGGTGATCGCGCCGATTAGCTGCGCCGTTGCAGTCGCTTGATCGGCGGCAGCCAGCGCGGCTTCGTAATCTTTGCCGAAATCGGTTTTACGCAGGATCGATAAGAGGGTGTTCTGGATTTGCTGCAGTTCCGAAACTACCGGATCCGCCGGCTCGATCGAGCCCGGAGGCGGAGGGCCGGTGAAGCGATAGTTTTTCATCAACCACGCATCCCGCGGCTCGGGAGATTGCGCACGTGAAACTCCTGCGCTCACCGCTAAGACCGCGCACACAAGAGATGAAACGTACCTGTTGCTTGACATGGAAAGCTCCCTATAGAGATGGATGCGAGCAGTGGAGACCTGGTGGAATGTGTTTGTCGCGAATTCAACTTAGGGCGAACAAAAGACGAAAAATCGGCGGGACGCCGGGTGGCGATCGGCCCTCGGCAGCCGGCGTGCTCATCCCTTCAGGGGGAGCTGCCAACATGGATGAGAAAGACTTTAAGAAGCACCTCGCGAATCTCGTTCACGGCCATCATCACCCGGAAGAGCACGATTGGTCGCCGGATGCGAACACGGGGAAGATAAGGAGGCAAGGAGGCTCGGCCAGCGGCAAGGGCACCAAGAGCGCGGTTCGAAGAACACGGCGGCAGACAAAGTAACGGTGCTTGTTCCGCAGCTACTAAAGTTCCAAGATGGAGCATGCGGGAAATCGCTCCCGGGGTTGCTGTCATTCCCACGCTGATCGCCAATGCGTATCTGGTGGGCGATGCTGCCTCATGGATCCTGGTAGATGCCTGCACGCCTGGGAACGAACGCCGCATCCGACGCGCTGCGGCCCGGCGTTTCGGTGCCGGCAGCAGGCCCTGCGCGATCTATCTGACGCACGGGCATTTCGATCACGCCGGATCGTCCGGACCTCTGGCCGACGCCTGGGGCGTCCGGATCTATGCTCATTTGCTGGAAATTCCGTATCTTACAGGGCAGGCCCACTACCCGCCCTTCAATCTGAATTCGCCGGGGTTCTTCACGCGAATCGCGAGGTTTTTCCCCACCGGCACAGTCAATCTGGGAACAAGGCTCGAAGCTCTAAAGCCGGAGCGGCCGGTCGCCGGACTTCGTGATTGGGAAGCGATCGAGACTCCCGGCCACACGCCGGGCCACGTTGCATTCTTCCGGCGCAAGGATGGGGTGCTATTGGCCGGCGATGCGGTCACCACCATGAACCTCGACAGCTTTTGGGACACCGTCGCCAGACGTAAGCAGGTTTGCGGCCCGCCGGCGCCCGCCACGTCGAACTGGAAAGATGCGCGGACATCGGTGGAACTGCTGGCGAAGCTGCGCCCCTCACTGATCGCCGCCGGCCACGGGCTTCCGATGCGAGATGCCGCGGAGGGGCTATCGCGTTTGGCGGAAAACTTCCGGAAAACGCATGTAACCCCTGGCATCCCGCGCGGTATATGAAATATGCGCGACCAGCTCTTGAACGATTTGCGATTTGCCGTCCGGCAGCTATCGAAGAGCAAGGCGTTCACCATAACGGCAATCGCGGCACTCGCGCTTGGAATCGGCGCCAATACCGCAATGTTCACACTGGTACACGCCGTGATGCTGAAGTCCTTGCCCGTTGCCGATCCGCAACACCTTATCCGCCTCGGTGATGGCGACAATTGCTGCGTCATCGGGGGATATCAAGGCCGGTTTTCTATTTACGCGTATTCGCTCTATACCTACCTGCGCGATCGCACGCCGGAGTTCGAAGAAATGGCGGCTTTCCAGGCCGGCTTCGGCAAGGTTGGGGTCCGTCGTGGAGGCAGCGGCATTTCGGAACCGCTCGTCAGTCAGTTCGTCTCGGGGAATTATTTCTCGCTGTTCGGTCTTCGGCCGTACGCGGGCCGGCTGCTCTCTCCGGCCGACGACGTTCCCGGCGCGAGGCCCGTAGCGGTCATGAGCTATCGTGCCTGGCAGGAGGGCTACGGAGCCGACCCTTCCATCATCGGTTCCAGCTTCATCATCGATGGCTATCCATACACGGTTGCCGGTATTGCGCCGCCAGGATTCTTCGGCGATACGCTGCGGCCGGATCCACCCGATCTTTGGATGCCCCTCGCCGACGAGCCCGCGGCTCGCCGGCAGAATTCGTTGCTCGCCGGAAAGGATCAGCATTGGCTCTACATCATTGGCCGCATTCGGCGGAATGCGCGGCTCGCGCCTGTGGAGGCGGAGGTCAATATCAGCCTTCGCCAATGGTTCCTGGCCAATGACCAGCCGCGCAATGACCGGGAGCGTCAGGAACTCGAACGACAGCACATCGCGCTGGCTCCCGGCGGCGGCGGCATCGCACAGCTAAGGGAATACTACGGCCGCGATCTGCGCCTGTTGACGGGGATTACAGGCCTGGTGCTGCTGATCGCCTGCGCGAATCTCGCCAATCTGCAACTCGCGCGTGGCGCCGCAAACCATGCGCAGATCTCGATCCGTGTCGCGCTGGGTGCGCAGCGCTCCCGTTTGGTCAGGCAGATGCTGACCGAAAGCGCGGTCCTCGGCATCGTTGGCGGGGCGGTAGGGCTGACCGTTGCCATCGGATTAGCCGCCTTGCTCATCCGCCTGTCGTTCAGCTCTCCGGAGTCCGTCCCTATCAGTCCCGCGCCGTCGTTGCCGGTTCTGGGATTCACATTTGTACTGTCGCTGATTACCGGGATCGTCTTCGGCACAGTGCCGGCATGGCTGGCATCGCGCGCCGATCCGGCTGGCACTCTTCGCAGTGCCGCGCGTTCCACCAGCGGTCGGCCGACGCTCCCTCAGAAGTCGCTCGTCGTAATGCAGGCGGCGCTTTCCCTCGTATTGCTGGCCGGGGCGGGACTGATGGTCCAGACCTTGCGCAACCTCCAAAACCAGCAGTTCGGCTTCAAAACGCAGGGCACCGTGGTGGTGAACGTGAACGCGGGATTCAGTAGCTATGCGCCTGAAAAAATCGCGTCCATTTACGCGGAAATCGAACGGCAAATGCGCACGATTCCCGGCGTCCGCAATGTCGCCCTGGCGCTTTATGTCCCCATGTCCGGCAACAACTGGCAGTCCGGCATAAGCGTCGCGGGAAAGCCCCGGCAAACGATATCGCCTTCGTGGGACCGCGTCAGCCCAACCTTCTTCGATACCATCGGCGCGCACATCCTTCGTGGCCGTGGTTTCGACGAACGGGACACGCCCGATGCTCCTCAGGTCGCGATCGTGAACCAGAAGTTCGTCGAGCAATATTTTCCCAATGAAGATCCCGTCGGCAAGAGATTCGGATTGGGAGGCGTGGAACACAGCGGCGACTATCAGATTGTCGGGGTGGTGAATACTATCCGGTTCCGCGACTTGCGCCGGGAAGGGCGGCCCTTCTTCTTTCTGCCTCTACTGCAATTGCGGAAGAGGGAATGGGCCGGCGGCATGGCGCGATCGAGTCTGATCGGGAGCATCGTCCTAAGAGTCGCCGGCACTCCGCCGAAGCTGGTGTCAAGGATCCAATCCTCATTGGCTTCGATCGACTCGAACCTGACGATGTTGAACGTACGGACCACGTCTGATTTGATCGAAAACCTGCTGCGTCACGAGCTTCTCCTCGCGCGCTTAGCCGAGTTCTTTGGCGCACTGGCGCTGCTGTTGGCCTCGATAGGCCTGTACGGGATTACCGCCTATTCCGTGGCTCGGCGCCGTAGTGAAATCGGCATTCGCACAGCTCTCGGTGCCACCCCCACCAGGATCGTCCGGCTGATCTTGGGCGGCGCTTTGGCGCAAGCGGTAATTGGCCTGCTGCTCGGGATTCCCGCGGCGCTCGGTGCGGGTCGAATCCTGGCCGATCAGCTTTATGGCGTCAAATCGTCAGATCCGCTGGTACTCCTTATCGTGGCGGTAATCCTTGCGGCCTGCGCGACAGCGGCCGGCTTGATTCCAGCTCTCCGCGCCAGCAGTGTCAATCCGGTCACAGCGCTACGCATTGATGCATAGGACAAACACGGACGTGGCCGATGTTTCAAAGGGTTCACCGAAAGGCATCAGGGGCGCCGGAGTATCTTGTGGCGAATTTCGGGCCAGAACTCCTGCAGAAGGTTTACCGGTATCGAGAGGGCAATCTGTTCCGTCCCATTGGTCAAAATGTATCTGCCCGTGCTGACGTCGATAGGTACCCAGGTTGTAGAAACCGCCGTCGCGGCATAGTAGCTGGTAAGATTTGCAATGTTCAGCGTCGTGTGGCCCTGACTGGTGTAAGTCACGAAGCTGAAGGCGACCGCGTGGAGGGCACGCCGCTTAAACCCAGTCTGAGCGCTCGAGATATAGCGGACATCCTCATGCAGGAGCGGCGCCATGGAAGCCTGAAAGGTTCCCTGCAGTATGGCCGTTAAAGTCCTTGAACCGAGTCGGCGGCCGTAACCTCCGATCCCACCGCCCCATGCGCCGGGCGAGTTCGTGGCTTGGTCTAGTACGAGGGAGGTTAACACGGGACCAAAGTAGGCGCCCACCGAGTAATAATTCTGTTTCCAATAAAGCTGCCAGCGTTGCTTTCCGGTCAAGGGCTTGTAATTCGCGGCCGAAGCAGTTGTCAAGCCGGTTAGTGGATTGACGGCGAGCGGTTGATTTTGATTCGCCGCGGTGTTCGGGGGGGCGATCGCTGGCTTGGCACCGCCCGGTGGGTCCGTACCGGCGGACCGTTGCGCGCCGTTAAGCCCGGCAGCACCCGGCTGCCCCGTGGAGTTGCTATCGGAGGATTGTCCGAAAACCGGCCGCTCCGCGATAAGCCCCAGAATGCCCGTCATTAGCAGTACTTGGAAGCCAAGCCCAATCCTGCCGGAGACGATGCGAGAAGTCATGAGTGCGATACCTTCTTCCTAACCGCGCTTGCCGTGCCGGTGGTTGCGGGCGGACCTGTTAATCCCGCACTGCTCGTAACCGGTAGGATGCAATCCGATCGCCGGAAGATTGAAAAACTGCCCATAAATGTCCGGCAGCCAAATGCCTTCTGTGTGCTGGCGTTCGTGCGCGCGAGCACGGTTAACACTTACGCAACTCGCGCACCCCTACCGGGTTTGATCGGGTGTGAACGGACAACATCGGTTTAGCCGCTTCGCGGGAAAGAGCTTACTTCTCCTCTGGCTCGGAGCTTTCGGGGCCGCTGCCCAAATCCCGAGCTTTCAGCACGTCGTGGTCATTGTTCAGGAAAATCGCACCCCGGACAACCTCTTCCAGGGTTTGTGCTCTGCCCCATTTGGCTCGGCGGCCGCTTGCAGCACCACACCCGACTCGTCGCAATACAACATCCAGACCCATAACTGGCTGGACCGGCACTCCTCCACGGGCGTGACGCAACCCGCCCCGGTACCCTTGGCCAACAAGTATGACCTTAGCCATGCGCACTCCGCGTTCGTGAACCAGTGCGACAAGGATCCGATCACCGGCGCGTGCAAGATGGACGGTTCGGGCGATGTCGCGTGCTCCGGCACGTGTCTTAGCAGGCCCCAATTCCGCTACGTGAATAACTCCGCCGCTGCCATCACACCCTACCTCCAGTTGGCAACGCAATATGGCTGGGCGAACTACATGTTCCAGACGAACCAGGGCCCCAGTTTCCCCGCTCACCAGTTTATTTTCGGGGGTACGTCGGCGCCCACGGCCGCCGATGACGCCGCGGGCGTTTTTGCGTCCGAGAACATGTCGGGAACGAGCGCCACCGCGGGGTGCGCCGCTCCGGCAGGAACCACGGTTCAGTTGATTGACCCCACCGGCGAAAACCAGAAGGTCTACCCGTGCTTCGAGCACTCCACCATGGCGGACCTGCTCTTCGCGGACATAACGTGGAGATACTACACCCCGAGTGCGGGATCTATCTGGACAGCGCCCAATGCGATTCAGCATATCTGCCAATCCACCGGGCCGGGAGGTCAGTGCGTGGGCTCCGCCTGGTCGGCCAATGTCGACTTAAAGCCGGCCGATGTGCTGAACGATATCGCCGCCTGCCAATTGCGCTCGATCAGTTGGGTGATTCCCACCGGGGTCAATTCCGATCATGCCAAATCCAACGACGGCGGCGGACCTTCCTGGGTGTC
>Ga0335081_10004857_pt1 | contig 21247 bp, 14 predicted proteins | sample Lox_Sample_35_FD_206713 | JGI IMG/M metagenome (GOLD analysis project Ga0335081, IMG submission 206713) | Soil microbial communities from Loxahatchee National Wildlife Refuge, Florida, United States - Lox_Sample_3.5 | ecosystem: Environmental > Terrestrial > Soil > Wetlands | place: USA... | reverse complement strand
TATAACAAGACCATCTTTGACAGCGCTGGCTACAGCTATCCGCCTGCAAATTACGGCGACAAGTACAAGATGCCAGACGGCACGATGGTGGATTGGAACTGGGATACTCTGGCCAAAGTTGCCCAAGCGCTTACGACCGACAAAAGCGGTAACAATTCCACAGCTACTGGATTCGATAAGAGCAACATCGTGAACTACGGTTTCACTTGGGGCTTCGAAAATTCCACGAATTATGTGGGGTCCTTCTGGGCAGGCGGCTCTTTGGTTGGAGCTGATGGCAAGACCGCCCAGCTCCCGGATGCATGGAAGGCCGCTTGGCAGTGGACATACAACGGTATTTGGGGACCGAATCCGTATATTCCAAATGGCAATTACGAAGCAAGCCTCAACAACGGTGGCAATGCCTTCGATGGCGGCCATGTGGCTATGATCGATACCCCCATCTGGTATACGTGCTGCTTGACGCATGTCACATCGGATGGTACGACCACGGGCACACCTACATGGGACATCGGCGCCATGCCGGACTACAACGGCAAAATTGGCGGCCGCATTGACGCGGACACCTTCCGCATTTTGAAGAGTACTCAGCATCCACAAGAAGCCTTTGATGCAATGTACTATTTAGAGACCGCGGGTGTCACTCAGTTGGTTGTTGGAACTTCAAGTCAGCCATCAGCTTATGGCGCATTCCCTGCTGCGACCTCGCAACAGGCGGCTTGGCTTGCTGCTGAAAAGGTACACTTCCCCGGTGTTCAGAACTGGAACACCTTTATTGCCGGCTTGAGTTATCCGGATGTACCCAGTGCAGAAGCTGCCATGCCTAACTTCAACAAATCCTTTGCTGATACTAAGACGTTCTATAGCTTGATCTTGAATGGCCAAAACAATGGACCATTTGATATCTCAGCAGCGGAACAGAGCTTCTTGACCACGATACAGTCAGACTTCAATTCAAAGTAGTAACGCGTTTCTGTTGTAAAATTAGGCGGGCCAGGGAAACTGGCCCGCCTAATCCATAAAAGGAATATGCAAATGGAGCATTTGACTCACTTACCAGAATTACCATCCATCAAATCTTTCCGCCATATGCCCCCTTTGGCCAGGCGCGAGTTCCGTAACGCATTGGTGTTTTTATCGCCATGGATTCTGGGTTTCTTGGCTTTCACACTTCTTCCTCTCCTGGCTACATTGATATTCACCTTCATGAATCTCAAACTTACCGATAATCCTTTCGATTTGTCCAAGTTCAATGGCATCAATAACTACTTGACTCTTTTCAAGGATCCAACCGTCTGGAATGCCAAATCAAATAGTTCTCCCGGTGCGTTCTGGGTGACAATCCGTTATGGATTAATCGCTCTGCCAATTAGTATTTTGTTGCCGATGGGAATTGCGTTACTCGTGAATCATCCCAAGCTCAAGGGCAAATCTTTCTTTCGTTCTATGTTTTATATGCCATATGTCGTCCCATTTATTGCCAGCATCTTTTTGTGGGCCGGTGTGCTCAACCCTCAATTCGGTTGGGTTAACGGCATGCTGGAGGCTGTCGGAGTACCCAGTGGTAGCGTGCCCGGTTGGCTTAACGATACTGGCTGGATCTATCCTGGCCTGGTCATCCTCGGTATATGGGGAATCGGCAATGCGATGCTGACCATGCTGGCAGGTATGCAGGCAGTTCCGACCGAACTCTATGATGCAGCCAAAGTAGATGGTGCCGGGAGTATCACCACCTTTCTAACTGTAACATTCCCGATGATTTCGCCAGTGGTCTTTTATAATCTGGTTCTGGTGATTGTTGGACTTTTCCAATATTTCTTGATTCCATTAGCGTTGAACGGGGGCACCGGTTTTCCAGGAGGTTCGACACTTTTTTATAATCTGTATTTGTATAAGACATTCTTTGTATATCAGGAAATGTCTTATGGTTCAACACTTGCCTGGGTGCTTTTTGTCATCGTTCTCATTGTTACCGTGATTCTGTTCGGCACTGCCCGTTTTTGGGTTTATTATGCCGGCGAGCAACGCTAGACGAAGGAGATATGCGATGCATCCGACTGCTGTTATAAAAGAAAAATCAGAGGCCAAGACACCCGGTACTGTTTCGTGGGTAAGACTTAGACAACATATCCTTTCTCCTATTCTAGTTACAACCCTGACTTCGGTTCTTCTGGCAATCTTCCTTATGCCGTTTCTGTATATGATCTTCACCTCCTTGGAGAATTCAACTCAAGTATCCACACCGGGCGCCCCTTTTTGGCCGGCAAAAAATCCAACTTATATTTATAAAGGTGAGAATACAAAGACATATACGCTGAAGGTTAATAAATCGGGCTTTGTTATTGATCAAGTTATCAACATGAGCAATTACAAGGGTAAGGTTTTACAGGTTTATACCGTGCCTCTGGCAGGTGGAATCACTAAGAATTTGGCACTTGTGCAGGGATATCAGAAGAGCAGTATCTTTATTGATCCAGCGAATCCTGCTGCCGATCCTACAGTCTGGAACGGCTATTACCAGGGCCTGCCGCGCTCATGGGTTTTCGCACCTAATTGGGGCAACTATCCCGAAATGTGGAAAGATACGAACTATCCTCACGTACTATGGAATACCTTTTTCTATGCGGCCACAACTACGGTTGGTGTTTTGTTTTCATGTATCCTAGTAGCCTACGGTTTTTCGCGTTTTCGCTTCCCCGGACGTGATTTTCTCTTTGTAGTGTTGCTTTCAGTTATATTCCTGCCGGCAACGGTTACTATCATTCCTACTTATACATTCTTCACCAAGATTGGATGGGTAGGAAGCTGGTTACCACTGATTGTTCCTTCGTTTTTTAGTGACCCCTACGATGTCTTCTTGCTAAGACAGTTTTTCATGACCTTGCCACGCGAGCTGGATGAGGCGGCTATGATTGATGGTGCTGGTCCGTTCCGCATATTGTGGTCAGTAATTATCCCCCAATCATATCCAGTCATAGTCGCTGTGACGATTTTCCATGTGGTCTGGGCATGGAATGATTATTTTGGTCCCCTTGTGTATCTTGCTGATAGAGCAGATTTGCAACCCGTCTCAGTGGTGTTGGCACGTTTCAATGGATTGTATGGAGCACGCCCAGATTTGATCCAAGCGGGCGCGCTTGTAGCCCTTGCATTCCCCATGCTCATCTTCTTCCTCGCCCAACGTTTCTTCATCCAAGGTATCGTTATTACTGGCGTGGAAAAATAGTTTGAACTAGACGATGTGATTTGTGGCAATCTAACAAGACAACAAGCCGGCTTTAATGATGGGCAATAAAATGAATTCTTGATTGAGCGGACGCTGTTGCACCACAGTATATTTTTCTGGACTTCTGTTTGTCCTATTGTTATTTTGAGCGTATGCACGGCTCGAGCCCTTCTTGGTTCTCAAGCAGGAGATTTTGCTTTCTATGCGGGTTCTATGACAGCGACTTCCAATTTTTCTCCCTCCTCGCAAGCGAACTTCTTTCGTATCGTTGCGTACACAACGGAAGCAGTCGTTCCGAATTTTATTCCTTATAACCAATTGACCACTATTAATTATGCTTTTCTCATTCCAAATGGTGATGGAACTTTTGCATCCCTAACCAACTCATGGAAACTTCAGCAGATAGTTGCAGATGCACATTCAAATAATGTCCGCGTGCTAATCTCGGTAGGTGGCTGGGGCACGGATCAGCAGTTTGAGCAGTTAGCTTCGGATCTAAAGTTGAGGTCCGCATTTGTTGCAAATTTATCAGCATTTGTGAATCAATATCAACTCGATGGAGCGGATATTGATTGGGAATATCCGCAACCGGGCCAGTCATCTCAAAGCTTTTTGGCGTTGATGAAGGAACTTCGGATGGTGTTTAACGGGAAATTGCTGACAGCAGCGGTTGTCGCTTATGGTGACGAGAATGGCCTCGGGGTCCCGCGAGATGTGTTCCCTGTTTTGGATTTTGTCAACGTCATGGCCTATGATGGTCCCGATCATGGATCGGTGGCTCAATACAATCGGGCATTAAATTACTGGAGAGGGTGTGGATTATCCAGCGAAAAGATTGTCATGGGTGTACCATTCTATAGTCGCCCCGGTGAAGTGCCGTTTTCCAAGCTCGTGGCGTCGAATGGCGATGCTGCGCAGATGGATAGCTTCAATTATTTTGGCGCGCTGGAACATTACAACGGCATCCCGACTATTCGAGCAAAAGCAAGGATCGCTTTGCAACAAGCGGGAGGTATTATGTTCTGGAATCTTGATGACGACTCTCTTGGAGACTTATCGCTTGTCAAAACGATGTATCAAGCAGTTCATGATCCCTGACCAAATTATATCTATTCCGCAGATAAAGGAATCAATTCTCTAATGAAGAACAATTCTCTTCCCAATATTCCCTGGCAGGAACGGCCTTCTGGTAGTTCGGAGGTGATTTGGCGTTATGATGCCAATCCGATTATTCCCCGCAATCTAATTCCATCATCGAACAGTATCTTCAACAGCGCGGTCGTGCCTTTCAATGGAAAATTCGCAGGCGTCTTTCGCTGTGACAATAGAAAACGCGAAATGAATATGCATCGCGGTTTTAGCGAGGACGGCTTTAAATGGACACTTGACAATGATCCAATCGAATGGGAATACAATGATCCGGAGTTGAGCCATTTTCAATATCGATACGATCCGCGCGTGCTCTGGCTGGAAGACCGCTATTATGTCAGCTGGTGCAACGGTTATCACGGTCCGACCATTGGGATTGGATATACATTTGATTTCGATAAATTCACGTTCCTTGAAAATGCGTTACTCCCCTTCAATCGCAACGGCGTATTGTTCCCGCGTAGGATCAATGGCAAGTATTTTATGTTTAGTCGTCCAAGTGATAACGGGCACACACCTTTCGGCGACATCTATTTGAGTCAGAGTCCGGATTTGATACATTGGGGAGAGCATCGCTTCGTGATGGGGACGAAACGTGGCTGGCAAAGTACCAAGATTGGAGCGGGGCCGGTTCCGATTGAAACTCCCGAAGGCTGGCTTTTGTTCTATCACGGTGTTCTTACTTCGTGCAATGGATTTGTGTATAGTTTCGGAGCCGCGCTGCTGGATTTGGATCAGCCCTGGAAAGTGATTTATCGCGGCGCTCCGTATTTACTTTCGCCACAAACCTATTACGAGTGTGTCGGTGACGTGCCGAATGTGGCTTTTCCGTGCGCCACGCTTTACGATCAGCCAACTGGGCGAATCGCCATTTATTACGGGGGAGCCGACACCGTGACCGCGTTAGCCTTTACCAAGCTTGATGATGTAATTGATTTTCTCAAGAAGAATTCGGAACTATAAGAATGCATCATTCTTAAGGAAAAATAAAATGGCGAATATCGAAGAACTGATTCAAAAAATGACCCTTGAGGAAAAGATTTCCATACTTGCTGGTGTGGATTTGTGGCGCACAGTTCCAATTCCGCGACTGGGGATTCCTCAGATCAAAGTTACCGATGGACCCAACGGCGCGCGCGGCGCATGGGGCAATCTTGGTCCAACTTCTGATTTGATTCCCGTTGGTATAGCGCTGGGTGCGACATGGAATACAGAACTTATGGAAAAGATTGGCGCAATTCTTGCTGAGGAGATCAAAGCAAAAGGCGCCCACATCCTGCTCGCGCCCACGGTTAATATTCATCGCACTCCGATTGCTGGACGCAACTTCGAATGTTATTCCGAAGACCCTTTTCTGAGCGGTAGGATGGCAACCGCGTATATCCGCGGCATCCAGAGTAATGGAGCGGGTGCGTGCATCAAACACTTTGTCTGCAACGATCAGGATTTCGAGCGCCGCACCATGAGTGCCCAAGTTGAAGAACGGCCCCTGCACGAAATCTATTTGGAGCCGTTCCGCATCGCGATTCGCGATGCCAAGCCGTGGGCAGTGATGTCATCCTATAATCGCATCAACGGAGTGCCCGCCAGTGAGAATCAACTGACACTGAAAACGATTCTCAAGCAGCAATGGAGATTTGATGGCATGGTGATGTCGGATTGGTTTGGCACTTATACCGATCACGTTCCGTTTGGCGGGCTTGATTTGGAAATGCCCGGCCCGGTACGTTGGATGGGTGCTGGGATAGTTAATAAAGCGATAGCCAGCGGCGCCATGTCAACTGAAGAACTTAATGACAAGGTGCGCAGGATTTTGCGGATCATTGAGCGGGCTGGCGCATTTGAACATCCTCAACTTGCTGACGAACGAAGTGATGATATGCCCGAACATCGCAAACTGATTCGAGACGCGGCGCGCGAGACCATCGTGTTGCTGACCAATAAAAATAATGTACTCCCACTTCAGAGACCAAAAGTGAAAACGGTTGCTGTGATTGGCCAATTGGCTCGCTGGCCCAATGTGATGGGTGGGGGCAGTTCGCAGGTCACGCCGCATTATATTATCTCGCCGCTGGAAGGGATTCGCGCTCGCGCGGATTTATCCAAGATCCATGTAGAATATTCGATCGGGTGCTTCCTACACAAAAAATTACCGGCACTGGATGGCGGTTGTTTACTGAGCGAAGATAAACAGCGCGGGCTTACGTTGCGTATCTTTGATAACCTTGACTTCTCCAATTCGCCGGCGTATACAGCAGTAACCGATCGTTGTGATATTGGTTGGTTTAACAGTTCTGTGCCAAAAGTGAATCAGGAACGGTTTAGCCTCACATTGAATGGCACCTTTGTTGCCAACGAAGCGGGGCTCCATACATTTAGTTTATCAAGCATCGGGCAGTCGCGGTTGTATTTGAATGGTGAAGTGCTGATTGACAATTGGGACACCTATATTCACGGGGAGGAAAAAACGATTCAAAGGAATTTTACTGCAGGCCAAAAGGCAGATATTAAAGTGGAATATCGGTGTGATGGCAATCGCTGGTGGCGTTCATTGCGACTCGGTCATTTGCCTCCTTACTCTGGAAACCTTATGGATGAAGCTGTGGCGCTCGCGGAACGATCCGATGTCGCCGTGATTGTTGCCGGGCTTAATAGTGAATGGGAAGCGGAAGGTTTTGATCGAGTCGATATGGAACTGCCGGGCGAACAGAATGAGTTGATCAAGCGCGTCGCGGCAGTAAATCCAAACACTATTGTGGTATTGAATGCTGGTTCACCGGTGAGCATGCCTTGGGTTAAAGATGTGGCGAGCATTGTCGAGCAATGGTACAACAGCCAGGAATGCGGCAACGCGTTGGCGGATGTGTTGTTTGGCGATGTAAATCCATCAGGCAAGTTGCCCACTACTTTTCCGATTCGATACGAAGATAATCCCGCCGCGATTAATTATCCGGGCGAGAACGGCGAAGTCGTATATGGCGAAGGATTGTTTATTGGCTATCGGTATTACGATGCTAAAAAAGTTGAGCCGCTCTTTCCGTTCGGTCACGGTCTTTCCTATACAACGTTTGAATATAGTGATCTTAAATTGGCAACCGATCGTTTTACAGAAGAGAATGGTTTGGATGTTTCCCTGACCGTTCGCAATAGTGGAGAGCGCGTTGGACAGGAAATTATTCAACTTTATGTTCACGATTCGAAGTCGACCCTGCGACGTCCCGAAAAAGAGCTTAAGGCATTTCGCAAAATTTCTCTGGCCGTAGGCGAGACCCAGAATGTTTCCTTTCATCTCGACCGCGAAGCCTTTTGGTATTATGACCCAGCCAAAGGTGGCTGGATCGTCGAGCCTGGCGAGTTTGAGATCATCATCGGCGCCTCCAGCCGCGATCTGCGTCTGCGCGCCCGTGCCGATCTCGTCCCTTCGCACCCGTCTAAATTTCCACTCGATATGCCTTTACGCGAGATCATGCAGGATGAAGCCGGAAAAATAATCATAATGCGGCATCTTGGCGAGTGGTTAACTTTCCCTGAGTCTTATCAGCATCTCGACCTGACGGTCGACCAAATTGTGGTTTATGGTTTCGGCTTGCTGTCTCCGGACAAGATAAATGCATTAGCTGAAGATTTAGCGCGGGCTTGATTGCCCGTTATTTTTGTTTTTAGGATAACATAATGAAGTATGGTCACTTCGATGATGAACATCGCGAATATGTCATAACACGGCCTGATACTCCTTTGCCATGGATCAACTATCTTGGCTCCGAGGCTTACTTTGGTTTGATCTCGAATACTGCCGGAGGATATTCTTTTTATAAGGATGCGCGCTTGCGCCGCATCACGCGCTATCGTTACAACAATGCCCCGCTTGATTTTGGCGGACGCTATCTTTATTTGCGGGACGAAAAAGATGGCAATTATTGGTCTCCATCCTGGCAACCGGTGCCGCGCGAATTGGACGATTATTCTTGTCGCCACGGTATGGGATACACGATCATTGGCTCGACTTTTCGCGGCATCCGCGCCGAGACGCGTTACTTTGTTCCGCTCGGTGAAAACCTCGAGGTTTGGCAATTGACTGTTACAAATCAGCGTGATACGAAAGCGGAATTATCGGTCTTCTCCGTGGCGGAATTTTGCCTGTGGGATGCTCTGGATGACGCGACCAATTTCCAGCGCAATTTTTCCACCGGTCAAGTGGAAGTTGAAAATCAAGTGATCTATCACAAGACCGAGTATCGCGAACGGCGCGATCATTTTGCATATTTTGCATGTTCAGAAAAATGTGAAGGCTTTGATACTCAGCGCGAGTCGTTTTTGGGGCCTTATCGTTCGTGGGATCGTCCGCTAGCGGTTGAACAGGGAAAAAGTAGTAATTCGGTTGCGAATGGCTGGCAGCCGATTGGATCTTATCATGTGCATTTATCTTTGCAACCTGGCGAGCAAAAACAGATTATTTTTATTTTAGGTTACCACGAGAATCCGAAAGACCAGAAATTTGATCCTCCCGATTCCCAGATTATCAACAAAAAGACTGTCAGACCAATCATCAAGAAATATCTCCAGCAATGCAATGTGGATTCTGCTTTTGATGCGCTGCAATCCTATTGGGATAATCTGCTTGGAAGTTTTCAGGTTCAAACACCTGACCAGCATGTTGATCGGATGGTAAACATTTGGAATGCCTATCAATGTATGATTACTTTCAATATGTCCCGTTCGGCTTCGCTGTATGAGTCGGGAATTGGAAGGGGGTTAGGCTTTCGTGACTCGAATCAGGATTTGCTTGGATTCGTCCATATGGTTCCTGGGCGGGCGCGCGAACGAATCTTGGATATCGCCTCGACTCAATTGCCGGATGGTGGCGCGTACCATCAATATCAGCCGTTGACCAAGCGCGGCAACAACGATATCGGATCGAATTTCAATGATGATCCACATTGGCTAGTGATCGCAGTTGCAGCCTATCTGCGCGAGACAAGGGATTGGAGTCTTCTTGAAGAAAGCGCTCCGTATGATAACCAGCCAGGCAGTGAGAAGCCGCTTTATGAACATCTGCAGCGTGCGATTCAATATACGTTGGATCGTCTTGGGCCGCATGGCTTGCCGTTGATTGGCCGGGCGGATTGGAATGATTGTCTCAACTTAAATTGCTTCTCCGATGTGCCTGGGCAAAGTTTCCAGACTACAACCAACAAAGAGGGAAAGGTCGCAGAGAGCGTATTCATCGCCGGGCTCTTCATTGAGTCAACGCGCGCGATGGCTGACCTTGCCGGGCATTATGCTTCGCAGAGCAGGAAGCAATTATCAACGTTTCAAGTTTATCCACCAGGATATTATCAAAAACTGGCTGATAATATGACTCAGACCATTTATCAGTATGGCTGGGATGGCGAATGGTTTGTGCGCGCATACGATGATTTCGGCAACAAGGTTGGATCGAAAGAATGCGAGGAAGGAAAGATTTACATTGAGCCGCAAGGCTTTTGTATTCTAGCTGGCGTGGGACTCGAAAACGGAATGGCGAAGCAGGCCCTGGCTTCCGTCCATGCTCATCTTGCCAGCCCTAATGGGATTCTTATTCTTCAGCCGGCTTATTCCAAATATTATCTTCACTTGGGGGAGATTTCATCGTATCCGCCGGGGTATAAAGAGAATGGAGGTATCTTCTGTCATAACAATCCGTGGGTGATGATTGCAGAAGCGCGGGTAGGAAACGGTGAACGTGCTATGGACTACTACATGCGGATTAATCCATCTGCGCGGGAGAAACTGGGAGACTTGCACCGTTGCGAACCCTATGTTTATGCTCAAATGATCGCCGGACGCGATGCGCCGACCTCTGGCGAAGCAAAAAACTCCTGGTTGACCGGCACTGCCGCCTGGAATTATGTGGCGATTACTCAATGGATTTTGGGTATTCGTCCGGAATATGATGGCATGCGTATCGACCCGTGCATTCCATCAACGTGGAGCGGCTTCGAAGTAGTGCGCCGCTTTCGGGGCAAAACGATTCGTATCCATGTGTATAACGACCAAGGCGTCTGCAAGGGAGTCGCACGCATGCGAATAAACAATCGTGAGATTGAGGGGAATCTAATTCCATTCGATCTACTGGGCGACGATCAACAAGTTGAAGTCTGGTTGGGTAAATTGTGATTGAGGAAAATATGGATGCATCGTTACTTGAAGTTCGAGATTATGATGGCGCGGGTTTCAAACCCCTGATCTTTTTTGGCAGTTGGCGCGTGGCAGTCCTTCGTTATCTGGATGAACTCCGGCCGGATCGAATTGACAGCATGGAACGTCATACTGAGACTGATGAAGTGTTTGTGTTGTTATGCGGCCGTGGAACGCTGCTTTTGGGCGGCAATGGAAAAAAATCTGAAGGCGTTGAATCCCAACCGATGGAGATTGGCCGCATTTACAATGTAAAAATATTTGCGTGGCATACAGTTTTGCTCAGCACGGATGCGACAGTTTTGTTGGTAGAAAACCACGATACCGATGAGCACAACTCGGAATACGATAAACTGTCGGCGGAACAGCGGGCCGAGATTTTAGAAATGGCGAAGAGCGGATCATTTATATGAGGCTGGTGTTTACGCTTACAAATCTGAGATAACGGCGATTCAAATCAATGTACACTTAACGTGGAATGCCTTAGACCAGCTTATTGTTGTGTACTCGAATGTTGTCACGATCCTTGTTTTGTTTGGGGCAATGTGATAATGAGAATATATTCGATGTCACGTAAATTTCAAGTTATATTAAAGGATCATGCTGTGGGGAATTGTCTACCGAACTGATTGCCCATTGTCCGCCACATTCGTTGCGGCAGACAGATTTGTTTTTTCATCCATCTAAACCAAGTCGCTAGCAGTATTGCTGCTTCGCTAACAGGCTTACCTTGGATATGTTTACCGATTCTTAACAGTCCGTTTTTGTGGCTTTAACATCCGCTCGGTAGAATGGGGAAAATATCTTCACTGAAATGAAAACTACCATAGCTGTTTATCGTTTTGTCGGATTACCTTCTCTCGACATTCAACTAAGATTTAGAAGATTCCCATCGTTCAAATTGTTGATTCCCTTGCCTCTCATTTGGCTCGCGCGTTTCTCGCGGCTATGACTTTGAAATCATTTGACTTTCCGGGATGGGTTCATTAACCATTCTTGGATATCCACCTTCTCATCCGAATCTTTTAGATGTTCCCGCTTATACTTGCCGTCTGATTGCATCACCCGCGCCCGCGCATTATCATTAAGATAGAGATCCAATACATGATCGCGTAAATAACGAACGTGTTCGGCGCTTTCGACGGGAAATACAACCTCGACTCGATGATTTAAATTGCGTGTCATCAAATCGGCGCTGCCAAGATAGATTTCATCCTTACCACTATTATAAAAATAAAAGATGCGGCTGTGTTCCAGGAAACGTCCAACAATGCTGATCACGCGGATGTTTTCACTGACATTCTTTATTCCTGGCCGCAGACAACAAATCCCTCGAACAAGCAACTCCACCTGAACGCCAGCCTGCGAAGCCTTGTAGAGTAACTGGATCATATCTGGATCCACAATCGCATTGACCTTGAAAATCAGGTGCGCTTTCACTCCGTGTTTAGCATGATCAATTTCGCGCTGGATTAAAGTAGACAGGTTCTGGCGCAGATTGAGCGGAGCAACGAATAATTTTCGATAATCCTGTTGACTGGAATATCCTGTTAAGAAATTAAACAAATCAGTCGCGTCCGCGCCAATGGCCTCGTCGCAAGTGAAGATGCCGATATCTTCATAAATGTTGGATGTGACAGAGTTGTAATTGCCAGTTGCCAGATGAACATATCGGCGAATCCCGTCTGTCTCCTGTCGTACAACCATTCCAATTTTCGAGTGTGTCTTCAATCCGACCAAGCCGTACACAACATGAACACCGGCCTGTTCCAATTTGCGCGCCCAGCCGATATTGCTTTCTTCATCGAAGCGGGCTTTGAGTTCTACTAGCACAGCAACTTGCTTGCCGCGTTCGGAGGCTTCCAGCAGAGCATCCACCACGGGCGAATTGCGTCCGACGCGATAAAGAGTCTGTTTAATGGCGAGCACTTGTGGGTCGCGCGCTGCGGCGTTAAGAAAGTCAATCACCGAACTGAAAGAGTCGTAAGGATGTTGAATCAGAATATTTTCCTGTCGGATCGCGGCAAAGATATCCTCCGCTACTTCTGCGTCCTTAAATTGATTGATCACACGCGGTTTGTAAGACGGATATTTAAGATCATAGCGTTCGATGTTTTCATACACCTGCATTAGATCCGCCAACCCAAGCGGAATTTTTTGGATGAATACATCGCTTCGTTTAATCTCAAGATTTTCAACGAGCAGATTGCGGATGGCGATTGGCATGGATTCATGAATGGCAATTTGCACCACCGATCCGAACTTTCTGCGGCGGATGCTTTGCTGCATCGTCTCGAGTAGGTCATCCGCTTCGATCTCCTGGATTTCGGTATCGGCATCGCGAATGACGCGAAAGGGATGCGCGTCAAGCACTTCCATGCCGGGGAAGAGCAAGCCGATGTTCGCGGCAATCACTTGTTCGAGCCACACAAAATAATGATGATGGGGGATCGTGCCATCCTTGCGCGCGCCTCCCGAGGAATGTTTGATCGGAACCAATCGCGGCAAGGTATTTGGCACTTTGAGACGCGCAAATTTTTCGTTGCCTTTTGGATCGCGAATCACAATGGCAAGATTGACGCTCAAATTGGAAATGTGAGGAAACGGGTGGCCGGGATCCAGCGCGAGCGGCGTGAGCACCGGATAGACCACTTCCTTGAAATATGAATCTGCTTTTTCTTTTTGAGATTTGCTTAAGCGTCCGTAATTCAAAATATGGATGCCAGCCTTGTCTAATTTTGGAAGCAGTTTGCGCGACAAGCATTGGTGCGCTTCTCCATAAAGTTCCGTAGACAGCTTGCGGATGGCGGCAAGTTGTTCGCGCGGAGTTAAACCATCAGGCGATGCTTCGGTAATGCGCGCTTCCACTTGCTTGCGAATGCCCGAGACGCGCACCATGAATAACTCATCCATGTTCGAGCCGAAGATGGAAAGGAACTTGACGCGTTCCAGCAATGGATTATTTTCATCCTGAGCTTCTTCCAAAACGCGGCGCTGGAATTCGAGCAGGCTGAGTTCTCGATTAATAAATAGTTCGGGCGAAAGCGAAACCATTTCTGGCATCTTACAACTTTATATTCTTGTGGAAATCTTTGGCGTTAGCAGCCACTCGATGGTTGCTCTGCGCTCAATTCGAAAATCATCTGCAGATAAACAACATACGCTGCCATATCTTACATTGATCGCTAAATCTGGATCGCCGGCAGCCAGCGTGCTGATGAGCAAACCCAGATTTGGTTCGTGACCGATAAGCACGAGTTCTTCAACATTATATTTCTCGATGATTTCCGCGATCACGGATTCAGGTTTGGTGGTTGGCAGGAGGCTCTCACTGAATTGAATCTTGTCTTTCTTGTATTTTAATTCTTTCGCAAGAATCTCGGCGGTCTGTCGGGCGCGCAAATATGGACTAGAAAGAATTACATCCGGCTTCAGGCTCAATCTTTTGAGAACGTGAGCGACTTTGTTTATCTTTTCCCGGCCTTTATCCGTTAAGGGACGCTGGGTATCGTCTTCATAGCCCGGCGAGCCGGGTTCGTACGCAATTCCGTGACGAACAAGATAGATCTTCATTTTCCTATTCACCAATCTCTACAAGTTGCGTAGGCGACAAGAGCCATTCCAGCATGGCACAACGACCATACTGAATCTTTTCAACGGACAGACGACAAACCCCGCCTTTCTTCAAAATGATCGAGGCGTTCGGATCGCCCGTGATCAGCACTGATGCGAGATTACTCAAATATGGTTCATGGCCAATTATAGCAATATTCTGGATATCGCCATACTTTTCGTTGATTTCGTCTATCAATTGGTCGGCATAACCTGTGGGGGCAAGCTGGTCGATGCAAATCATCCGTTCTTCTTTTAAATCAAACTTCTTTGCCAGAATGTGTGCTGTTTGGGTCGCGCGCAGGTAAGGACTGGTCAGAATCAGGTCGAGTTGAATCTCCAATTCCTTCAATCCTTTTGCGATAGAGCGCATCTTTCTTTGACCCTTGCTGGTCAATGGACGCTGGCTGTCGTCGCCTTCGAACAGTGCCGCCTCCAGCGCGATGGCGTGACGGACGATGTAAAGGATCATGCTTTATCTCCCATGGGAAAGGTTGATCGGACGCGGCACGCCAGAATGTGATGAGTTCCCCCATATCTTCGATGAAGGCAGCAATGGATTCGGCGTGACGCTTCTCGTAAAAGCGGCGAATAGGTTTCGGGTCAAAGGAGGAAGCGCCGCCTTCAGAAAAATCCTTCAAGGTGTTGAGTAGCACTTTCATATCTTGAATGTCACCCATTGCACTTTGATAGGTGTGCATACGTTCCAGATGAGACTCCGGATAATCGGGAATCGACGGCTGGACAACCTCAGCCATGTAACGGAACTTTTTGAAAGCGAGCCGCAAGCGATGAATAGTACTAGGCTCGGATGAATCCACCTGACCGTAAGCCTGGACCGTTCTTAAATAAACATTGTCCACCGCTTGAAACAACTGCGCGTGAAAATTCTCGTCCGCCGATCGTTTCTTCAGAGAGTCCTTGGTTTTCTCGATACGTTTTTTCAACTCAGGAAGCTTTATGGTATTAACCAGTTTTCGCGCCATGCGCAGTAGATGTTTTTCCCTTTCCTGCAAATGCATCTCAAATGACTTGAGATCCATAAAGTTCTCTATCGTTTCCAGAACCTCGACCAGCATCACTTGCACATCGCGCAGATCATCCAAATCGTCGAGCTGATCCCTGAGGGAGCGTCGTGTCTTTTGGAGATGCGGATGCGGATCGAGCGCGCGGGCGATATCCAGTATTGCCAATAAACGCCGCGTGGCCACGCGGAGATCATGAACGGCTTCTTCAGAAAATTCGCGGCGGCAGGTTTTGATTTGCATCCGATAATTTTCCCATCGTCCGTTGAGCGCGCCGATTAAAAGCTCGATATCTTGCCCGCTATTGCTTTTCGACACAGATCGCCTCGTGATCATGGGCACCTCACCCTATTTCAAGTTCCTTGCCGAAGATCTCCTGGAACAGGGCGCGGCGTTTATTCAAGGCCCATTTTTCGAGCATCAGGTCGCCGCGGCCGCGCAATGTCAGTACCCATCCCTTTTTCTTTTGACTCAACACCGCGTCCGCAACATGCTGTGCATGACTGACATCCATGCCGTCCGCGAGTCGGATCAATGCACATAATTTTGTGACCGTCGCCCGGTCTTTTTGTGTCAAACGCCTGAAATTCAAATCTTCGAGGGAAGGAAAAGTGGCTCGGTGATAGCGCACCAGGCTCGCCACGATTTCCTGTTGGTGCTCATTCAGCCCGATCAAAGGGCTGGCTTTCAGGATGTAATACCCGTGCTGGTCATGGTCAATGGTGTTGACAAAGTGGCCGATATCATGCAGAAGTGCGCCCACCTCCAGCAGCAGGCGATCCTCCTGACCCAGACTATGAAGTTCTGTGGATTCATCGAATAGATGACTGGCAAGACGAGCCGTTAGTCTGGCATGGTTCGCATCGAATTGGTACTTGTGACCCAGTCGCATTGCCGATTCTAGGACTTGTTCACGGCGCGGCGTTCCCTGAGTCAGCTTCATATCCGTTGCCATATCCAGCAATAACCCATCCTTGAGACCGACGTGGGGAATTGCGATCTGCTTGACGCCTGCCTCGCGACCGATTAATTGAAGAACCACTGTCGCCGGTAGAATGACGTCGGCGCGGTCAGGACGGAGTTTCAATTTTCGGATGCGATCCTTCACAGTCATTGAGTTAAGTTTCTCGATCAAATCCTGCAATTCTCCCATTGTGATCAGCTTATCGCTTTCACGTTTGAAAAGCTTTTGGCGCAGCCTGCCCATTTCCTCTACATTTCCACCGGTTCCGGCGCAGACATCGACCTTTGCCTTGCCGAGTTCGCGGTCAATGCGTCGACGCGCGGCTTCTGCATATTCGCGAATCAACAGGCTGAAAGGATGTTTTAGGGTCTGCAACGAAAAATGGGATTTGTTTTCCCCATTCAGTTTCTGGAGCAGGCGAACCGTGCCTATATCGTAGCTTTCAGTTGAAATCACTTTCTTATCTTCGGCAATGGTTACTTCCACGCTTCCGCCGCCAATGTCGATCAATAAGGCGTGTTTGCCGTTTAGGTCAATGGAGTTAGCCACGGCGAGATGAACCAACCGCGCTTCTTCTTCTCCGTTGATGGGCTTGATTTCAATACCGGTTGCGCGCAGAATGCGATCGATTAAGATATCCGAATTGACGGCCTCGCGCAGGGCACTCGTTCCAATCGCGCAAATCTTGGTCACCTCCAGGTCCAATGCGACCCTTTGAAAATGATGAAAGGCGTTCACCGCCTGTTGAATGGTTGCCTCGCGTAAATGGCCCGAGCCGAAGGCATCGGTTCCCAGTCGGATGGGCAAGCGAATGTTTTCTATTACTTGCAGCTTGCGGGTCTCATTGAATCGCCCAACCATCATTCGGATAGCATTTGAGCCAACATCGATCGCAGCGATGGTTTCTGTCATGTTTTTATTGTCCCACCCAAAACCGTTTTTGTGGAGACCTGAAAATCAAGTCAGCTTTCCTATTAAATTTAAAGCAAGAGTCATCAGCTTTAAATTGTTTGATCCTATAAACCAAGGTTTCACGTTGCATAGATGTATCTAGCGACAATATACCGATAATAAAATAACATTGCTAGATTAACACCTATTTTTCAAGAGGTTAAGGTTATGTAAATATCATTTGCGAACCGGATGCTCACCGAAGCAACTACTTCAGCGCGGGCCGCGCGAACCTATCGATGAGGATGTGTTTGTTCACATCGATGATAATAATTTGCCATTCTGCCCGGAGCTGGGCTTGCAATTCTTCACTTATTAATCCAAATATTTCAGGCCTGATCCGGTATTGAAGAGTACTATTTTCTCCTCAGGATGTACCCACTTTTGTTCAACAAGCTTGTTGAGTGCAGCCAATGTGGCGGCGCCTTCGGGCGCTGCAAATATACCCTCTATCTTTCCAAGCTTTTTTTGTGAATCAAGTATCTCGTCGTCGCTCACGGCCACCGCGGTTCCTTGGCTGTCGCGAATATCTTTTAAGATTAATGCATCTGCGAAACTCTTTGGCACGCGCAAGCCAGATGCCAACGTATGAGCATTGAGCCAAAAATCGCAAAATTGTGCCCCATGGTCAAAAGCCTTAATCACCGGTGCACATCCCTCCGCTTGAACAGCGACCATGCGAGGTCTTTTTGTGTTATGCAACCAGCCTAATGCTTCGAGCTCGTCGAAGGCTTTCCACATTCCCACCAGACCGGTTCCGCCGCCGGTTGGATAGATGATCACATCCGGCAATGTCCAATCAAAAGATTCGGCCAGCTCATACCCCATAATCTTCTTGCCTTCCACGCGATAAGGCTCCTTGAAGGTGGAAAGGTCAAACCAGCCTTCAGCCCGTGCTTTTTCACCGGCCATACCTGCTGCATCACTGATTAAACCGTCCACAAGAATAACCTCAGCGCCCGCCATCCGGCTTTCGACGATATTTGCGCGTGGCGTATCCTTTGGCATATAAATCAGCGCCTTGATCTTTGCGCGCGCTGCATATGCGGCCATCGCTCCACCTGCGTTACCCGCGGTAGGGATGATTACCTTTTCAATCTTCAATTCCTTTGCCTTCGACACTGCCGCGGCAAGACCGCGCGCCTTGAATGAACCGGTTGGATTGGTGCTTTCATCTTTCACGAAAAGATTTGAAAGTCCCAGCTGAGCTCCGATATTTGGAAGCTGCAATAAAGCGGTATCCCCTTCGCCCAAAAAAACAAAATTGATCGGATCCAAGACTGGGAGTAACTCGTGCCAGCGCCACATTCCCTTGATGCGGCGCCTAATCGCATCGCGATCCATGTGAATCCGGACCGACTCTAAATTATAGCGTGCCAGCAAAGGGGATTGGCACACAGGACAGAATGTATGAATCTCGTTGTAGTTATACGTTGCGCCACAACCCGAACATTCGAGAGTTCGTATCGAGGATGTCATCATTGATTTTATTTCGGTGCAGGTACGAAGGCTTCCACACGGGCCCATAACTCACGGATATTGATCGGTTTGGACATGTACACATCACATCCTGCGGCAAGTGCTTTTTCCGCATCACCTTTAAGGGCATTAGCAGTTATGGCAATGATGGGGACATACGCTAATGCGGCTTTGGCGTTAGTGCGAATCTTGCGCGCCACTTCATAACCATCAATATCCGGTAGGTTAATGTCTAACAGAATCAGATCCACTTCCTTGCTTTCGGCAGCGGCTATGCCTTCGAGGCCGTTCACGGCCTCGAACATGCAATAGCCGCGCGCCTCAAGCGCGCGCTTGACCAGCATCATGTTATCTGGATTATCCTCGATATACAAAACATTGGTTCCCATAACCTTCTCCTTATACTCCATTTTTATCTTCAATTGTGTGGATTACTTGGTCTACAAATTTTCGTGGCGGTAATGAACCTTTTTGATAGACGGCTTCAATGTGTCCGTTCAGGCGTTTGCGTTCTTCTGCAGTGATGTCCTTTGCGCTGACAACTACGATCGGAATTTCTTTGGTGCGTGGATCGAGTTTGAGTTCTTCCACGAGACCAAACCCATCAATGCCGGGCATGGTCAAGTCGGTGACGATCAAGTCGGGCAGGCTTTGCCGCGCGGTCGCCAATCCCTCCCGGCCATCCTTGGCACGAAGAACATGGTAAGCTTTTTTGCCCTCGAGCAGGCGCTGGATGAGCAAAGCATCGTCAGCGTTATCATCGATCAATAAAACAGTGGTAGTCTTCTCGTCAAGATTTTCAAGAGCGGCTTGTAGACCTTCACGCGGCGCGGGGGATTGGTCCTTGCTTAACTGCACGTCCACAGTAAACTGATCTTCAAGGACATGCTTTTCGACCGGGAAAGTGTGCCCAGTACAATTGACAACCACTTTTTCTTCGTTGCTAATGATGCCAGTGCGTAGCATCTTTTCCAGACCGCCAAATGCCACCGCTGCGGCAGGCTCCACAGCCATGCCCTCGCTTTTGGCTAGAGCACGCATAGCCGCAAAGGCTTCGGCATCGGTCACCGATTCCATGGTGCCGCCGAACTTTTGAGTTAGATTCCACAAGTAGGTGTAGGATTTGCCAGGGTCACCTGTTGAAAGGATGATGATGCGTGTATCCGGTATGACCGTTTCGGCGACATCTTTGCCTGCCTTGAACGCCTGTACCATAGGTGAGCAACCTTCCACTTGGATGACTGCAAGTTTCGGCACACGTTCGATCAGTCCCATTCGGTGAAGTTCGGTGAATCCCTGGTACACACCTAGTGGACCGAGACCGCCACTGACTGACTGGATGTACCAATCAGGTGCCTGCCAACCAAGCTGTTCCACAATTTCGTAGGCGATGGTTTTCATGGATTCGCGCGCCGGGATGGAGCCTGAACCGCGGTCCAGCCATAGATGCTTCCGTTCGGCGAACTGGGACGCGATTTGCTTAGTCTGGTCGTAATTGCCACTAACCCGTATGACCTCGGCACCAAACAGGGCGGCTTCCCGTAGCTTTTCCTGTGGAACGAGGCTGGTCATAAAAACCCATAGCTTAATTCCTACTCGGGCACAGGCAGCTGCATAAGCCACTGCGGCATTGCCGGTTGAGGCGATGACTGCCTCGCGGATGCCGCCTTCCAACATAGCAGCGACTGCACCGGCCGCTTGGCGATCTTTGAAGGAACTGGTAGGTCCGTAACGCTCATCCTTGATATAAACTGATTCATGACCGAGTGCAGGAGCGAAACGTTGTGACCTCCAGAGGGGAGTTCCTCCTGCAGGGTAGAGATCCAAGGATGTGGGATCGTTGAGCGGTAGAACATCCGCATAGCGCCACATATTTGCAGGGCGGCCCGGTAACCCGCGCAGAATTTCTCGCTTGAAGGCCGCATAATCGTAGCGCGTTTCGAGCCAGTGTGAGCCGCAGTCGATGCAGGTAGCCGCGACAAAAGGTTCGTACTCTTGTTGCCGACCGCAAATATTGCATTCAAGGAAAATCGGTCTTGTCATTATTTCTCTGTTTTTTCTGCTGGTTCGGTAAGTTGTGGCTCAAGGTAGAGCTCAACGAAGAAAGTTGACCCTTCACCATCAACGCCGTTGCTTGCGGCCCATAAGCGACCGCCATGCAGTTCAACCAAGCGGCGGCTGATGGGTAAGCCCAGGCCAGTTCCTCCCGATTTACGCGTGGAGGAGCTGTCCACTTGCGTAAATTCTTGGAAGATGGCCTCAAGTTTGTCACTGGAAATGCCAATGCCGGTATCCTGCACTGCAATCAAAACCTTCTGGTCTCGTTTTGTGACACGTAGAGCGATTTTCCCTTTGTCCGTAAACTTAATGGCATTGTTTACGATGTTGATCATCACTTGACGGATGCGGGTTCGATCAGCTGTGATTTCGACCTCATCGTCCGAGTCTTTTTCAATAAAGAGCGCTAGGTTCTTTTCACTTGCTAAGGTGGATGTGATGCTGGTCACTTCTTCTAGGATTTCGTGAACCTTGAATTTCTCCATACTTAAATTCATCCGACCGGCTTCGATCTTGGCCATATCGAGCACATCGTTGATTAGGTGCAGCAGATGTTGGCCATTCTTCTGGATCAAGCCCAAATCATTGCGCATATTATCGGTCAAG
>Ga0335081_10004856_pt1 | contig 21249 bp, 20 predicted proteins | sample Lox_Sample_35_FD_206713 | JGI IMG/M metagenome (GOLD analysis project Ga0335081, IMG submission 206713) | Soil microbial communities from Loxahatchee National Wildlife Refuge, Florida, United States - Lox_Sample_3.5 | ecosystem: Environmental > Terrestrial > Soil > Wetlands | place: USA... | reverse complement strand
CGCGAGCAGGGCGCGGTCTTGCTTGAGCGCAGAGTGGTTGACGTCCCCTGCGTCCGGCTCGGCCATGCACACGACCGTGTCATCGTTCACGAACCTGGCGATGTCGTCGACGTGGCCGTCGGTGTCGTCGCCAGCGACCCCCTCCCCCAGCCACACGACGCTCTCCGCCCCTAGGTAGTCGTGAAGGAGGCCCTCGAGCTGGGCCTTCGAGAGCTGAGGGTTGCGGTTCTTGTTGAGCAGGCACTGTCTTGTGGTCAGCAGCGCGCCCCTACCGTTGACGTCTATGGAGCCGCCCTCCAGCACCACCCCCGTCTCGAAGATTCTCAGGCCCGTAGACCTCGCGACCTCCAGCCCGGTCGCGTCGTCCGGGAGGAGGTCGTCGTACTTGCTCCCCCAGGCGTTGAACTTCCACTTGGTCGCCGCGACGGCCTTTCGCTTTCCGCCCTTCACGAAGATGGGGCCGTAGTCCCGCATCCACACGTCCGCGCTCCTTATCGTGTGGAAGGCCACGCCCGTCGCCCTGGTCATCGACCGCACCCGGTCCTCCGTGCGCTCGTCGTCCACCAGGAGGTCGACCCGCTCCCCCCGGGCCAGTGCCTCAATCATCTCCACGTAGGCCGCCTCCACCTTCGAGACTATCTCAGGAGGAAAGGTGAGGGGGTTCTTCGGCCAGGAGAGCCACGTGGAGTCGTGCTTCGCCCACTCGGCGGGCATCGAGAACCCCAGTCGGGCTGGCGTCTCCACCTCCGCCTCGGCCGCTCCGCTCTTCGCTCTGGACATGGGTTCCTAGCTCGAGATCTTGCGGTAGGTCTCGGGTCTCCTGTTCCTCATGAAGCCCCAGCCCTCCTCCACCCGTCTTCCGAGCTCGAGGTCGCAGGTGGCCAGGAGGACCTGCTCGCTGTCGTCCGCTCGCGCAAGGACCTTCCCGAACTGGTCGCAGACGAATGACCCGCCCCAGAAGCTCATGCGCCCCTCCCTCCCGACGCGGTTGACGGCCGCCACGACCACGCTGTTGGCTACGGCGTGCCCGCGCTGGACCGCCTCCCAGGCGTCGTGCCAGTCGCCCTCCGCCTCCTCTATCCCGTCGACCCTCCCTATCGCCGTCGGGTAGAAGATGACCTCCGCTCCCCTTAGCTTCTCCACCCTCGCCGGCTCCGGGTACCACTGGTCGAAGCAGATCAGGACCCCGAGGTCGGCGGGGCGGGCCTTGAAGACGGGATAGTCCCTCCCGCTCGAGAAGTAGTCCTTCTCGTAGAACGACTCGTCCTCGGGGATCTGGACCTTCCTGTACTTGCCGAGCATGCGGCCCCGCTCGTCGAAGACCACCGACGTGTTGTAGAGTCGGCCGTCGCGCGCCCTTTCGTAGAGCGACCCGCCGACCAGCGCGACTTTGGACTCGCGCGCGGCCTCGGAGAGGCGCCTGGTGGTAGGCCCGGGGATCGGCTCGGGGTCAACCTTCGCCTCCTTTTCTTGTGGGAAGTAGCGGCATGCGAAGAGCTCGGGAAGGCAGACTATCGACGCGCCCCTCCGTGAGGCGTCCCCGACCATGGTGAGGGCCTTCGAGATGTTGGCTTCGCGGTCGTCCGCCATCGCCATCTGGACAAGGCCGAGCCTCACCTCGCGGTGGGCGCCGTCGCCGCTGGTCACACGCTTGGTTCGGCCCGACATCTTAGCCCAGACATCTTCTGAGCTTGGCCGCTTCTATGAAAGCGTTTGAGGCGCTGGACCTCTCGCCGTCCATCGCGCACATCATGAAGGTGTTCACGAAATTCTCGTGCTTCTTCGACCTGTTGTCTGAGGGGCCAAGCGGCAGCGAGAGGGTCTCCTCGATGGTGGAGAGGTCGGCCATCACGTACCTCAGCGCGGTCTTCAGCTTCTCCTTGTTCATCTGCGTGAACTTCGCCATGAGGTCGTACTTGTCGACCAGCAGGTGGACGGTCTCCCACGAGACGAGCGAGCCCGCCACGCGGTAGTCGTACTGGATCCCCTGGTAGGCGTGCTTCAAAGCGTCGAACTCCTTGTCCGTGAGCGAGCGCATGGCCTGCGCCCCGATGAACTCGGGCGGGATGCCCAGCGAGTAGAAGGCCGCAGCGAACGGGATGGCCCTGGGCATGGTGACCCCCTTGACCCTCCTGCTGTAGCCGAAGAGCCCAATGTGCAGCTTCCGGGCCCTCCTTGTCGGGATGAAGGAAGCGACGTAGTTGATGAGGGGAGCGAGTATCTCGACCCTCGACTGGAAGACGGGTATCAGCTTCTTCATCGCGCCTTCGAGGAGCAGGGTCTCTTGTTCGTCGACCTCGGCGAGCTCGCCGTTCGGGAGGCGGTCGTTCAGCGTCGCGATCCCCTTCTCGACCACGTCGCTGGGGTAGTCGTAGCGGAACGCGGACTGGATCGTGACCGTCGAGAGGCCCTTGTACTCGTTGAGGAAGTTGTCGATGTTCTCGGGGTTGAGGTGCCCCCTGAAGGGCATCGTCCCCACTCCGAGTATGGGGTTCATCCTCACCCCCGTCTTCTTCTGGACTTCCGAGAGCTTGCTGAGGGCGACCTTCGAGAGAAGGACGGCGGTGATCAGGCCGTAGTTGAGCGCGGGGTCCGACCTGGCGATGAAGACCCGCATCACCTCCGGCTTGACGGCCTTCACGTACTCGAGGACTATCTTGTCCATGGACATCAGGCTCGGGGCGTCCTCGACCAGCGGGATCGCGTCTATCTTCTTGGGCATGAACGCGCCCACCCAGTCCTTGACCTTCATCGAGCCGCCGAGGCTGACGTCTTCGATCCCTGCAATGGCCTTGGCGTAGCACCTGTCCAGCCACAGGAGCTCCGACCCCTTCGTCGTGAAGGGGAGTATGACCGCGGAGACCGGGACCGTCTCCCTGTCGTAGTAGGTGCTCGCCACGTCCGCCTGGAGGGGGATGGACTGGAGGGTCTGGGTGACGATCTTCCGCTCGGCCTTCTCGACCAGCGGGTTCGGGATGCGGTAGGTGAGGAAGATGTCGCGCCCGAAGACGTTGTCCATGAAGTAGTCGGGGTACTTGCTGAGGAGCTTCCTGACGACGTTGGTGTCGACGTCCTTCCCCTCGGAGTCCCACATGACCTCGCTGCAGGCGAGCTTGCTGAAGGCGATGTACGCCTCGTCGAGCTCGGTCTCTCCCTCGATCACCCCGTTGGTTGACGACGCCCAGGGGGGCGTGTTCGCGTTGTCGGGGTGCTGGGTCGTCATCGTCTTGGGGATGAATCTTTTCTCGTCGACCAAGTTGTGCTAAGCGGGCGACGGTCTCCGGGAGAGATTATTATGTTAACGCTTTTGCGAAGAAGAACCGTCAGCGCTTAAATAGCAAACCAGTCTTCATGTCCGTGCCGCTGGTGCGAAAGGTGGTCCGGCAAGACCTTGAGCCAACAATCGGCGAAATAGCACTGATGGAGTGCTTCCGACACATGACGAATCACTGTATTCGTATCGGTCTGGAATTCGAGAGGGAAAACGGCGTCACGCCGTCGATGAGAAAACTCTCGCGGCTCTCATACACCCATCTGAAATCATATCAGTGCTACGCCCAGTATCGGTTGTGTGCGATTTCCAGGGCGGCTGGAATTCTGTCTTCCAGGAAGAAGTCTATCAAAAGAGGGTTCGCAACAAGGAGCCCGTTCGTGTCCAAGCGCATGATAGTCTCATGTTACGGGTTCGACATTCAAGATGGCCATCTCGTAATCCATCTAGGTTCACGAACGTCCGAATCAATAGCACTCAACAGCCATACTCTAGAGGTCATCTCTAATCCTTTGCTCAGAGTTTGTTCCTTCACTTTGACAGAAAAATCACTCTGCCTCTGTATATCAAAGGAGGTCCCGAAGCCCAACCTTTCTGAAGTGACAGGCCCCATTGGTGTCGACAGAAACCTTAGGAACGTCACGGTCGGGAATGAAGAAGCGGTCACCTACTATGACGTCTCTAAAGTGTCAAGAATCGCGGAGAATACAAGGAGAATCATCGCGTCGTTCAAAAGGGACGATAGGAGAGTTCGGCAGAGGCTAATCTCGAAATATGGAAATCGGAGGCAGGAGAGAATCGAGCGCATTTTGCACCTCGTATCGAGGGATGTAGTCGAGAGGGCCAAGGCGAAGAGGCAAGTGATAGTGTTCGAGGAGATCAAAGGAATCCGTAAGCTTTACCGGAAAGGCAATCTTCAGGTGAAATCCTACAGGGCACAAATGAACTCTTGGCCATTCTACGAGGTTAAGAGGCAGATAGAGTACAAAGCGGCATGGGAAGGAGTTCCCACAATTACGCTTTCGAGACGAGAGACAGAAGGGACCACGATGGACTGTCCACAATGCGGGGAGAGACTCCAAGTGCCAGTTCGAAGGGATCGGCGCCATTATCGCCAACTGTGGTGTGAGCGCTGTGAGAGGTGGAGAGATCGTGACCTAATTGCCGTTCTCAACATCTCTCGCAGGGGGTGGTTGAGGTTCGACCATTCTTCGAAGGAAGGCGGGGCAAGAGAAGCAATGAGGGGGAACCCGGGACACGAAGGGGAGCCGGTAATCCTCAGAGTCGATGCCTCGAAGTCACGCGATGTATTCACGCGCGACAGAACCTTATGTTAGATGGAGTTCCCACCTGTCAGTAATCCTTGCGCTCTGACATAGAAAGGTCGGCGCGCTAGCGCTAATAACCGCGGGCGTTGACTTGAGGAGGGTTGTCTTCCAACAGCCCTCTGGCACGCACAGATTGGGACGGCAGCGCCCGGGCTTACGACCGTTTCGAGAAGAGGTGGCACTACTATTCCAGAGTCGCGGAGGGCCTCGTCCGTCCGCTCGGGATTGAGCGCGGCTCGAGAGTCCTGGAGCTCGCGTGCGGGACGGGGGCCTGCACCCTCGTGTTGTCCAGGCGCTGCCCTTCGGGAGAGGTGGTGTGCGTGGAGAGGTCCGCCCCGATGATGGACATGGCGAGGAAGAACGCGCGGTCGGCGGGACGGGAGAACGTCTCCTTCGTGCAGGGGGACGTGAGCCGTCTCCCGGACCTTCTCGCCGGCGAGGCGAAGTTCGACTTCGCCGTCTGCAATTCGGCCTTCTGGCAGTTTCACAAGAGCGTCCGGGTGGGAGAGGCTGTGCGCAAGTCGCTGAAGCCGGGAGGAGTCTTTGCCTTCAACCTCCCGTCCCTCTACAGTCTGACGAGGGAACGGCGACTCTATCGCGACGCGGTCAACGAGATTCTGGGCAAACACGGGATCGACCGCAGGAAGTTTTGGCAACGCAGGAAGCGCGAGGACTACCACGCTTCGGTGGAGCGCGCCGGATTCACCGTCGTCAAGGACACCCACTACTACGTCGTGGTGCAGCCGAGAGAGATGATGGAGTGGAGGAGCATACCCATCTTCGCGAGAAGGTGGGGAAATTTCGCCGGTCTCCCGGCTGACGTCTCGGCCGAGATATCCAGCATGATAAGGAAGAGACGGCTGCTCTGGCCAGACGACATGGGGAGAAGGAGCAGATGGCGGATGATCGTGTCGACTGGAGAATGAGCGGCCTTGCCTCACTTCACCACGAGCACGTCGCACTTCGAGTGCGCTACGACGGCGGACGAGGTGCCTCCCATGAGAAGGCGCTCGACGGCCGAGAGGCCCCTCCTGCCTATCACCACCAGGTCGGCCCGCTGCTCCTCCGAGGCCGCGAGTATCTCGTCCGCGGCCTGTCCGTCCCTCAGCACCCCGGTGACGTCGCCGACCGTCCGTTTGGCCCTCGCGACAGCCTTTGCGAGGACCTCCCTGCCGCTCTGCACCGTCTCCTCGTAGGCGGAAGGAGGGACCACGACGACTATGGTGAGTCGCGCGCCGCAGGTCTCCGCCAGGGAGGACGCCCTCGAGAGGGCGCTCTCCGCGTTCTTGGAGCCGTCGTAAGCCAGGAGGATGAGTTCGTAGCCCGCCTTCGGAGCGGGGGCAGGGGTCAAGCGACTGGGGCCTCCGCGGACTTGTCCACGACCGGCGCGACGGCCTTCTTCCCCATTACCTCTTGGGCGAAGAGCGCGACCACAAGCGAGACCGCGAATCCCACGACGGCGATGTAGTAGGCGTAGTGGAAGGCGGTGTGGGTCGGGAGTGAGATGGTCTGGCCGGCGATGACGTAAGCGGCGACGAATGTGGTCATCAGCGACCCCGCTATGGGTGCCCCCAGGCTCGACCCGATGTTCCTGAAGACCGTGTTCAGAGAGGTGGCGAGCCCCATCTCTCTCTTCTTGACGGACAGGACCAGCAGGTTCTGGGTCGCGACGAGCAGCATCCCCAAGCCGGCCGACGCTACGATCAGGTACTCGGCTATCTGGGCTGCGGCCGTAGCGGTGGAGATCAGGAAGAACCCGAGCGCTCCCAGGACGCTCCCGATGTAGAGGAAAGGCTTGACGCCGTACTTGGGGGTCAGGCGGCCCACGGGGATGGCGACTATCAGTATCGCGACGGCGAGCGGGAGGAGGTAGAGCCCGGTGGTCAGGATGTCGAAGCCGTAGCCGCTCGGCGGCGCCAGCTCGAGCTGGAAGCTTATCGCCTGGAAGGCTATGAAGAGCGCGGCCCCCGAGGTGATCCCGACCACGTTCGCGACAATGACGTTCCTGATCGCGAGGAGCTTCAGGTTGAGGATGGGCTCGGCGACCCTCCTCTCGTAGGCGATCAGGGGGACAAGGAAGACGAAGCCGCCGAAGACCATTCCGAGGACAGGGATCGACGTCCACCCCCACGTCGACCCCTCGGAGAGGCCGAGGACTATCGCGCCCAGGTCCACGCCCAGCCAGGTCGCCCCCACGTAGTCCAGCTTCGCGTTGGGGTCGGTGACCGAGGACTCCTTCACGGTGTAGAAGATGAGGACCGTCAGGACCACTATGAAGGGAAGGGCGATGTGGTAGTTCGCCTGCCAGCCGTAGGAGTTGGCGACGAGGGCGCCCAGCGGGAGGCCGAAGGCTGCCCCGGCGCCGAACATCGCGCTGAGTATCCCCTGGGCGCGCGGGACAAGCTCGCGCGGGAACTCCTCCCTGACCAGGCTGAATGCTAGCGGGAATATCCCCAGCCCGATGCCCTGGACGGTCCTGGAGAGCAGGAGGACGGTGAAGTTCGGCGCGAAGGAGGTCACACCGACCATGGCGCAGTAGATCAGCAGGACGTAGATCAGGACCCGCTTCTTCCCCGCTATGTCCCCGAGCTTTCCTATCACCGGGTTGACCGCGGTCCCGAAGACCGTGTAGAGCGAGATGACGAGGCTCACCTCCGCGATGGTCACGTTGTAGTCCGAGGCTATCTTGGGGAGCGAAGGCGTCAGCATTATGTCGACGTAGAGGACGAACGCCGCGAGGAGCGAGAAGAGGACGAGGACCCTGTTCGCGTAGGACTGGTCGAAGGCGGGCTTCTCCGCGGGCTTGGCCGGGTCGGCTCCCGACATCGTCATCGTTCGAGCCCGACGCGGTGCGTTATTTAATCACCTATGTTATAGATGGAACAGAACCCGACCGCCGGTTCTGTAACCTCTTCGGCAGAATGGGCGCGGCCGCCCGAACGCCGGCGGCCAACTCGTTATATATCGCGGTCGGGGAGAAGGCCTATGCCGACAAAGTACGACGTAGTCAAGCAGACGAAGGCCCCGATCAGCAAGGCGATCGACTACTACTCGCATCCTGAAAATCTCCCCAAGGTTCACCCGGACTTTGTGAAGGACGTCAAGGTGATCAGCAGGGACGGCAACACGATCAAGCTAGAGCAGCAGATGGAGATGATGGGAAGGCGGCTGAAGGCCGTCAACACGATGACCTGGGACAGCGCCAACAACAAGTTCGTCGTCAACACGCTAGACGGCGACGGCAAGGGCAGCACGATAACGATCGAGCTGAAGCAGATTCCGTCGGGGACGGAGATGCACTACTGGGCCGAGATGGAGTTCGGGGCCCTCGGCTTCTTCATCAAGGGGCGGGCCAAGGACTCCTTCGTGAAGGTCGCCGACGAGGACGCGAAGGCCCTCGACGCGATGTAGAAGCGAACCTAGCAAGCTGGGCGCGCGGCGCGCATGGATTAATAATACCACGCTAAAGTGGTAATCGCTCCATGAGACTCGCCGTTGGGTTCAACCCGGTCTTCCCCGTCAGGGACATGACCAAGCTCGCCCTCGGGGCAGAGGCGAAGGGCTACGAGTCGATATGGGTGCACGAGAGCCTCTACCAGAGGGACGTCGTCACCTACCTCGCGTCCATCCTCTCGTCCACCAAGCGCATCAAGGCCGCCTCCGGCGCGATCAACACCTTCACGAGGCACCCCGTCACGACCGCGACCACCTTCGCGAACCTCGCGGAGCTCTCAGAGGGGCGCGCCATCCTGGGCCTCGGGCTGGGGAGCTTCCCCACAATCCCGCTCATCGGCTACAAGATATTTCCGGCGGTCGAGACGAAGCCCCTCAGGAGGATGATGGAGTACGTCAAGGTCCTTCGGGCCGTCTGGTCGGGGCAGAAGGTCAGCTTCAAGGGAAGCGTCTTCACAGTCAACGACCTCGAGCTCGGGTTCAAGATGAGCCACCAGGTCCCCCTCTATCTCGCCTCCCTCTTCCCCATGACGCTGAGGTTCGCGGGCAGGTCCGCCGACGGCGCGATCCTCTCCCCCACCCTGGCGACGGTCGAGTCCACGGCGCGGATGGCCGGCTTCGTCAAGGAGGGCGAGACCGCAGGCAAGAGAAAGGTCGACAGGGCGTCCTACATGATGACGAGCCTCGACCCCGACGTCAAGGCCGCGAGGGAGACCGTGAAGAAGTTCTACTTCTTCCTCTACCAGCTGAGCGACGTCCTTCCTCCCAACACCCTTGAGAAGTACGGCGTGACGGAGGAGCGGCTCAAGCCCATGAAGGAGGCGTGGAAGAAGGGAAACGTCGCGGAGGCGAGCCGGCTCGTCCCCGAGGAGGCCGTGGACGCGCTGACGATCGTGGGCACCCCGGACCGGGCGCTGCAGCGCATCTCCGAGTACGTCAAGGTCGGCGTGGACCTCCCGATAGTAATGCCAATCGGCAACACCAGCTACGCGATGGACGCGCTGGCCCCGGGTGAGCGTCCGCCCGCATGACCGGCTCGAAACAACCATTCCTGCCGGTCCTTGCCAGGTTTGTCAGGCTCCAGTTCGCGCCCGTGATGATAGGCCCCGTGGTCCTGGGCGCGGCGGTCGCGTGGCACGCGACCCACGCCTTCGAGCCCGTCCTCTTCGTCCTGACGTTGTTAGGCAGCGTCTCCCTGCTGCTGGCCGCGAACGGAATCGACGACGTCTATGACCAGCTGAACGGGGTCGACGCGACGGCGGACCGCCTCTTCCCCAAGGAGTTTCCAGGCTGGAAGCCCATAACGAGGGGCGTCATCAGCGTAAACGATGGGTTCGCGATATCAGGGGTCTTCTACGCCCTGAGCGTGGGCATAGGGCTCTATCTCTCGGCGGTGGTCGGCTGGCTGGCCATCGGGATCGCCCTCCCCGGCATCCTGCTCAGCTTCTTCTACACGGCGCCGCCGCTGAAGCTCGACTACCGGGGGCTTGGCCTCGGAGAGCTGTCGATCCTGCTCAGCTTCGGGCCAATCCCCTGTCTGGGCGCCTGCTACGTCCTCACCGGCGGGGTCTCCGCGCTCCCGGTGGTGGCCTCGGTTCCGACCGGGCTGCTCACTGTGAACATCCTCATGATGCACGACCTGATCTTCTTCGAGCCGTACAGGCAGGCGGGGAAGCGCTCGCTAGCGGTGGTCCTCGGGGCTGAGAGGACGCAGAGCCTCGTCCTCGCGTTCACCGCGCTCGCTTACGTGATAGTCGTGGGGTCCGTCGCGGCGGCGATGATGCCCCCCACAGGGCTCCTCTGCGTAGCCGCGCTCCCCCTGCTGCTGTGGTCCCGGGGACGTCTTCCGGCCGGCCAGCCGCCCCCCCAGACCTATGCGACGAGGACGATGAGGACGTTCGCCCACACAATCGCGTTCACGCTCCTTCTTGCGGTCGGGCTGCTCCTCGCGTGAGGCCTCCGGCTAGCCGATCACGAAGAAGACGAAAATCATCTCGTCCCACAGGACGTGCGAGACCATCGAGGCGGCGAGCCCCCACCGGTGGTAGACGTACCCCCACACGAGCCCTCCGATGAAGGCCACGAAGATGAGGGACGGGTTGAGGGTCGGGATGTGCAAGCTGCCGTAGATGGCCGAGGTGAGGACGATTGAGCTCCTGGTCGAGAGCCTCTTGCTCAGAGCGTGCTGGATGAACCCCCTCCAATAGATCTCCTCCGTCGGGCCTATGGGGAAGAGGAGGACGGTGGCGATGAAGGAGGTCGGCTCGGCGCCCTTCAGCGAGTAGACGGAGGAGATGGTCGCCGTGAACTGGGTGAAGCCGCTGAGCACCTGGTAGCCCGACCAAAAGAAGAGGTAGAGCAGAACGGCGGAGACGAGGCCGACGACGACCCCGACGGGGGTGGGCTTCAGCGAGAGCTCCTCCCTGCCCACGGCGAGCGCGGTGGCCAGCAGGATGAACGCCGCGATGGTTATCCTGAGCCAGAAGTTGAGGACGGGCACCTGGAAGGCGAAGAACCAGACGACATAGGCGATCGGCAGGGTGTAGATCACCCTGCGCACGTCAACGGCCAATGGGGGAGGTTCGAGTCAGAGCCGATATAAGCGATGGCGGCGGTCGGTGACTAGCCGCGGGAGTCTGCCTATTCGCGCTTGGAGATGAACTTGAGCACGGCGGCGTTGAACTCTTCCGGGTTCTCGAGGTGAGGGAAGTGCCTCGACGCGCTCACGGCCAGGGCCTCGCTGTGGGGGACTGCCCGGGCGACTAGCTCGCCGATGCGCTGGAGCCACACCGCGGTCTGCTGGCCGTTGACGACGAGCGTCCGGCAGGAGATCTTCCCCGCCTGGGCCTTGAAGGGCGGGAGCCTGGTCCTGAGCTCTGCGATGGTCCTGGCGTTGTCCAGCATCATCTGCCTGGCTGCCTCGGGCAGCTCGGCGAACGCGCCGACCTTGTTCTGGATCCCGTCTACGTTCAGCTGGACCGCTTTCTTGGTCTGGCCTGAGTCCAGCGCCTTCAGGGCGGGGACGAGGGAGCCCGACTGGAAGCGCCTGGCGGACAGGGCGACGCCTGGGCTGCTTATCAGCAGGGTGAACATCTGTCCGGAGCTGTTGGGGTCCTCCACCAGCAGGGTGGCGATGGCCGGCTCCACGAGGACGAGGGTGCGGACTAGGTCTGGGTGGTCCGCCGCGAGGTACGCGGCGACGAACCCCCCGTAGGAGTGCCCGACCAGGTGGACAGGGGCAATCCCGAGCCCCTCTATGAGGCCCTTGAGGTCCGATGCGTTCGCGGCTATAGTGCTGTCAGTCACGTCCCCTTCCCTCAGGTTCGGGGAGGCGTAGCGCCTGCTGTAGGTCACCGTCGAGTATCTCTGGGAGAAGGCCTTGACCTGGGCGTTCCAGGCGCGGAAGTCGGTAGGGATCCCGTGCGAGAACACGACAGGCTCGCCGCTCCCTGCGCGTTCGTGGTATAGCGAGACGCCGCCGACCTCGATGCTCGGCATCTCGCGGAACTCGCTTCTCGCGCCCTATAAGCAGTTCTGGCGGGCGCTCGCGGCCGCCGTCAGGCCTGGGGGACGAGCGAAATGCGGATGCCGTCGGGGTCCCTCGCCACCAGCGCTCCTCCCTTGGTTCGAGAGACAGGGAGCCGTCGGGCGACCTCCCTCAGGACGTCCCCGTCAGGGACGACGACTTTGATCTCGTCCAGCCCGGCGTCGCCGTCCTCGTGCCGCGTCCCGCCAAGGCTGTTCCAGGTGTTGAGCCCAAGGTGGTGGTGGTAGCCCCCCGCCGAGAGGAAGGCAGCGCCCATCTGCGGGACGTGCATCATCGTCTCCAATCCCAGCTTCTCGTGGTAGAACTTCACCGACCTCTCGAGGTCGGTGACCCTGAGGTGCATGTGCCCGATCTTTGCCCCCGTGGGAAACGCTGCCGGCTTCTCGAGGGCGCCTTCCTCTCCCAACTCGCCGAGGAGCGAGTCGAAGTCCAGGGGCTGGCTCATCGGGGCCATGAGCGACAAGTCCCCGGTGGCCGCGATGCGCTCTGATATCTTTCTCCAGTCAGACCAGGCGCTCCTGGGCCTGTCCGCGTAAATCTCCATCCCGTTCCTCTCGACGTCGTGGAGGTAGAGGGATTCGCTCACCTGGTGGTCGGCGAAGCCCTCGTAGGCAACGCCCGATCTCCCTATCGCAAGGAACGTGGAGGCGAGGCTCCTCCTGTCTGGGACGAGCACCGCGTAGTGGTAGAGCCCCGCGAAGTCGCTCGGGGCCTGCCTTGCCTTCGGGTCCTCCCTCAGGGTCAAGAGGGCTTCGTTGGGTGCCCTCGAGAAGCCCAAGTCGACCGTCTTCAGGCCCGACGCGTCCTCTTCTACCACCTTTGCGGTGAGGCCCAGGTGGCCCACGTAGAACTCGAGCATGGGCCGCAGGCGCCTCACGCGCAGGGTGAGCGCCCCCAGCCTCATCCCTCCGTCCATCACGAGGGCGGAGTGCTCGGCGGCAGAGCGGGTCGAGAGCTGGGAGTCCAAGCTACTGGCCCACGCCCAGGGTGTTCCCAATCCCGGCAAGGAGGACGGCCTCGCCTTCCTTCGTCCTCTCCTGGATTATCCTCTTGACGAGGCTCACCGCCTTTTCCGCGCCGTCCGCTATCTCCTTCTTCATCGTCGCCATCACGTCGAGGTCTCCCTCCTTGACGAGCACGGCGTAGACCGGTATGTCGTGCTTGGTGGCGACTTCCTCGATCTGGAACTTCTCGACGCCCAAGCCCCCTATCGCGGCGCCGACCCCTTCCGCGACGTGACCCGTCTCCTCGCCCTCCAGCTTGCCCGCCGCGTCCACCATGATGATCGCCCTCAGGGGGACGTTCATCTCCTCCACCAGGCGCCGGATCGCGACTCCCGGCTGTCCCACGTACCCCATCGGCCCCTCGGCCTTCAGTACGTAGAGTGTCCGGCCCTCGAACGCGGTCGTCCCCACGACCGTGTCCTTAGCCACCGTCTGCTTGGGAGCCTCGCCGATGAACCTGGACGCCACCAGGGGGCCTACCCCGTCGCCGATGGGCATCCCCGTCCTGACCGAGTCCATCGCCTTTGACAGCGCGTCGGCCTGCTCCATTATCTGCGGCATGCTCATCTGAAGCTGCATGAGGGCCATGGAAGAGCCGCCCTTCTTGCCGAGCAGGTAGTAGTGCCTCACCACCTTGGTGATGGTGTTAAGGCCGCTCGCGAGCTCCAGCATGTTCTGCGCAACGGAGAGGGAGACCGCGTCTGCGCCCCCGATGAGGCCCCTGATCTCTGCCCTCGCCCTGTCGTCGCTGGTCTCTGCGATGTGCTCGATCTTCCCGATGATCCCTGCCGGGTCCATGCCCTCCGGCATTATCGTGACGTAGTCTAGGAACCGGTCAACCTTCTCGCCGACGTCGCCCGTCGGGGACCCCTTCAACCTGAAGTAGTCCAAGACGTCCCTCCTCGCCTTCTCCCTCATCGACTCGAGACGGCCTAGCGACTTGCCGATGCTGTTGACCGAGAGGCGCGACTGGATCCTCCCTCCGTAGAATATGAAGACGAACATGAGGACGTAGTAGGCCGAGCTGAGGACGGTGCTCAGGCTGACGCCTCCTAGCGGGCTATACATCCCCGGGACCTCCCGCCGCTAGGCGCCGGGTCGAGGCCCACGAAACATCGCCATAGAAGAAGGCAACCACACGATTTCGCCTGTGGGATTGTATGGGACGTCCAATATAAGGATAGTGGTATTGGTCACCCCATATGCTTATAATTGCGGAGGGGATTGTCACCGACGGCCCTCAGAGATGAAGATGGTGAAGGAAGACGAAGGAGAGGAGATGTGCGACATGCGCGGGATGCTGTCGTTCACCATCCTCTGGCTGCTGTCCAGGCGGCCGATGTACGGGCAGGAGCTCGCCACGGAGATAGGGAATCGGAGGGGAGACAAGCCCAACCCCGGGACGATATACCCGGCGCTCAAGGAGCTGGCCACCCGCCGGCTGATAGTGGCGAGCCAACAGGGAAGGAACTCCGTCTACGAGCTCACGACGGAGGGGAAGGCCACGCTGGAGAGGTCGATGGAGTACTTTGAGAGGGCCTACGGGGACATATTCAACGAGCTGAGGCAGGTCCCGCCTGGCGCCACGAAGGTCCGGGCTAAGCGGCCTTCCGGCGGACGCCCGCCAAGAGCGTGACCCGTCCGTTGACGCGGTCGATTTGAGGGGGGCGGTGTCGCTGCCAGAGAACGAGATCGAGATAGCCAACCTGACCAAAACCTACGGCAAGGTCGTCGCGCTGAACAACGTCTCCCTCGAGGTCAGCGCGGGGGAGATACTCGGCCTCCTCGGGCCGAACGGCGCAGGGAAGAGCACCCTCATGAAGATAGTCGTCGGAATCCTGCGCCCGACCACGGGCTACGTGAAGGTGGGCGGGAGCGACGTCGCGAAGGAGCCGGAGGCGGCCAAGAGGAACGTCGGCTACCTCCCGGAGAACCCGTCGCTCTACCCCGGGCTGACGGTGAGCGAGTTCCTGAGGTTCCTGGGGAAGATCAGGGATGTCCCCGACGGCGCGCTGCGGGACAAGATCTCGGAGGCGCTGATGACCTTCTCCCTCGAGGAGAAGGCGGACGCTATGCTGGGTGCGCTCTCGAAGGGGATGAAGCAGAAGGTCGCCCTCATCGCCGCGACGCTGCACGACCCGAAGGTGCTGGTGTTGGACGAGCCGCTCACGGCCCTGGACCCCAAGACCCAGGTCTTCGTAAACAGCTGGATAGCGGCCCAGGGCAAGAAGGGGACCACGGTGCTCCTCTCGACCCACAACCTGGAGATCGCGCAGGACCACGCGACCAGGATAGCGATAATCGACCGGGGGAGCATCATCGCTCTGGGGGCGCTCGACAGCCTCCGCAGGATGGCCGACGCGGGGAAGGACGCCAGGCTCGACGAGGTCTTCCTCAAGCTCACCGCCGAGACAGCGTAGCCAGCGGACGTCATGGAGAGCTGACCTCCCTTGAGTGGCTGGAGCACCGTCGCAACGCTAGTCCGATACTGGATGAAGGGGCGCTTCACCAGGGCCATCGGCGTCTGGATGCTCGTGGGCGAGTCCTTCGGCGTGGTCTTCGTCCTCTTCGTGGGAGGGACGTTCCTCTCCTTCTCCTCCAGGTTCAGCCTCGGCAGCGGCGTCTCGGACGCGAGCCTGAGTCTGATTTTCGCATTCTTCCTCGTGGGCCTCATCCAGAGCGGGTTCAACGGGAGCGGCCTCCCCGTCTCCTCCGCGGACGTCGACTACGTCTTCACGTCTCCCGTGAAGCCGCGCGAGGTCTTCGCCGCGAAGGTGCTGATGAACTCCGTGACGACTGTGCTGCTCTCGTTCCCGCCGATCTTCGTCTTGTATCTCAGGTTCGCCGAGTCCTACGGGACGCCCGACGTCGCGGCCGTCCTCGCGGGGATGGTGACCCTGGCGTTCTTCGTGATGGGCCTGTTCCTCAGCGCCGACATCACCCTCTCGCTCAACTCTAGGCTCGGGCCCAGGGTAAAGCTGGTCAGGAACGTCCTGATGGCCGCCGTGATCGTGGTCAGCCTCGTCCCGATCGCGCTTCTGATCCCAGGTGCCCCTCCCATCCTGGGAGAGGCGGTCGACGTCCTGCCGAATGGGCTGGCGGCCAAGGCGAGCTTCGACCTCCTGAGCGGGGCGAAGTGGACGGCCGGGGCGGGGCTCAGCCTCGTGGCGCTCGCTGCCTGGTTCGTGGGCCTCCTAGCCCTCGGCGTGAGGATGTCACGGGCGCAGTTCTACGAGGTGCTCAGGCTCGAGGACGCTGACTCCTCTACCGCCGACGAGAAGCGGGGCTCGTCGACGCTCGAGACGGACGGGAGGTCGGTCTGGGCGGTCGTGAGGGCGAAGGAGAGGGTTATGATGAGCAGGACGAAGGAGACGCGGAGCATGCTGATCAACACGCTCTTCCTCGCGGGCTTCATGGTGATCTACTCGCTCTCGGGGACCTTCCAGTCGTCCCCGACCTCGTTCTTGTTCATTCTCTTCATAATCGGCTCCTTCGGGTCGGGGACGGCGGCGAGATGGCTCGAGAAGGAGAGGCTCTGGATAATCAAGACGTCCTCCCTCGACCTGACGCGGTACGTCCGGGAGGCCTACAGGGCGAGGGTGACGCCGCTGCTACTCCTGCTGTCTCCCGTCGCGGCTGCCGTCGGCGCCCCGCTCATCTTGGGCAATCTGAAGCACCCTTCCTCGCTCCTCCCCGTGGCCCTCTCTCTTCCGGGGGCGCTGGAGGTCGCGGCCGTAATGATGGCAGGAGGGATGTACTTCGCGGCGAGATACGGGCAGAGCACCTCGGACGACCTGCTCCTGGCGCAGGGACAGGACCTCACCGACGTGAAGAGGTTCCTCTACCAGACGCTCATCAACCTGCTCCTCGTCTCCCCGATCATGGCGCTCGTGCTGGCCGCGGGACCTGCCGTGGTGGCTGCGGGCTCGTCGGCGCTGGTGCCTCTTTGCGTCGCCTTCCTCGGCGTCGCGCTCGCCTACACTGTCCTCGCGCTGAACTACCTCCTGTCGGCGGCTGGGAGGTCGCTGCTCCTGAGGGAGGACCTGTGAGGCACGCCGGCGGTCGAATAGGTTTATAGCGAGTGGGCGAGATTGGCAAGACGTAGCGCGATGGAGGCGGAGGTGGCGAAGCTCGCCGAGGTTCCGGTCGGGACGATGAAGCGCGTAAGGGCGTTCGACCGAGACATCCTTCTCTCAAGCGTGGTGGGGGCGATGTACGCGACCCAGAACAACCGCAGCCACATAAGGGCGAGCCTCGCCAGAGGGACCCCGGATGGGAACGTCGTCACCCGCGCGCTTCACGGCGCAAAGTTCGACGTCACCAGCGGCAGGAACGTCGGCGGGATCCGTCCAGGTTTGCCGCCCGGCGTCACCGAAGTAGACGTCCAGTCCCTGAAGACGTATGGGGTCGAGATAAGGGGGGGCTCGGCCTGCCTGGAGGACGAGTGACAAAGACTTGGTCCAGCTCTTTCTCGTCTGGTATTTCATTCTCGGGTTCTTGCTCGGCAACGGGGTCCCCCACTTCACGTTCGGCGCCGCCGGGAAGGTCTTCAGGAGCCCGTTCGGGCAGAGGTCGTCCCCCAGGACCAACGTCCTCTGGGGCCTCTCGAACTTCGTCGGGGCGACGGTGATCGTTGCAGGCCTGATCGCCCTCGACCTCTACAGCAGCTATTCCCTCGTCGCGCTGATGCTCGGGTTCTGGCTGATGATGCTCATGTTCGGGACTGGCATCAAGCGGTTTCTGAACGAAGAAGCGCCGAAGCCAGCCCCTGGCTGACTAGCCCAGCCCGGGTCGCTGGCGGCCTGAATCAGGGGTCGCCTTGCGCCTCGTCTCTTTGATCGCCTCTTCAAAGTCCCGCATCGTGATCGTGAGGTCTCCCGCCCCGGCCTCCGCTTCCTTGCCGTGGGCCTTGACGAACTGCTTGATGGCCGCGATGGAGGCCGCGTTCGCTGCAGCGGCGAGCTCTGCCCCGGTGTACCCCTCGGTAAGCTCGGCGAGCTTCGCGACGTCGACGTCCTTGGCGAGAGGCTTCTTCTTGGTGTGTATCTTGAGTATCTCTATCCTGCCCTCCTTGTCGGGAGGAGGGATGCGCAGGATCTTGTCGAACCTGCCGGGCCTCAGCAGCGCCTCGTCGATGATGTCCGGCCTGTTCGTGGCGCCCAGCACCACCACCCCCTTCAGCTCCTCGAGCCCGTCCATCTCGGTCAGGAGCTGGCTGACGACGCGCTCGGTCACCTGGCTGTCGGTCTCCCCGGACTTCCTCCTCGGCGCTATCGCGTCGACCTCGTCGAAGAAGATGACGCACGGGGCCGCGGCTCGGGCCTTCCTGAAGACCTCCCTCACGCCCTTCTCCGACTCGCCGACCCACTTTGAGATGAGCTCGGGCCCCTTGATGCTGATGAAGTTCGCCTCGCTCTCGTTCGCGACCGCCTTCGCTATCAGGGTCTTCCCCGTCCCTGGTGGGCCGTAGAGCAGTATCCCCTTGGGGGGCTTCACGTCCCCCTTCGCGAAGAGCTTGCCGTACTTGAGGGGCCACTCGACCGCCTCGGTAAGCTCCTCCTTCACCGAGGTCAGGCCGCCTATGTCCTCCCACTTCACGTTCGGGACCTGCACCAGGACCTCCCTCATCGCGGAGGGCTGGACGTCCCTGAGCGCGTCCTGGAAGTCCTGCATCTTCACCTTGATCTTGTTGAGCGTCTTCGCGGGGACCTTGGTCTCGTCCATGCTTATCTCGGGGATGACCCTCCTCACGGCGAGGATGGCGGCCTCCTTCGCCAGCGCCTGAAGGTCCGCGCCCACGAAGCCGTGGGTGACTCGCGCCATCTCCTCGAGCTTGACGTCGGGCTCCATCGGCATCCCCCTCGTGTGGATCTGCAGGATTTCCAGGCGGCTCTTCTCGTCCGGGATCCCGATCTCTATCTCCCTGTCGAACCTGCCGGGGCGCCTGAGCGCCGGGTCTAGGGCGTCGGGCCGGTTCGTCGCTGCGATCACGACGACCTTGCCGCGCGACTCGAGGCCGTCCATGAGCGTCAGGAGCTGGGAGACAATCCTCTTCTCCAGCTCGCCGGAGACCTCCTCCCTCTTGGGGGCGATCGAGTCAATCTCGTCGATGAAGATTATGCTCGGGGCGTTCTCCTGCGCCTCCTTGAAGATCCCCCTGAGCCTCTCCTCGCTCTCCCCGTAGTACTTGCCCATTATCTCGGGGCCGGCGATTGAGTAGAAGTTCGAGTTGGTCTCGTTCGCGACCGCCTTCGCAAGGAGGGTCTTCCCCGTCCCTGGTGGGCCGTAAAGGAGGACGCCCTTCGGCGCCTCTATCCCTACGCGCTCGAAGATCTCGGGGTGCCTCAGAGGGAGCTCGATCATCTCGCGTATCTTCTGGATCTCCCTCGTCAGCCCACCAAGGTCCTCGTAGGTGATGCGCGGGACTCCCGTGTTCAGGGGCTTGTGCATCGTCCCAAGCTTGAACCTCGTCTCGAGGGTGACCACGACCGCGCCGGAGGGCGAGGTCGAGTCGACGACGAAGTCGATCTTCTTCCCCATTATGCTGAACGGGAGTGAGTCCCCCTTGGTCATCACCCGGTTCTCTAGGATTTCGGGGAACGCCTCTTCCAGCCCTTCGACGCTGAGCTGCTCGGTTGGGGCGAGGACGACCTCCTGCGCCTCCTTTGCCTCAGCGGGCGCGATCGACACCGTGTCGTCGATGCCTACCCCGAGGTTGTTCCTGGTGTAGCCGTCGATGCGAATCAGTCCTCTGCCGTAGTCCTCGGAGTAGCCGGTCCACACCACCGCGTGGCTCTTCTTGCCCTTGCCGGTGATCTCGATGACGTCCCCTGCGGACAGCCCGAGGCTCTCCATCACCTTGGGGTCTATCGCCGCGAGCCCGCGTCCGACCAACATCGAGCTGGTCTCGGCCACGCGGAGCCTCGGATCCCTTTGCATGTTGCCTTCCAGGCCGCCTGGGGATAAAAACGCTACCGAAGGAAACTACGGTAGGGGGTTCCCGGCCGACAAGGGAGGCCCGCGTCGACTCACTCCGTCCGCTTGAAGCTGCTCAGCGCCTTCAGGAGGTTGTGGAACGCTTGTCATTTGTCGAATCGGTCAGGCGCTCCGTGGCGTTATCTGAAAACGACCGACGCGTTCAGATTTTGAACGCGGGCAGGACTGCGCTTCGCGCGCTCCAAGAACGCGCGCGATAGGCCCTTATCCTCGGGCATACCAAGCCTGGCGGCCTTGAAGAAAGGAAAGGAAGGGCAGCTCGCGTTCGTGGTCCAGAAGCACAAGGCGACGTCGCTCCACTACGACTTTCGGCTCGAGATAGGAGGCGTGATGCCTTCGTGGTCGGTCCCGAAGGGGCCGACGCTCGACAGCGGCGTCCGGCGCCTCGCGATGCCGACGTCGGACCACCTGATGGAGTACCGGCACTTCGAGGGTGTGCTCAAGGGGGAGTACGGGGCCGGCCCGGTCATGATATGGGACGAGGGGACGTACGACCCCGAGGTGGAGGTGAGCAAGGGGGTGCGAAGGGAGGTGGTGGATAGGAAGGAGGCCGAGAGGGTCGCCAAGCAGAGCCTCGGAGAGGGGAACCTGAAGTTCAGGCTCTACGGCAAGAAGCTGAAGGGCTCGTTCGCGCTCGTCCGCACGGCCGGCTGGGGCGGGAAGGAGTCGTGGCTGCTGATAAAACACCGCGACGAGTACTCCCAGCCCGGGTACGACGCGAACGACTACGACTACTCGGCAGTCAGCAAGAGGACCCTCGCCCAGATCGCCGGCCAGGACGAGCTTCCCGGCCCCTCAGGAAGTCCTGAATCGGAAGAGAAGGAGAGAGTTGCTGATCACCGTCGCGGAGCTGACGGCCATCGCACCGGCAGCTAGGAAGGGCAGGACGTCGTAGACCTGGGCTCCGAGGAAGGGCACCAGCGCCCCGGCTGCTACCGGGATCAATACCACGTTGTATGCGAACGCCCAGAACAGGTTCTGCCTTATCTTCGAGAGCGTCCTCCGGCTGAGCTTGACCGCCACGGGGACGTTCCGGAGGTCGTCCTTTATCAGCACAATCCCGCCCGCCTCCTTCGCGATGTCTGTCCCACTCCCGATGGCTATGCCGACGTCCGCGGCGGCCAGAGCGGGCGCGTCGTTGATGCCGTCGCCCACCATCGCGACGACCCTACCCTCCTTCCGCAGGGACGCTATCGCTTCCTCCTTCTGCAGCGGGAGGACCTCGGCGACGAACCTTTCGATGCCCAGCCGATGGGCAATCGCCGCCGCGGTCCGAGAGTTGTCGCCCGTGAGCATCACCACCTGGATGCCCATGCCCTTGAGAGCGTCCACGGCCGCCTCGGCGGAGGGCTTCACGGTGTCGGCGACAGCCAAGACCCCTCCGGCCCTGCCGTCCACGACTACGACCATCGCCGTCTTTCCCTCGTCCTCGAGCTCGGCGAGGCGCTCCTCCACCCCCGACAGGTCGGCGCCGCTCTCCGCTGCCATGCGCCTGTTCCCCAGAAGCACCAGCCGCCCGTCGACGGCGGCCTTCACGCCCTCCCCAGGAACGGCCTTAAAGTCGCGCGGCTCGGAGAGAGGGATGGAGCGGCGCCTCGCCTCGCTGACGACCGCCTCGCCCAGAGGGTGTTCCGAGCCCTTCTCGACGGA
>Ga0335081_10004855_pt1 | contig 21249 bp, 16 predicted proteins | sample Lox_Sample_35_FD_206713 | JGI IMG/M metagenome (GOLD analysis project Ga0335081, IMG submission 206713) | Soil microbial communities from Loxahatchee National Wildlife Refuge, Florida, United States - Lox_Sample_3.5 | ecosystem: Environmental > Terrestrial > Soil > Wetlands | place: USA... | reverse complement strand
GAATTCTCACCCGAGGAATCTCTGGCCTTCGACTACTGCGCCGGACTGGCTGAAACGTGGAAGCGAAAAATCGCTGCTGGGCACCGCCCCCACCCTATCGCCAACCGCGATATCCGTGGGCGCGCCGCCGACTATGGCTCCGACGTCGAAGTCGATTCGGACGAGAAATGGATTGACCGCAAAACCGGCCGATCCGTGGCCGTGCTCAAGCCGAGCGAGCCGTTGGCCCAGCACACCGACCTCGGATATGGCTTCGCCGATTGTCTTCGGGCGTTGACGCTGGGTCCGCGCACCGATAGCGAGCTGCGTGCGATGGACGGAATCACTCAAGGCGCAGGCGGCGCCACGATTCCGACCCCATTGTCCGCCCTTTTGATTGACGCCATGCGAGCGCGCTCAGTCGCCGTTTCTCTCGGCGCACGCACGGTGCCGATGTCGAGCCGGACTTTGGACCTCGCAAAAATCACCAGCGACCCATCCGTTTCGTGGAGGGCGGAGACCGATACGGTCGCCACGACCGACGTCGGCTTCGACCGGGTTTCGCTCTCGGCGAAAAACATGAGCTTCATGGTCAAATGCAGCCGCGAATTGCTCGAAGACGGCCAGAATATCGAGCAAGAGATGCGCGCGTTGTTTGCTCGCGTCGTGGCTTCCGGCATCGATGCGGCCGTCCTGGCTGGGCACGGCGTCGACGCATCCCCCAGTTCCTACGAACCGCGCGGCGTGCTCTTTACCGACGACGTGAATGAAATCAGCGGCACGGGTCCGTTGACCTCTTACGATGACTTCATCGACATCGCCACGGCGATTCTCACGGCGAATGGTGACTTACCTGATGCTTATGCTATCGACCCAGAGACTTGGGGCGTTTTGCAAAAGTTGAAGGAGACCACGACAAACGCCGTGTTGCAACCGCCGTCGCTGGTCGCCAACATGAGGCAAGGCGTCACGACTGCGTTGCTCGGCAGCACTTCGCCCACCGAAGGCAACATCATCGTCGGCGGATTCAACGAAATCCTCATCGGGATGCGCAGCGAACTGGACATCCAACTTTTGCGCGAAAAGTTCAGCGACACGGGCGAGTACGCTTTTTGGGTCTGGGTCCGATTGGATTCGACCGTCGTCCGGCCCGCGAACATGGGCCGCATCGTGCAAATCGGCTAAACAAGTTTGCGCGCCGTCTCCGCGGACCTCACCCGCGGCAGGGTTTGAGTTCTCTCCCTGAGCCATGCGGCGCGCAATGGGGCGGTTGCCGAGGAGCGCCGCCCTTTAATTTTTGCGGCGGGCCCGTGTTCCGCTGCAAAACGCCGGGGGCGGCGGGACTGATTCGCTACGCCGCCTTCGGGAATTCATCCGCTTAATCCTCTTCACGCCTATTAAAGTTGACGCGCAGCGAACGCGCAGAATAGCCTTCGCGGCATGGACAAACCGATTCTCATTCGTAAACGACAGAAGTCAGCGAAGCGCGCTGAACCCGAAGAGATGCTGAACCCCAAACGCGCCATCGAGGCCGTCGCTTACTTGCTGCAGTACGCAACTGACGCTGGAAACGAGCCGCTGGACGGCTTCGTTGCTCTCGGCTTGGGGCGGCTCCTGGAGCAGATCGCCGAGAGGATGCGCTAGAAACTTACTGCACGCGATGAACGCTTCAGCTACGACAAATTTTCCTGGTGTGCCAATGGTGTGCCAAAACACCAGTACAGGGTGAAACAGGCTGCGATGGCGGCGAGGGCGTGCGCTGAAAAGATAGGGGTTTAGACGAGCCGAGACAGGCTGAAACGGTAGCTACTCCCTTCGACTCCCGTTAGGGCTACCACTCCTCTTTGGCTCTTCCCACGCCTTAGTTTGCAACGCTGCGTAGCACGAACACATTTAGTCAGAAGCGGACGGGGTGTGCGAGGCGACAGAGGGAACAGTACCGAGCCGCTCCAACCTCTTTCCGTGGGTCACCCAGGCCCGCAGCCTTTCCATATAAAGGTAGACGACCGGCGTGGTGTACAGCGTGAGCATCTGGCTGAGCATCAGCCCTCCGACAATGGCGATACCTAACGGGCGACGCAACTCGGCGCCGTTGCCCGAACTGAAGGCGATGGGAATGGCACCGAAAAGCGCAGCCATAGTGGTCATCAGGATCGGCCGGAAGCGCAACAAGCAGGCCTGGTAGATAGCCTGCTCCGGACCAACCTCCTGGTTGCGTTCGGCTTGAATGGCGAAGTCGATCATGAGGATGGCGTTCTTTTTGACAATGCCGATCAGCAGGATGATGCCGATGAGAGCGACGATATCGAGTTGGCTGTGCGTGACCAAAACGGCCAAAAGAGCGCCTACGCCGGCCGACGGCAGCGTGGAGAGAATGGTGATCGGGTGAATGTAGTTCTCGTAAAGAATGCCCAAGACGATATAGACCGCGGCCAGAGCAGCGAGGATCAGAAGCGGCTCGGTGGCCAAGGAATCCTGAAAGGCCTTCGCGGTGCCTTGAAAGCCCGGATGGATGGTGGCCGGCAAGCCAATCTCGCGCTCCGCCTTTCGAACTGCGGTGACCGCGTCTCCGAGGGGTGTGTTGGGGGCCAAGTTAAAAGTGAACGTCACGGCCGGGAACTGCCCCTGGTGGGCCACAGCCAAGGAGGTGTTGGAGGGCTCGTAATGAGTGAAGGCACTCAGGGGCACGGGCTCGCCGCTGGAGGACGGAACATAGATATTCTGAAGGGCGTCCGGGCTTTTCTGAAATTTGGGATCGATCTCCATGACCACGTGATACTGGTTGATGCCCTTATAGATTGTGGAGACCTGCCGCTGGCCAAAAGCGTCGTAGAGCGTGCTGTCGATTGTGGCGGCGGTGATGCCCAGCCGGCCGGCGGTCTCACGATCGACCACCAAACCCGCCTCTAGTCCCCGATTCTGCAAGTCCGTGTTGACGTCGCGAAGTTGGGGAAGGGCTCGAAGCTTTTGCAGCATCAGAGGTGCGTAGGCGAGCAAATCCTTCAGGTTGTCACCCTGCAAGGTGTATTGAAATTCACTATTGCCCATGCGGCCGCCGATTTGGACGTCCCGCACGGCCTGCAAGTACAGATTGGCGCCGGGAACAGCAGCCAGCCGCGGCCGCAGTCGATTGATCACCTGATCCGCGGTGGCCGTTCGTTGCGAGCGAGGTTTCAGGGTGATGTTCAGAAACGCCGAGTTGGGCCGGTAGATGTACCCCGCGACCACGTCGACCGCGGGATCTTTCCGCGCGATAGCGACATATTGCATCAGCTTCTGGCGCATGGACTGGAAGGAGATGTCCTCCGGACCGATGGCGACTCCATTCAAACGCCCGGTATCTTGGGCTGGGAAGAATCCCTTGGGAACCACGATGTAAAGGTAAATGGCAAGAAAGACGGTACCGAGCGCAACTCCGAGCACAATGCGCTGGTGCGCCAGGACCCAACGCAGGCTGCGTGCGTATCCACGATAGAGCGCCTGGAAGGCACTCTCGCCGGCCAGGTACAGGCGATTATGCTTTTTTGCGTGAAGAGAGCTGAGCAGCTTGGCACACATGGTGGGAGTCGTGGTCAGCGAGACCACCATGGAGATGGCCACAGCAGCGCTGAGCGTGACGGCAAACTCGCGAAACATGCGGCCGACAATGCCGCCCATCAGGAGAATGGGAATGAATACGGCAATGAGCGAAGTGCTCATGGAAAGCACGGTAAAGCCAATCTCGCGCGAGCCTTCCAGGGCCGCTTTCAGCGGCGTCAATCCCATTTCGAGATAACGGGTGATGTTCTCGATCACCACGATGGCGTCGTCCACCACGAAACCGGTCGCGATGGTCAAGGCCATGAGGGAAAGATTGTCGATTGTGTAGCCGCACAGGTACATCACGCCGAACGTTCCGACAAGCGAGAGCGGCACGGCGATGCTGGGAATGGCGGTGGCCCAGACGCTGCGCAAGAAGGCAAAAACGACCAGGATCACGAGGAGAACGGATATGACCAGCGTCAATTCAATATCGTGTACCGAAGCGCGGATCGTGACGGTGCGATCCTGCGATACTCCGATTCGGATCGAAGGAGGGATGGAAGCCTGCAGGAAGGGCAAGAGCGCCCGCACGCGATCGGCGGTTTCAATCGTATTGGCGGTGGGCTGCCGGTACACATTCAGCAACACCGAAGGCCGGCCATTTACGGTTCCGGCATTCAGGTCGTTGGCTTGCCCGTCGACGACTCTAGCGACGTCGGAGAGCCGGACGGGCGCGCCGTTATGGTAAGCGATGATGAGCGGCGCATATCCGCGCGCGAGAAAAAGCTGGTCGTTGTCGGCGAGGACCGCTCGGCGGTCGTCACTCAGGAGCGACCCCTTCGGAGAATTGGCGTTGGCTTGTTCCAACGCGGCCCGCACCTGATCGAGACTCACCCCGAGGTCGCTGAGCTGCAAAGGATTAATTTCGACTCGCACGGCCGGCTGCGAACTGCCGCCGATGGTGACCTGTCCTACGCCGGCGATCTGCGAGATTCTCTGGGACAAGATGGAGTCGGCGGCATCGTACATCTGCTGCTGGGTGGCTGTATCGGAAGTCAGCGCCAAGATCATGATGGCCGATTCCGCGGGATTGCTCTTGCGCCACGTGGGATTGCTCGGGAGATCCGCAGGAAGTTCCCCGCGGGCGGCATTGATGGCCGCCTGAATGTCACGAGCTGCGCCATCGATATCGCGGCTGAGGTCAAATTGCACAACGATGCTGGTGAAGCCCAACTGGCTGACGGAGGTCATCTGGTTGATGCCGGCAATGCGGCCGAACATGCGCTCGAGGGGCGTGGCGACGGCGCTGGCCATCGTGTCCGGGCTAGCGCCCGGCAGTTGGGCGTGGACTTGAATCACCGGATAGGTAACTTCCGGCAACGAGGCGACCGGCAACATGAAAAAAGCCAGGGCGCCGGACAGGAGCAGGCCGGCGGTTAAAAGAGAAGTAGCTACCGGGCGGCGAATGAATGCAGCGGAGATATTCATCCCGTGTTTGCCAACTGGACACTCGAATCAGGGGCGCCCAGGATGGGAAGGTCCGATGGCGAGGTCCTCGCGGCTAACTCAAGCGGCGCAAAGCGCGGGTCCTGAAGTGATTCGCTCGCCTGATCTGCGCTGCATGAGACGGGCCCTTTATATGATGTATCGTATAACGATATAGATGCCAGAAGGCCTTCCGGGCCGGCTTCTAAATGTGGACAGGAGAAAGCTCTTGATCTAGCCGACCGATTCGCGAACCGTTGGGAAATGACGGCGTCTCAGAACTGCAGAACCCTCGCGCTTCTTTTCAAAAACACTCGGAGCACAGTAGCACGCTTGCGCTTCCTTAGCGGGAAGCCATCCGGATACTCGCCCTCGGGATGAGCATCCTGGCCGGATGGTCACTTTTCGGCGCGGGAAATCTCTTTCTTATCGGCGGCCGCGCCGACCGGGCGCGAGGCCGTGTAGGCGACGATGGCGACGATGTCGTCGGGAGTCAGCTTGGCGACGACCGGCTTCATCAGCTCGGTCCAGACGCCGTGGCGGTTTCCTACCTGCATGTCGTAAAGCTGCCGCGCGATATAGCTCGGCGAACGGCCCGCAATTCCCGGCACCGGGCCGAGGCCTTCGAGGTCCGCGCCGTGGCAGGTGCCGCACGCGACGGTCTTGCCACCTCCGCCGCGCACCACCAGAGCTTCGCCGCGCTTGATGCTGCCCGGCGGCACGTAGGCGATGAAGCCGGAATGCGGATCGCGCAGCAGTTCGGTGCGCTCGGCGTCTTCCGGCGATTCGACGACGCGCTTGCCGAGAGGCTCGGTCTCATTGCCCTCGAGCTTGAGGAACATGCCGTTCTGCACTCGCGTCTTGGGGATGGTGCTGGTCTCCACCACGCGAATCCAGGGGCTCCACTTCATGGAGCTGAAGTACAGCGCCGCGGCCTTAGTTTCGTCGTCGGTCATGTTGGTGGCGAAGCGAATCATGTTGTTGGTATTCGCTTTCCGCGTATCCGAACTCTTTCGCAAGCCGCTCTTGAAATCGGCCATGGTCTGCATGAAATACGCGTAAGGAAGCCCGGCGACGCCCGCGTTTTCCTGGCGTCCTTTGCCGTTGGGATAGTGGCAAAGGCCGCAAGCCTGAATCATGGCTTCCTGGCGGCCGTGCGCCACGATCGGCGGCATCGGGGGATGGTCCTCGGGAAACCAGTCGGCAGGGCCAAAGCCATTGCGAACCTGCGTGAGCGTGAACGAGAGCGTGGCGCCGGGAATATGGCGCTGGCTGCCATCATCTTTTATGGCGGGCTGGCCCTGCGGCGCGGTCGGCTGCTCTGTGACGGGCAGAACGAATCCATAGGCCCATGGCGGGGGAGCCTCCGTCGCAGCGATCACCGCACCCGCGATCAACACACAGGCAAAGCCCAGAATGACACCGAATCTCATCCGCATAGGCACCTCCGGCTTTCGAATGCGCGCCATGCTATCACTTTCCTGGGGTAGCCGATTGGCTTTTGTCGATCGGGCTTTGTAATCGCGCGATAGTTCCATCTTGAACCAGGGTCTTTTATGAGTGCGCTTTCTTGATGCCTAAGGTAATTACGGTATGTTGAACAGCGGCGAGAGCGGTTAACATGATCGGACTGGCAAAAGCCCGAAATGCCGCATGGTGCACATCCTTATAGCCGATGACCACAAAGCCGTCCGGGATAACCTTCGCTCACTGGTGAATAAGCAGCAGCCGAATTGGAAGCTTTCGGAAGCGGCAAACGGACAGGAAGCGATCGAGCTATTCCGGAATGCACCTCCGGATGTGGCCGTGCTCGATATCGTGATGGAGCCCGTTGGGGGCATCGCAGCGGCTTACGAGATAAAGCGAACTCATCCGGACACCAAGATCGTCTTCATCAGCAATCATTACAACGTGCGCGAAGCTTCCGTAGTCACGCGCCTGCTGGGTGCGGGAGCGTTTGTGCCGAAAACGGAAGCCGTTCGGCTGCTGGTGCCGACGATCCAGCGGCTGCTGGACCCGTCTAATCAGCCTTCTTAATTTCGCCTGCCTCTAGTTTCCAAACTAGATTCAAGTTTGCCTGACGCGGGGCTCGGCGGCGCGCAGGTGGCTATTCGCGTCTACCATTTCCTCGTGCGTTTCGCGAGCTGATTAAAGTCGTTATACAATAGGGCTTCCCCGCAGGGACTTCGCGCGATGTAGTGTGGCTGCGGAACTTTCTCGGGCGGCGGCAAATCAGAACAGAAGCGACGGAGAGAGCATGTTACGGGTGGGAATGATTGGCTGGAGAGGGATGGTGGGCAGCGTCCTGATGCAGAGGATGCGGGAGGAGAAGGACTTTTCGGGAGTCGAGCCGGTATTTTTCTCGACTTCAAATGCGGGCGGGGCGGCTCCCGCGGAGGCGGGCGGCGCCGCGCTGAAGGACGCGTCCGACCTGCGCGAACTGGGGCGCTGCGAAGTGCTGATCAGCTGCCAGGGCGGCGAGTACACGACGGAAGTTTACGCGCCTCTGCGCAAGAGCGGCTGGAAAGGCTATTGGATCGACGCGGCGTCCACGCTGCGGATGAGCGACGACGCCGTGATCATTCTCGATCCGGTGAACGGCGACGTGATTCGCGAAGGGCTGGCCAAGGGCCTGCGCACCTATGCCGGCGGGAACTGCACGGTGAGCCTGATGCTGATGGCCGTGTGCGGGCTTTTCCGCGCCGGCCTGGTGGAGTGGATGACCACCATGACCTATCAGGCGGCTTCCGGTGCGGGCGCGGCGAAGATGCTGGAGTTGGTGAAGCAGATGGGCGTGCTTACGGATGCGACGCGGAAGAGTCCTTCGGAAAACGCGCTGGAAGTGGAGCGCGTGATGATCGGCGAGCAGAGGTCGGCGCGGCTGCCGACGCAGGAGTTTGGCGTGCCGCTGGCGGGCAGCCTGATTCCGTGGATCGACAAGGAGATGCCGGAGGGCCAGACGAAAGAAGAGTGGAAGGGGATGGCGGAGACGAACAAGATCATGGGGCTGAATCCGCTCGTGCCCGTGGACGGCATCTGCGTGCGCGTGGGCAGCATGCGCTGCCATAGCCAGGGCCTCTGCATCAAGCTGAAGCGCGACGTGCCGCTGGGGGAGATCGAGCCGATGCTGGCGGGCGCGAACGCGTGGGTGCGCGTAATTCCGAATAACAAAGATGCGACGATCCGCTGCCTGACGCCGACAGCCGTTTCGGGCACGCTGAACGTGCCGATCGGGCGCATTCATAAATTGAAGCTGGGGCCGGAGTATCTGGGCGCGTTCACCGTGGGGGATCAGCTGCTGTGGGGCGCGGCGGAGCCGTTGCGGCGGATGCTGGGGATTTTGCGGGAGCATCTCGATGCCTGAGCCTGTCCAATCCGAAGCGCAACCAGAAGAAACGAAGCGTCGGCGCGCTTTTTCGGACGTAAAGATAGGACGACGTATTGCGCTCGCCGTGTACACGGTCGCAGTGGTAATCGCGCTCAACCATTGGGTTTTGGGCCGAGTGATTCCAGCCGGCACGATGATAAGCAACTTTTTCATCGTCGTTCTGGCACTCGTCTTCGTGTTTCGCCCAGGGTGGTTCGATCTTTGGAAGAAGAGCGAAGAAAAGCGACTGAGGGATTGGCGTCCTCATCCCGGCGGGTGGTTATGAACGGGGCGCATCGGTGCGCAGCTCGAGCAAAAAGCTGGAGCTTGACATAAATGGCGGGCGGCGGATATGCTTAGGCCCGATTTGAGTGCAGTTCTTCTCAGATGAAACTGAACCGATATTCGAGATTCGCCTTTACGTACCGCTTCCTCTGGCGGGGAAGCGGCAAAGTAGAGGCGCGATTGCGGGTGGTCGCCTGAAGAGCTAGGACCAGCAAAGCCGCAAAAGGTTTCTACCGAGCCAGCTTCCCGAATGGGTTAGCTGGCTTTTTTGTTGTGGGGCCAAACGGAGCGAAGGGCTTTTGCAAAAGAAACGCAGAGGAAACGAACAGGAGGCATTCTCAGAATGATCGTCAACATGAGCCGAAACGCGACCGAGGAACAGATTCAGCACGTGATCGACCGGGTCAAGGAGTGCGGCTTCCAGCCGCACGTGATCCGCGGCGCGGAACGCACCGTGATCGGAGCCGTGGGGAGCGGCGGAAGGCGCGCGGAGCTGGAAGCTCTGCAAGCCGCGCCGGGAGTCGAGGAACTGGTTCCTATCTCACAGCCGTTCAAGCTGGTGAGCCGGCAGCTCTACAAGGAACGCACTGTGGTGAACGTGGGCGGAGTGAAGATCGGCGGCGAGCAGTACGTGGTGATGGCGGGGCCGTGCTCGGTGGAGTCGCGAGAACAACTGCTGGCCACGGCGCACGCGGTGCGCGAGGCGGGCGGGTCTATCCTGCGCGGCGGCGCCTACAAGCCGCGAACGTCGCCGTACGACTTTCAGGGGCTGGGCGTGGAAGCGCTGGAACTGCTGAAGCAAGCGCGCGAGGAGACCGGCCTGCCTATCGTCACGGAAGTGATGAGCACGGAGGACGTGGATCTCGTTTCCGAATACGCGGACATGCTGCAAGTGGGCGCGCGCAACATGCAAAACTTTCCGCTGCTGCGGCGGCTGGCGCGGGCGGAGCGGCCCATCCTGCTGAAGCGCGGGCCTTCGGCGACAGTGAAGGAATGGCTGCTGGCGGCGGAGTACCTGCTGAGCGGCGGCAATCCGAATGTGGTGCTCTGCGAGCGCGGGATCAAGACGTTCGAGTCCGAGCTGCGCAACACCTTCGACCTGGCGGCGGTGGCGCTGGCCAAGGAGCTTTCGCATCTGCCGGTGGTGGCCGATCCATCGCACGGCACGGGGCGGCGCAGCGTGATTCCGGCGATGAGCCGCGCGGCGATCGCCGCGGGCGCGGACGGAATCATCGTGGAGGTGCATCCCTGCCCGGAGCGGGCGCTTTCCGACGGTCCGCAGTCGCTGGACCTGAAGGCGTTTGCAGCGCTGATGGAGGAACTGGACCGGCCGGAGCGGACGCGGCTGCGGGCGACGGTGAAGGTGTAGCGAGCGGGAAAAAAGGAGGGATTCTTCGCTACGTGGCGCGACATCCCGAAGCGGGATGTCGGAAGCAAAGCCGCGCCACTCCGCTCAGAATGACAACCCCGAGAGAAAGGCCTCAGGTCTCCCGAAAAGCGGGCGACCTGAGCTACAAGGGTGCGGAGATTGTCGCGGCGTTAGCGCTAAAGGATGCGTTCGTGGGTGTAGCCGGCGGTGCTGATGGCCGCGAGCAGGCCGGCGAGATGATCGGCGCCGCGCGTTTCGAGGGTGACATCGATGGCGGTGTCGCCGAGGCTGACACCGTAGTAAGCGCGATTGAAAAGAAGTTCGACGATATTGGCGCGCTGCGCGGCGATGACGGAAGAAAGTTCCGCGAGAGCGCCGGGCCGGTCGGGAAGATAGATGCGGATGCGCACCAGGCGGCCGTCCTTCACCAAACCGCGTTCGATGATGCGGCTCAAGAGCGAGACATCGATATTTCCCCCACCGACAATCACCGCGGTGTGCTGGCCGTTCAGTGAAGTCTTGTGCTGCAGTAAGGCGGCGACGCCCGCGGCGCCGGCTCCTTCGGCGAGCGTTTTTTCCCGCTCCAGTAGGGTGAGGATGGCGCTGGCGATCTCCTCTTCTTCGACGGTAACGATCTCGTCGACGTACTTCTCGACGAGCGGAAAGGTGATCTCGCCCGCGCGGCGCACGGCGATTCCGTCGGCAACGGTGGAAGCCGGCGGAAGAGTCACGATGTGATGCTGCTTGATGGCCTGCAGCATGGAAGGCAAGCGGGCCGTCTCCACGCCAACGACTTTTACTTCCGGACGCAGTTCCTTGATCGCGCAAGCCACGCCGGCAATCAAACCGCCTCCGCCAACGGGCACGACCACAGCTTCCAATTGCGGGCACTGCTCGAGAAGCTCGAGGCCGATAGTGCCTTGCCCGGCGATGACGGCGATGTCGTCGAAGGCGTGCAGGAAAACCTGGCCCTGCTCGCGGGCGAGCTTCAAGGCGTGTTCGCAGGCCTCGTCGTAGTTGACGCCGTGGAGGATCACGGTGCCGCCGTAGTTTTGCGTGGCCGCCACCTTTACGAGCGGCGTGGTGGTGGGCATGACGATCGTGCTGCGAATGCCGCGCTGCGTGGCGTGATAGGCGACGGCCTGCGCGTGATTTCCGGCCGAGGCGCAGATGACGCCTAGCTTCTTTTCTTCCGGGCTGAGCAGCAGGATTTTGTTGAGCGCGCCGCGTTCCTTGTAGGCGCCGGTCATCTGCAGATTTTCGAGCTTGAGGTAGACCTGCTGGCCGGTAGAGGCAGATAGCTCGGCGGAATAGGGGCACGGCGACAGGTAGACCGAGCCGCGAATGCGATCGGCGGCTTCGCGGATCATGGAAAGCAGCTCGAGCGTAGTGGTCTTGTTCATGCGCGTTATTAGTCCCGTGCCGTCTTGCCGCGCGCATCGCGCGCTGGCGGCGAATCGCAGCCCGGTTCGCGGCGATGCAAAAAACGGCGCGCGTGCGGCCCCTGATAATCGCGGGCGAGGTGGCCATGGCCGCGCAGAAGATATTTGTAGGTCGTAAGGCCCTCCAGGCCGACCGGGCCGCGCGCGTGGAGCCGGCTCGTGCTGATGCCGACCTCGGCGCCGAGGCCATAACGATACCCGTCGGCGAAGCGCGTCGAGGCGTTATGGTACACGCCCGCGGAATCCACTTGCTGCAAAAAGATGCGGGCGGTGGCGGCGTCGTTGGTAACGATGGCGTCGGTGTGGGCGGAACCGAAACGCTGGATGTGGTCGACGGCTTCGTTCACGCCGCGAACGACTTTCAGCGCCAGGATCAGGTCGCCATATTCGGTGTGCCACTCGTTATCGGCGGCCGCTTCGACAGCGACGTTGCGAATGACGGCGATGGCCTGAGGGCAGCCGCGCAGGCGAACGCCTTTTTGCTTCATGCGCTCGGCGAGCAGCGGGAGAAAACTGCCGGCGATGGATTGATCGACCAGAACTGTTTCCACGGCGTTGCAGGCGGCGGGGTAGTCGGTCTTGGCGTCATCGATGATGTCGATAGCCATGCCAAAATCGGCGGCAGCGTCGACGTAGATGTGGCAGACGCCTTCCGAGTGGCCGAGCACGGGGATGCGCGTGTTGGACTGGACGTAGCGCACCAGATCGTATCCGCCGCGAGGGATGACCAGATCGATGAGGTCATCGAGCTTCAGGAGTTCGCGGACCTCGGCGCGCTGCTGGATATTGGCGACCAGCGCTTCCGGGAGCGCGCGCGAACGCAATGCGGTGCGTTCCACCTCGCGGCCGGGCTTGAGAATGACGGCGTTCGCGGATTTGATGGCGAGCGAAGCGATCTGGGTGATGGCTTCGGGCCGCGCTTCGAAGATGACCGCGAGCAGGCCGAGCGGGCAGCTTACCTTTTCCAGTTCGAGGCCGGAATCGAGTTCGGTGCGATCGAGAACGCGGCCGATGGGATCGGGCAAGGCAATAACGGCGCGAACGCCATCGATCATGGACTGCAGTTTATGCGGCGAGAGCTTCAGGCGATCGACAAGGGCCTTCGACGATTCGCCGCGGCCGAGCGCCGCTTCGGCCTCGGCGGTGTCCTGGGCGTTCGCCGCCAGGATTTCGGGCGCGCCGCGTTCAAGCGCGGCGGCGATCTCCTCGAGCGCCTGATCGCGCTGCTCGATTGAAGCGGAAGCGATGCATCGCGCAGCCTGCTTGGCGGCTTGCGCGAGCGCGCGGACGGCTTCGCTCACGTGCGCTTTCCGGGGAAGAAGAGGGTTCCGACGGGTTTGCCCGCGAGAATGGAATCGAGAATGCCGGGCGTGCGGCCGTTGGCAATGATGGCGGGGCGGCCGTCTTCATTGGCAATGCGCACGGCTTCGAGCTTGGTTTCCATGCCGCCGCGGCCGCGGCCATTGCCTCCGCGGGCGTAGCCGCGGACGCTCTCGTCAAGCGAGTCCAATTCGGGGATGAGGGTAGCGCCCTGGGCCTGCGGATCGTCGGTGTAGAGGCCGTCCACGTCGGAGAGCAACACCAACAGGTCGGCGTCGATGTGTGTCATCACCAGCGCGGAGAGCTTGTCGTTATCGCCGAAGACGCGCACTCGTTCTGGTCCGCCGGCGGGGCGGTCGAGTTCGGCGGTGGAGACGGTGTCGTTTTCGTTGATGACGGGGATGACGCCGAGCTGGAGCAAAGTAGTCAGCGTGGCGCGAAGGTTTTCGTGCCGGCGCGAATCGAGAAAATCGTCTTCGGTGAGCAGCACCTGGGCCACGCGGAAGCCCAGCTTATCGAAGGCATCGTCGTACATGCTCATCAGCCGGCTCTGGCCGACGGCGGCACAGGCCTGCACGAGCGCGAGATCGGAAGGACGCTCAGGGAGTTCGAGCCGCTGCATGCCCAGACCGACGGCGCCCGAGGAGACGAGCAGAACCTCGCGCCCGGCGCGGCGGATATTGGCGAGCGACTCGGCAATGCCATAAAAGGCGCCGACGGAGACGGCGCCATCGTCGCGCATGAGCACATTGGTGCCGAGCTTCACGACCATGCGGACGGAAGCGGCAACCTGCTCGCGAGGCGAGAGTTTGGTCCTCTGGACTTGGCCGGTATCGATGGCTTTGCTCCTAGGCGCGACTGGCCTAATTCTGCCAGCGCGGGAAGGGGGGCGCAAGGTTTCGCAGCCCCAGCGCCGTCAAAAGCGGCACTCGCCGCGAGTCCTGGGCCCCCGGACCTAAAGTTGACAGAAATGTGACTTGACGTGGAGGCGGATTAGGAACAGCCTCTCCCCCCAGACGGTCGCGCCGCGCCCTTGGGCTGCCAAGAAGTGGGCTGGCAGGGGTGGCGTCCGCGGAAAAACCAGAGTGGGGTCGCGAAAGGAGAGGCTACGATGAATTTACGAGCCAGTGTTCGGTGGGTTATGGGTGCGGCATTTTTGGTGGTGGTTGCGGGATTAGTGGCGGCGGACAATGACAGAAATACGGTTACGACCAGGCTCAGCGGCCTGGAAGAGACGACAGCGACGATTCAAACGCCCGCCAGCGGCGAATTCAAAGCGACGATCAGCGAAGACGGAACTTCGATCAAGTACGAGGAGACGTGGCGGAACCTCTCCTCAACGGTAACCCAGTCGCACATTCACTTCGGCCGGCCCGGGCTGAGCGGGGGCATCGTCCTTTGGCTGTGCTACAACCCTAACCCGCCCGCAAACACCAAAGCGCCGACAGGCGTGCCCACGCCTCAACTCTGCCCGACGGACACTATAGCGACAATCTCCGGAACGCTCACCGAAGCCGACCTGATCCCGTCCGTTGCAGCGCCCGCCGGCGGCCAAGGAGTGGACGCCGGAGCGCAGGGCTTCGCCGAGATGGTGAAGGCGATCCGGACCGGCTCGGCCTACGTGAACGTGCATTCGGTGGATCATCCATCGGGTGAAATACGCGGACGGCTTCCCGGCTTCTTCCCGCGATTCCCGCCACGCCCAGGCAACGATCGCCGCGATGACCGCCACGACGACCATCACGACGACGGCGGACACCAACACTAAGAAAGGGTCCTAGGTCTCAAGGGAAAACCCCCGGCGCGCCCGGAATGGCGGCGCAGGGGGTTTTTTCTATTTAGGCTGCGAAAAATTGACTTCGTCGAAGACGCGCTTGGCGAATTTGTAGATGGCCGGGCTATCCAGATTGCGGCCATAGATGGAGTCTCCGGTGATGCCGGAAAAGACCAACTGGGCCTTCTTGCCGTCTTTATCGGTAATGGTGATCTGCACGGGCGGCTTGGCGAGCTGCGAGGAAACGGAGGCAGGAGGAGCGTCGTAGACTTCGTCGGCCTGATCGTCCTGAAGCTCGTCCACCAAATTCGGGCAAGCAGGCGGCGCGGCTTTTTTATCGGCTGAGGCGGGTTGCTCGAGGACGAAGCCGGAATCGCCTTTCACGCAGGCAAACGCGCCATTCAGATTGCGCACATCGACGCGCGTGGCATCGGCGGGCATGATGTGGACGATCTGCTTATCGCGCAGGTCGATATATTTGTCGCTCAAAATCGAGTAGAGATTTTCGTTGATCTGAACGACGCCGGGCTGCGCCAGATTGCGCGCGTAATAGTCCGCGCCTTCCTTCTTGCCCACCTCGATCGACACGGATTTGCCATCGGCAAGCCTGGCCTGGAAACGAATCTCGGGCTTGTCGAGGCCGTATTTGGCAAGCGAGGCGTTCGAGTCGGTGACGAAATGCGTGATTTGTCCGCCGGCAACGCTGCTGAGAAGCGCATCGATCTTGGCGTGGTCGCCGGGGACGACACGGGGCTTATCGAGGGTCCAGACATCGCCTTTCTTGGTTCCCGAAAGCTCGCCGGAGGAGTTCACCAGATCGAAGAAGTTGGCATCGGAGGCTTGCACGGTGGTCAGGGATTTATCGCGGAAATCGTCGGGCGCCTTGTCGCTGCTGCTGTAGACGGCGTCGGACATGAGGGAAACCTGGCTACCGTTATCGATCAGAGCGTAGATGGAGGAGGACGAGAAATCCTTGGCGCCAAAGCGCACTTGGTGGCTGGTGCCGCTCTTCAGCTTGAAATCCAGGGTGACGGCGGGATCCTTCAGGCCATAGGAACTGAGATTTTCCGGCGTGGCCGGAAAAGTGCGGTCCACGCTGGCGTAGGAAAGCGCGCCTGCGAGGCCGTCGAGCGCCGAGGAATCGGCGCGCTGCGCGCGAGGCTGGGTCATATACCAGCCGTCGCTCTTGTGATCGAAATCCATGGTCGTGCCGGCGCGCTGAATCTTGATCTCCTGCACGTCGGCGGAAGTGACGGACGTGAAGGCGGGCTTGGAGGTGTCCGTGGAGGAGGTGGCGCTCGCGGGAGCATGCTTCAAATCGTAGAAGTAGACGAAAGCCGCGAGGGCCGCGGCCAGCAGGAATACGATGCCGGTGCTTCGCTTCATGGCCCTGCCTCAGCGGCGCCGCAACCAGATCAGGGCGCCGGAGATGACCACCAAGCCAGGCAAAAAGATCATGCTGGCGAAAAAGAGCTCGCGCTGCTGCGTTTCGGTGAGGATGACGCGGCGATTCGCGGGGTTCTTGGGACGGACGGAGATGAGGTCTTCGTCCTGCGCCAGCCAGTTGACGGTGTTCAGGAAAAGATCGCCGTTGCGCTGCAAACCTTGCCACTGGTTGGTGGCGAAGGCGGAGTTGCCGATGACCACCAGTCGCGCGCTCTTGCTGCTGTCGCCTGAGCCGCTACGGCGTTCGGCGGCGACGCCAAGAGAGAGCGGCCCGGCCTGATCCTTGGCCGGATCGTAGCGAACTTCGTTGGTTTTCAAATTCGGGACGGTGAAGCTGCGCGGCGAAGTCTTGAGCAGCTCGGTGCCTTCGGGTTCGCTCTTGTTCTTGTCCGCGACGGAGACCGTGCGGGCCAAATTGAAAAAGGTCATGGTTCCGGTGAAGTTTTGCGTAATGGGGCTCGAACCGTAATCCACGACCAGAGGGACCGCCGGACCGGTGCCAAAAAGGCGGCCCACGCCGCTGGCGTCGATCACCACGTTGCTGCCGAGCGCAATGTTCCAGGCCTGGAGAACAGGATCGACCTTGGGATCGGTCTCCGGATCAAGCAGCAGCAAAACCCTGCCGCCGCCATCGAGATACTTGGAGATGAAATCGACTTCCTGGGGGAAGAGCGACTGCCTGGGGCCGGCGTCCACCAGAACATTGCATTCGGCGGGAACGGAGCCGGAGGAGACCAGGTTGACGGACTTGGTTTCATAGCCTTCGCTCTTCAGCGCTTTGTCGCCGCCCTCCAAACCATCCTGCTGGCTATCGGTGACGGACCTCTCGCCGTGACCCTCGACGAAGCAGATGTTCTTTACGGTGTCGCGAGTCACTTTGATGATGGCGTTGGTGACCTCTTGCTCTCCGTTGCCGCTCAGGGTCTCGTTGTGCGAACCGGAGGAGATCACGATGTCGTTCATGTGCGTGACGTTATATTGCCGGGCGACATCGGGCTTTTCCTGCGGATCCACTTCGCGATAGTGCACGTGCGTGCCGGCGCTGGCGTATTCGTTGGCCAAATCCTTGAAAGCCGTATCCGGCGTCCGCGCGAAGCGAATGATATCGACGTCCTTCTTGAGGCCGGCGACGGTCTTTTTGGACTCATCCGAAAGGGTGTAGAGCTTTTCGCTGGTGAGATCGATGCGCTTATGATGACGGAAGCCGAGGAAGTTGACGAACCCGAGAACGACGAGCACCAGCAGGGTGATGGTGACCGCATTGGCGCCCAGGCGCGACGAGCGCACGCTGAAGAAGGCCACGATCTCGCGGAAACTCAGGACCACCCCGGCGACGAAGAGGACCCCGCCGCCGATCAACAGAATCTCGCTGAGGCGCGTCCACTCGCCCTGCGTGGAGTAACGGACGAAGCCGGCCGCGGCCAAGGCAAGACCGAAGGAGGTCAGCCAGCGGCGCTCCCGTTTCCAGTCCAGCTTTACAGGCATTTCTCCTCCTTATGCATCCTTACACAATGTCCGAACAAGGCCTTCAAAACAGCGGCCCCGGGCAAGCGCGATCAAGCGCGCCGCCAGCGCATGGAATCGACGCTGCGCACCGTGAGAAAAATTCCCAGCACGATGAAACTCAGGTAGAAGATCACGTTCGAAGTATCGATGACGCCGTGCGTGAAGTCGTCATAATGGCGAAAAACCGATAGATATTGCACGCCCTGGGCCCAGGCGCCGGAACCGGCATTGCCGCCGAAGTCGAGCACCCACAGCAGGAGAATCGCGCCGAAGCTCAGCATGGCGGCGATCAGCGTACTCTCGGTAACCGAAGAGAAAAAGGAGCCGAGGGCAAGCAAAGTTGCGCCGAGCAGCAACACTCCCAGGTAGTCGCTGGCCAGCACTCTCCAAGGCGCGGTGGGCTCGCTGTAGTGCAGCATATAGGCGAAACCAATGGCCGTGGGCAACAACATGATCGCCAGCAAAGTAAGTGACGCGAAGAATTTGCCTAGGACGATCTCGAGGTCGGTGACGGGCGAGGTCATCAGCAATTCCATGGTGCCGCGGCGGCGCTCCTCGGAATAAACGCTCATGGTCAGCATGGGCGTGAGAAAAAGCAGCAGCGTGGAGATCACGCCGAAGAAATTGCGCATGACCGCCGAGGGAACATCGATCGGCGCGCCGCCGAACTGATCCTCCAGGCCGGCCTGGAAGGCCTGCTGAATGATCACGCTGAGCAGTTGATTGAAGAAATATCCGGCCAGCACGAGAAAAACGGCCACGATGATGTAAGCCACTGGGGAAACGAAGTAGTGGCCCATCTCCTTGCGGTAAACGGCATACATTCCTTTCATGGCTTGCTTCTCCTAAGTTCTCCGGCCTCAGTTAGGACCTTCGAAGCGCTCTCGGACTCTTCGGTGGTGAGCTCAAGGAAGATCTCCTCGAGGCTAAGATTGACCCCGCGAAGTTCGAATAGCGGCCAGCCCTTGCCGACGATCTTGGCGGCAAGCTGGCTGCGAATCTCCTGGCCGGGGGAAACTTCGACGATGGCGGCGACACGGCCGTTGGCCGATTCCGCGGTCACTTTGCGAACTCCCGGCAGCTCACGGATGGCGGCGGTGACGGCATTTTGGTCGGCGCCGACTTCCACGCTGACGTGCTGGCCTCCCTTGAGCTGCGTGGTCAAATTGGCTGGAGTGTCGATGGCAGCGATGCGGCCGCGGTTGATAATCACCACGCGATCGCAGGTCATGCTGACTTCCGGGAGGATGTGCGTGGAAAGAATGATGGTATGGCTGCCGGCGAGTCCCTTGATGAGGTGGCGGACCTCGATGATCTGCTTGGGATCGAGGCCGACGGTGGGCTCGTCGAGGATGATGACCTGGGGATCGTGGACCAAGGCCTGGGCCAAGCCAACGCGCTGTTTGTAACCGCGGGACAAACGCTTGATCAGCTCATGACGCTTATCCTGAATATTGGTCTTGACCATAGCGTCTTCGACGCTGGCGTGGCGCTTTTCCGCCGGGACGTTCTTAATGCGGGCCACGAAGTCGAGATAGGCGGAGACGGTCATATCCAGATAGAGCGGCGGATTTTCGGGCAGGTAGCCGATGCGCTTGCGGACCTCCAGCGAATCGTTGAAGACATCGAAGCCGGCAACTTGCGCCGTGCCGCTGGTGGCGGGGAGAAAGCCGGTCAAGATACGCATGGTGGTGGTCTTGCCGGCGCCGTTGGGACCGAGGAATCCGAGAATCTCGCCCTTGTTCACCACAAACGACACATGGTCGACCGCCGTTCGCTCCGCGAACGATTTGGTTAAATCCTTTACTTCAATCAACGGTAACCTCCGGGCAAAAACATGCGCGCAAACCAGACGCGCAATGGTTCCTAGCGATACTCCCTAATGCCGCGATACTTCCTTATTGTAAAGAAGCACAACGAAAATGGAAGCCATGCCGTGAAGAGCGCTAGTGCTCTTCACCGTTCAGCAGAATTCACTCCGACAACACGTAGGATAGACGCGGGACCAAAGAAAATGGTTACCAAGCGCGGCGCGACCCAGAGTAAAAACACGCGGCGCCGCCCGGCCAACGGCCTCACTGGGAGAACCGCAATGGGTTCGTTCGGGGAGGCTTCAGCGTGTGGAAAAAGCTGTGAAAAGGTTGTGTGTAAATCCGTACAGTGTTCGCAACCTGCACCTCCGTACAGGGTGCCTTGGAGAGGAAAAAGGCCCAGAATGAAACAGTGAGACTTAATCCGGTGAACTTATTTGAAGGGCATGAACAAGACGAACCTAAAAGGGAACCTGCGCATTTTCTCGGCGGCCGCGGCGCTTTCCTGCGGCGTGATCGCAGGGGCGCACTTTCTCCGGCAACTCGGCCTTAGCTTCAATCCCGCGCTTCTGGCCAGCGCGGAGGTCATCGCGGCGCTGCTCAGCTTTACCATCGCGGCAAACATCTGGGTGCGATTCGACGGAACGGGAGACCGCTTCGCGCTCTTGGTCGGCGCGGCTTTCGGGCTGGACGGCTGGATGCAGCTCAGCGCTATTCTGGGGCTTCGTGGAGAGTTGCTGAGCCGGGGCCTGGCGATGCGGGTGCCGCTCTACTGGATGGCCGGGCGGACGCTGCTGGGCGTGCTCCTATTGGCGGCTGTCGGGCTGGAAAAGTGGCTGCCCTGGCCCAGGGAGAACAAGAGGACGGTTTTCGCGGTGCTGAGCGTGGTGGCGGCGATCGCGGGGCTGACGGGCTTCATTTTCTTGATTCTAGGCCGCGGCCCACTGATCCACCCCACGCGCCTCATACCACGGCCATGGGACTTTGTGCCTGCGGGAATGTTCCTGGCCTCGGCCATTCTTTTATATCGGAGTTCCCGGCCGCGCTCCGCGTTCGTAGTCTCTCTGCCGTGGGTGGCGGCAATGAACGCCGCCTGCCATTTGATCGCGACACAATCGGCGCAGGTGCTGGATGCACCCGCCTTCGCGGCGCAACTGCTGAATTCACTCAGCTACACGGTTCTGCTGGCCGCGACGCTGGTGGATAACGTGCGAATCTTTGGACAGGTGCGGCATCGGGCGGTGAGTGACAGCTTGACCGGGCTGGCCAATTACCGGCGCTTCGTCGACGCGCTGCAAGGCGAACTGGAAAGATCGGGCAGGACGAACCGGCCATTTTCCATTCTGCTGATGGACCTGGACAAGCTGAAGGAGATCAACGACCGTTACGGACACCAGACGGGAACGCGGGCGATTTGCCGCGTGGCCGAAGTCCTTCGCCAGCACTGCCGGGCTATCGACACGGCAGCGCGCTACGGAGGCGATGAATTTGCCCTGTTGCTGCCGGAGACGGGCGAGCCGGCCGCGCGGCAGGTGGCCTCTCGCATAAAACGCCACCTCGAGGCGAGCACCGAGGAGCCGAAACTGACGGTCAGCATCGGAGTGGCCACGCACCCGCCAAACGGCACCTCGGCGCAGCACCTGCTGGAGGCCGCCGACCTGGAGCTTTACGCGCATAAGGCTTCCCGCGGACGCAAAGTACATTCGCTCTGAGCCGCCGGCTCGGTGGTAACCCGTATCCGCCCCTCGAAGCGGTTCGCATCGTATGTCCAGAAAGTCGGAGATTGCGGACAAGCCGTTCCGTTTGCAGGGGTGAAAAAAAGAAGTTGTAAATTAGATGCGGACAGCCCTGGCCTGCAGGAGTATAGTTCGCCAGCCCATCGAAAGGCGCGCCCGCTGAGACGGGCACCCTGATGATCCGAACGCCGAGTCCAAACCGCCGGC
>Ga0335081_10004853_pt1 | contig 21249 bp, 19 predicted proteins | sample Lox_Sample_35_FD_206713 | JGI IMG/M metagenome (GOLD analysis project Ga0335081, IMG submission 206713) | Soil microbial communities from Loxahatchee National Wildlife Refuge, Florida, United States - Lox_Sample_3.5 | ecosystem: Environmental > Terrestrial > Soil > Wetlands | place: USA... | reverse complement strand
TTTAAAATAGACCGATGCCCTTTACCGAGCATTTCGACGTGGTTGTGGTGGGCGCGGGCCATGCCGGCTGCGAGGCCGCAATGGCCGCGGCGCGCATGGGGTTGAAGACTGCGCTCTACACGCTCAACGTCGACTTGATCGCGCAGATGTCGTGTAATCCGGCGATCGGCGGGATTGCGAAGGGGCACCTGGTGCGCGAAGTGGATGCGCTGGGCGGCATCATGGGCGAAATTACCGACGCGGTCGGCATTCAGTTTCGTCTGCTGAATACTTCGCGCGGACCGGCGGTGTGGTCGCCGCGGGCGCAGTGCGACAAGCAGGCTTACCGGCTGAAGATGCGGGAAGTGCTGGAGTCGCAGCCGAATTTGAAGATCAAGCAGGCGGAAGTGGCGGAGTTGATGGTAGAACCACCCTCCCCAATTTGTCATTCCGAGAAGCGCAGCGCCGAGGAATCTGCTTTTGTTAGCACCTCTGCGGAGCTTCGCTCCGCCTGGGCGGGCGAGACGCCCGCCCCTACACAAGCGAGGGTTTGCCGGGGCATCAAGCTGCGCGATGGCCGCACGGTCGGCGCCTCGGCGGTGATTGTCACTACGGGAACGTTTCTTAATGGATTGATTCATTGTGGCGAGCAACAGTATCCGGCGGGACGGTCGGGCGAACCGGCCGCAGTGCTGCTGGGAGAAGCTTTGAAGCAGCTCGGGCTACGAGGCTGCCGGTTGAAGACGGGCACGCCGCCGCGTCTGGACGGGCGGACGATTGATTGGTCAAAGTTTCAATTGCAACCGGGTGACGAAGATCCAACGCCGTTCAGTTTTCGCACCAAGCGCGTCGCGCACCATGATGGGCAAATTCCCTGCTACATTGCCTGGACGACCCCGGAGACGCAGCGCATCATTCGCGAAAATGTGCATCGGTCGCCGATGTATAGCGGGCAGATTCAGTCCATCGGACCGAGGTACTGTCCATCGATTGAAGACAAGATCGTGAAGTTTCCCGACAAGACGACCCACCAGCTTTTTCTCGAGCCCGAGGGACTCAATACTCACGAGATTTACGTGAATGGCATGAGCACCTCGCTGCCGGTCGAGGTGCAGCTGGAGATTTTGAAGTCGATTCCGGGCCTGGAGACGGCGGAGATGCTGCGTCCGGGATATGCGATTGAGTATGACTCGATTGATCCGACGGAACTGGAACGGACGCTGGAGACGAAGAAGATTGCAGGATTATTTTTGGCTGGCCAGATCAATGGGACGAGCGGCTACGAAGAGGCGGCGTGCCAGGGGTTGATGGCGGGCATCAACGCGGCTCTGAACGTGAAGCAAGAGCCGGCGCTGGTGCTGGACCGCACGGAAGCTTATACGGCCATCCTGATTGACGATCTGATTTCGAAGGGGACCAATGAGCCGTATCGGATGTTTACCTCGCGGGCGGAGTTCCGGCTACATTTGCGGATCGACAATGCCGACCGGCGATTGACGCCGAACGGGCGGCGGGTGGGATTGATCTCGGATCGGGCTTGGTCCGATTTTGAAGCCAAGCAAGTGCGGCTGGAGGGGATGAAGCAGTTGCTGGAGGGGACGAGGCTGACGAATGGGATGGGGGGAAGCATTTCGTCGGATGGCGACGGCATCGTCGGCCAGACGCTGGCACAGTTACTTAAGCGGCCTGAGATCACGATTGAGCAATTAGTCCCGATACTTCTCGAACTGAATGCGGAGTTTTTTCGGCGAAGGGGCGTGACTGCGGATGGCCTCTCGTCTGAAATCAGAAACGAACTTAGGTCGGTAGAGACGGAGATCAAGTACGAAGGCTACTTACAGCAACAGCAGCGGGCGATTGACCGGTTGAAAAAAGCCGAGCAGCGGACGATCCCCGACTGGTTTGATTATCAGTCAGTCAGCGGGTTATCGCGCGAGATGCAGGAAAAGCTGTTGAAAATCCGGCCGCGAACCATCGGCCATGCGTCGCGGATACCGGGAGTAACTCCCGCAGCGGTGTCGCTGGTGAACGTCTATATCGAGATACAAGGGCGCAGGCGGGAACAGGCCGCGGCCCTATAACTAACGCTACAAAATGAATGCAATAACTGGGCATTTCGTGCTTAAATGCCCGCATGATGTGCGCTGCTCGGATACTGTTGTTGCTTGCTCTGTCTCTAAGTCCACAACTTTTCAGCCAGCAGAACTGCCCCTTGCCGCCTTCGCTGACGCCAACCACCGCCGGGACGAACATTTTCACGGAGCAGCAGGAAGTCTATCTCGGCGATGTGATGGCGGAGCATGTTTCGCAGACTGTGACCATTCTTCACGATGACGCACTGACCGAGCACATCCGGCAACTGGGCACGCAGTTGATTCGCTATCTGCCACAAACGAAGCTTCATTTTCAATTCATGCTGGTGGATTTGCCCGAACCCAACGCGTTTAGCCTTCCCGGCGGCAGAGTCTATATATCGCGGAAGATTGTGGCTCTGGCCCATAACGACGATGAGCTCGCGGGAATTGTGGCGCACGAAATGGGACACATTGTGACTCATCAGGGTGCGATCAGCATGACCCGGCTTCTGCAACAGACGATTGGCGTCACTCAGGTGGGCGATGCGGCCGACATCACGAACAAATACCATCAATATCTCGAAAGTTTCCGTCGCAGCGGGAAGCGGCCGGGCGGAGAGGAAGAAGGTCATCAGGAAATTGCCGATCAGGTCGCTGTCTTTGCCGTGGCAAGGGCCGGTTATTCACCGCAGGCGTATATCGACATATGGGACCGCTTCAACGAAACTCACGGCAAGACGGGAAGCTGGTTCTCCGATTTCGTGGGTACCACGAAGCCCTCGGAGCGGCGCCTGCGCGAGATGCAGAAGAATCTGGCAGTGTTGCCGCGGGGGTGCGCGGATATCAGGCCATCGACAGATGTAGCGGCGTTCAAGGAATGGCAAGCCAGGGTGATTGCGGCCAAGAGCGTAAAGGAAGAATCGCTGCCGGGGCTCTTATCGAAGCAGACGCTTCCACAGCCGCTTCGGCCTGACATCTATGCTTTGAAGTTCAGTCCGGATGGAAAGTATGTGCTCGCGCAGGATGACGGCGGCATCCATGTTCTGAGCCGTGAACCATTCGCGTTAGTTTTCTTTATTGATGCCCCCGACGCCTATCCAGCGACCTTCAGCCTGGACTCTCACACAGTGAGTTTTTACAGCTCCGCGTTTCGGGTAGAAACCTGGGACATTCAAAGCCACGAACGAAGTTCGGTGCGCGAGGTCCTGCTGAACGAGCCTTGCCTGCAAAGCCAGCTTTCTTACGATGGCAAAAACCTTGCCTGCCTGAAAGCCGATTATTCGCTCACGTTGCTCGACGTGGCGAACGGAGGAACACTCATTACCCGGCCGCATTTCCTTGAAACCGAGGTCGGTTTCACGATGTACGTGTACGCGGTGAACGCCATCCACAACCGGCAGCTGATTCACATGGCGTTTTCTCCTGATGGCCGCTATTTTCTGGCGGGCTCGCACAGCCAGGTGCTGACGTATGACCTTCAGCAGAAAATGGAGGCCAGCTTTCCAGGTTCGATTCGCGACGTAATCAAAGGCAGTTTCGCCTTTGTTGGGTCCGATCGAATTGCGGGCGTTAACATGTTTTACGGGGCAAGTTCTCCTCTGTTGCAATTTCCCAAGGGCAACCACATCGCGGAGCTGCCGCTCAGCCCGATGAGCGGTATCGGCGCAGCGGGCCACGGCAATTATCTGCTGATTTCACCGATTAAGGACCACCCGCTGGGAATCATGAGCATCGATCGGCGGGTTGTGATGGCCGAATTCAAACATGCAGCCGGCGATATTTATGACAATTGGATCCTCAGCGAACGCAACGACGGCGAGGTTGCGCTTTTCGATCTGGGCAGCAAACAGAACCTCGGCGCGATCCAGCTCAACCAATCGCATCTTGGCCGCCTGAATTCGGCAACTGTAAGCCAGGATTTCGACCGGCTGGCAATTTCCACCGCGAGCCGTGGCGCCATATGGGACCTGAAACGCAATTCGCGGGTGCAGCTGACCCGCAACTTTCAAGGCGGATGGTTCGCCCCCGACGACTCGCTTTATGTCGATTTCCCAAAATTCGAAAAAGACGAACGCGCAATCTGGAAACTGAACTCCAGTGGTACCGCGAACAAGCTTTACGAAATCGACGAAAAACACTGCCGGCAGGCTGGACCCTACTTGTCTTGCGTCGAATCGCAGCACCCGATTTTTGGACGAGGGAAGGATTTAACTGTCGAAATTGAGGACCTGTTGACCCAAAAGCCGGTGTGGACAAGATATTTCCCCAAAGATGTACCGGTTGTGAGTTTAGAAGGATCCAAGAATGTGCTTTTGGCCTGGTCTTTGGCCGAGGGCAGTGGTCGCGACGAACTTGAGAAATATCCGGACTTGAAAAGCAAAGCGGAACACGAGGACTTCCTGGTGGAGGTTCTCGATCTCGAAAAAGACAGTCTGCTTTATAAGATGCTCCTGAAGACCGGAAAGCGCTCATTCGGAGTAATTGACGCGGAAGTGGATGGTTCGTGGATCCTGATCAGGGCGACGGGCGACCAGAGCCTTGTGTATTCGCTGTCCACCGGAGAGGAGAAAGCGCACGTTTTTGGCCGCAGTGCGATACTTTCGGCCACAGCCGGCAAGTTCGCCGCCCTGAATCCTTCCGATCAGATCAGCTTTTATCAACTCGAAAACGGAAGTCTGATCAAGCAGCTTGCGTTTTCCAGTCCGGTGGCGCTCGAGAAATTCTCAGCCGACGGAAAACGCATGTTCGTTCTGACTCGCGATCAGACGGTTTACGTCCTTGATGTTGGCGCATTGCAAAATGCGGGTGCTGCGGCGGGGCCATCGACGGCAGCAGTGACTCCGGTTGTGCATTAAACTGGCCCAAGCAGTATTCTGCGGAGTCGGTGATGACCTCTTATACCCAGATTGACAGCCCGGTGGGGCCACTGCTTTTCGTTGGCGATGAAGCCGGTCTGCGGCAGATTCTTTTCGTGAAGGGCAGACATGCCGCAAAGCCGGATCCCGATTGGCAAGAAGACGCGAAGCCGTTCAAAGAAACGATTGCTCAATTGCGCGCATATTTCGCCGGCGAACGTGAGGCCTTCAATTTAACGCTCGCGCCGGAAGGGACAGAATTCCAGCAACAGGTGTGGAAGCGGCTGTGCGAGATTCCTTATGGGGAGACGACGTCTTACGGAGAAATCGCCAGGCGAATTGGCAACCCCCAGGCTTCGCGGGCGGTCGGGCTGGCCAATGGGTCGAATCCGATCCCGATTGTGATTCCCTGCCATCGCGTGATTGGGAGCAACGGCAAACTGACGGGGTACGGCGGCGGATTGGCGATCAAAGAGAAACTGTTGGCGCTGGAGAGGAAACAACTGACGTTGCTGTAAAATGACACCGAGGACGTTCTAACCTGATGCGGTTTGTGCTGGCTTTCATTGCTCTCTTCGGCTTCGTAGCTTCTGGTCTCGCGCTGCGGGAACATTACCGGACGGATACGTCCCCTTGCAGCATCAACGAACATTGGGACTGTGGGATCGTCAACCATAGCCCGTTCGCGGTGCTGGCAGGCGTGCCCGTGGCGCTCATTGGCATGACCGGATATGTGCTTATCGGGACACTGGCGCTAAGGCGCGCCTATCGCCTGCTGTTGGCCGCGGCCGTGATGGGACTGGCGTTTTCGCTGTATCTGGCGCACGTGGAGGCTCACATCCTGGGGGTGTGGTGTGTTTATTGCGTCGCGTCGCTGGCGGCGATCTCCTTGCTAACCTTGATGACCTTTGGAACAATTGTGGTTTCGCGCCCGCAGCGCTCGGGAACGAGCTAACTATGATCAAGACTTTGGTTCGAGTTGCATCCGCGGCTGCTCTGCTTGCTTCCCTGGCCTCTGCGCAGGAAGCTGTCAATCCCGCGCTTCGTCCGCCCAAGGGGGCGCCGATCGCCCTGGTAGTTTTCGAAGACCTGCAATGTCCGCAGTGCAGGCGTGACGCCCCGCTGGTGGCGCAAGCAGCAAAGACTTACAAGATTCCCGTAGTTCGCCACGACTTCCCTTTGCCCATGCACAACTGGTCGTACCAAGCCGCGGTGATTGCTCACTACTTCGACAGCCGCTCGAAAGAGCTGGGGGTGGAGTTCCGAGATTACATTTTTGAGCACCAGCCGGAGATCTTTCCTACGAACCTGCAGCAATTCGTGGAGAGGTTCGCTGCCGATCACAAGGTCGATTTGCCTTTTGTGGTTGATCCCCAAGGCAAGTTCGCGGCCGAGGTGAACACGGAGCGGGCGTTGGGAATCGCGCTGCATCTTGACCACACACCGACCATCTACGTGGTCAGCAGCAACCCGAAGGGGCGGCCGTTTGCCGAGGTAAAGGAGCCCAGCAGCGAGCTCTTCCAGATGATCGATGCGATGAAACGCGGGGAGTGAAGGGGCGGCAAGTCCAAACCTAAAGGCTAATCACAGGAGACACAGAGGGGAAATCAGCCACGGATTTCCGCCGGCCGGCAAAGAAGCTTTCATCGCAGCGATCGCGGAGAACTTCCGCAGAGAGTGCCGGGAAAAGCCGGCTGTTGTCAACCCCTTTCGAAGGCGTGTTTCTTTTCCAGCTCTTCGAGCGCCGCGCGCATGTCGGATTCGAACTGTTCCGCGCGATCCATGAGGGCAGGTTCGGCTACGGCGAAATCATTTTCCAGTTTGATCAGCTTTTGGTGTTCGAGTTTGCGGGCGATTTCCAAAATACGGGCTGGTGTGGTCTCCACGTAGAGGGCCTCGGTGGGATCTCCGAGCCAGACGGTTCCTCCCACCAGGCGAGCCTGCCAGTACACCTTTCGGGCCAACATCCGCAATATGTCTTCATCGCTGGCCCGGCCAAAAACCCATTTATTGCGTTTGAAATCCCAATGGCGGCTGGAGAAATTCACCGGCACCAGCTTGCCCGACTTCACGAACTCCAGTTGCCGGCGGTCGACTTCTTTGCGAAGAGAATTGATCACGGGGCCTTCGGCGTCTTGTGGTTCCAGCGAGGGCATGACCTCGCGCACGGTGGCGGAGAGGTTCACGGCCACGGGCGCGTGCAGTCCTGAGGAGTTCTCGAGAAGTACGTCGGCGTGCAGAAAGAAGAAGTCGGCGCCTGAGGTAGATTTGCGGAACGGCCACTCCAGGTGGAAGGCGAGCGGCAGACCGGCAAGGGTCACGTAGATAGTCTTGCGGTTGGTCACGATGATTTTGGCGGATATTCTACCGGAAAGTGGTGTGGGATGAGGGCTGCGGAGGTGAAAATCGTGGGTTTTGTCCCACAGTTTAGGGTCTTGGTTCGTGCCCGGGGAGATACGGCTTTGCGGTGGATTGGAATGGCATGGCCGAAGCCATGGCCTCCCGAAACGCGCCCAGAACGGAGTTCTTGCGTAGCCGCAGTTTAGATGCCGACGGAAGCGGCGCGGGTGAGTGGGGCTTCGGAACCCCCAAAAGTAGCGATCTTTGCCAGCACCGCCTCGATGCTGCAACCGGTGTCCAGATTGGCGTCTACGGCTGGGTGACGCTCGCCATCGGTGTGCATCACCAGTACGCGTGTGGTCTGGTTGGCTTTCTTCACCATGTAAGCGAGATGGTGACGGTCGTTCTTACTGAGGGTGGGTCCGAGAATCACTAGATCAAAATTTCCCCGGCGCAGCGCTTCCTGGACGGTCCTGCGATCCGGGGCGGTTTCCACCTGGTAACCCGCTTTTTGAATGGAGGCGGCTTGCGAGGCCAATATTTCTACATCACCCTCGCTGTAAAGAAGTTTCAGTTTTGAGGCCGACTTTGCCGCGTTCGCCATGTGGTCAGGTCCCGCCTTCCTTGTGCCTTGTCACGTTAGCAACGCAGGGGAGGAAAGAGAACATCACCGAAGACCAAGCACGATCGGCGCAGGGTTGCCCGGGCGGAAATAAGGCTCTTTTCGGAAAAACGTTGATCACAGAGGCCACAGGGGAACACAGAAGAAGGCGGTTGGCTATGGATGTGCGTGGATCAACGTGGTTTCACAGAGCCCGGGCGGCTAACTGCAGCCAACCGCTTTTTCCCTCTCGCACGCCAAGACTCCGACGTACAATTGACCTGTCGAAACGGGGACCTATCCAGGGAGGACTTCTACATGCGCGCGCCGGCAATTTGTATTGTCGTTCTCGGGCAAGTGCTCGTTGCCAACGCAGCTTACGCTCAGAAGCAGGATGCGGATGCGCACACGGCAACCGCCTTCTGCGACTTCGATGACAATCAAGAGATCAGCGTGCGTTACAACAGTGCTACGGGCACGTCCAAGGAGGAACCGCGCAACGGCAAAGTGTGGCTTCCAGCAGGGAGTGCCCTGACGCTGTTTGTGGGAGCCCCAGTCAGCCTCAACAACACCCCAATTCCGGTCGGTGCGTACAGCGTTTACATCATCCCCAACCGGAAGGAATGGACGCTGGTCGTGAACAAGAACGTCACCCCCGGCGCGGCCTACGATCAGGCGCAGGATGTCGCCCGAGGAGCGATGGAACTGGGCGAAGTGGATTCACCGCCCGGGCAACTGCAGGTTTCGTTTGCGCATGTCGGTCCCAAACAGTGCAGCATCCGCCTGTACTACGGCAAAATCGGAGCCTTCGCGGAGTTCGCGGAGAAGTAGCCGTCCGAGGACCTGTCGAGCGGGGCTCGGTCAGGCGGCGTGCTGGTGCGGGATCATGTTCTTCAGCGGCTTTTTCCGGAACACGACTTTTACGCCCTGCCGCCATCTTTCGTCAATCCCCAGAAACTCCCATTGGATGCGTGGCGAAAAATAGTGCAACAACGTGTCGGCGGAAGGATGCACATGCAGGGCCGGGGCGACCAGGAATAGCAGCGGCTGAGCCGGGTTGAGTTCGCGAAGCGGAAAGTACCCGAAGCGCTGGAACTCACCGCGAGCATGGTGCCAGGCCACGCGCGACCAATAATCCAGGCCCTGCAATGGCAGGTGAATGTCTTCATCGGCCTTGAGTTCGACCACAGTGAGGCGGCCGGTTCGGGTCACGGCCAGTACATCGATCATGGCGCGGTCGGCGGCGGAAAAGGCGGGCACTTGGGAATAGAAGCACGCCGGATCAAGTTGTTCATCCACGCCAGAAACATTTTGGATCACAAGGGATTCGAGCCAGCGTTCGGGATGCAGCCGCCACAGCGGGTGGTCGCGCGGACCCTGGGGGTGGCGGACTTCGCCAATGCTGCGCACCCACTGCGTAAAGCGGGCGAGGTTGGCCTGGCAGAGAACGGTTTCCTGGGCGCCAGTACCAAAGACAATTTCGGGTGTGCTGTGCAAGGACTCGGGGTCGTGAGCGAGCCGGGCGCGGGCGAACTCCAGGCCGTGACAGCGAAAGGCGATTTCGGCAGGCGACAGAACGGCGATTTCTGCCTCGGGCATGAGGGCCTGAATCTGCGCCATGGGAGCGGCGAAGCGGTTCCGGGTGCTGGATTCGTCGGTAGAGTGCACCAGCCGGGTGTCGATGTTGCCGCAGTCAGAAATCTCTAACTCTCGAAGGCTGCCATCGCGTTCTTCAAGTTCGTACAAGCACCACTTGGCGGCTTGCGAATTCAGGTGGGCCATACGCCCTCGGGTCAAGGCCGCGGAGTTGGCGGGCAAGAACAGTTTTAACCCCTCGACCAGGAATTTGTTCGCCTGGCTTTGGCGGCAGGCGTCGAGCCACAAGATGCCAAAGGTAAGGGCAGCATCGATGGAAGCCTGGGTTTCCTGCGCGTTCACTCCCAGAACGGCGAATGCCGACTGACCTTGATGCAGTAATCCACGGGAATAGATAGGGCCGAAGGAGCGCTCGAGGTCCATTGACGTACGCAGCGGAGCTGCTTGGAAGGACGGGAACCAGTGTTGCAGGGTTCGCTGCAAGATACGTTGATAAGCGAGGCGAGCCAGGCGTTTGGTGGTGGGCGAGCGACGGTCGCGTTCGCGAAAGATTTCCAGCTTACCGGGACGAGATTGGCCGAGGCGCTGCACGGCGAGGCGAAGCGTCTCGTTCTTGACTTCAGCTTCGATAACCCGGCGCACGACGTTGCGCTCCGGGGACCAGACGTGCAGCAGACACTTGTTGTGTTCTCCAGAGATGGAATATTTCGACTGCGCCAAATCAAAGAGCACGGTACTGTCTTCAAGGATGACAGCACTTTCCGCAGTGTTGAGGAAGTCTTCCAGGGTCCGGGTGAGCTGTTCGGGGGTCATGAGGGAAGATTGTTTCAGGAGACCGATTGTGCGTCTGTGACGAGTGACCATCGAGTGGGCGGGGCCGAAACTTTGTAAACTCGAACCACAGGAGGCCCAGGGATCACAGGGGAAAGCATGGGGCTATGGGATAATGAAGGCACCCCGCATGGAGCCGTTCCCGGCCCGCGGGCATCTAATCGGTAAGTATTTAATGGACATGGACAGAAACCGGTTCTTTTTCGAGCATTACGGGCTGACGGAGCGCGATCTGGAGCGCTATTTGGCGGCGGCCTTGTCAGCGGGCGGCGATTATGCGGACCTGTATTTTGAGTATCTTTCCTCAACTTCGCTGATGGTGGATGAGTCGATGGTGAAGTCAGCGTCCCAAGGCATTTCAGCGGGATGTGGAGTGCGGGTGATTTCCGGGGAGCGCACGGGATACGCCTACACCGACGATCTCTCCGCCGAACGCATTTTGCACGCGGCGCGTACCGCGGCTTTGATTGCCAGCGGGCCGGCGAAGGCTCCCAGCGTGGGTTTCCAGGAGAAAGCGGCGCGGAGCTTGTATCCGGTGACTTTGCCATCGGTCGATGCGGAGATCACTGCGAAAGTCGAACTGGTGATGCGGGCGGACCAGGCGGCGCGGGCCTACGATGCGCGAATCAAGGAAGTGCGGGCGAGTTATGCCGATGAATTGCGCAACATTCTGGTGGTGGGATCGGATGGAACGTTCGCCGAGGACTCACAACCCCTGGCCCGCTTGAACGTGGCCTGCATCGCCAAGACTGAGGGCAATTCGGCTCGAGGAAGTGCGGGCGGCGGCGGGCGAGTGGCGCTGGATTTCTTTTTTGGCGAGAAAACACCGGAGTATTTTGCCAAAGAAGCGTCGCGGCAGGCGGTTTTACAACTCGACGCGCGGGAAGCTCCGGCGGGCGAGATGGAAGTGGTCTTGGGACCGGGCTGGCCGGGGGTGCTGCTGCACGAGGCGGTCGGGCATGGGTTAGAAGCGGACTTCAACCGCAAGCAGACTTCGGCGTTTGCGGGGTTGATCGGCAAGCGCGTCGCCAGCGAGAAATGCACGGTGGTGGACAACGGGACCATGCCGTGGCGGCGGGGTTCACTCAACGTGGACGACGAAGGCAACGCCACGCAGGACACGGTGTTGATCGAAAAAGGAATTCTGAAGGGCTATTTGAGCGATAAGTTGTCGGCGAAGTTGATGGGCATGGCCAACACGGGCAATGGCCGGCGCGAGAGCTACGAACATATCCCCATGCCTCGCATGACGAACACTTATATGCTGGCGGGGCAGGACGATCCGCATGACATTGTGCGTTCGGTGAAGCGCGGGGTGTATGCGGTGAACTTCGGCGGCGGGCAGGTGGACATCACCAATGGCAAGTTTGTGTTCTCGGCCTCGGAAGCTTACCTGATTGAAGACGGGCAGATTACGGCGCCGATCAAAGGCGCGACGCTGATTGGAAATGGGCCGGATGTGCTGACCCGCGTGTCCATGGTGGGCAATGACCTGAAACTGGACGAGGGCGTCGGAACTTGCGGAAAAGATGGCCAGGCGGTGCCGGTGGGAGTGGGTATTCCGACGATCAAAGTGGACCGGCTGACGGTGGGCGGAACGGCAAAAAAAGAGACCGGCGGCTTCATGCAGTAGTTCTTTCCGCTGCAGATTTACGCGGATCAAGGCGGATTTACAAAAAGCAGATTCCTCGACACGTTCTCGCTCCGAAAGCGGAGCTATGAACGGCTCGGAATGACAAATCTCTTATGTCTTCTACGCAACTAGAAACTAGCAACCAGAAACTGGAAACTGATCTCCGAGAGCTTGCCCGGGATATCGTCCGCCAAGCCATGTCCGGCGGGGCCACGGCGGCGGAATGCGTGGTTCGTGAAGGCGACGAATTCTCCACTCTGGTGCGCCTGGGGCAGGTGGAAACCCTGAAAGAGGCGGGTTCGAAGTCCATTGGCGTGCGAGTGTTCAACGGCAAGCGGGCCGCCAGTACCTATTCCAGCGATTTCTCGCGCGCCGGGCTCGAACGCATGGTGAAATCGGCCATCGAGCTTTCGAAGATCACTTCTGAAGATCCGTTTGCCGGAATCCCGGACGCGTCGCAGTTGGGGTCTTTGTCCGGAGATCTCGATCTTTATTCGGCGGATGTGTACTCGCTGCCCGGAGAAGAGCGCATCAGCTACGCCCGGCGAGCGGAGAAAGCGGCGCTCGATTACGATCCGCGCATCAAGAATTCTGAAGGGGGATCGTTCGACGCCGCCACCGGTCACAAGGTGCTGGCGAATTCGCACGGGTTCGTGGGTGAATACCAGCGGTCGTATTGTTCGGTAGCAGCGGTGCCGATTGCGCAGAACGAAAACGGTTCCATGCAACGCGACTACTGGTTCTCGGTGGCGCGGAACCTGGGCCGGCTGGAATCGCCCGAACACGTGGGCACGGTAGCGGCGCAGCGCACCTTGCGGCGCCTGGGAGCGCGCAAGGTAAAGACGGCGCATGTGCCGGTGGTGCTCGATCCGCTGGTCGCGGTGTCGATGCTTGACCATATCTTCGAGGGCGTGAATGGAGACTCGGTGTATCGCGGGGCTTCGTTTCTCGCGGGCAAGCTGGGTGAGAAGATTGCCGGCGACCGGGTGACGGTGATTGACGACGGGACGATGATCGGCGGGTTTGGGACCAGCCCGTTTGATGGTGAAGGCATTCCCACGCGGCGAACGGTCGTGATCGAAAATGGAGTGTTGAAGTCTTATTTGCTGAACACCTACACCGCCAAAAAGCTGGGTTTACAGACTACGGCCAACGCTGCGCGCGGCCTGGCGGGAACTCCGGGGATCGGGCCGGGGAATTATTTTCTCCAGCCCGGGACGAAAACGCCGCAGCAGATGATCGGCGAAATCAAAGATGGCTTGTATGTGACCGAGTTCCTGGGGCACGGCGCGAATCTGGTGACCGGCGACTATTCCCGTGGCGCGTCGGGAATGTGGATTTCGGGCGGGGAGTTGGCGTATCCGGTGGAAGAGATCACGGTAGCGGGAAATTTGAAAGAGATGTTCTTCAACATCGCCGAAATCGGCAACGATCTGGAGTTTCGCGGGGCGATGGCATGTCCGACGATCAGGATCGAAGGGCTGACGGTCGGGGGCGAGTGAAGTTTCGCCGCAGATTAACGCTGATACAATCGCCTCATGGGCGGGCTGATTGAGCCATCTCCGCTGACACAGGAAACTCCTGAGTCCAACGTTCGAGCTATTGTTATTGGAGTTGTGGCGGTGGTAGTCGTAGTTGGCGTCATCGCCTGGTTGACCCGCGCAGCTCCAAGAAATCCGGTTGCGCCGCATCCCTACGCTTCCAGCCTGAGATTGTCCGACTTGAAAATGAGCGCGGCGGAGAATTTTGTCGGCGCCAGCGTGACCTACATCGATGGCGCTGTCACCAACGCCGGCGACAGGACTGTGACCCATGCGGTGGTACACGTGAATTTCAAGAACTCACTCGACCAGATAGCGCAGGCTGAGGACGTTGCCCTGCGCGTGTTGCAGACCAGCGGGCCTTATCCGGACGCAGTCGATCTCAGCGCGTCGCCCTTGGCGCCCGGGCAGAGCAAGCCATTCCGGCTGACGTTTGAGCATGTCAGCGCGGACTGGAACCATGCGTATCCGGAGTTGCAGGTCACCGACGTTACCCTCCGATAGAAAAGCAGGCCACGGATTTGCACGGATTCTCACGGATCGAGATCTCTTGATCCGTGAAGATCCGTGGCCGCCCTTAATGCAACCCTTCCCGCACGCGCCGCAGGAAGTCCTCTCCGTCGACGCGGGCGCGCTCCAGAACTTTCGCATCGCCACGGGTTTCGAAGGCAACTTCCTGCAAGAGAATTTCGACCGCGTCTTTTGGCTTGAATCCCTGCTCTACCAGCTTTCTCAGGCGGGTGGAGAAACCGGCGGTTTCGCCCGAGGGCAAACGGGTTGGGTGGCTCTCGCAGGCATGCTGGCGAAATTTTCCTGCGGCCAGCCGATCATAGGCGGTCTTCGCGGCGGGGTCGCTAAGCAGCGTGGGCAAAGGAGAGTTCCATTCGCAGCGCGAGCAAACCCACCCTTGGAAAGTGGCGTCGTTCACCCAGAGCAGCGCCCGGTTGTCCTTGCTTTTCTCGCTTGAGTTACTCATGGACCACACAATGCCTGTCGCCAATATTACCCAGATCAATGAAGAAACGCCGCAGATTTCGTATGTCGGCGCTGGGAAGCCACAAATTACACGGATTCTTACATTGTCTTGTTAAGTTGGCAGGAAACCGGCACGGTGGTTTGTGGTTAGAATGGCTCATGGCTGATGCAAAGCCGTTTCGGCTTACGGAGTCGGTGAAAGCTGCGGGTTGAGCTTCCAAGCTGAGTCCGGCGGCGCTGGACGCGGTGCTTGGGAAATTAGCCCGGCAACAGGACCCGAATGTTCTGGTCGGCTTTGACCACGCCGACGACGCCGGAGTGTATAAACTCGGGCCTGGCACGGCGCTGGTTCAAACTGTCGATTTCTTCACGCCGATTGTGGACGATCCCTACACGTTTGGGCAGATTGCAGCGACCAATTCTCTGAGTGACGTGTATGCCATGGGAGGACGGCCGCTGACTTCGCTGGCCTTGGTGTGCTTCCCGGAAAAAGGCGATCTGGGAATTCTGGAGCGGATTCTGGCCGGTGGACTTTCGAAGATGATGGAGGCTGGATGCACGGTCATCGGCGGGCACAGCATTCGCGATGACGAGACCAAATTCGGGTATTCCGTTACCGGCGTGGTCGATCCTGCGAGGGTGCTGACGAACGGCGGAGCGCAGGTGGGCGATCGCTTGTTGTTTACCAAGTCGCTCGGCACGGGAGTGATTTCGACCGCGATCAAGAAAGGCGTGGCGAAGCAGGCGTGGATCGATGCTGCCGTAGCGTCGATGACGACGTTGAATAAGACAGCGGCGGAAACGATCACGAAATTTGCCGTGCACGGGCTGACCGACGTCACCGGCTTCGGGCTGATCGGTCATGCGCGGGAGATGGCGCTGGCGTCGAAGGTTTCGCTGCGACTGCATGCGGGACAGATTCCGCTACTGGAGGGCGCTCTGGACTGTGTGCGCGCCGGGCATATTCCGGGTGGGCTGAAGGCGAATCGCGAGTTTGCCGAGTGCGTGGTCGGTTACGGGGATGGCATCAACGAGGAGATTAAGACGATGCTGTTCGATCCGCAGACGGCGGGAGGGTTGCTGATTTCCGTAAGTGCAACCGACGCGGGCGACCTTTTGCGGGCTTTGAACTCGGGGGGAGTTCCGACGGTGAAAATTGGGGAGGTTATGGCTGAAGGCAAGCCGTTGATTACGGTCGCTGTGTAATCAGGCAGCGCGCGGGAGGACGGTTGCGCCTACATTTTGACGAGTTCCCAGATTTTGGCCAGGTGGTGGTCGTCGTGTTCGGCGACGAAATAGAGATGGTCTACCAGACGCATGGGCTGCTTCAGGCGCGGATGCAACATGGAGCGGGCAAACATCTCTGGCGGAACTTGGCCGACGCGAGCGAGAAGACGCTCCCGCGCCCTGCGGAACGCTGCCAGAATAGCGGGCAGCGGGCGAAAATTGTACTTGGCCTCGTCGGTCTGGCGATTGCTCAAGTCGGCAGCAGTGAGTGTGTCTCCGCCCGCCAGAAAATCGTCCACGCGAGCCAACCATAAAGGTTCGAGGTCGAGTAAATGCCCGGCATGTTCCTGTGCTGACCATTTGTTGTCGGGCTGTTTGATCAGAGACTCGCTTGCGTGGCCACCCAGCATTTCTTCCAGGCGCGCCGGTGTTCCCCGCAACCGGACACACAGGTTGGGATGCTGCTCCAGCGGAAATGTAAAGTCGAATCTGCGCTCGAACCAGGCCGGAATCTGGGTCATGGATCCTCTTGATTCGTATGCCAAGACAGAGGCTCTACAGCTTCATCTGATCCGCTGGGAGTTGTGAGCGGTTCTATTTTTCTCGGTAATCAGCCTGCCTGCGTTACTTCTGTTCCCTGCACGGGCAAGTACGTCGGCGCCTACATTTGGTTCGTGGGGCCATGTCCGGTGGATATCTAGTGCATTCACTCTGCTGACCGTACCCTTTTGCAATTCCAACCTTCTCCGTCGCCAGCCCGGACGGCCCTCCCTCGCTTGGAATTTCCGAAACCTCAAGGAGGAACTATGGCAAGCACAGGGATGGCCCCGGTACAGGCGAGCGAACGCGCCCAGCAGGTTGACCAGCGGGCAGCAGTGGCAAAAATGGTGACGTCGGCCCGGGTGCGGGCGGGCGCCAAGTGGTTCTACTGGATCGCCGGACTCTCGATGATCAATTCGTTGGCGGTGATGTCCGGCGGCAACTTTCACTTCGTTGTTGGGCTCGGCATCACTTCGGTGGTCGACGCAATGGCCCGGCAAGTGGGCAGCATGGGCAGCGTGCTGGACATCGTGATCAACGGCTTCGTGTCCGGAGTGTTCGTGCTCTTCGGATACTTCGCAGTGAAAGCCCAGAAGTGGGCGTTCCTGGTGGGCATGGGACTTTATGCTCTGGATGGCTTGCTGCTGTTAGGAGCGAAGGATTACCTGGGAATGGGATTCCATGCGTATGCGCTGTTTGCGATCTATCGGGGGTTTGCGCTGGCAGAGCAAGTGCAAGGATAGACACCGCTCGCTTGCGCGTCAAAAACCGGGGCGGCCGCAAGGCCGCCCCAAATCACAAACGAAAGTGGAAACTCTAGGCTCTGGCCGGACTTTCGCCGCCCTTGGCGATCCCCGGGCGTCCCGGCTCGGGTTTCAGGACCTGCTGCACACCGTCGTCCTGACGGGGTGGCGGAGTGATCTTGGGCAGTTCTTTTCCTTCGATGATCAGCTTGATTTCGTTGGCATCGAGCACTTCGCGGTCTAGCAACGCCACTGCAATTCGGACGAGGGTATCGTGGTTGCCGCCCAGAATGCTCTTGGCGGTGTCGTAACCCCGGCCGATGATGCGCCGCACTTCTTCGTCAATCTTAACGGCGGTGGATTCACTGTAGTCGCGGTGCTGGGCAATTTCGCGGCCGAGAAAGATCTGCTCCTCTTTTTTCCCGAAGGTGAGCGGGCCGAGTTCGCTCATGCCAAATTCGCAGACCATCTTGCGGGCCATTTCGGTGGCGCGCTCAATGTCATTGCCGGCGCCGGTGCTCATCTGGTTGAGGAACATCTCTTCGGCGATACGGCCGCCCATCATGATGGCAATCTCAGTCTCGAGATATTCCTTGGTGTAGTTGTGCTTATCGTCAATGGGGAGCTGCATGGTCACGCCCAGCGCCATGCCGCGCGGAATGATGGTGACCTTATGCAGAGGATCGGAATTCGGCAGCTTGGCCGCCACCAGGGCGTGCCCGGCCTCGTGATAGGCGGTGACTTTCTTTTCGTCCTCCGAGAGCAGGAGCGACTTGCGTTCCACGCCCATCAGGACTTTATCTTTCGCCAGTTCAAAGTCGTACATGAGCACAGCTTTGCGGTTCTGGCGGGCCGCAGCCAGAGCGGCTTCATTGACCATGTTGGCCAGATCCGCGCCTGAAAAACCGGGTGTGCCACGGGCCAGAACAGAAAGATCAACATCGTCCGCAAGAGGAATCTTGCGGGTGTGGACACGCAGAATCTCCTCGCGTCCGCGCACATCGGGGCGGCTCACTACCACACGGCGGTCAAAGCGTCCGGGGCGCAGCAGGGCGGGATCAAGCACGTCCGGCCGGTTGGTGGCGGCCATCAGGATGACGCCTTCGTTCGATTCGAAGCCGTCCATTTCGACCAGCAACTGGTTCAGAGTCTGTTCGCGTTCGTCGTGGCCACCGCCGAGGCCGGCGCCACGGTGACGTCCGACCGCGTCGATCTCATCGATGAAAATGATGCAGGGGGCGTTCTTCTTGCCTTGCTCGAACAGATCGCGAACCCGGCTGGCACCCACGCCGACGAACATTTCGACGAAGTCTGACCCGGAGATGGAGAAGAATGGAACGTTGGCCTCACCGGCAACCGCCCGCGCCAGCAGGGTCTTGCCGGTTCCCGGAGGGCCGACCAGGAGCACACCCTTCGGAATTCGCCCCCCGAGCTTTTGGAATTTCTGCGCTTCGCGAAGGAATTCGATGATTTCTTTCAGCTCTTCCTTGGCTTCCTCAACCCCGGCCACGTCTTTGAAGGTGACTTTCTTCTGCTGCATAGAGAGCAGACGGGCGCGGCTCTTGCCAAACGAAAGTGCTTTATTTCCACCAGTTTGCATCTGGCGGATCATAAAGAACCACAGGGCCGCCAGCAGGACCAACGGGGCCAGGTTGAGCAGCCAACTGGGCCAGCTTCCGTTGCTGATGTCTTTGATGGTGATGTTGACGCCCTTGTCGCGAAGGGTCTTGATCATGTCAGGGTAGTTGGCGGGCACGGTGGTGTGGAACAATGAGTTGTCATTCCGGAACTTGCCCCGGACCTCCATGCCGATGATGGTGACTTCATTGACATTGCCTTGGTCAACATCCGACATGAATTGGGAGAAGTTAACTTCCTTGTCTTTTTGTCCGGCGCCGCCCTGCTTCACAACCGTCCAGAGCAGGAAAGCCGAAACCACGATCACCAACCAGAAAACCACCGTTTTGACTGTCGAGTTCACCTAAACAACTCCTGAGGAAGTAGCTTGTCGTTCTAAAGCCGAGCACAGCTCTAGCTCTGTACTGTTAGATGCCCGTCGCCGCATTTCGATTAGCGAAATTCCGACACCTGTCGTATTTTACCGCGTCTTGGAAGAAAAAGGCGGACGTTCTCATCGTGACTTAAGTCACGGACAGGCTTTAGCTTGCAGAGGCCAGATAAGGCAGGTTGCGTTGCGTCTGGCCGGCCGATCCCAGCCCGTAACCGACCAGAAAGGCCTCGTCCACCAAAAACCCGAAATAATCGGGCTGCAACTGTACGCGCCGGGCGGATTGGCGGTCGAGCAGAGTTGCCACCTTCACCGAAGCCGCGCCCCGGCCACGCAAGTCGCTCATCAGGAATTCTGTGGTGACCCCGGAATGGATGAGGCCCTCCACCAGCAGAACGTGCTGGTCACGAATGTCAGCGTCGTGGCTGAAAAAGATTTCGAGAAAGCCCTCGGGCTTACCCTCTTTTTCCCGGCGGTATCGAGGTTTTATGAACTGACAAATGACGGGAACCTCCAACGCACGCACCAGGTCCGCCATGAACATGAAGCCATTCTCCAGCAGCGCCAGAGCATGAACGGTGTTGCCCTGATAGTCGTCGGAGATTTGTCGCGCGATCTCACGCACGCGTTTCTGAATCTGTTCGGCGGAGATCACGGTTCGCAGCTGCTCAGGTTTTGCGATGGGATTCATGGGTCACGCACATTTTCTCAGATTTGGAACGACGGAGTTCGGTTATTCCAGTGGCGCCTCCTGAATCATGGTCGCTTCCTCCCCGCGTTGTGGCTGCAACCTTGCCGGCGTGGGAAATCCGCGGACCCAGACGACTTCGCTTCCAGTGACCACGACGGGCCAAAGCTTTCGCTCCTGGCGGGGAAAATCGCGCCCTTGCAGCAACTCCTTGACCTTCTTGGGAGCCTTGGTATGTGCCGGCCACACCCGATCTCCGGGACGCCAGTTGCGCACACGCAATTCCTTGCCAAGCAACGCGCGCTTCAGCAAATGATCGGGATTATATTCCTCGACGCGGTTTCTGGGAACCAAGGCTACTTCAAAACGGGAGTTGATTTCGGGAACGAGGACCGAGCCGGGGACCGGCAAGGAATACTCGTAGCCGGACGGAACGGCCACCAGCTTGCGTTCCAGGCACAAGGCGTGCTTCTTCCGCGACACGGACCAGCCGCCCGGCAATTCGGTTGACTTAGTGTCGAGAGAGGAAGCGAGAGCCAGAATTTCCTCTACGTGATGGAACTCGAGGCGCAGGCCGAGGGATTCGCATGCGGCCCGCACTACGCGGCGCTGGACGGCGAGTGGAAATGCGACGAAAGCAGTGGATTTGAGCATGCCTCCGGCGTCGCCGTGTTGCGCCCAAACTTGGGACAGCAGCCGCTCGACTTCGCCCTGCCAATACTCTTCCTCGGCACGCGCGATCTCGGCGGTTTCGGCCAGTGCCTCGCGGACTGCCGGATTCAGAAAGCGTTCCAGGCGTGGGAGAATGCCGTGCCGCACCCGGTTGCGGGCGTGACGCAGGTCGCGATTGCTGGTGTCTTCGCACCAGGGTTGGTGGAGGCTTTGCAGATAACCTTCGAGATCTCTGCCCTTTGTCGCCAGCAGCGGGCGCACGATGGTTGCGCTTTCTAAACCGGCAACCGCCAACCGAGGGTAGATCCCTGCCAACCCACGGCTGCCGGCTCCGCGGATCATTCTAAGCAGAACGCTTTCGGCCTGATCGTCAAGGGTATGGGCGGTGGCGACCCGGTTCAGACCGCTCTCGGCGAGCAAACGTCGAAAGTACTGATAGCGCAGCTCGCGGGCCGCGGTCTCGGTGCTCAAGTGCTCTTGCGCCGCGTATGCGGTGGTGTCTCCCCTTTCGCAGTGCAGTTCCAACTTATGGTGCCGGGCAAGATCTGCGACGAATTGGGCATCGGCATCGGCATCGGCTCCGCGCAGTTGGTGGTGGAAGTGGACGACGGAAAGCACAATGCCGATCTCAGCACGGAGCTCGAGCAGTAAGCGAAGCAGGGCAACCGAATCAGCACCGCCGGAGACGGCTACGCCCACGCGGTCTCCGGCTTTCAGTAGCCCGTGCTTGCGGATGTAGGCGAGGACGGCGGTGGCAAGGGGTGGCACGCAAACATGGTACATCGCTGCTTCTACTTCTCCAGCATCTTGTTCACTTCGTTGTGTGGAGGTGCGCCGTCGAGAGCGTGGTATGTGCCCGTAGTCTTCAACTCATCCGCCAGCCTGCGCAGCAGACCAAGCGTGGCCCGCATGGGAGCCGAACCCAGACTGACCCGCGCCACACCC
>Ga0335081_10004852_pt1 | contig 21254 bp, 31 predicted proteins | sample Lox_Sample_35_FD_206713 | JGI IMG/M metagenome (GOLD analysis project Ga0335081, IMG submission 206713) | Soil microbial communities from Loxahatchee National Wildlife Refuge, Florida, United States - Lox_Sample_3.5 | ecosystem: Environmental > Terrestrial > Soil > Wetlands | place: USA... | reverse complement strand
TCACTCATTCGGCTCGGCCCTGCTACGGTACCACCCCCGGATTTTCACGCCGTGTATCAGGTTTCTTTATCTCCAGTTCTGAACATTCAACTACCTTCGCAATAAAATAGACAGAGCTTTTCATGGTCTCGCATTCGGGAATTTCCAGAAGTTTCATCTACTTTATTGTGAAAGTAGTCGAATGCGGACGATGGTATGAGTGGAATAAGCTTTTGGAGGTTCCCCAGAGAATAGCATCAATCGAGATGGCAACATGTTTGGATGACAGCGATGGGGTTGGGAGTTGCTTTTGGGGCGATGATGATTGAAACTGACCGTGCTGCTGGGATCTAGATCTGGGGTTTGCAGCCTCTGGATCATGCCATTCGGCCGTGCGATGTGTATCGCCCGACGACACTCTCAGCTGCATACCACGTGTCTTTCCGATTTGGCTTTCCCCTTGGATGTGAAGATGGGGAAGTATGCCGCATCCAGGAGATCCGACTGTGCAACCCCTCGGTCTATCTCGGTTGTGTTTAATTAGAGTGTCGGAGGGCGTCTCCGGCGGTCCATACCACGAGATAGTACATCAGTTTCGTACATAACGCGATGTTCCCGTCCGTGCGGATGCCTTTCATTACAGCTCGCCGCCAACCCGATTTCATTGTCAAGTGGAAGGAATAAATACATAAATAAATAAAACTTACTATCTATGTCGAAGATATGAAGATGATCGAGAACTGTAAGGGACTATTGGGCATTCACGACGTGCAAAATCTAGTTACAATGATATCGGAGTCATCTTTCAGGAGGAAACTTGATTTTACACGAAATATTAAAATTTGACACCACAATTAGGTCACTTCGCTCTTGAAAAGAACGAAAGGCTCATCCGTTTGTACGAAAGGCTCATCCGTTTCTGTCCCTACCGGAAACAGGAACCGGGTGGTACTCTCATCGCCGCAATTGGCCCTGATCATAACACCCTTCCGTTTATGACCAACACAAACAGAAAAATACGCCATATCCCACCTACCCCCCCTTGTATCCCTTTCTCCGCCTCTCTTCGTTTTACTTGCTGGTTCAATTATTTGCTTTTCCTTCCAAGGGGCTTCCAATCCCGGTTCACTAGGTGTTTGCCGGAGGGGTCATGACTTCATCGCCAAATGACGAGCGGAACTCGCCGATAGATATGAATCCACAATTTATTCCCCAACGGCTTCGCATTTCTGGCCGAGGGGTTCTCAGCCGTCGGCTAGATAGTAATACACGCGGTAGGTTTCCATGAAATGCACATATGGGTGTACTCTTCCGCCTGAACCAATGGTCCACATGTAAATCTCATGGAAGGGGAGCACCCATCTCGTGTCGGATGCTCCAATGACAGGCGCTGTAGAGATAAGAACATCGAAAGAATTGTTGGCATTTAAAGTTCAGTAAATCTATCTATGCAGTGGCTGTTCAGTTCCTTTGATCTCATGAATTCATGTTATTGAATGTTCAAACTTCGATGGCTATTTTTGGACATTGGCACGTGAAGACCTTGATGAACCCGAGATCCGTAACAAGGGGAGCCTCCTGAAAACAGAAAGCTAACCGCCCGAAGCCACTTGCCACCGTCATTCCTCGCTTCGGAACGAAGAAAGCGAGCGGGTCTCCTGCTCAATCTGCAAGTTCCTCAACACTCTTACTCCACTCGTGGGGCGTGCCTCGTCAGCCGTCTCCGCCAGCCACATCGGCGCAGGGTTCTCGGCCGACGAATTGAGCTGATGTATGCATCGCATGGCGCCGCTGTCCGTCTTTACGATGCATTCGAGGGTTCGCTTGGTTTGGCTCGGAGTTGCATTTCCTGCGAAATAAGCAAAATCCTTTGTTGCGTTCACGGCTGCCAGCGGGAGAATGTCACGTACGGGGGGGGGTGGTCCGTGGTGTATGGGTGGTCCTGAAAGGTTGCCATTGAAAATCAAAGATAATCGGGCGTCTAGATTCAATTAAAGATGCAGAGACAATTACCGCGAGCAATTCATCGTCCTATTCGACAAGGTTGATGTTGCAAAACGTCAAAAGACCTCGTCCCCACACATGATTGCATGACTCCGGATGGGAATGGCATTGAAATCATGTCATCCAGTCAAACGGACGCTGCAGTCATCGACAAGTTGATGGTGGGGACAAAATGACATGGATTCGTTCCATTCAATGTCAAAAAGGAAGGTTCGAGGTTTATCTTCAATCGGCCATGCGCCGCGATCAAATGGGAGTCTCACAATTGTTGCGGATAGTGTGGGGGAATCCTGTTGCGGTACATAGGCTCTTCCAAATTTGGTTCAGGCTTGAATTGGCGCCGTGTATGAGCGTGGATGATGCTGTTTGGACACTGTTGAACATCGAGGAACATTATGCCCGGGAGCTTGGATCTTCAGTTCCGGAGGGACCGCGGAAGTTGTTGCGTAAGCTAGTTGAGAAGGGGAAAATGAGGAACAAGTTGCGAGATGGGTTTTACGAATATAATGCAAGTGCAGCAAGGGTCTTGCCAGAGGCGTTAAGGCGGTTGAAGAGCCAGCGATAGGTCGTCTTATTAAATCGACGACAATAATCGGATCCTCAAGAGCGTTTCAACTTGCACAACTTTGATCGCGGTCTCACTGTACTAGCATTGATATCCCGGGTGCGGCTGTAAGTAGGAACTAGTGAACCAGGATTTGGTTCGGAATGTATTAAAAATATTGATGTCTATATGATTTTCATGCTGCATTGCAGGCCTTGAGATGCTTATGCAGGATGTGGAAACCGACTGACTGTTGCCCGGCCAACTGCCCCACGGGTGAGCCGATCTCTGAGTCAGTACACTGGTCGCTTGTGCCGTAAACCATCATCTGCCAACGACGGGCGATGCTCCTCCGGAAGCGGTCATTGTTCTTTGTCCCCACATCCCCCCCCTGTGCAGCGCACGCATTCCGGTTCTCCTCCTCGCCCCTCCCACGACTGGTTCTTGCACGCGGCACACACCCTCTCAGAGCCTCTGCCAGGCGCACGTATGCAACTCACCACGCCTCCTCCAACGCCTCGGGCAATGGAATCCCTATCGGCCGGATCCATCTTGGCTCTTCCAAAGCTGGCGCTGCGAAGGGAATCGCAATTCGAGATGATATCACGAAAAGTTGGAAGCAGTTGACTTTCCCGCAGAAAGTGGTGCGAACAGGGGCGCAAACGACAAATTTTGCAGTGATCGTGGTTGGCGTCGGCCTCTTGGTAGTCCTACCTCTCGATGACGTCTTAACAAGCCTGTAGGGAACGGTCATATATTACCTCGTTGTTTCTGTGTTCTTGCCAACGTCGGAGACTGCAATTTTTAGCAAAGCCTTTGAACGAGTGCGAAATGATGAGCAGGTAATCCCACCTTTAAGGGTGAGCCAGCTCATATCAGATGAAACGTCTTATCGGCGAGAAAATGCGAGCTTATGGAGAAGACTCCCATTCTCGGTGGGCGCGGAATCGGCGAATTGCGTATGTCTTTTAGATCGACATGGGCTCATTCTAGTTCCGTTCATCGACTTGACCCACAGAATGTTGACCATTTATTCATGAAATTTTATGTCGAGGGAGAGAATGGCAAGGCAACTGTCAGACTTGAAATGACAAAGGTCCGAGTCCTATCCCCTGGACATTTGCACTGATGGCAGGGAGAACACGATGCACAATATAAGTATCGGTATTTGTTTGTCGAATTTGATCCCTGTATGTACGTACCTGAATTTGGGTAATTGAAGTGCCGGGTTTCGCACCGAAACGAATATACTTAGAGAACGTTCCAGACCGGAAAAAGCCAAGCTCTTCTATTTCATCTGCAGGTAGCCAAGCTCTATCCAAGAAAGGGTTCCTTGGCGTCAAGTGGGGGTTTGATAGTGATGTCAAGAAGTGATTTTGGCAGTGGATTGACTTTAGGGTACATGGTTATTGATGGCATTAAGTTTAACGGGGGGTATTCGGCTGGATAGCATTCTGTAACAATCAATGTTTTTTCGCAGGGAACTGTTCGAGTTTCCTGTGTTTGAAATCATTCTTCCATGTCAACAATACCTCTGGATACTCACTTCAGCCACGAACTGCTTATCTGGACTCTCGCTTTTGCATAGGATCTCACTGTTGGACACCACTTTGCTCCGGGCAGATTTACGGAGGTATGCGTAGAAAATCCTTCCATTTTCAGCCGGGGCATATGAGTGAGTAAAATCCGGATGAGTAAATTGCTCCTCACGATGAAAATTGCAAAAACGGCGAGTGGACACGCGGGCCTCCATCGTCTGCAACACGTCGTCTCCCGGCATAGACCCCCTGAATTTCCCTTCAGTTGAAGAACACAACAGACAATGGAACAGCCCTCAAAGCAGGAGTCCCACCAACTGCTCGCCAAGATAAAGAACAAAGGCGGTGCTGCCAACAAGGTTCGTTTCGTCCTTCCCTGCGGGTCGTAATTCTCATCCGAAGACATGCTTCGACTGTGGTACCAAAAATCCTACATGGAGTTCAGTGCCGTTTGGAATCTACATATGTCTAGACTGCAGCTCTGTACATCGAAATCTCGGCGTACACATCTCATTCGTCCGGTACACGGCCCTTTATCCTTATTTTCTTCGCTCACTTTTAGATCGATTAACCTCGATACGTGGACCTGGGATCAAATCCGGATCATGAAGGTCGGTGGGAACGCCTCAGCAACAGAATTCTTCACCAAAAATGGAGGGGCAGCAGCCCTAAACTCCAAAGACGCCCGAGTAAAGTACACATCAAGAGCAGCCCTTGCATACAAAGATGAACTCAAACGCCGGGCCGCAAATGATGCCAAATCCCATCCGGACACCGTCGTCGCAGATGACATTGGCGGCAGTTTCGCCGAAGAAGAAAAACGTAAATCCGAAGATTTCTTTGAATCCTGGGATAAACCCATCGTCCATAAACCTACCCCTCCCCCCTCGCGTACGGCAACTCCTCCTGTTCTCGGGAGAACCCCAAGCCCAGCGAACGGAGCTGTAGCGACGAATAATGGCAAGTCTGCGAATTCGAGTCGTTCGAATTTGTCGGTTGAGACTGCCGCTGCGCCGAGAACGACGTCTTCGGCAGCGTTGCGGTCTTCGTCGAAAACAACCGGGGCGACAGCGGCGAGAAGGACGGGTGTACTCGGGGCTAAGAAACCACAGAAACTTGCAGTTAAGAAGATTGCCGAGACAATTTCTTTTGAGGATGCGGAGAAAGCTGCCAAGGAGGAAGCGGAGCGAATCGAGAAGTGGGGTGCAGATGAAGTTGAATTGAAGAAGCCTGATGCGCTCAAACCCACGGCGTATACTCCGGCGCCCCCTCCCTCGAGTACGTCTGCCGCGTCAACAAAGGAGCCTACACCCGATGTAGGAAGGCTTGGAATGGGCATGCAACGACTCGGATTCGGAATGGTCGCAAATCAACCCGTCAAACAAGCCGGTTCTGCTCGCTCCGCTACGGGTATTCATTCCGCCGCTTGAACCCCCATTTTTAATCCGTAGTCGAACCCGAAGAAACCTATGCTCGTCAGAAGTTCGGCACTCAAAAGGGAATCTCATCAGACATGTACTTTGGCCGCGGAGCCTACGACCCTTCCGCCGAAGCCGAGGCCAAGTCCCGTCTCCAAGCGTTCGACGGCGCAACTGCCATCTCCTCCAACCAATACTTTGGTCGCGAGGAGGAAGAAGAACCCAGTTCTCCCATCTCGGGGAATTACGGTGATTTGGAACAGAATGCAAGGGAATTCGCTAGACGCGTGATGAATACGAGCGGTGATGATATTGAACGTATCAGAGATGCGATCGGCCAGGGAGCACAGAAGCTTCAAGAGTATTTACAGAGGTATTCATAGTTGCCCATACAGTCTCTTCAAATGATGGTCAATCTTTTTGCTGCCCGACTATTTTTGGGCTTTATGTATTTTCATCGCGTCTCCATACCGTCGGAGAATATGAGGGGGATTATTGTCAGTGTTAAGCATACCTTAGTTGGTAATTATTTTCGAAAAGTCTGCTTTCTTCGGTTTATCCCCACTCCATTGACTACTTTGATACAACAAACGATGCTATAAATAATTCCGGCTACGTTTCCTCTTCCATAGCCAGTCCGAAATCTTGAAAATTCGGCCAAAATCGGAGGCCAAGCTCACGATGCAAGATAACTCCAACCCACCTCCTCGGAAATATAATACAGATGCAACAACAATTTGGGGAATCTCTTGTATAGGAAATAACCAATATATCCACCTGGTTCAAACTCATTCAATCGTCTTCTCAGTGTCTCTGGTAAATCATGATTATGATTTTTCTGCACCCATTAGCGCACGACTTGGGCGGAACAGGACCTTATTCCGGATCAACCGGATTAGATCGTTGACTTTTGTGCCGTCGTAGGATCGATTGACTCGTGAATCCTTCATAAATGCATCATCGATTACTCGAGTCCAGTCCAACCCACAGATTTCCAGGGCAGCAGACTCGACGTGTTGAACGACGAAGGACGGAGGATCTCGACATTCTTGATTTAATCGATCTGAAAATTCCAGGATGAAATCAGTTCGACGCTTCTCACTCCAAAAATATGGGTGCTCAAGGACCTCGGATGCGTTCGGTCTAAAATTAGCCATGTTTAAGACGACGACCGTACCGATCATGTGGATTAGGCAAAATCATCCGAGATATAAGATCCCGTGCCTCGACGCCGTCGCTGGAGGTGCAATCCAAAGCACTCAAATCGAAATCATTATCCAAGATTCGTCCATCTCGTAAATACGTCCGATTCCCAAAAGGATGCTCTCCGTCTGTTAGGACATAATAAAATAGACAGCCCATGGAAAATATATCCACAGCTCGTGTGATCCGTCGACGCGAAACATACTCGGGAGGCGGCGTCGACAAAGGCGAGGACTCGTTCGAGTTACTCACTCCTTTCCCCTTGTCGATTCCACGAAGGACTTCAGGGGCTCGCCATCCGCATGTCCCCGCCGCGCCATTCGAGTGCGCTTGAAACGTCGAGTGTCCAGGTTCCAATTTCCTCCCCAGCCCAAAATCCGAAATTAAACACCGCGTCAGATCGGGTTTATAATGCCTCCACAACGGCGATTTGGTCAGCGTTGCACCTCTCAACTTGGCCGGGGCGACAAGGATATTCTGCGGCTTCAAATCGCGATGGACGATATGCAGCGAATGCAGGAATTGCAGTCCACTTGCAATCTGCGCTAAAGCATACTGTTTCGGGAGATTTTCACCCGCGAGGGTGGCGAGCTGGTCATCGTGTGGATGAGCTATGATTTCTTCGAGGGTTGCGGGACAGAGTTCGAGGGCTATGTAGATGAACTTGTCATTTCGTTTGTTGGTGTAGTATCGTATAATATTGGGGTGTTCATCGCTTTCGCGCAAGTGGTTTATTTCCTTTTCTGCGAGTTGGAAGTTTTCGAGTTGCATTCGTTTTACGGCGACACGGATTCCTTCCCAGGTTCCTTCGTACACGAAAGTTCCTTGGCTTCCGCTGCCTACAACACATATTAGTTTTTGCAAGCGGGTTGGGAGAGTGGGCAGCACCGAGAAGGTTATCGGTTATTGTGAGGCCGTCGATGGTGTGCGTTCCGTGATCATACGCGGAGAGTTCTTTTGCATCGGCGCTTGTAGATCCGACGAGTCGGTGCTTGTCATTGTGTTCACCAACGTCGACTTCTGCCATGGGTTCAGGAACTTTCTTCTTTCCGTTCTTGCCTCCTCTTTGCCCTCTCTTCCGCCGCTTCTTTTCAGGATTCGAAAGATTAGGGTCGTTAGCAGGGCTTGCCGACATCTCCTCTCTAGTGGATGGACCAGCAACAGGCATCTCATCTTCCGGCAATTTCTCCGTTAGAGGAATGCTCTCGATTGATTCTTCCAGAATTTCTTCGCCATCTACGATAAAGGCCCTGTTTAATCCACGGAAGAGGGTTCCTCGGATCAATGCGCGCCTCTTACAGTATCCAAACACCAAAATCGCGATTGCAACCAGGATGAACAGTGAACTCTCCCTATACCTTCCGTGGTGACGGCCTCCTTCAATCAACCCAGGAGACGGAGGGCCGTCATCAATGTTCATGTCCAATGTTTTGGCAATGGGATGGGTGCCGACTAAGTCGCTTCGCGTCATGTTACAATATTTGTCCGGATGATGGGTTTCATTGTGGGCAGCGTGACAGGTAGCCCAAGGCGCCGGTTCGACTCGACCTGCCAAACGTGGGAACCGATCTGTGGAAAGAGCATACCACGCCCCTTCCATGGTCGTGTTAAGGAACGTCATTACCGGATCGTCTGGTGGGCTGTGGAAATATGGATTAGGAGGTTGGCGGATAAGTACGAGGGAAGGTGGATCTTTGAACATCGATGGGTCTTTGAAGGCGGGGCGGAAAACATCGAAGGCGTTGATGGCGGGAGAAGGGAGGGTTTTTGTCCAGAGAGGCGGTTCTGCCGGTAATTAATGCGATTAGCGGGAAGAGGAAAGAGTACGAGTAGGATTGCATATGTTGATTTCTCCATCTGAAGAGGGACAAATGTAAAGATCGTCCAGAACCTTGACGTATTGTTCGCTTAAATGAGAATCAATCATGTTGGGTGTCCATTCGGTATATGTCACATCCCATGATTCCTGGGCCGAAGCGATTGTCAAGTGATAGACTACAAGTCAGAAAACGCGGGCCTGAGTCAATGTACCAGTCTTCCCAATCATTAGGATATTCTGTGAAGCACCCAAGACATCACATTGGCCGTCACGGCCGTCCGGATCCTTGAGCGCTTTGGGCTCAATACATTTCGCTCCGCGGGCGGCCGCACCTCGATTTCCATATCGACTCAGGACTTGGCCGGTCTGAGAATCCACAGCCATAAACTGGGTCTCTTTCCTCCCCGTATACACTTTGTTATCGCCGGGAATGCTAAACGGCGCATGATCTATGAGTTCTTTAACCGTCAACGAGAGTTGCTACACATTTATCAGCGCAATGTCCAAAAGACAACTATAGTATGGGGCCTCACGAGCAAGCCAAATTGCTTATCAAAGAGATATAATTGTCCGCCGTCCACAGGCTGAACGATCCACCTCGGCTGCTGATCCATTCTCTCAGTGGATGTTTCATTCGTCGCATTCGCAGCCAATTCAGTCGGCACAGCCTGCACAGCTGGCCCGTGCCCGTCCAAAACCCACTTTGTAGCCCCGGTATGCCGGTCAAGCGAGTACAAGTCGCCCTCCACAGTCGGCACAAGCACATAATCCTCCAGAATCCAGTTCTCCAATCGCGTGCGCGAATCCGCGGACTCAACATAGAGCTTCTGCGCTTGGGGCGCTCCGGGAGAGGCGGCGGACGAGACTTGCCGGGCGAGGTGGACGGACTTGTCAATGTAGAACGTACTCTGGGGTTTGGGAGGAGAGGAGAGGGGAATGGCCGCGGCCGAGCAGGGAGGAGGGTTGAGGGTAGCGGCTAGGGCAAAGAGGATATCGAACCATCGGAATCGCATTGAGGCTCTGCGACCGAGCTCGCTGGCTGGTCACCCGCTACTCCAGGGTTTCACGGTGATTGGTGAGTGGAGTGAATGAGTGGAACGAAGAGAACAAGGACTCGTGAGGAAAGGAACGGAGGGGGGATGTCCAGTGTGCCGTGTGTCTTGGCTGCCAATATTAGCTCCTGTGGTGGGTGGGCTTGGCAGGAGCGTGGTGGAGGTGTGAGTCCTTCCGTCTTGCTATTGTGCGCATGAGGCGGTGCAGCTGGACAGATCGGCACGGGCCTTCCCCGTTTTACGCATCCAGTTGCTCAATTTATTCGACGTGGCCGGGATTATATAAATCGTCCGCAGAAGCTTGTTCATATCCGTTAGGGCATAGGACGCGCCGCGCGCGGGGGACATGTCGCGGGTCATCGAAGCAGCGGCCCTCTTTGCCATTGGGGCCATTGCAGGCGGAGCCATCGTCTACGGCACTCGCAGCACCGTCCCGCCAACTCCCCAGCCGTCCCCAACCACTCCCCCGGCGGCACCTCGACAGGATGTTGTCCCCGGGCAACTCATCACAGACGGTTATCACCCCTCCATTTTTGTTAACTCTTTCTGAGACGGCAGATATCCGGAGATTGCTTCGGTATGGTCATCCTGGACCTTTTTGTGATATGGGCAATCGGCTTGCATTTGCTTCTTCCTATGACCGACGAATGCGGAATCCTTCCTGGGTAAAACAGCGAAGGTGATGTGGAGACAATTGACCGGGGTGTAGGTGGTGGAAGAAATTACAAAGGAGAGATTGGAGAAGAAGGTGGGTGACCGAAGGGGCAGTGCGTTTGTTGAAGACCTTTCGATTCCAGAGAAATATCGCGCCAGGTTAAAAGACTACTTTCGAAGTGGATATGATCGCGGTCATCTCGTACGCACATCTTTTTATTCGGTGTGTCTGACGGAAGGTCCCGGCGGCAGATGCAAAGATTTCTCAAGAATCCATGAACGAGACATTCTATCTCACAAATATCTGTCCACAAGTAAACAGACCTCATAACTGGCTCTAATCATAGGTTGGCGATGGATTCAATCGAGATTGTCCTCCCCTTTTCGTCCCTCAAATCTAACGTGTTCCAGATTGGGCCCATTTCGAAGACTTTTGCCGCCGTCTCACACAAACCTATAAAACAATTCAAATCTACACAGGACCACTCTACCTCCCCCGCCAATATCCCGACGGCAAATGGCGCGTCACATATGAAGTCATCGGAGATCCCCCCAACGTGGCCGTCCCCACCCATTTCTTCAAAGTCATTGTTGCGGAGGGAAAGAATGGACGGGAGGCCGACGGTGGGCCTGTTTCTGTTGGGGCCTTTGTGTTGCCCAATCAGGAGATTGATAATTCTACTGCATTGACCGCGTTTTTAACTCCCATTGAGGCTATTGAGCGGTCCAACCCTCCTATTCCCTAGGGGCTTATTCACACACCCGGAGACTGACGATTTTAGGGCGAGCGGGTTGGAGTTTTTGAAGGATTTGCCAATGTCGCGGCGGACAGATTTGTGCAAGCAAGTCAATTGCGGCATCATCGTCCGAGAATTCGAGAATAGAAATCAGAAGAGATTACCCTCCCCACCACGTCCCCGAACAGATTAGGCCAACGGGGGACACGAAAGAGTTCAGCTTAGAGGATGGCATTCACCCAACGTCAGCCATAGAATTATAAAACGAAAAATAAATAATCGAAACTTGGCATTCCCATGTGTTTTTCGTGGACTCTCTTTTCTTGGAATTGAGTAAGGCGGTGGATTCTACGGGGTTCTGTTTTCAAGCGCGGGAGATTAATAACTAACGCCTCCTTGAGTCATGTCCGACGAAGATGATTCCTTGGTAACTCTAGCAACATACGATCGAGACACTGATGTTAATAACAGGGTTGCTCCATAGAAGTAGTACCCAGATTCCACGTTTCCATATACCGATCCATACACCGACCCAAACAAGTCTACAAACATCAGACAACCCGAAACGCTTTCACAAGGGAAACCTTTTCTCCGTCACTGAGTTTGGCGCTAGGGCTTGGTACACATCGCTCAAAGCAGTTTCGATTGATTGTCTAACACCTCGTTTCAGCTTGACACGCTTTGAGTAGAGGGCGATGAATTTACGTCGATGAGTTGCTGGGCGGTGTTGACGGCAAATTCGGTCCTCAATTGGTCGATCACAGCCGCTGTTCGGGGATTGGATGAGCTTGGCGATGTAGGATAGTCGGGATGAGAGGGCGGAGGAGGGAGTGTTTCTGCGGGCGGGGGCGGAGGACTAGTTGAACTTGACCCGAAACCAAAGAGGCCCATGGCTGTGTTGACCCGTTAGCGTCGGACTCCCTTCTCAAGAGAAAAAGTTCGCAGATCTTTCAGGCCCAATCCCTAACCCTGCCGCCGTTTCTCAGGGATTGCAAATCCGCCCAGCGTGTTTCCGTCTGGGCTGGCGTGTCAAAAAGGCAACGTCGCCCATCGCCGCAGCTCGTCGATCCGGCTCGCTGCCACCCCCGCGTGCGGACAGGAGATAGAGAGACAGGGGAGGCGGGCGCCGGTTTCCTCGTTGTGTCGTCGCCATGACGCTCTTGACTCGGCTTGTTCTGTGTGTCGTTGCTATCATTGCGTCTGGCAATGCGCAGGTCCAGGAGGCCATCAAGAAAGAGGAAGGGAAAAGCGTCGCTCTCAAGACACATTCGCTATATCCGCCATATATAGACGCAGATCTACAGTCTCGATGGTATTTCCCTGCTTCGGAAGGCGTCTTATTGCAGGTGGGAATTCGGCGGAGATACCGTCGTCGATGCAAACAAGTTCCACCTTTCTCGACCAACCGGAGTCTAACCAAATCAGTCAGGTACGGTTAACGTACGATCGGCCCAGCCAGGCAGGCTGGATCTTCTCGCGTCTGCCACTTACCGCAACCAATTTCGAGGTCCGCCAAACCGCTTGTTACGAATATTGATAATAGATCATATTTGAATTCAAGATTCATGGCAAGGGTACAGGTGTATATGGCGATGGAATGGCGATGTGGATCACAAAACAACGGGCACAGACCGGGACCGTCTTTGGCTTTTCGGATAAATTCGAGGGATTGGGCGTGTTTATTGATACTTATAAGAATGGACGGACAGGGACCACGTTTCCGTATGTCATGGCTATGTTGGGCGATGGGAAGACGCCATATGATGTTGCTATGGATGGCAAGGCGAATGAAGTTGGAGGGTGTTCTGTACCTCACCCTGCGCCCGACGTCCCCGTTTTGAGATCTGCAGTTTTGTCAAGAGGGTTGCTGATGGCGGCCAGGCTCGTGGGATACGGAAAGCTTCGATTCCAACGATGGGAAAGTTGACTTATCATAAGGACAATTTTCTCTCTCTCGAATTGCAATATCAAAAGGAGGGTGAGTGGATACAATGTTTCAATATACCCAATGTCACCCTCCCAACCGTAACGTACCTAGGATTCTCTGCCCACACTGGAGAAGTCACCGGTACCGATCTCAAATCCCCCCGCTCGCGTCCGGCAGTGTTGGGCTGACTTTTTCCTTCCGGCATAGATTTCCACGATATTCTCAAGGTCGAGACAAAGACAATTTACGCGGGGAGAACAGCTACGCTCTCCTCCAACATGAAAAACCAGCATCAAAACGATGGTGCAGGAGAAGGTGGCAAAAAGAGCAGGGGGAGATCACAAAAGCCGATTCGAAAGGTTCGGAAAAGTGATTCATGGGTCTGGGCGTTTGCGCGGGTCTTGGCTGTGTTGGTCATTATGCTGGTTGGATATTTCGCTTGGACGGCGTATCGGGTACATCATGGACAAGAACCGATGTACGGGCGTCGGCATCACTATTAACACTGCCGATTGACAATCACACCTTCGCCTCGTTTCCGCGAACTGCGGCGTCTGGGTGGGGGAATTTTGTGCTTTAGAGTCCCTTGGAAAGGCGAGAGCAAGTAGCTCATTGTATGTAACTAGTGATCATATCATTCTCTTTTCAGAATATTTAGGATTGTACGCGTGATCCCTCGTTACAATAGTTTACTCCTTACAATACAGTAAAGAATATGCCATTTTCAATTGATGCTTGGGAGAAGATACCTATGAATGATATAGCTAAGGAATTAACGAATTGACGACATCGTCCATATCGATACTAATCACGCACTATTGGAATATAATAACATTGTCGTTTCCTCCCTCATCAATCAGCTCCTCCTTGAGTCTCATGACAAAGTTGATGCCCGTGGCAATAAACAATAGCCCACAGAGAACCGTGGGACCCAGACGATCGTCATATCTGACCGCACGACGTTTTCTGATATTGGCCGCTCTCCAGAGGAACATGCTCATGGAATAAACGACTATTGCGATGGCGACAAAAGTGAAGCCAAAGGCAGCTCTGACGGCAATGTCATCGCCAAAGTTCAGCAACCCTGCTGCGATTGCGCCAAGGACGATTCCTGATTCGTACCAGGACAAAAGGCAGCGCTCATTGGCAAAGTAGACTTTCGGCTCCACACGGACAGGAACCGCAATTCCTAACAAATCAGTTTGATCGTGCAGAAGACGACTACGTTTCCCCGGGGGGGCTTTGAATTCTCGGGTATACGTCACACCATACAATGGCGCCTGAGGATTCTCGAGAGCAGCAGTCGGGGTCGGCACAACAAATTGTTTAATCCATTTCCACGACCTATGCAATTTCCTTCTCCACCAAGGGCCACTCACATCCTCTTCATCATCTGAATCAGACTCTGCCTCCGCCGCTTGTCTCGCAGCCTCCATTTGCGCCGAATGCAATAAGTACGCCTGTTCCCTCTCATCATCATCATCGTCTTCCAATGGGAACCCTCTGCCAACCAAATAATCGCCCGAGAACCCACCCTCCTCCTCGTCCATCTCATTGCCCCCACCACCTCTCCCTCCCTCATCACTCCCCGTCGACGTCGAAATAGTCGTACTATCCCGCGTACGCTGAATCCCAAAAGTATGACTACTTTTCGGTTTCCGAATATCGGTGCCCATCTGCATAAACCAAAATGGCAACAATTTCACTCTGTCGTACAATAACGTGGATGCCCCGTGGATAAATTTAGAGAATTTGGGGACTGCTTCGACGAGGTGAGAGGACACGAGCTCTCGAACCCAGAGAGGAGGGTCTTGTCCGAGTTGGGTTTGGAGTTTGACTTCCAGGACTGCATAGGGGAACCGGCAGATATCGCCTTCGGAGAGTTGGTTGAAGGGGTAGTCTATTCCGATGTCGGTGCGGCGCCAGTTGTCCCCTGCGCGGGACTTGCCATCGAACGAGTCTTCACGGATAAGCGAGAGTTCGGTGTCGAGGGAGATTCGGACTCGAGCATCGCCGGGAAGTTGGAATGCTGTGCGATTATAAAATGACCGGATAGCTACTGTCAGACTTGGCGACCCCCATTTATCGGGGAGGAAGGTACCAGGCTTCAAGCGTCTAGTAATGACGGTATATTGAACTTCCTGCGCAAGGGCTTCGAGGTCGGCGATTTCTTTTGCTCCCATTTTCCCATCCTTCCTGGCCTTTTCAAACACCTGGTCCACAGAAACTTCCCCCTTCAAGAATCCATTGACAAGTTTCTCCTTGATCGCAAACCGGGCCTTGACAGACTTTTCACCCGTCCAATCCTCACGGTGGGTCTTCCTCTCCACAAAAATAGTAGTATTATCAGTACTACCATACCACCTCATGCGCACGGCCTCGGCCCCTTCACTCTTCTCCAATCGTCCCAAGTACAGCTCCAAGTCTTCGTTATCATAGTAAATACTTGAAATCGCAGTATCGGCCGGCTCGAATTCCTTGTTTGGGTTGAAGACCAGGACGGGCAAGTGCTTGAGGATGATGAGTTTGACTTCGGTAACATTGTCGGGGTGGATCCAGTATTTGGTTGTATTGCGTACAAAGTTCTGTTGTTTCCCGCCGGCGCCGGAGTCACCTTTTACGGGGTGACCGCGGGTACGGACAAAGTCGTACTGTCTGGAGACTTTGACGACTAAAGCGTCGTAATTCTCCCGGAAGAACGGTTTGGCATTTAGACGAGCGGCAAAGATCGGTTTGAGGACAAAGCCTGTTTTCTTATCGTGCTTTTTCTGTTTGAGTTATAACAGGAGATCATGGAGAGGAATACCAGAATCTTTTGGAAGGCCGTGTAGTTTAGGCGGGTGTAGTGCGCCAAGTCATGAACATCGGCAATGATGTCGGAGACCTATCCCAACCGGTCAATATTACCTTACACGGACTGAGGCACCTCATCCTCCAACATTAGAAAGGTGTCTTCCGACGGTTCCGTGTCATTATTCAAGTCCTTGACGGCAGCATCAATGTCCTTTTCGGTAAGTTTCATGCGTCGATTGATTTCATTGAATTTAACCTGTTCGTCAGCATATCATCGTCAATTGATTAACGAAGTCTTTACTTTCTGGAACGTGTACACCTTATCGAGTTCAGCCTCAAGCAGCGACACAAATGCGGCCTCTTCCTCCTCCGTCCATTTACGGTCCGTCGTGCCCTTCTTGATCTACATTCATCAGAAACTGCTGACATATAGGCCGGCTCGAGCGCTTGCCGTCGCGTACCTCCTTCTTCATGCCATCATAATCAAAATACTGATATTGGTATTCTCGAACGAGAGATGTTCTGAGATGTCTGCCAAACTTCATCCTCGATGGTTGCGTTGCACGTTGGCAGGACAATTGATGATTGTGTGCGGGGGGGAACCCGGGGTGGTGGTGGTGCAGTCGGAAGCGACAGCACAGCAATCACATGCCCAACATCCGCACTTTGATTGGTGCTGTCAGAAAAGTCATCCCGCCATGAACTGAACAGTAACGTCTGTCGCCCACCGTCGAGGAGATTCACAACATCCCCCGGAAGTGATCTCAATTCCGCAACGGAAATGCATTCACTGCCGAATCAAAGACCGTGGGTGAATTTGAAGCTTGAGGTTCAAATATACAGATTTATACACAGACAGAAGATTAAATTGATAATACATGCCATCTGTACTTAAAAGTGACTGCAGCATCGTCCAGATAGGATTGTTCTTCGAACTGGACCAATGTTCATATCAAATCCAGAAACTGCTTACATGGTGCAAGAGTATTCTTCTCTCTTCAGCACCGCTTTCAAGATCAGCACAGGTCTTTGGTGGTTTGACATCAGTCTCCCCACCTCCCTATCCGCCAATGTTCTTGCCGATCCGCACAATACCACATCAGCAGGATTGTTGCCATCTGTCTCTTTGTATTTTGAACCGAATCCCTTTACGTGGAGCTCACAAGCGTAAATGTAAATAACCCCATTTATTTACATTTTATAGAAAGCTTGTCCTCGTACGGCGACACCAGATGATGCAAAAAAAACCATATCCAATAGGTAAACAGAACCTACGTTTTGAATTACGACCAAAAAGCGAGAATGGTATGTCAATTGACCCATGATCAGTGGAATATTTCTAATTTCTCTCAAAATGGAAAAGGTATCAGTATCATTGCACGAGTCTAAGTACACAGCCATCCCGCCAGGATCCCGGGGCGTTTATTACGATTGTCCGCACCAACAACCGAAAAAACCCACCAAGCCCCCTCATCTCCCATGCAACTAATACTGCATAAATTTCCCAATTCTCCGGCCTGAGGCCATCGGTATCTGAGATTATCCCGTCAGTATCCACAGGCTCATGCAAATCCCAACTCCCACGCCCGGGAATTGGCTTAACGTCAAAAGCCAATCCTCCTGTTACCAGAGCGCGTGGCGTTTTGACTTCCCTTCGCGTCGAGGCTTTATAGCCGCTGTGGCCTATATTTGTCCACCAATTACATGAAGGAGGCATATTGGAGGGCCGCTCAGGGCGTCTCCGACAAAGTCTAAATAGGAGCGACCAGTAATAAGCCGAAGCGAAACCGCCCGTGGGCTATGTAACCACACACACAAAATGTTTAAAGAGGGGTTGGTCTCTCTGTCCAAAGAGTTGGGACGCTCAACTGACAAACCCTGCTTACGAAAAGGGGTTTTTATGTCGATACTTGGCATAGGGAGGATGGGCCTGGGATTCGGTGTGTTGATTCTGTCGTTCTGTGGTCTTGTGGTTCATGCGGCTGAATTGATTCGGGTCCCATTGGTCCAGCGGGGTGCTTCGTCGTTGGGGTTGAGGAAGCGGGAAGTAGGATATAGTCCGTTGATTAGCGATGTTGTTCCTGGGAATCCCGCTTTTGACCTCGCTTATTTAGGAGAGGTCAGCATTGGAACACCGCCTCAGAACTTCCTCGTCCGTAAGATTTCCTGTTTGAAGTTTCTCGGGCTCACGCGGAAGTAATTGATACGGGGTCGGGAGTGCTGTGGGTGACCGATGTTGACTGTCGCGGGTGTAATGTTTCCAACGCCGTCTTGTTTAACGGAGCTGAGTCGAGAACAATTCACCCAATCGGAAGCAATCTTGAGTTCATCTATGGTTTGGGTATGTTTTCGATCGTGCAACACTTTGCTAACTATTACTTGTAGGGGCTTGTCAGTGTACGGGCTATCGGGACAAGGTAACGTTTGGGGGTCTCACCGTCAACAACTTCACATTCGGATCGTGTTTTGAAGAGATTTCCTTCACATACCCAGAGAGGTACGACAGTATTACGTGTCTGTCTTACACATAGCATCGGTTTCATGGGAATCGGAATCCCACAGCGGAACACGCCAGCACAAAATTGGATTGTCCAAGCGTATGAGCAAGGTCTTATCCCTGCCCCGGCCTATTCTTTGATCCTGGGACGAGACCGGTCAGGATCGGGATTCACGGACGGAAGTCTCTTGGTGATAGGAGGTTACGACACCGACCTTCTTGAGGGGGCTATCGTGAGCTTCCCATTGCATGGAGCAAGCCACTTCCAGATTGCGATGAGCGCAGTAATCATAAACGGCGAAACCATCACGCGCGCCGACGGCAAGCCGATGCAAGCCATAATTGATGTATCATGCATTCATACTTCCATTAACTAATGGTGCAGTCTGGCACAGGTGGCGCCATCCTGGGCCCCTCGAATGTCGTCAAGGTCTTCTATTCCCTCATTCCGAACGCGCAGCCTGTCCCCGGCCAACAAGGCATGTACGAGTTCCCGTGCGGCAGTCAGCTTCCAAGCGTCGGATTCCAATTCGGAGGACAAAATTTCATGATGAATCCCCAGGATTTCATCATCGGTCAAGACGGAGAGACGTGTCTCGGAGCCCTTGTCGGTCTGGACACGCCGGACGACTTGCTTAGAGAGCCAGTCTGGATCCTCGGAAACTTGTTCATGAAAAACTTTCTTACAATCTTTGATCTCGGCGCCCCGGCCGTTGGATTTGGACAATTGAAGTCGGTGGCGTCTCAGTATGGTGGATATACGGAGATCCAAAATGTTCAACGGACGCAATTAGGGATTGGTCCCTCTGCCACCCTTACCCCTACATTTCTACCGACGGCACCCAATGGTATTTGAGATGTCGTCTCTGGACACTAATCTGAAGGCGTCGCCCTTACGGCTTATCAAGTCACGGTGGTTGCTGGGACGGGCCCTGTGACTGTCGACACAGCCAATCTCGTCAAACAAACGGGAGTGCCCACACCATACGGCGACCAAATCGTCGCAACCTCAAACGTCCCCGACCACGAACCCAACCCCGGCCCAAGACCGACGTTAGGTACTTTTGCACCCCTCGAGAATGCTAATTCTTCCACAACAGAGGGAAGTATCGGTGGCAACTCCGAATCAGGCGAAGCGACGGCAACTGGAAACAGTTCATCCCAGAAGAGCGGTTCAAAGACAACATCGACAACAAGGGATTTACTATTAGTGGGAACTTTTGGATTTTTGGTTACACTCGTTGTCATGTGCTGAAGTACTATTCCTTTAGTTATTGGACGGATACCCATTCATCGTTCTGTTCTGGAATCAAAAAAGCGAAGCGTGGGGGAATAATTGAGTTCTTGGGGACTTTGCCACGGGAGAGCCCGCCGGTTGTTCTTTCGTACTCCTTGCCTATACAGTTATTAATTTAATGGATATTGAACGAGATTTATTAGTGATGCTGTTAAACAGGAGGCCCTTTGTGTGTAATCCTGGTACATTGGACATGATTCAAATTAATTGGAGACCGAGACCACGGTGCATATCACCTCGCCATGTCTCGTTGCAACATCGTCTGCCTTTTGCTCCTCGTCGTCCTCGCCAACCTTGTCCTTGCCGCCAAGGGCCCCCTCATCACAAACAAAGTCTTCTTCGATATCAAAATTGGCGACGAAGACATCGGCCGCATCGAGCTTGGTCTCTACGGGAAAACCGTCCCTAAAACCGTACACCTCCTCCCCTTGCCGTCATTCAGGAACACCGGAATAACCCTGTAGGCCGAGAATTTCAGGGCATTGGCCACTGGTAGGGATCTTGCTATGGCACGACTTATCTACAGGAGAGAAGGGTTTCGGGTATGAAGGGTCCAAATTCCATCGGGTCATTGAAAAGTTCATGATCCAAGGTTGCGCGGTAGCGGGCAAGTGAATTGATTGTATAGGTGGTGATGTTACGCGTGGCGATGGGACTGGCGGAAAGTCTAGTGAGTCTCTGTTTCATTTGTTAATGCTGATTGAAGTCTATGGTGAAAAGTTCCCCGACGAAAACTTCAGGCTTAAGCATACTCGTCCTGGCCTCCTCTCCATGGCAAATGCTGGAAAAGATACCAATGTAGTAACTATTAGTTGAATTAATTGACGAGTAGGGGAGTCAATTCTTCATCACCACGGTTCCTTGCCCCTGGCTCGATGGCAAACACGTTGTATGTACCCCTTACTCTGCCCTTACTAATCAGAGGTCTTTGGTGAAGTCCTCTCCGGCCACGACGTTGTCGAAAAAATCGAGAAAACCAAGACGGGACCAGGTTTGCGCCCCAAATATGACGGGTTTGATAGCTTACACTGCTAGGTGACAAACCGGCTCAAGATGTTATCATCGTTAAGAGTGGAGAACTCCCAGTTGCAGAGGGTGGGTTCCATAATGAATTGTGACTAGCTGGACTTTTTATAACCTGCGTTGGTTTCATTGTCACCGTTGGTCTTGTCATTTGGTATCGTACTGCGCGGTCCAATCAATACCAGAAGGTCGCAAAGGATGTGCTAGCGTAAGTATAGAAAATGCAATACATTTCAAGAAATTAGATCTTATTAGCAGCGGGCAAGCTACATCTTACAGCAGTTGGATATTTCCTCTCCATTGGGTTTCATTATACCTGTTGATATCCCTTCTAATTCGTCTTTCGGTTCAACAATTGCTCTCCATCTACTTTAAATAGGACTTCTCTTGTACTCCTCCAGACTTGTTCAAGTACTTCCCTCCTAGGGAGCAATTTCTGCACTCGTCAGCATCAACCCGAATCAGATGAATTACCGGAAAAACAACCTCGAGTTGTTCCTCGCCATGCACTACGACAGCAAGATAATGCCGAACTTCGAATCCCTTAAACCCCTCATATATAAAAACATCATCAATCTGTGATGCAGGAATGAATCTTGAGTGAGTAGCCAACGGAAACCTCATCCGAGTCGTCGTTTGAACCCCCAACGACCGAATAACCAAAAACGATTCCTCTGGAAACGTTAATATGCCTTCTGCCAAAACGGAGCATGGGCGGCACCAATTGGCGTTGGCTTGCTGAAAAAGACAAAGACGGCGAGAGAGAGAA
>Ga0335081_10004851_pt1 | contig 21259 bp, 21 predicted proteins | sample Lox_Sample_35_FD_206713 | JGI IMG/M metagenome (GOLD analysis project Ga0335081, IMG submission 206713) | Soil microbial communities from Loxahatchee National Wildlife Refuge, Florida, United States - Lox_Sample_3.5 | ecosystem: Environmental > Terrestrial > Soil > Wetlands | place: USA... | reverse complement strand
GTCCCTGCCGGCATCGGCCTCGAGCTGCCGGGCAAGGTCGTCCGTGTCGGCGTGCGCGTAGATCTTCCTGTCGGTCGTCTCCGCACGGCAGAGCCGCTGCCCGTCGATGATGCTCGCGTGGTTGAGCCGGTCGGAGTAGATGACGTCCCGGTAGGACTCCATCCCCATCTTCTCATTGGTGAGCGAGGCGAACAATGCCTCGTTGGCCGCCCAGCACGACGAGAAGAGGATCGCGTCTTCCATCCCGAGGAATCTCGCGATCCTCTTCTCCAGGGCCAGGTGAATGTCCTGCGTGCCGCAGATGAACCGCACGGACGCCACGCCGTAGCCGTACTCCCTGATCCCGCGGATCGCCGCGGAGCGGACCGCGGGGTGGTTCGACAGTCCCAGGTAGTTGTTGGAGGCGAGCATCACCGCGTCCCGCGTCCCGACGCGGACGACACCGTCCTGCGGTCCGCGCAGCGGAACCTCCAGCTTGTACGTCTTCGACCGCTCCAGCTCCTCCAGCTCCCGGGTGACCAGATCCAGCATCGTTGCCATGGCGTTGCGCTCCAGGTGTCTAGTGTGGCGTCTGCTTCACGAGGCGCGCCGCAAACGACCCGTCCATCCCGTGGCGGTGCGGCAGCGTCTCGACAAACCCCCGTTCGTTCACCAGGTCCTGGCTCACGAAGGGTCCCGCGTGCTCCGGCGCGAACTCGGGGTGCCGGGCGAGGAAGTCGTCGACAGCCCGGGCGTTCTCCTCGGGCTCCAGCGTGCACGTGCTGTAGACGAGCACCCCTCCCGGTTTCACCAGGCGCGCGGCGTTCTCCAGCAGCGAGGCCTGGATCACGGTCAGCTTCAGGATGTCGGTCACGTCCCGTTTCCACTTGATGTCCGGCTTCTTGGCGAGCACCCCCAGCCCCGAGCAGGGGGCGTCCAGGAGCACTTTGTCCGCCGGCGGGACGTCAAGCGTCGCGGAATCCGCCTCCCTGAGGGTCACGTTGCGCAGGCCCAGCCGCTCGCAGGAGGTGCGGATCAGGGCGAGCTTCGCCTCGTGGCGGTCGACGGCGATCACCTCCCCCTCGTTGTTCATCGTCTCGGCGATGTTCGTCGTTTTCCCGCCGGGGGCGGCGCACAGGTCGATCACCCGGTCCCCCGGGCGCGGCGCGAGCAGGAGCGTGGGGAGGGCGGCGCTTTCGTCCTGCACCGCGAACATCCCCGTGCGGAAGAGGTCCATCTGCCCGATCCGGGCGAGCGCCTTGACGCGGACGAACCAGGGGATGCGCGTCGACGGCGTGCAGGCGATCCCCTGCTGCTCCATCTGCCGCAGGAACGCGGCGGGATCGGTCTTCAGGCGGTTGATCCTGAGCGTCAGTGCGGGGCGCTCGTTGGCGGCGATGAGGAGCTTTGTCGTCTCCTCCACGCCGAAGCGGGCGACCCAGCGGCGGACCATCCAGTGGGGATGCGAATAATAGACCGCCAGGTACTGGACCGGGTCTTCCTCCGCGACGGGGTAGCGGATCCCGTCGATGTTCCTGATGATGTTCCGGAGCACGGCGTTGACGAGTCCCGCGGGCTTCTCCCCCCTGATCCGCTTGATGAACTCCACCCCTTCGTTGACCGCGGCCGCGTGGGGAATCCGGTCCAGGAACAGGATCTGGTAGAGGGCGACGCGGAGCGTGTTCTTGATGTTGATCTCCGACTTGGCGAAGTTGCCGTGGGAGAAGCCGTTCAGGACCCAGTCGAGGCGGTTCTGCCACCGGAGGACGCCGTGAACCAGCTCGTTGAGGAGCCCCTTGTCGACGTCGGAGAGGTCCTGCGCCTTGAGCTCGATGTCGAGCACCTTGTCCAGGTAGGAGTCGGTCCGCTCGACGCGGTTGAGGATTTTGACGGCAGTCCCGCGGGGACCGCCGTAGAGGTTCTTGCGTGGCTGCGCAGGGATGGTATCGGGAGGAAGGCTCTCCACGTGCACGGTGTCGGGAAGTGTGACGATCGCCCCGGCGCGCGGGGCGCCAACCGGGGGCGGACGGGAACGCCCGTCCCCGGGGGCTCACGTTACGGGGCGGGAGTCTCCGCGGCCTTCTTCGCGTACTTCTTGTTGTACCGTTCCACGCGGCCCGCGGAGTCGACGAGCTTCTGCCGCCCGGTGAAGAAGGGGTGGCAGGCGGAGCAGATTTCGATCTTCAGGTTCCCCGCGGTCGAGCGGGTCTCGAACGTGTTCCCGCACACGCAGGTGACGATGGATTTCTTGTAATCAGGGTGAATGCCGTCCTTCATCGCTCTCTGTCCTTTCTCCAGGCTGCTCAGGTCCACGCAGGAATTCAGTATAGCGAATTTTCCGCCCAGAAGCAATCGCCTCCTCCTTGATATTGCCCCGGGCAATCGATACATTCCTCCACGATGCGCCGCGCCCTGACATACGCCATGCTCGCCGCCCTGGGGTCGCTCACCGCGCGGGCGCAGGAGACGACGGCGTTCGCCTACCTGCGCAACGACGTGGGCGCGCGCGCCGCGGCGCTCGCCGGGAGCGTCGTCTCACTCGCCAACGATCCCGCGTCGCTCTTCGTCAATCCCGCGTCGCTCGGCACGCTCGAGTCGCCCGCCGGCGCGGCCGGCTACTTCAAGCACCTCCTCGACATCAACTCGGGCTACGTCGTGTACGGCCAGCAGGTCGAGGGGATCGGCGCCGTCGGCGCAGGAGTCCTCTACACCAACTACGGGTCATTCCCCGCGCTGGACGACTTCGCCAACGCCTCCGGCACGTTCACGGCGTCCGATATGGCGTTCAGCGCCGGGTACAGCAATACGCTCCAGGAGAACCTGACGTACGGCGCGGCCCTGAAGTTCATCTACTCGTCGATCGCCGGCTACACCTCCACGGCCCTGGCGGCGGACGCCGGGCTCCTGTACCGCATCCCGGAGAGCCGCGTCGCGCTCGGGGCGAGCATCCGGAACATGGGGAGGATGCTGACGACGTACGCCGGCGTCCAGGAACCCCTGCCGCTGGACGTCGCCGTGGGCGTCTCGGTCATCCCGCGGGGCCTCCCCCTCCTCCTGAACGTCGATTTCGACAGGCTGAACGAAAACCCGGGGAGCTTCATCGACCGCTTCGGGGCGTTCACCGTCGGGGGGGAGTTCACGCTCTCGCACGTGTTCCGTGCGCGGTTCGGCTACAACAACCAGGCGCGCAAGGACCTGCAGACGGGGACGAGCGCGGGGCTCGCGGGATTCTCCGCCGGGATCGGCCTCACCATCTCCTCCACGCTGGTCGACTACGCCCTCTCCTCGTACGGTGCGATCGGCACACTCCACCGCGTCTCCGTCGGCATGACGTTCTGACGGGCCCTAGCGCCCGGCGAGCGGCGCGATCAGCAGCGTTCCCACCCAGAAGAGCAGCATCCCGGCGAAGACGAGCAGGGGTATGACGCGGTTGCGCGAGTGGTTGATCTCCGGGATCAGGTCGCTCGCGCCGACGTACGTCGAGGCGCCGGCCGAGAACGCGAAGGCCGCGCCGACGAGCCCCGCCGCCACTCTCGCCACGAGCATGACGGAGAGTATGCCGAGCATCGTGGCGACGCCGATGGCCAGGGAGGCCAGGAAGGCGGTGCGCCGCTGCCGCTCGGCGGCGATCATCACCGAGGCGATCGTGAGGCCTTCCGGGATCTTGTGGAGAAGGACCGCGACGAAGATCAGGAGTCCCACCCGCTCGTCAAACGCCATCCCCGCCGCGATCGCGAACCCGTCGAAAAACGCGTGGACGAAGAGTCCCGCGAACGTCGACGCGCTCGCCACGCCGCTCAGCATCACGTCGGTGTGCGTCTCCTCGCCGAAATGGAGGTGGCCGACGATCGTGTGTTCGAAGAAGTGGAGCACGGCGTAGCCCAGCAGCATGAAGAGGGGCGCCTCCGCACCCAGCGCCCGCAGGCTCTCGGGGACAAGCTCCAGGAAGACCAGCGCCAGGATGAATCCCGCGCCGAGCGCCAGGAGATGCTCCTGCACCGCGCGCGGCCACGTGCGCCGCATCAGGACGAGGCTCCCCCCCAGGATTTCCGCCGCGGCGGCGACGAGCCCGAACAGCAGAGCGGCACCCGGCATGGGCCCTCCTCACTTCCCCGTGTAGGGTGATTCGATGAAGCGGTCGGCCATCGACCGGGATTCCTGGTAGTTCGCCATGTCCTTCACTTTCCTGTATTGCTCCAGCGCGAGCTGGCGCTTCCCCTGGAGGTCGTACACCTCGCCGATGCGGAGGTTGGCCATCGACATGAACCCCGAAGCTTCCTCCCTGTCGAGCGAGCGGGAGATCTCGTCGCACCGGTAGAATTCCTGCAGCGCGGCGTCGAGGTTCCCCCCGAGCATGGACGCCATGCCCGTGTAGTACCTCGCCTCCCGCTCCACGGGGGGCGTGTACCCGCGCATTCCCTGCCGGACGCGGGCGATGATGTCCGCGAACACGCCGTGCGCCGCCTCCCAGCTGTTCGTCGCGACGTAGACCCTCCCCAGGTACCTCTGGAAGACCACGTTCGCGGGAAACCGCTCGTGCAGGCCCGACGCCAGCCCGAGCGCGCGGACGTAGTCCTTCTCCTCCGCGTAATAGATCTGGAGGAGGAAGTACTTCGCTTCGATGGAGGCGTACCGCCCGTGCGAGGCGGCGCGCTCCAGGTCGCGGATCCCCTTCTGCCTGTCCCCCGGGGGGACGAAGAGCATGAGGGGCTTCACGAAGGGATACTCCGCGGGGATGACGTCGGCGTAGTAACTGTAGATCCCCGCGCCGAGGAGGACGTCGTCGTTCCCGGGGTCCAGCTCCATCGCCGTGCGGACAAGGGGGAGCGCCCGCCGCGCGGCGTCGGCGGCGCCGAGGTAATCGTTCCTGTGAAAGCGGAGCCTTCCCTCGAACCCCAGCGCCCCCCCCTTGAAGAAGATCGCGTTCACGTCGTCCGGGTTCTTTTCCAGGAGAGAGTCGCACATCGCGACCACGCCGTCCAGGGCGCCGGTGAATTCCCTGTCGTACTGCTCGTTGTCGATGTCGATCAGTATCCTCCACCACCGGACCATGGCCAGGAAGAAATAGCCCGCCGGGTCGCCCGGCCTCGCGTCGATCATCGCCCGGAAATCCCCTTCCGCCGCCTCGAACTCCAGGTTGTAGACGCGCGCGATCCCCTGCTGCGCCCTGGCGTCGAAGTCCTGCGCGCGGGGGGCGCCCGACGGGACGCACGCGAGCGCGAGCGCGCAAGCCCAGCCCGCCGCTCTCACGGCGCGCCGTTCCCCGGCGGGCGGACGAGGTCCTCGATCGAATCGAGCGTCACGATTCCCTCCGCCGTCCTGACATACGGGGCCTTCAGGATGTACCAGGTGCAGAGGACGAGCGCGATCGTCGCGAGCGCCCCTCCCTCGGGGCCGAACTCCCCCCCGCCGATCCAGGCGGGACCCGTGGAGTCGGCGCGGAAGAGCGCCTCTGCATCGGGCCGGATGCCGCTGGTCGGGAACCCGAAGAGCGCGGTCTGTGAGAAATTCCACGCGAAGTGGAGTCCCGCGGGGAGCCACAGGGAGCGGGTCTTCATGTAGGCGAACGAAAAGAGGATCCCGGCCAGCCCGACGTTGGCAAGGGCGAAGGGGGTCGCATGCGGGTTGCCGGCGTGCGCCAGGGCGAACAGGGCCGACGCGGCCAGCGTCGCCGGCAGGAACGTGACTCCCTGGATGAGCGTCTGGAAGGCGTACCCCCGGAAGAGGAGCTCCTCGGCCATCGCCCCCGAGGCAAACGTGAGCGCGGAAACTCCCGCGATTGCCGTCCCCGCGAGGGGCCCCGCCCCCGCACGGTCGATGCGCGCGTCCCCGAGCGCGACCAGGACCGCCGCGATCCCCGCCATCATCAGGAACCCCAGCAGGCACCCCGCGCCGATGTCCCGGAGCGCGCCCGCGTGCATCCAGAGTCCGACCGCGCGCACGGGCTTCCGGTTGATCAGCCGCGTCATGATCCACGTGGGGAGGAGCGCCGCCCCGAGCAGCGTTCCCTGCCCGGCGAGCGGCGCCTCCACGCCCGTCGCCCGGAGCGCGGCGAGTCCCCCCGTGAAGGCCATGAGCGCCAGCGCGCTGAACGCGGCGATCTTCCAGGCCCCCCGCAGGTCCCCGTGCCTGTCATAGAGGAGGCGGATGCTCATGCGTACGGGAGCAGGGGGACTTTCTGGAGCGAGATCCGCACCTCCGCGGTCCGCGACGGGTATGAGCCGCCGGTGAGATGCACGTGCACGCGGATATAATAGATCTCCCCCGCGTTCCCGGAAATCTTCGCGTAGTAGATCGTGTCGTCCGCGAGCGTCACGCTGGAGAGGGTGAACGTGTTGTCCGGGGGGAATGCCGCGAGCGGCGCATTCAGGTCCGCCGACGCGGTGGACTGCGACGAAAAGAGCGTCGCGTGCCAGCCCGCGCTGTAGACGCTCGCGCTCACGAACTCCAGCGCCCCGGCGGCGGGGCCGTAGAGATAGAAGTCCATCGTCGTATCCGCGACACCGGGAGTGGAGAACGACTCCGCCGACGGGTTGCGCACGGCGCTCCCGGCGGCAACGCCGGGCGACCCGGTCTGGAGCGAGGGGTTGTACTCGGTGGCCACCACCGGGGACGCGTCGAACCGCCAGGCGGGCGCCCACGTGATCGTGGCCGCGTCGCTCGCCTGCCCGCTCTTCAGGAGAGAGCGGACGGCGAACGCCGCGGCGCCCCGGGCGAGCGGGCCGGCGGGGAATTGCGTGGCGCTAGCGGCGATCGTATCGGCGGTCGCGCCCCAGCTCACCACGTACCCCCTGAACGACGTGTCGGCGGCGTTCTGCGCTGCCGTCCACGAGAGGCGCACGTGCGCGCTGTCGAGCGAGAGCGCCGCCAGGTTCGAGGGGGGCCGCAGCGCGGAAGAGCCGGATGAGGGTCCCGCCAGGTTGTTGCCGCATCCCTCCCAGAGCATGACGGCGGCGATCAGTGCGAGTGCGCGTTTCATGTCTTCTCCTCCCCTGTGTCGTTATCCGTGCAGCCTCACCCGATGCGGTCGCCGAGATACCTCGCCAGGGCCTCCTTCGCAACGCGCTCCTGGCGCATCGAGTCCCGCTCCCGCACGGTCACCGTGCCGTCGGCGAGCGTCGTCGAATCCACCGTGATGCAGAACGGCGTCCCTGCTTCGTCCTGGCGGCGGTACCGCCGCCCGACGGCGCCGCTGTCGTCGTAAAAGACGCGGCGGCTCTTCCGCAAATCCGCGGTGATGGCGCGGGCGATCTCGGGCATGCCGTCCCTGTTGACGAGCGGGAAGACCGCGGCCTTCACCGGCGCCAGGCGCGGGTGCAGGGCGAGCACCACGCGCGTCTCCATCTTCCCCTCGGCGCTCGGGGCCTGCTCCTCCCTGTAGGCGTCCACCAGGAAGGCCATGAACGACCTGCTCGCCCCGGCGGAGGTCTCGATCACGAGGGGGGTGTACTTCTCCTTCGTCTGCTCGTCGTAGAACTTCATCGCCTTCCCGGAGAACTGCTCGTGCCGCGAGAGGTCGTAGTCGCCCCTGTTGTGTATCCCCTCGATCTCCCCCCAGCCGAAGGGGAATTCGTACTCGATGTCGTAGGCGTCCCTGGCGTAGTGCGCCAGCTCACCCGGTCCGTGGCGGTGCCAGCGCAGCTTTGCCGGCGTCATCCCGAGCCCGAGGAACCACCGGAAGCGCTCCTCTTTCCACTCGCCGAACCACCGCTCGTCAGTGCCCGGCGGCACGAAATACTGCATCTCCATCTGCTCGAACTCCCTGGTGCGGAAGAGGAAGTTCTTCGTGTTGATCTCGTTGCGGAACGCCTTGCCGATCTGCGCGATCCCGAAGGGGGGCCGCTGGCGCGAAGAGGCCTGGACGTTGAGGAAGTTCACGTAGATCCCCTGGGCGGTCTCCGGGCGCAGGAACACCGCGGCCGAGGAGTCCTCGACGGGACCGATGAACGTCCGGAACATCAGGTTGAACCGGCGCGCCTCCGTGAACTTGCCGTCGGCCTGGCACCGTGACGCGGGGCGGTTCTTGTACGCCGGGCTTCCGCACGGGGCGTCGGCGATCTGGTCGGCGCGAAACCGCGCCTTGCATTCGCGGCAGTCGACCATCGGGTCGGTGAAATTCTCGACGTGCCCGGAGGCTTCCCAGACGCGGGGGTGCATCAGGATGGACGCGTCGATCCCCTCGACGTCTTCACGGAGCGTCATCGCCTCCCACCAGCGCTCCTTGATGTTGCGGAGGAGCTCGACGCCAAGCGGACCGTAGTCCCAGCAGCCGTTCAGTCCGCCGTAAATCTCGCTCGACTGGAAGACGTAGCCCCGCCGCTTGGCCAGCGAGACGATTTTCTCCATGAGGGGGGCTCCCCCGGCCGGGGAGGCCCCGGCGTTTGACTGCTTCCCGTCGGGTGTGATCGCTCTCTCCTTTCTCTGTCTGCGCTCGATCTCAGTGCTGCGCGTCCGCCACGAAGGCCAGTGTCCGGATCGTGAACCCGCGCCGGACGATGTGCATCGTGACGGAGTTTTCCCGCGCATGTTCCGTCGCGACCAGGGACATCCCGAGCGGCGCGAGGCGCCGCGCGAGCGCGTGGTTGAACTCCAGGCTCCTGAACGAGGCGGGAACGGTGATGCGCTCCTCGATCCTCCCCGTCGGCGCGCCGGCCGCCATCGCCTTCCACGACCGGACAGTGCTCCCCCCGGCGCCGAAACGGGGAAGGAGGCTGTCCACGGCGGCAGAGGCGGCAACGGATGCTTCCCCTTCGCCGGCACCGCGCGCCGGCGTGCGGCGCCCGGCAAGCGGCGCGAGTGAAAGGAGGAGCGCACAGGCGCCGAGCAGAGCCGCGAGCACCGCCCGCTTCCCCGTGGTGAATGTCACTGCCATGTCAGGATCCGGTGAACCGGGGCTTCCGCTTTTCCAGGAACGCGGATGTCCCCTCGGCAAAATCCCGCGTCCCGCAGCAGAGGCCGAAGAGCGACGATTCGAGCCGCTCCCCCTCCGCCAGCGGCACCTCCTGCGTGATCGCGACCGCCTTGAGCGCCATCCGGACGGCGAACTGCCCCATCGAGGCGATGAGGAGGGCCATCCCCCGTGCGCGGTCGAGGAGCTCCGCGCCCGGCACCACTTTCGTCACGAGTCCGGCGCGGAGCGCCTCCTGGGCGTCGATCTGCACCCCCGTCAGGATCATCTCCATCGCCCGCCCCATCCCGACGATCCGCGCCAGGCGCTGCGTTCCGCCGTATCCGGGTATGATCCCCAGGTTGACCTCCGGCTGGCCGAATTTCGCCCGCTCCGAGGCGATCCGGATGTGGCAGGCCAGCGCCAGCTCGCAGCCTCCTCCGAGCGCGTACCCGTTGACTGCGGCGATCACCGGCTTGCCCAGGTGTTCGATCAGGTCGAAGAGCGCCTGTCCCCCGGAGGAGAACTCTCTCCCCGATGCGGCGTCGAGCGTGCGGAGCTCACCGATATCGGTCCCCGCCACGAACGCCTTCTCCCCAGCGCCGGTAAGGACCACCACGTCCACCGCGGGATCCCCCTTCAGTGCCAGGAAGCACTCCCGCAGCTCCGCCTTCACCCTCGCGTTCAGCGCGTTCAGCTTCTCCGGCCTGTTGATCGTCACCGTGGCCACCCTGCCGGCGGCCTCCGTGATCAGCGTCTCGTACGCCATGGCGCGCTCCGCTCTGTGGGCGTGTGTGTCAGACGAGCTCGACCCTGCTCTGGTCCCCGATCATGAACCGGTGGACGCGGGGCTTCCCGGTCCCTTCGACGATCTCCACGTCGTTCCCCAGTATGCATCCCTCGAGCCGGATGTTGACGTTCACGACGCGGCAGTCGCGCAGGATGATGCTGTATTCCACCTCGCTCCCCTTCACCACCGTGTTGTTCCCCAGCGACGAGAAGGGGCCGATGTAGGAATCTTCGACGACGCACCCCTCGCCGATGATGCCGGGACCCCGGATGACGCTGTTCGTGACGCGGGCCCCCTTCTCGATCACCACTTTCCCCGCCACCACGGAGCGCGCGTCGACCTCCCCGCGGACGGCGGGAACGATGTTGTCCAGCACGAGCCGGTTGGCTTCGAGCAGGTCGGTCGGTTTCCCCGTGTCTTTCCACCACCCGGTGATCTCCGTGTATCCCACATGCAGCCCCTTCCGTATCAGGTACTGGTGGGCGTCGGAGATCTCCAGCTCCCCCCGCGCGCTTGGCGTGATGTGCTTGACCGCGTCGAATATGCTCGAGTCGTACAGGTAGATGCCCGCGACCGCGTAGCTCGATTTGGGATGGGCGGGCTTCTCCTCCACGGAGACGATCCTCCCCTCCCGGAGCTCGGGGACGCCGAACCGCTCCGGGTCCCTGACTTTTGCAAGCGTCAGGAAGCAGTTGCACCTGCTCTTCTCGAACTCCTCGATGAACCGCTTCACCCCCCCCACGACCATGTTGTCGCCGAGGTAGAATATGAACCGGTCCTTCCCGATGAACGGCTCTCCCAGCGCCACCACCTCCGCGAGCCCCCCGGGCGCCGCCTGGGGGATGTATGTGATCGCCACTCCCCACCTGGAGCCGTCGCCGATGGCCTGCGGGACCTCATTGGAGTCGGCGTTCACGACGATGCCGATCTCCCTGATCCCGGCGTCCGCGGCTGCCTCGATGGCATAGTGGAGTATCGGCTTGTTGGCGATCGGAATCAGGTGCTTGTTGCGGGTGTGCGTGATGGGGCGCAGACGCGTCCCGCGGCCGCCGCTGGCGATGAGCGCTTTCACTGTGTCAGTCCCGAGATGTGCGCGATGCCGGGTATGGACTCGAGGAGTGCTTCCATCGCCACCCGCCGGTCCCGGGGGAGCGTCCCGGAGCGGTCGGCGAGGCGTATCGTCTCCTGCGTCATGCGTGCAAAGTAGGGGAGGAGGCCGGGGCAGGCCCTCCGCACGGACTCGATGTGCCGCGCGACCGTCTCGACACCCCCCCGCGCGACGGGTCCGCTCAGCGCCTCGCCGGGAGACGTCCGGAGCACGTTGGCGAGCGTCGAGCGGAGTATCGGTCCGTACGGCTCGAGGCCGCGGCCCCCCGTGGCGCCGACGGCAGCGTGCATCTCCTCGAGTGCCGCCAGGAGAGCGGTCAGGTGATTGGACGCGACGACGCAGGCCGCATGGTAGAGCTCCCTTTCCGCCGGGGGAACGAGTATCGTCCTCCCTCCCAGCGCCCGCGCAAGGAGGCGCGCTTTCCTCAGGCCCGGGGCCGGGCCGTCGATCCCGTACCAGATCCCGCGGGCCGAAGGGAGTATGTGCCGCGGGGAGAATGCGCGGGGGAACGTCTGCAACGGGTGAAATGAAAACGTGATGGCGCCCCGCTCCGCAGCCGGCGCGAGGATATCGGCGCCGAGCATCCCCGAAGCGTGGCACACCGCCATGCGCTCGAGGGGGAGTTCCTCCGAGGAGGCAAGCGCCCCGGCGACGCGGCTGACGGCGGCATGGGGAACGGCGAGGAATACGATATCTGTCTCTGCCGGGATCACCCCGATCCCGTCCCCGTAACGCCTGCAACCGATAAACGACGCCGCCCGGCGGGCGGACGCGGTCGAACGCGATACCACCGCGCTCACGGAAGATCCCCCCTCCCGGAGCAGGCGGCCCAGCACCGCCCCGACGTTGCCGGCCCCGACGATCGCGACGCGCAGTCGGCGGCTCATCAGAAGGCCACCGCGCTCATGTACCCGACCACGCTCCGGCGGTCTCCCGTGACGTCTCCCGACGTCGCGTACGCGACCACGTGGACGCTCGTTGCGCCCAGGATCCTGAGCGCGGCAAGCGCCGCGACAGTCGGCCCCCCCCCGCACGCCTCCGCAGTCCCCTCTTCCAGGTGCGTCATCAGCGCGCCCGGGTCGAATGCCCTGACGTCGGCGAGGACCACTTCGTCAATCGTCCGTGCTTCACGGTCTTCGTGGAAGTGAGAAAGGTCAGTGCTCGCGACCAGGAGCGCGCTCCGCTTCCCCAGCAGCGCGCCCAGCGCCCGGCCCAGCCCGAAACAGACTTCGCTCGTCTGGTGCCCGACGACCAGGGGGAGGAGCGGAAACTCCCCCAGGAGATGCTGGAGGAAGGGAAGATGAACCTCGACCGCATGCTCGGCACCGTGTCCTCGGAGCGAAGCCCTCACGAAGGGCGTCGACCGGGTGAGCGCTTCCCGGAGCGCGGCGTCGATGGGAAGCGTTCCGAGTGGCGTGCTGTAGGCTCGCCCGGGATACACGGAGACCCCCTCGAAAAACTCCCGGTGACTCGGCGCGATGACGACGACAGTCTCGTACTCATTCCCGGCGATCCGTCCGTAGGCGGCAGCTGCTGTCTCCCCCGAATATGCGTACCCGGCGTGCGGGGCGATCACCCCGCGGACAGCCGCGGCGGATTTCTCCCGGCCCCCCCGGAAGAGTCCCCGGAGCGTCCCCTCGAGCTCGCCGGCGTCGCCCGGATAGAACATCCCGGCTACCGCCGCGCAGCGCACATCGGCGTCAGCTGCGCCTTTCGCTTTCATCGCAGATCTCAGCCGTGAACGTGAACATTCTGGCTTCGGGATCCTTCCACGCCCCGGGAGGAAGGCCGGCCTTGCAGCACGTGCCCCGCAGGAGCCCTTCTGCGTCCCATCCCTGCTCCGTCGCGACCTGGGGGAGGAGCAGCCCCCGCCTGCCCCGGAGTTCAAGGAGAAGACCGTCGACCCCGGGGCGTATGCCGGAAGCATCGGCAAGGGGACGGATTGCCGACAGGACGGAAACCTCGAGTGAGACGCGCGTCATCTCGGGGGGTGAGAGGGGGGGGAACCTCGGGTCCTCGCGGGCGGATTTCCGGGCGAGTTCGGCGACGACGTTCGCAAGCGGCTGGGGGGAATCGATATACCCTATACACCCCCGGAGCCGGCCGCCGCTCCTGAGCGTCACAAAGGCGCCCCCCGGCTCGGCCAGGCGCCCGGTGAGCGGACCCGGGTCGTGCGCTTCCCGGTGCTCGAGGAGGGATACAAGAGACTCCCGCGCGATCGCGAGCAGTCTCCGCCGTTCGTCGTCTGTCACAGTGGCCGCCGCCCCATGCGTGAGTGTGAGGGAAACGTACTGAAAACGTCGCTGACATTCAACAGGAGCGCCCCGTCCCGTGTGACGCCTCTCCTTGACTGTCCGGCGTGCCTTGACTACATTGCGTCCCTGAAATTCCTCCAGCCACCTCGAAAAGTCGCTCCCCCTATGTCACTCATGGCAAGCATCTCGGGAATCCGCGGCGTCATCGGCGAGTCGCTGACGCCGGAGACCGTCGTCCGCTACGCATCGGCGTTCGGACGCTACGTCCTCCGCCGCAATCCCTCTTCCCCCTCCGTCATACTGGGACGGGACGGCCGCGTGACAGGTCCCGCGGTAGCCTCGCTCGTCCGGGGGACGCTCTCCGCCGCCGGCGTCCGCGTCAGGGATATCGGCGTCTGCCCGACCCCGACCGTGCAGATCGCCGTGGAGCGCGGCGGGGCGGACGGCGGCATCGCGGTGACCGCAAGCCACAACCCGATGCAGTGGAACGGGCTCAAGTTCATGGCCGGGAGCGGGATGTTCCTGGATGCCGCCGAGAACCGGGAACTCTTCGCGCTGGCGGAGGAAAAGGGAGTGTACGTTCCCTGGGAGTCGGTCGGACCGGTGGCAGAAGAACCGTTCTGGATCGACCGCCACATCGAGGCGGTGCTCGGCCTCCCCGTCATGGCCCCGGGGCGCATCCGGGAGAGGCGATTTCGCGTGGTCCTCGATTGCGTCAACGCTGCCGGGGGTGTGATCGTCCCCCCGCTCCTGGAGAAGCTCGGGTGCACGGTGATCCCGCTGAACTGCGACGTGTCGGGCGTCTTCGCGCACACGCCGGAGCCGGTGCCGGAAAACCTGACGGCGCTTGCCGCGGCCGTCCGGTCGGCCGGGGCGGACATCGGCATCGCGGTCGACCCCGACGTGGACAGGCTTGTCCTGATCACGGAGCGGGGAGAGCCCTACGGGGAGGAGTACACGGTCGCCTCCGCCGTGGAGTTCATACTGGGGCGCATGGGGAAAGAGGCGGCGGGAGCGCGCGTGGTGGTCAATCTCTCCACGACCCGCGCCGTGGATGACATCGCCGGCGCCCACGGCGCCCTCGTCGTCAGGACTCCCGTCGGGGAGATCAACGTGGCGAAAAAAATGAAAGAAATCGGCGCCGCGATCGGCGGCGAGGGGAGCGGCGGCGTCATACTCCCCGACGTCCACCTGGGCCGCGACGCGATCGTGGGCATCGGCCTCCTGCTCCAGCTCCTCGCGGAATCCGGGGGCACGCTCTCGGCCCTGAAGGAGCGCCTCCCCCTCTACCGGATTGCAAAGGGAAAGATGGAGATTGCGGGCATGTCGCCGGACGAGGTTCTCGCTCGTATCGCGCGCGCGCACGAGCAGGACGGGAGGCTGACGCGGGACGACGGCCTGAAGATAGACTTCCCCGGGGAATGGGTCCACCTCCGCAAATCGAACACGGAGCCGATCATCCGGATCATCGCGGAGGCAAAGGAGATGGAGAGGGCGCGCGCGGTCGTCGAGGCGTTCCGCAGGGAGATCACCGGCGATGCGGGGCCGGCATGATACTCGGCCGCGTCACGGGATCTGTCGTTGCGACGGAAAAGCAGGAGGCTCTCCTCGGGCGGAAGATACTCATCGTCTCCCCCGTCACGCCGGAGGGGGAGAGCGCAGGGGAGGATTTCCTGGCGCTTGACGATGCGGACGCGGGGACGGGGGATCTCGTGCTCGCCGTGCGTCAGGGGGAAGCGGCGGCACAGATCCTCGGGCGGAACGACGTCCCCGCGCGGAGCGTCGTCGTGGCCGTCGTCGACGGCATCGATCTCCCCCCTCCATGAGCGACCGGGCGCGCGACATCCTCATCCTCTCCCGGATCCCGGGTGTCGGCAGCGCCCGCCTTCGTGGCCTCATCGCCCGCTTCGGGACCGCCCCGGCAATCTCCTCTGCCCCCTTCCAGTCGCTCTGCGCCGTCGAGGGAATCGAGGAGAAGACCGCCCGGTCGATCAGGGCGTTCTTCCGCTCCCCCTCGGCCGATGACGCCGCCCGGTTTGCCGATCGCCAGGCCGCCGCCGCCGCGCGCACGGGAGCGTTCCCCCTCACGCTCTGGGACGACGCCTACCCCCCCCTCCTGAATAACATCTACGACCCGCCCCCCCTCCTCTGGTTGCGCGGCACGCTCGAGTGTGCCGATGCCGGGGGCGTCGCGCTCGTCGGGACGCGCCGCCCGACCGCATACGGGCTCCTGATGGCCGAGCGCCTCGCGCGCGCGCTCGCCTCGTGCGGCCTCACGGTCGTCAGCGGACTGGCGCGGGGGATCGACGCCGCGGGCCACGCCGCGTGCCTGGGTGCCGGAGGGCGGACGGTGGCGGTGATCGGCTCGGGGCTCGACGTGATGTATCCCGCCGAGCACAGGACGCTCGCCGACAGGATCAGCGCGCGCGGCGCGGTGATCTCCGAGCTCCCGTTCGGCTCCACGCCCGAGGCGGTGAACTTCCCGCGCAGGAACAGGATCGTGAGCGGGATGTCGCTCGCCACCGTCGTCGTGGAGACGGCCCCCGCGGGCGGCGCGATGATCACGGCCGCCATGGCGCTGGAGGAGGGGCGCGAGGTGTTCGCCGTCCCCTCCGCGGTCTCCGCCACGAGGGGGAGCGGGACGAACCGGCTCATCAGGGAGGGGAAGGCCAAGCTGACCGAATGCGTGGAGGACATACTCGCCGAGATCGCGCCCCGGCTCGTTCCCGTGGCCGCGCAGGGGCGCGAGCCGCTCACGCTCTTCGAGCAGTCGATGCTCGACGCGCTCACCGAGGAGCCGCTCCACGTCGACGTGCTCGCCTCGCGGGCTCGACTGGCCCCTGCCGATGCCCTGGCGCGGCTCCTCGCGCTCGAATTCAAGGGGGCGGTACGGCAGATGCCGGGGAAACGGTTCGTGCGCGCCTGAGGGAGCTTTTATGTTGTGCGGAAATTCTGTATTTTGTGCACACGAAGGGGATAACGGTGCACACATGTTCGTCATAGGGGAAGCGGTGATCGACGACGACGTCGCGGGGGCGACGTTCGCGTGCGACCTCCCCTCGTGCCGGGGCGCATGCTGCACGCTCCCGGGGGGGCGGGGCGCCCCGCTGGAGGACGGCGAGGTCGGGGAAATCGCCAGGGCGTTCCCCGCCGCGAAGCAGTTCCTCCCGGAGGCGTCTCTCCGGGCAATCGAGTCCGGGGGGCTCGCGGAAGGAACGGCCGGGGATTTCGCCACGCCGTGCATCGACGCGCGCGAGTGCGTCTTCGCCTTCTTCGACGGGGGAATCGCCCGCTGCAGCTTCGAAGCGGCCTACCAGCGCGGGCTCACGGACTGGCGCAAGCCCATCTCCTGCCACCTCTTCCCCATCCGCGTCCGGAGCGCGGGGAAGGACTATCTCCGCTACGAGATGATCGCCGAATGCGCCTCCGGGCGCGCCAGGGGGGACGCCGAGCGCGTCTCCCTGGGGACGTTCCTCCGCGAGGGCCTCGTCCGCCGGTTCGGCGCCGGGTGGTACGGGGAGTTTCTCCGCGGGTGCGGGTCCCGCGCGCAGGACACGAGATCAGAGTAAGCGATGCTGAACATCTCGCTCCAGCATAAGATGTTGATGAAGCTGTCGCCTCAACAGGTGCAATACCTGAAGATGCTGCAGCTCCCGACGCTTGCGCTGGAACAGAAGATCAAGGCCGAGCTGGAGATGAATCCCCTCCTGGAGGAGGGGTTCGACGAGGAGCAGGAAGCCCCCCAGGAGCCGGAGGCGGACGCGGCCCAGGCGGAGACGGCGGAAGCCGCGAAGGAGGAGAAGGAGCCGGAGGAAGACTCCTACTCCATCGACGACTTCATGAACGACGAGCTGACCGGGCACAAGGTCCGCGAGCCGTTCGACAGCGAGGAAAAGGAGGACCTCCCCCTGGCGGAAGCCGTCCCGATGTACCAGCGGCTCCTGGAGCAGTTCAGCCTGCTCGACCTGGACGACGAGGAGCTGCTGACGGGGCAGGAGATCATCGGCAACATCGACGAGGACGGGTACCTCAGGCGCGACCTGGCGGCCATCGTGCAGGACATCAACCTCACGCACGGGACGCAGATCTCGCTCGGGAAGGCGGAGGAGACGCTGCGCAAGATCCAGCGCCTGGACCCGGTCGGCATCGGCGCCCGCTCCCTCCAGGAGTGCCTGATCGTGCAGCTCGAGGCGGACCCCGCCGAGGGGACACTCAAGGCGCTCGCGCTCCGCGTCCTCTCGGAGTGCTACGACGACTTCACGATGCGCCATTTCGAGGACCTCGCCAAGAAGCTCGCGATCACCACCGACGAGCTCAAGAAGGTCATCGAGCTCATCCAGCGCCTGAACCCGAAGCCCGGCGAGGGGGAATTCAGCGCGCAGGAAAACTACGTCGTCCCGGACTTCATCGTCACCAAGAGCGAGGACGACTTCATCATCACGCTCAACGACCGCAACATCCCCCCCTTGCGGATCAACCGCGCCTACAAGGAGCTGATGTCCAAGCGGAAGAAAAACGGCGTCTCCACGGAGGCGAAGGACTTCATCCGCCAGCGCTTCGAGGCGGCCAAGTGGTTCATCAGCTCGATCCACCAGCGCCGGGAAACGATGCTGAAGGTCATGCGGACGATCGTCGAGAAACAGCGGGAGTTTTTCGAGATCGGGGAGGGACTCCGCCCGATGATCTACAAGGACATCGCCGAGGTCATCCTGATGGATATCTCGACCATCAGCCGCGTGGTCAACAGCAAGTACGTCCAGACGGACTACGGCGTCTTCCCGCTCCGGCATTTCTTCAGCGACGCGATCAGCACCGCCGACGGCGACGAGGTGTCCAACAAGGAGGTCAAGCGGAAGCTCAGGACGCTCATCGACGCGGAGGACCCCTTACGGCCCCTGTCGGACCACAAGCTCGCGGAGCTCCTGAACGGCGAGGGCCTCAACATCGCCCGGCGCACGGTCGCCAAGTACCGCGAGGCCATGCTCATCCCCGTCGCCCGCCTCCGCCGCAAGCTCACATAGACCTGCACGCCGCCATGACCGACGCCTTCCACGCCACGACTGTGCTCGGCCTCACGCACAACGGGATCACCTGCATCGGGGCCGACGGACAGGTCACGGTCGGCACGACCGTGATGAAGCACAACGCGCGGAAGGTCCGCCGGCTCTACAACGGCAGGATCCTGGCCGGGTTCGCCGGCGCCGCGGCCGACGCGTTCACCCTCTTCAGCCGCTTCGAGGACAACCTGGAGAAGTATCACGGGAACCTGGAGCGCGCGGCGGTGGAGCTTGCGCGCGACTGGAGGACGGACAAGTACCTCAGGCAGCTCGAAGCGCTCCTTGCGGTCCTGGACGGCACGACCGCGCTCGTGGTCTCCGGGACCGGGGAGATCATCGAGCCGGACGACGGGATCCTGGCGATCGGCTCCGGCGGCAGCTACGCGCTGGCGGCCGCCCGGATGCTCGTCGCCCATTCGACGCTCGGCACGCGCGCGATCGTCGAGACCGCGCTGCGCGCCGCGGCGGACATCTGCATCTACACGAACGACCACATCACGATCGAAGAGCTGTGAACGGCGATCCCCTCCCCGGCGGCGCCCCGGCGCTCACGCCCCGGGACATCGTGCGGGAGCTCGACCGCTACATCATCGGGCAGGACAGGGCGAAGAGGTCCGTCGCCATCGCCCTGCGGAACAGGTGGCGGCGGCTGCAGGTCGGCTCCGGGCTCCGCGAGGAGATCATGCCGAACAACATCATCATGATCGGTCCCACCGGCGTCGGGAAGACGGAGATCGCGCGCCGCCTGGCCCGCCTGGCGGGAGCCCCGTTCGTCAAGGTGGAAGCGTCGCGGTTCACGGAGGTGGGCTACGTCGGGCGCGACGTGGAGTCGATCATCCGCGACCTGACCGAGGTCGCCGTCACGATGGTCAACGCGGAGCACCGGGCCGCGGTCAACGAGAAGGCGAAGGCGATGGCCGAGGAGCGCATCCTGGACATCCTCCTCCCGCCCCCCCGGGGCCGGGGGGGCGCGGGATTCGACGGCGCGGAGGCCACGGCCGACGACGTGCAGAACGAGGCGACGCGGGAGAAGCTCCGCGCGAAGCTCCGCGCCGGGGCGCTGGAATCACGCACGCTGGAGCTCGACGTCCCGGCCGGCGCGGGGGCGGGGGGACCCCTCATGCAGGTGATCGGGCCGATGAACCTCGAGGACATGGGGGTGAACCTGCAGGACCTCTTCGGCTCGCTCCTCCCGAAAAAGACGAAGCGGCGGAAAGTCACGGTGGCGGAAGCGCGTGTGTACCTGACGAACGAGGAGGCGGGGAAGCTGATCGATCACGACGCCGCGGTGCGCGAGGCGCTCCACCGCGCCGAGAACTCGGGCATCGTCTTCATCGACGAGATCGACAAGATCGCCGGGACGCGGGGACCCGGACCCGACGTCTCGCGCGAGGGGGTGCAGAGGGACCTCCTGCCGATCGTCGAGGGCTCCTCCGTCAGCACGAAGTACGGCATGGTGAAGACCGACCACATCCTCTTCATCGCCTCGGGGGCCTTCCACGTCGCAAAGCCCTCGGACCTGATCCCGGAGATGCAGGGGCGCTTCCCGATCCGCGTCGAGCTGAACAGCCTGACGGAGGAGGACTTCGTCCGCATCCTGACGCTCCCCCAGAACGCCCTCATCAAGCAGTACGCGGCGCTGCTGGCCACGGAAGGGGTGACGCTGGAGTTCACCGAGGACGGGATCCGGGAAATCGCCGCCCTGGCCTGGCGCGCGAACGAGCAGGTGGAGAACATCGGGGCCAGGCGGCTGCACACGATCATGACGACGCTCCTGGAGGACGTGCTCTTTGACGCCCCGGGGGAGCTCGCCCCCCCGGCCATCCGCGTCGACCGGGCGCTCGTCCGCGCCCGGCTCGAGGGGATCGTCAAGAACGCGGATCTCTCCCGCTACATCCTCTAGGAGCCACCCCCCCGCTTCAGTGGACCTTCTCGTCGGGAAGGACGGGCTGGAGGCCGAACGGACCCGGCCCCTCCCCGTGGATCTTGATCTCCCCGAACTTCATCTCGAATTTCCCGACGTTGTCCTCCAGCGCGCGCAGGAGCAGCTTTGCGTGCTGGGCGGTCATGATCACTCTGGCGAAGACCTTCGCCTTCGGCACGCCGGGGAGCACGCGCGTGAAATCGATGATGAACTCCGCGGGCGAATGCGTGATGATGGCCAGGTTGGAATAGATCCCCTCCGCCTCCTTCTCCCCCAGCTCGACGTTGATCTGCTGTGCCTGCTGCTGATCCGGCATGCTGCCTCCTTATGGCCTGAAACACGAGAGCCCCGTCTCGCGGGCGGGGCTCCTGTGTGAGGGGGCGTGCGCCCCTATTTCCCCTTTGCGAGCTTGTCCGCCTTCTCGAACGCCGCGCGGGACTTGTCCGGCATGTTCAATATGGCGTAGAGCCGGGCGAGCTGCGTCCAGAGCGCGGCATCGTCGGGACGGAGCTGGACCCCCTGTTCCAGGTACGGCAGGGCCAGCTTGAACTTCTCCTTGTAGGACGTGTCCTCCTTGACCGGCCTGGATCCCTTCTTCTGCGCGTCCGCCGCCTTGTCCGCCGCCGCCTTGATCGCCACGCCCCAGTTGAGGTAGGCGACGCCCAGGTTGTACGTCGCGTCGGCGTAGGAGGGGTCGATCTCCAGCGTCTTCTGGAACTGGGCGATCGCTTCGGGGAACTGCTCCCTCTTCAGGAGGAAGACGCCGTAGGCGTACCGGAAGAATTTGTTTGTCGAATCGCGCGTCACCGCGTCCCGCGTGATGGTCTCGGCCTTGTCGCTCTGGTGCGAGCGCTCGTAGGCGTCGATCAGGGCCTGGATGTTGTCGGCGTTGTTCGGCTCCACGTCGAACGCGGTGCGGAACGCCTCCGCCGCCTTCCCGTAGTCCGCGACGGCCCCCGCGGTGTCGCGGGCCTCGAGCCGCTTCTGGGCGAACGTGTACTGGAGCTGTCCCAGGAAGCGCGCCGCGTCGAAGAAGCGGGGGTTCTTCTGCATCGCGAGCTGCAGGTTCGTCTGCGCCCCCTCGTAGTCCTGCTTCGCGTACTCGTCGAGCGCGGTCACGTAGTACGTCCCCGCGCTGTCGGGCTCCATCATGATCGCGGTGGTGAAGCGGGCGAGCGCCGAATCGTAGCACGCCGCCGTGTCCTTCCCCCGGTTGTAGAAATTGACCCCCTCGTTGTACATCGACCCCCAGATTGAGA